>Ga0226835_1000170_pt1 | contig 113282 bp, 98 predicted proteins | sample LAC_MetaG_1_FD_163627 | JGI IMG/M metagenome (GOLD analysis project Ga0226835, IMG submission 163627) | Anaerobic ammonium oxidizing microbial communities from anammox membrane bioreactor (MBR) in UC Berkley, California, United States -... | ecosystem: Engineered > Bioreactor > Anaerobic >... | reverse complement strand
CCGAATCGATGGGGTAGAATAGACCCCTGATGCGTCCATATTCGGATATATCCGGCCGAATTTCGAAAATCGCTCCGAGGATCTTGGCGGGTCCGGATTCAAAAAGGCGATTTTCAGTTTGAACTAGTTAGGCGGAACTCGTATTCGAAAGTGTCTCCGCTTGCCACGCAGCGCATCCACTCGTGTATGAAACCCGGTCTGTCCTCGGGATTAATCAGATCGAACCAGGTAACAGCTTGCTCCGGAGAATATGGCAGCCCGGTGAGCTCGTAGAAGCGGTAGTTCCAGAAGACCACCGAGCCCATGGGATCGGCGATGAAAACGATCTGGGGAATGGCATCCGAGAGCAGGCGAAGCTTGCGATTCATGGCGATGAGCTCGTGCAGGTTCTTGCGCTCCTCATCGAACTCGAGAGGAGTGAGCTCGGAAGCATCGGTGTTGCTGATATGCCGCACCTGGGCCAGAACCAGCCTCCGGGTCCTGGAATTCATAGACTTGAGATTGACGTCTACCCACATTTCCCGGGCCTGGGAATCACGGCACCACCATTCGAAATTGTTCTTACCGTCTCTGGCAGCCTTATGAATCTGATCGAGAGCCCCTTCATCTGTATAGGGTCCGCTGCCCTGGCTGAAAAAGCCCACCGTCTCACCATGAAAAATATCACGCGCATAGCCGAGCATCTGGGTGCAACGTCTGTTGACGAAGAGGATCTCGCCATCCCCGGCATCGTGAACCAGGAGGGCATCATCGTTGCTGTCCATGAAACCCTTGAACATCGATTCATAAAAGACCTGGGAAGTCTCCGCCTTGCGCCGTCGGGCGCGATCGCGCAAAACCGTCCTCTCCAGCTCCGTATCAGGCAGCTCGGTGATATGAAGGGACTGCTCCAGCTCCTTCACCCTCGCTCGCAGCCTTTCGAGCTCATTGAGATTGTCGTCTTTTCGGGACATGAACGAATCGTAGCTCCGAAAACCTAGTATTCCTAAGTATCCCGTGTATCCCGTGTATCCCGAGTTATCCCTGAACTACCTAGGTTACATACCCCCCGGGTTCGTTCAATACACAATATAACAAGAAACTCAGAGGATGGCCGGCTCAGGCGGACAGAATCGCCATCTGAGCGCGGATGCTCTCGATCTGCTTCTCGAGATCGGCCCGCAGCTCTTCTTGCTTCTCGACCTTGTCAGGGGGAGCCTTGTCCTTGAAACTCGGCGAGCTCAGGAGCCCTGCCACTTTCTCCAGCTCTTTCTCCTTGGCGGAAAGTCTGCCGGTGAGCTTCTCCTTGGTCTTATCGACATCGATGAGTTTCTCGAGAGGCAAATAGATAGTGGTCTCAGAGACGATCTCGTAGGCCGCCCGCCCGGACGGTTGCTCCTTGCCGGCCAGGAAATTGACCGGATTGGCCCGGGCAAGACGCTCGACATACTTGACATTGTCCGAGAGGACATTCTTCTCCTGCTCGCTACCGACAAGCAGAAAGACCTCCGCCTCGACTTTGGCAGGAACATCGAAAGTCTGCTTGAGATTGCGTACCGAGCGCACCACTTTCATGAGGTGATCCATCTCGTCGTCGGCGTCATGATCTTTCTCGCGATAGTCCCGGCGCGGATAGGGCGCGTACATGATCGACTGCACCGAGCTCATGAAGTCGGACTTGGGCAGATAGGACCAGAGCTCCTCGGTGATAAACGGCATGATCGGATGGAGCGCTCTGAGCAGCCCTTCGAAGATCACATAGAGCACATTGCGGGTCTGGCTCTTGCTCTCGCCTTCTCCGTCAAGCTGAATCTTGGCGATCTCCACATACCAGTCGCAGAAGTGATCCCAGATGAACTCATAGAGATCCCGGGCGGCGACGTCGAAATCGTAGTCGTTGAAGCTCTTGTCGAGATGCTCGAGGAGATCGTTGTACTTGCCCAGGATCCAGCGGTCTCCCAGGCTGAGCTTCTCGAAGTCCACCGGCTCGATCTCGTAATCTTCGAGCTGGGACAGCACGAACTTGCCGGCGTTCCAGAGCTTGTTGGCGAATTTTTTGTATTCGTCGAGCTTCTCATCGCGAAAACGGACGTCCTGATCGCCTTTCACTCCCATGGAGGCGAACCAGAAGCGGTTGGCGTCGGCGCCGAACTTGTCGATCATATCTATGGGATCGACGGCATTGCCCTTGGACTTGGACATCCGCTTGCCATCAGGGGTCTGAATGACCGGGTGGATGAGGACATGCTTGAAAGGAATGGTCCCGAGGAATTTGAGACTCATGAAGATCATTCTCGCCACCCAGAGATTGATGATCTCCCGGGCGGTGGAGAGCACCGTGGTGGGATAGAAATGAGCGAGCTCGGCGGTCTCCTCGGGCCAGCCCAGGGTGGCGAAAGGCCAGAGGGCGGAGGAAAACCATGTGTCGAGCACGTCTTCGTCCTGATTGAGATTCCCGGACTCGCACTTGCCGCATGCCGAGGGCGCTTGCTCGAATGCATCCTCATGACCGCAGTCGGCGCAGGTAAACACCGGGATGCGGTGCCCCCACCAGAGCTGCCGGCTGATGTTCCAGTCGCGGATATTGCGCATCCAGTCAAGATAGGTGGCGGCATAGCGATCCGGGATGAATCGCACCCGCTCTTCTTCCACGGCATCGATAGCCGGCTTGGCCAGCTCCTTCATGGAGAGATACCACTGATCGGATAGATACGGCTCGATCACGGTGCTACACCGCTCGCAGTGCCCGACCCCATGGATATAGTCCTGGACTTCCTGCATGAAGCCCTGCTCCTCCAGTTCCGCCTGGGTCTCTTTTCTGACTTTGAATCTGTCGCCGCCACGATATTTCTCGGGCACGAATTCATTGTCCATGAGCTTGCCGTGCTCGTCGATACAGACTGGCTGCTCGAGCTTATGACGCTGGCCGACTTCCCAGTCGTTGGCGTCATGAGCGGGTGTGATCTTCAAGGCCCCGGTTCCGAACTCGCGCTCCACATAATCGTCTGCGATTACCGGAATCAGTCGATCGGTAAGAGGCAGTCTCACTTTCTTGCCGACGAATTTCTTGTAGCGATCGTCTTCCGGGTGCACGGCCACGGCCACGTCGCCGAACATGGACTCGGGTCTGGTGGTGGCGACGGTGAGATGACCGCTGCCGTCTTCCAGGGGATAATTGATGAGATAGAGATGTCCCTTGCTTTCCTCGTGAGCCACCTCCAGATCCGAGAGGCTGGTGAGACAGCGAGGACACCAGTTGGTGACACGATTGCCCCGGTAGATGAGCCCTTCTTTATAGAGGGCGACGAAAACTTTGTAAATCGCCTTTACATAGGTCTCGTCCATGGTGAAAGCGATGCGATCCCAGTTGAAGCTCACCCCGAGAGCTTTGTACTGGTTCATGATCTGGTTGCCGTACTGGCCGCGCCATTCCCAGATACGCTCGACGAATTTCTCCCGGCCCATGTCATGGCGGCTGAAAGACTTGCGCTCGCCCTGAGGAGTGTTCTTCATCTTCTCTTCGTGCTCTTTGCGGAGCTGCTTCTCGACAACCATCTGGGTCGAGATCCCGGCATGGTCGGTACCGGGCTGCCAGAGGACGTCGTAGCCCTGCATGCGCTTGAGACGGATGAGGACGTCTTGCAGGGTGCCGTTGAGAGCGTGTCCCATATGGAGGTTGCCGGTGATATTCGGAGGCGGCAGGGCGATGGAGAAACGCGGTCTCTCGGGATAGATCTCGAGATCGAAAAGGCTATTCTCGTGCCAGAACTTCGTCCAGCGCGTCTCTACCGTTTTGGGATCATAGGGGCCGCTGGCCAGCATGCTCTCGGATGTCTCCCGGGTCGATGTTTTTTGCATTTTTTCAATATTTCAGGGGCGGGGCTCGGCACCGCGGGAATGCGGGAAATGGGATTATAACGGGGTTTGTCTCCCCCTCTCAAGGTTACTGCCGATCTATATAGAGAAATATCAAGTTCGCAAACATATAACATTGAATGCACTGTCCGGCTCAGATGATAAAATCTGCCAACGTCCGCAGATCGGCAGGAAGATCAGCAGGAAGCTCGACTTCCCTTGACTACCACCTTTGTCGCGGAGTCCTTTCGACATTTCAACGGGAATATTCACTCAAATGATTTCATCCAATGATTTCCGCCCTGGCGTAACGATCCTCTACAACAACGGTGTCTGGCAAGTCGTTGAAGCCATGCACGTCAAACCGGGTAAAGGATCGGCCTTCGTGCGCACCAAGCTCAAGAACGTCGAGACCGGCAATTCACTGGAAGCCACTTTCAGAGCCGGTGAAAAGCTTCCCGCAGCGGTCATCGAGAAATCGGACATGCAATATGTCTTCAAAGCCGGCGAAAACTTCACCATGATGGACACCGAGAATTTCGAGCAGATGGAGCTCGCCCCGGATCAAATCGGCACCGTCGCCGAGTTCCTCAAAGAAGGTCTCGAAGGTATTACGGTCCTCAGGCACGACGGTCGTGTCATCGGTGTCGAGCTTCCCACCACGGTTGAGCTCGAGATCTCCGATACGGCTCCGGATGAGCGTGGCGATACCAGCTCCGGTGGCGGCAAGCCTGCCACCCTCGAGACCGGCGCTGTCATCACCGTGCCTTTCCACATCAAGATTGGCGACCGGGTGAAAGTCGATACCCGTACCAGAAAGTACGTCACGAGGGTGTAAGAACTGCTGTGAAGATAGATCTAGACCAAATTCGTGAGCTTCTCGCCGTGGTGAGCGCCACCGAGGTCACCGAGCTGACCATCGAGTTCGGCGATCAGCGCATCACCGTCAAGAAATCGCCCCCGATCCTGGCTGAGACAATCCCGGTGCTTCCCAAGCCCATCGTCGTAAAGACCGAAGAGCTGAAAGTCGAGCCTGCTGCCACAGCAGCGCCTCCGACCCCGCACCCGTCCCGCTCCGCCCCCGAGCCCAGCCCGCCCGCCCAGAACGAGACCAACGGCTTTATCCACATAACCTCTCCCATGGTCGGTACTTTCTACCGCTCGCCGTCCCCGGAATCGCGTCCCTTCGTAGACATCGGCGATCATGTCTCGGTAGGCGATACGGTCTGCATCATCGAAGCCATGAAGCTCATGAACGACATGCCATCCGAAGTGAGCGGCAAGATCATGAAAATCCTGGTGGACAACGGCACCACCGTCGAGTACGGTCAACCCCTGTTCCTCGTCGATCCCAAAGGCTAAAGCCGATGTTCGAGAAAGTACTGATCGCAAACCGGGGCGAGATTGCCCTCAGGGTCATCAGAGCCTGCCAGGAGCTCGACATCCATACCATCGCGGTTTATTCGCAAGCCGATGCGGACTCGCTGCATGTCAAGCTCGCCGACGAAAGCTACTGTATCGGACCGCCTTCCTCCCAGCGCAGCTATCTTCATATACCCGCCCTGATCTCGACAGCGGTGGTCACTGGCGCCGACGCGATCCATCCCGGCTATGGCTTCCTGAGCGAGAACGCCAATTTCGCCGAGATCTGCCAGGAGCACAGGATCAAATTCATCGGACCCAGCCGCAGCGCCATCACTTCCATGGGCGACAAGTCCTCCGCCAGGGAGACCATGAAAAAAGCCGGCGTTCCGGTAGTGCCGGGCAGCGACGGTCTGATCACCAGCGAGGCGGAAGCATTCAGTCTCGCTGACGAGATCGGCTATCCGATCATCATTAAGGCTACTGCAGGCGGTGGCGGACGAGGCATGCGCGTAGCCACCGACAAAGCCCAACTCGGCGCAGCCCTCACCTCGGCCCGCAGCGAAGCAGCGGCCTCTTTCGGAAACGGCGGCATCTATATCGAGAAATATCTGAAGCCGATCAGGCACGTAGAGATCCAGGTCATGGCCGATCAGCACGGCAACTGTATCTACCTGGGAGAGCGCGACTGCTCGGTGCAGAGACGCCACCAGAAACTCGTGGAAGAATCTCCGAGCCCGGTCCTCACCCCGGAGCTGCGCGAGCAGATGGGTCACGCGGCGGTTCTCGCCGCCCGGGAGATCAATTACGAAGGCGCCGGAACAGTGGAGTTCATCTTCAAGGACGACAAGTTCTATTTCATGGAGATGAACACCAGGATCCAGGTCGAGCACCCGGTCACCGAGATGATCACCGGCATCGATCTGGTCAAAGAGCAGATCAGAGTCGCCGCCGGAATGCCGCTTTCGATCAAGCAAAGCGACGTCGACATACGCGGTCACGCGATCGAATGCCGAATAAACGCCGAGGATCCCGAGCGCAATTTCCTGCCTTCCCCAGGTCGCGTCGATGCATATATCGCTCCCGGCGGTCCCGGGGTGCGGGTGGACAGCCACTGCTATCCCGGCTATGTGATCCCTCCTTTTTACGACAGCCTGGTGGGCAAGCTCATCGCCTGGGGTGCAGACCGCCAGGAAGCGATACAGAGGATGCAACGGGCTCTCGATGAATATGCCATCACCGGCATCAAGACCACCATCCCGTTTCACCAGCTCGTGCTCGCCCACAAGGTCTTCCAGGAAGGCCACGCGACCACCGACTTCATCGAAAAGCACATGACTCCAAACAAAGTCAAATAAACTGGATCATCGTGCTCTCAACCTGGTATAAAAAGGGGCTCGAGACGGCTCCGTAGCTCAACGGTGGAGCGAGCGACTCATAATCGCCAGGTTACAGGTTCGAGTCCTGTCGGAGCCAGAAATTATTGCTATCGAACTTGCAGGCACAGGGAGCACCCATGAAGGGCCATTGGCTTTCTTTACCGATTGCGGTTCTATTCTTTCTATCCGGCTTTTCCGCCCTGGTCTACCAGATTTCATGGCAACGCCTGCTTGGTCTCTTTCTGGGCATAGACGTCTTCGCCGCCTCGGTAGTGGTCGGCGCTTTCATGATCGGCCTCGGTACCGGAAGCGCCGCCGGAGGCTATATCGCTGATCGAGTCAAGAAAAGCGCCCTGATACCAATCTTTGCTATAACCGAGATAATCGTCGCTGCCTTCGGTTTGGCTAGCAAGACCCTTTTCTACGATTTCCTGCCGGTGCTCAGCCGTGATCTGGGCTACGGGCCGATGTCCCTCGTCCTGCCCTGCCTGGCCCTCATCCTTCCGACTTTCTGCATGGGACTGACCCTGCCGCTTCTCTCCAGGGCGCTTATCGCAGACACGCAATCCGCCGGTCGCAAGATCGGACTTCTCTACGGTGTCAACACCCTGGGTGCAGCCGCCGGTGCCATTTGCTCGACGGTCCTCTTCATGCGTTTTTTCGGGATCACCGGCGCCCTTTGCATAGCGGCGATACTGAATGTGGCGACAGCTCTGGGTTCTATGCTGGTCAGCCTTCAGTCCCGGGAAGAACAGCATGACCTGCTTTCGACTCGGAAGATCGAGGAAAGCCCCCGCGCTTTCGGTATCTATCCGCTTATCTACTGCCTGTCGGGACTGACGGCGCTTGCACTCGAGCTGATCTGGTTCAGGATGCTCGGAGTGATGTTGAAGTCGAACAGTTTCACATTCTCCTGGCTTCTCTTTCTCTATCTCACAGGGCTAGCCGCAGGCACTTTTCTCGGACTGGCCAGGGTGGACAGATTGCCGAAACCTTTTTTGAGCTTTCTCGGTCTGCAAGCATTCGTCACCCTCTATAGCGGTCTGTCCGTGTCGGTTCTTCTCAACTGCACCGACAGTGCTCCGTGGCTGGCGCCGGTAAAGAAGTATCTGAGCTCCTACGAGCCCATGGACTGGAGCTCGCTCTCCTCGCCCGATCCGACCTTTTTCATGCTCTATGTGGTCGTCGCCGGTCTCCTCATCCTTCCTCCGACAATGGCTATGGGAGCCAGCTTTCCTCTCCTTCAGAAAGCAGTGCATACCGACATGGAGAGCATAGGCAGGCGTGTGGGATGGCTGCAGTTCGCGAACATCGCCGGCGCCACGATCGGAACGATACTGGTGGGGATTTTCACCCTGGGAGTCCTGGGGACCAGCGCTTCTCTGAAGATCGTGGTCGCCATCGGCGGAACCTTCGTCTTTCTCTTCTGGCACATTCGATCCCATGGCATGAAAATTCCCTTTCGGATAGGCGGTTATGCCCTCGGCCTGGCCGCGGTAGCCTTCACCTTCGTGTCCATTCCGAAACACCGGGTCTTCTGGGCCAGGCTCCATGGTGTCGCCCCCCACGAGATAATCGTCAAAGAGTCCGCCGCCGGGGTGACTTCGGTGACAAGCATGGGAGGCTATTTCAAAGGCGTCAACAGCGTGTTCGTCAATGGGCTGGGTCAGGCTTTCCTGCCCTTCAACGTCTCGGCGATCCATACTCAACTTGGTATGCTCCCGATCTTCTTGCACCCGGCACCGAAAGACATAGGAATAATCGGGCTTGGTTCAGGAACCACGGTCTTTTCTGCCGGAGGGAGAAAGGAAATCCGGTCCATCGATTGCATCGAGATCATCTCTTCGCAGATCGATGCCCTCAAAGAGCTCGAGCCCAGAATGTCTTACCGATCGCTGACCAGCCTCCTGAGCGATGCCCGAATCCGCCTCCATTTCGCCGACGGCCGCCGCTTCATCGCCGAGCAAGGCAAGAAGTTCGATGTGCTCGAAGCCGACGCTCTGCGACCGCAAAGCGCTTATTCAAACAACGTGTACTCCAGGGAGTACTTCAACCTTGTGAAAAATCACCTGAAGCCGGGCGGTCTTGCAATCACATGGTCTCCCAATCGCCGGACCTATAACAGCTTCACCGCCGTATTCCCATACTGCGTCGAGTTCGGTCCGATTCTCGCCGGCAGCAATGAGCCCATCGAAGTGGATATCAGCAAGATCAGGCGACGCTGGAGCGATCCGTTCAGTGAGAGGTATTACAAAGACGCCGAGATCGACCCCGAGAAAACTCTCGGCGACCTCCTGGCGATGGCCAGGAAAGCTTCGCCTGACAAGAATGCCACCACGCCGAATTGTTTCAATGACGATCTCTATCCTCGCCAGGAGCTGGGCACTCCCGAGGATCTCTGACTCAGAATTTCTCCAGGACCGAAGCGCCGGGCGCGTACGAGTCAATACCGCGCTGCAACGCCCGGAGAAAGCCTGCCGTCTCCTCCGGAGCCGCGCCTTCGCGGAAAACGGGGTCGCCGAGCAGCAAGCCTGCCGCCGCCGGTCTGTAAGGTAGGACGAGAAGCGCCGGCTGCCGTCCCTGGCTGTAGCTGCGTGTCTTTATATAAATCGTCGTCTCGTCCGTATAAAGCAGAACGGCTCGAAGCGAATGCATCGAATTGGCATCCAGATTGGTCTCACCGATAGCCTTCGCCTCCTGGGCGCTGGCAGCCTCGACTCGCTGCATTTTTCGGCCAGCGGCAGTATCGTAGCCCAGGATCGCCATGACTTTCTCGCCTTTCGAGATCGACTCGGCAGCATGACTGAGAATATTGCCGGCAAGCTCCATGGTGAGCTCGCTCTCGTCAGCAGGAGCGAGGGTGGTGACTCTGGTTGAATCGCTCGCATCTCTGACCACTTTCTCGAGGTCCGCACCACAGGCGGTGCAGAGCCCGAGCGCTATCAGGAGCGCTCCTCCGGATCTCGTGCATGCGGACAGTGCTCTTATTTTTCCATGGCTCCGGAGACAAGGGTCTGATTGATTGATTCCTTGAGCTCCAGAAAAGAGTCTTTCAACTCTTTGGAAAGCTGATCGCTGCGCTCCTGGCACTGCACGATCTTGATGGCGGCGGGCTCGAGAAATCTGCTGTCGGGCTTGCCCCTGGACTTGGCGTAGGACTTGTCGACTTCCCTCACTTGATATAGCGCCTTGCGCAGATCCTTATCCATCTCCTTGGAGAGGCGCATCGCCTCGAGCAGGTAGAAACCGGCACTACCGTTGCCGTAGCGAAGGTTCATCACCATTTTCTCGGCCCGCCCTGGTTTGCCCGAGGCGTCGGCATTTCCTGCAAGAGGCATCATCAGGCAGAGCCCGATGAGAAGGGCCACCCTGGAGCGAAACGTCTTTGGCAGTGGCATTGGGAAAACTCCGTCGATCTGTGAGCAGTCAACATGCTAGCAGACCTGGAAAGGTGGTTGCGCCGACCGGCAAAAGATCATAAATTTCATATCTTATGAAAGCCCTGGCTCCTGCCGCTCTAATCGCCACCGCAGCCTGCCTGCTCTTCCAGTCGCCGGAGGCGCTGGCAGAGGCAGCGCACAGGCTCATCGAGTCCGGTCTCGAGCACGCCGGCTCGGGCAGGCTGGATGAGGCAATCGAAAAATTCCGCCAGGTCCTCCAGAATGATCCGGGCAATGTCGAAGCCAGGAACAATCTGGCCGTCTGTCTCAAGAAAGCAGGCAGGCCGCAGGAGGCCATCAGGGAGCTGAGCAGGGCGATAGAGCTCAGCCCGCTGCGAGCCGAGCTCTATAACAACCTGGCAACTTCCTGTCTGGCTGCCGGCGACAATGACTCGGCCCTGGAGGCCTGTTACAAAGCCCTGCATCTCAAGCCGATCTATCCGGCAGCCCAGTTCAATCTCGGGCATATACTCGCCCTCAGGAACGATCACCAGGCAGCGGTGGAAGCCTATCAGAAAGCCATCAGGGACAGGGGAGACAATCCCGAGTATTACCGGGACCTGGGGGACAGCCTCAGGGCTCTCAAGCGTTATGACCAGGCCCTTACCGAGTACGCCAGCGCCGCCCGCCACGGAGACAGGAGCCCCTCCCTCGCCTACCGTCAGGCGAAATGCCTGGAATCCCTGGGCAGGCTGGACGATGCTCGCCGAACCTTGAACGGACTGGTTGATCTCGATCCCGAGAACACCGAGTATATGAACAGCCTGGGCGTGGTTCTCTGGAAGATGAAGCACCCGGGCGAGGCCTCTTTGGTCCTCGAGAAAACCCTGAAAATCGACCCGGCCTGCTATAAAGCCAGAAACAATCTGGGGGTGGTCCTTTATGATCTGAAAAGACACAAGGAGGCCCTGGATGTCTGGCGCCAGACCCTCAAGCTAAAGCCCGATTACGGTCCGGCTCATTTCAATCTGGGTGCCGCCCTTTTCGAGGCGGGCCTCTACAGCCAGGCCGGAGAGGCCTTCCGCAAAGCGATCGAGGCTGACCCCCGGGACGCCTCCGCCCACGACTATCTCGGTCAGGCTCTTCTCAAGTCCGGGAAGAAAGCCGAAGCCATCGAGCACTGGCGGGAAGCCATCAAGCTCGATCCGAATCTATCCAGGGCCTATCTCAATCTGGGCAGGGCTCTATCCGGCAGCGCCGGAACCGGGTCGACCGGCCGCCGAACAGACAGCTAGGCACGATCTGAAATTGAGCAAATGAACTGAAGAGCCGGATTGGCTATCATTTCGCCATGGAACCGGACCCGACCTTTAATTTCAAAGAGACCCTGGCTACAATCAACCAGGCGGCTTACGCCGTAATCTGCCATATTCTTTTCGATGCTGCCGTCCATGGCATGATCGTGGCGGCTCTCATCGGGATTGTCGGGTATATCCTGAAAGGCCGGAATCACCGCTTCGGCAAGCCTCTCCTGGCAGCCAGCCGCAAAGTCGCCATCGCCTGCCTGGTGGTGGGCATACCCGGAGTCCTCAGCTTCGCATTCACCGGCGGTCTGCCCGATACCGGCAATTACAACGTCCACTCCATCGGTTTCATCGTCTTCTGGTGCATGGCCAGCATCCCGGTTATCGGGGAAGAGATGAATTACCAGTGGTTCGGGTCTTCCGACAAACCGGCATCCGGTACCGCCTCCAAGAGCGTCTGAGCATTTTGTGCTATCAATTAGGGTAAGAGCCCTGGTCGGGAGAAAGCCATGAAAACCGGAAGTATTCTAGTAGCGTTGATTTTCGCGGCGACCCTGGCCCAGCCGGCTGACGCCCAGAGCTTCGGTGTCAATCCCGGAGGACAGCAGCTCAACTCCATACCCGGAGCCGGTGCCGGCTTCAATTCTTACGGATACAACCCCTATAACCGCAGCGCCGGCTTCTACAATCCCAACCCTTACAGCAACGGGATCAACTATCCGGCCTTCGGCATGCCGCTCTCCACCGGCGGCGGCTTCTACAACATTCCCTGCGGGCGCACCAACCTGCCCATGTGGAAAGCGCCTTCCGGCTACTACTATCCCTGGGCTCCTCGTCCGGTCGGCTTCGCCTACGCTTATCCCATGCCCGTCCTGATCGTTCCGCAACAGGCGGAAGCTCCGGCGCCGGCCCTGCCACCAGTATCGGTAGCGCTCACCGACATGGAGAAGTTCCTCGAAGAGAACAAGAAGAGCAGCAAGCTTCAGGAGCGGGACATAACCAATATAAGCCGTCGTCTAAAAGACCTGCAGACCAAAGAACGCAGCCTGAGAGTCTCAGGTGGAGGCACCCTGGATCCGTCCGATGAGGCCCAGCTCAGACGTGATCTCGAGCAGGTAGGCAACGACCTCTCCTGGCGTCTCAACCGCTGAGATCAGCTGTCTTTGAGGAGCGGAGCCAGGGGATGCTTTTTGCCCAGGCTCTCCACCAGGATGCGCCTGAATTCGTCCTGGACCACCGATAGCGCTTTGGAGGCATCGAGAATCCGCCAGCGTTGAGGCTCTGCCTCGGCGAGCTTGTGATAGCCGCCCCTGACCCGATGATGGAAATCGATCGCTTCTTTCTCCATCCGGTCATGACCACCCGGATGCAAGCGTGACAGCCCGTCACCGCTCTCGATATCGAAGAGGATGGTAAGATCCGGCCTCAGTCCGCCGGTGGACATCTGGTTGAGCTGGTCTATGAGAGCCAGATCGATATTGCGGCCGTATCCTTGATAAGCCACTGTGGAATCGGTGTACCGGTCGCAAAGCACTATGCATCCGTCCTCCAGGGAAGGCCTGATGAGCTCTTCCACGTGCTGGGCCCGGTCCGCCTGGTAGAGAAGCAGCTCGGCCATGGGGACGACGGTATTCTCATTGGAAAGCAATATCCTGCGAATTTTTCGACCGAGGGGCGTTCCTCCCGGATCTCTGGTGACAACATGCTTGATCCCCAGTGAATCGAGCTCCTTGGCAAGCAACTTGACCTGAGTCGTCTTGCCTGCCCCTTCAGGACCTTCGAGGGTGACAAACGAGCCCGGGAACGCCTTTTTCATCGAGCCTCTTATTTCGCGATTGCGGCAATCGCCGCGAGAATCACCTCGCGGCTCTGTTTGCCGTCGAGCCTGTCAACTTGTTTTTTCTTGCTGTCCAGGAGGATCACCACGGGGAACCCATCGACCTTGTAAGTGTCAAATAGAATCCTCACTCCCGGAGTCATGCCGTCCATGCGCTCGAAACAGACTTTCTTGCCGTACTTGTCCTCGGCTTCCTTGATGAATGGAGCGATCTCCTTGCAGGGCACGCACCAGTCCGTGTAGAAATCGAGAACGGTGGGTTTGCGTTTCACCCTGGTCAGATCGCCAAGCGCCTTTTTGGCGTCTTCTTTGAGTTTGCCTTCCCCGTATTGCGAGACCACCATGAACTCTCCTTCGGCGGAGATAAACTCACCCAGTTTCTGGTGGGCTACGCCTCGAAAATAATGAGCTGTCATATTGCGCTGATCGAGAAGAAGGGCTTTGCGGGCGTGCTTCAGAGCATCTCTGTATTTGCCGGCGGTAACCGCTGCCCTGAGAGCATCGACCTCGACCTTCGCCGCTTCCCTGGTCCCTGCCGGCTGGGCATGCGCTTCCTGTTGAGAACCGGGGATCAGAAGCGAAACCACCATGGAGGCTGCAAAAACAATCATGTTACGGGGAGATACCGGCAATTTAGACTCCTTGCAGGGCTACAGGGCTACTAGAACAGCTATTTTGCCACAATTCAAATTATAAATCCTGCGTGATATCATTGTCCTTTCATATATACGATACGCCTACCTAACTCGCGAGGTCGCAGGTGATGACTGAAACACTGACGGCACCCAAGGTCGATTTGAACCGCAAATGGCAACTCTGGATCGACGGTAATTTCCGGGACGGTGCTTCCGAGAGGACTCTCACCAACCCTGCCGACGGCAAGGTCCTGACGAAAGTGCAGGAAGCCGACAGGGCGCTCGTCGAGCAGGCTATCAAAGCGGCTCGCAAGGCTTTCGACGAAGGACCCTGGCCGCGCACTCCCGCTGCCGAGCGGGCCGCACTGCTTTTCACCGTCGCCAACCTCATCGAGGAAAGACGCGAGGAGCTCGCCGAGATCGAGACCCTCAACTGCGGCAAACCCATTCGCGAAGCCGCTTACGACGTGGATGACGCCGCCGCCTGCTTCCGCTATTATGCCGGTCTGGCAACCAAGCCTTCCGGTCTGACAGTCGACGTGCCGGCACCATCGGTGACATCAATCGTACGCGAGCCCATAGGCGTATGCGGACAGATAATCCCCTGGAACTATCCCCTTCTCATGGCTGCCTGGAAGCTGGCACCGGCCCTTGCCGCCGGCAACACCTGCGTACTCAAGCCTTCCGAGTACACCCCGCTCTCTGCCGTTGTCCTGGCTGAGATCCTCCAGCAAGCTGGTCTTCCCAATGGCGTGGTCAACATCGTTCTCGGAGACGGCACCGTCGGCCACGTGATCGCCGAGAGCGAGCTGGTTGACAAAGTTGCCTTCACCGGTAGTGTCAAGACAGGCAAGTCCGTCGCCCAGGCTGCTCTGTCCAACCTCAAGAAGGTCACTCTGGAGCTCGGCGGCAAATCGCCCCTGATCGTCTTCGAGGATTTCGATCTCGATACTGCCGTGGACTACGCCCTCTTCGCCATCTACTGCAATGCCGGTCAGGTCTGCTCGGCAGGCTCGCGGATGCTCGTCCAGGACTCGATCTATGACGAGTTTCTCGAACGCCTCGCAGCGAGAGCCAGGAAGATCAATGTCGGCCCCGGTCTCGATCCCGAAACCGAGATGGGTCCCCTGGTCAGCGAAACACAGCTCAAGCGGGTGATGGACTATATCGAGATCGGAAAGAGAGAAGGCGCCAAGCTGGTCACCGGCGGCGACAGACCGGAAGGCGGCAGGTTCGGCAACGGCTATTATGTCAATCCGACTATCTTCAGCAATACCAAACCCGACATGCGCATCGTCCAGGAAGAGATCTTCGGACCGGTGGCAGTGCTTCAGAAATTCTCCAAGGAAGAAGAAGCAATCAAGCTGGCCAACGATACGCAATACGGTCTTGCCGGAGCTGTCTTCACCAACGACATCACCCGCGCCAATCGCGTGATCAAGTCTCTGAGAGCCGGTATCACCTGGGTCAACGGCTATCACAACACCTACAACGAATGTCCCTGGGGCGGCTACAAGCAGAGCGGCTGGGGCAGAGAGCTCGGTACTTTCGGTCTCGAGGCCTACACCGAGATCAAGCAGGTGAACGTGAACATGGAACCGTATCCGGTGAAGTGGTTCAATTCGTGAGAGAGCAGGCTATGAAAAACCGCCTGTTTGATTTTTAAGCTATGAGCGTTAATTAATAGACTGTCGGCTTGATCGCAGTCTCCCTGCGTAGCGGGAGCGAAACGCCTCATGACAACCCGCAGCCCGTAAGGCTGACAGGGAACACCTTGGCATGCCGGGCTGTCATGTTAAAATACGCTCGGAGTTCGAAGTGACAAAGAATAAAAGCAGAAGACCCGCTACAGAGAAAAAACAAGTCCTTCTGGCGCTCTCGTCGTTGGTGGCGTTCTCGCTCGCCCTGGGGCCGGCATTCAACCCATGCCCCGGACAGGGCTTCACTGCCCGGGCTCAGGAGAGCCCCCTGTTCAATGTCGAGATCGAAGACGATGAAATCATCGAAGACAATTCCGCAGGCAAAACCGAAGCGAAGAGCGAGGAAAAGACCCAGGAATCCGGAAATGGCCTGAAAGTCGATGACATCAGGATCGAAGGCAATCGTCTTGTGGCCACCGAGGACATCACCAATGTGCTCAAGACCAAACGCGGCGACTCCTTCGACCGCAGCCAGGTGGTGGAGGATCTGAGAGCCATCAACGAGATGGGCTATTTCGACGACAAGTCCCTCCAGGTGGTGCCGGAGCTCTCAGGAGGCGGTGTGCTCCTCAAGATCCGGGTGCAGGAGAACGCCCCGGTGACTCAGTTTTCCTTCCAGGGAAACGATATGGTGAGCACCGAGGATATATCAAAGATGTTCGCCGACCAGCTCGGCAAGCCGCAGAACCTCTCGCACCTCTCCGGCTCCATCGAGAAGCTCGAGCAGATGTATCACGACAAGGGCTATGTTCTCGCCCGGGTGACTGATGTCAAGGAATTTCCGGACGGCAGCGTCAGCCTCACCATCAACGAGGGTCAGGTCGAGAAGATCGAGATCTCGGGCAACCGGAAGACCAAGGATTTCATAATCCGCAACAACCTCAGGCTCAAGGAGGGCACCACCTATAATGAGGCGCAGCTCACCAGCGACCTCCGCAAGCTTTTCGCCAACGGCTATTTCCAGGACATCAGGCGAAGCCTCGTGCCATCCGAGGAAGATCCCAACAAATTCGTCCTCAAGATCGAGGTAGACGAGAAGCGCACGGGCTCGGTGGGCATCGGCGGCGGTGTCGACTCCATAGCCGGTCCTTTCGGCTCTCTTAGCTTCTCGGACTCAAACTTCCGGGGCAAGGGCCAGATAGTCTCTTTCAATTCCCAGGTCGGCTCGGGAATTTTCAACAATGTCTCGAACTCCCTCAATAACGGCGGCACCTCCTATCTCCCCAACCAGCGCACCTACCAGCTCGAGGCCAACTGGACCGAGCCGAGCCTGAAAGGCACCAAGACATCGCTTTCGGTGTCGGGATTCGGACGCAATTACACCAGCCTCATGATCGACCAGGCGGCCCAGCGTACCCTGGGCGGCTCGGTGACTCTTTCCCGGCCGTTCAAGGAGAATTTCCGCCTCAATCTCGGTCTTCTGGGCGAAAATACCAACCTCAGAGATCTAGGCAGCTACCTCAACACGGCCTCCACTTTCGACAACATGACCAGCCGGGCACTCCAGCTCGGCAAAGCCAGCACCCTGGCCGGCGCCGAGCAGCTTGCCGGGCAGGTCAGGGAAGACCAGCTCCGGGGCGGGACTTTCATGACCCTGAACCCCTCGGTCACCTATGACACCAGAGACGCTTATATAGACCCGACCAAGGGAACTTTTGCCCGGCTATCGGCGGGTCCGTCCCTGGGTCTTTCCGGCTCCAGCTTCATGAAAGCCGGTGCCAGTGTCAGCAAGTTCATCCCCCTGGGTAAATCCACCACCCTGGCCCTGAACGCTCAGGGAGGCTCGGCCCTGGGCGGCATCCCCCAGTTCGCCCAGTACCGTCTCGGCGGCTGGAATGGTATCCGCGGTTACAGGCAGTTCTCCGACCTGGGCACCGGCTCGTCCATGCTCATGGCTACGGCGGAAGTTCGTACCCGCCTGCCTCTGCCCAGGAGCGACAATAAAGTCGTAAAAGCCATCGACGAGCATGTCAAAGTCGCCGGCTTCATCGATGTCGGTGGCGTGGGCGGCAACGGAGTCACCAACAGCCTACTGGGTCGTGGCAGCATGGGCGGCGCCGTCGGCATCGGGCTCAGAATCAAGATGCCCATGCTCGGTCTCGTTCGGCTCGATTACGGCATCCCCTTCCTCCAGGCCGCCACCGGCAGCCTGATGCCGCGCCTGACCGTCGGATTTGGAGAGAAGTTTTAAATACGTTAGACAGACCCACAGGATAAGCCCGTGCTCAATGGTGTAAGATGAGCCCACTGGCGAGTATTGACGCGACTAACTAGAGATAAGCAGAGTCCACCAAAAAGACGGAGAAAAGCATGCTCAGCACCCGCAAATCCATCACTCTCGTAAGCGCTCTGGCCATTGCCGCTGGCGGAGCCGGTTTTATGAACGCGAACGCCCAGGCGCCCGACGCCAAAGCCAAACTCGGCATCGTCGACACAAGAGTGGTCTACGAGAAATTCCCCAAGATCAAAGAGCTTCAGGACCAGGCGCAGAAAGAAGAAGAAAGAATCCACAAACTCATCGAGCGTGGCAACAAAGAGTATCAAACCGCTCAGAAAGCCAATAAGCCCAAAGCCGAGCTCAGTGCCCTGCAAAAACGCCTCCAGGGCGAGATCAACAAAGAGCTCGAGAACTATCAGAAAAAGTTCCTCGCCGAGCAGAAAGACATCCTCGATCAGTTCGACAATGCCGTCAAGGCTGAGGCCAAGAACAAGAATCTCGAAACAGTCCTCGATAAGAGCACAGTCCTCATGGGCGGTCTCGATATCACCGACGGCGTCGTCAGCAGACTTGCGGCAGCCACCAAACCCGCTGCGAGTGCAAAACCAACCACCACCAAGTGATGGGTTGGATTGCGGGGACCATGGAATAAGCAAGATGACGGCGGTGCCAGAACGTGACACCGCCGTTCTTGACGTCTAAGGGAGTACACTAGAGAATCTGATGAAGCTTCCACAGCCAATGAGCGCAGGGCAGATCGCCGCCATTATCGGCGGTCAGGTGCAGGGAGATGCCGAGCATAGAGTCTCCGGCGTCGCCATCAATCCGTTTGCCGCCACCACCGATGATGTCGCCCTCGCCACCGATAGAGCAGTCCTCAAGCGCCTGGAAGAGTGCAAAGCCGGAATTCTGATCACACCCAACGACACCAGGAGCAAGAGCGAGAATCAAGTTCTCATCTGGGTGGAAAGGCCCAAGCTGGCAATTCAGAAAATCTGCACATTCCTGGCTCCGCCTCGCTTCTACCCCGAGCCCGGCATCCACGAGACAGCGGTGGTCGACCCCAGCGCCGAAGTGGCCGCCGACGCTGCCATCGGTGCCAATGTCGTCATCGGTCCGGGTTCGAGAGTCGGCTCGAAAACCATAGTCATGGCCAACACCGTGATCGGCGGCAAAGTGACCATCGGCGCCGACTGCCTCATCCACCCCGGCTGCCTGATCGCAGACTATGTGATCATCGGCAATCGGGTGATTCTCCAGCAAGGCGCCAACCTGGGCGCCGACGGCTTCGGCTATGTCACCAGGACGATGTCCAATGCCGAGCATCTCTACAAGGGCCGGCGCAACGAGCTCAGCGACGAGCCCAATCCCCATCTCAAGATCCCTCATATAGGCACGGTGATTCTCGAAGACGACGTCGAGATAGGCGCCTGCTCCACCGTCGATCGTGCCACCATAGGAGCCACCATCCTCGGAGCCGGCTCGAAAGTCGACAATCTCGTTCTCATAGCCCACAATTGCGTCTTCGGAAAAGAGACCATCGTGGTCGGGCAAACAGCCGTGGGAGGGTCCTCGATGGTGGGTGACCGCGCGATCATGGCCGGGGGCGTGCGCATCACCGATCATATGAAGATCGGCAAGGACGCCATCATCGAAGGATGTGCCGCAGTCATCAAAGATGTCCCGGAAGCCGAGATTCAGCTCGGCATTCCCGCCACTCCGGCCCGCGAGCAGCTGCGCCTGCAGAAACTTTTCAGAAATCTGCCGGAGCTGGTGGCGGAGACCCGCGAGCTCAAGGAGCGGATCAAAGAGCTGGAGGAGAGGCTTCTCAACTCGCCGGTAAAATGAAAAGCACCACAAGCAAAAAGGCGACTCTCGGAAAACCACTGGCCACCTATAACGGCCGGGGTCTGACCTCGCGCCGGGAGGTCACCGTCAATCTCTACAAAGGCGAGCCCGGTCAGGGAATTATTTTCATCGTCCCGGATATAGAGCGCTTCGGAATTCCAGGAGAGCCGCTGAAAGAAGGCGGACGGGAATTCCTGCCTGCCACTCTCGAAAGCGTCATCAGCACCACCAGAAATACGGCCCTGGGAAAAGGTAGAAACCGTCTGTGCTTCGTCGAGCACATCCTCTGCGCCGCCGCTCTCTGCAATGTCGAGGACATCTATATCGAAGTCCTCGGTTTCGAGATGCCGCTCGAAAACGGCAGTTGCGACTTCTGGATCGAGCTTTTCGAGAGCTGCGGATTGAGACGCGATCCACCGGAAGCGACCATCGAGCTCAAAGAGCCAATCACCATCACATCAGGCCGAAGAACCGTCATGGCCATTCCCGACGACAAGTTTTCGGTAAGCTATATGATGGACTTCAACCACCCCAGGGTCGGTCGTATATGGCGAACCTGGAGCCCCCCGGAAGACATCAACGAGCTCGCCCGGGCCCGCACCTTCGGATCGCTTGCCGAGCACATTCTGCTCGGATTCGAGGAATTCGTCGTCAGCTATACGAAAGACGATTTCACCATGGAGCTGCGCTTTGCAGACGAGCCGGTGCGGCATAAGATGCTCGACCTCATAGGCGATCTGATCCTCACCGGTATCAACCCCCTCAAGATCAAAGCGAAATTCATCAGTATCCTTGGCGGACACCAGCTCGACGTGGAGCTCGCCCGACGCCTCAAGAAAGCCCTCGAGTCCTGAGCACCGCCGATAGAGCCAGCCGATTCGATGCCGGATATAAGTTCGGGGATCGCTATAGAGTGGTCTCTCTCATCGGGCATGGTGGCATGGGCACCGTCTACCGGGTCTATGACGAAGTCCTCAACCGTGAAGCAGCCCTCAAGACCCTGAGCGGCGACCTCACCCAAGACTATATGGTCCAGTTCCAGAGAGAGGCGCGAGTGGCGAGCACTCTGGAGGACCGGCATATAGTCAAGATTCTGGACTTCGGGGTGGAGAATTCCCAGACACCTTTTATGGTAATGGAGCTTATCGAGGGCGATACCCTCAAAGATCTGCTCGCCCGGCGCAGACTGGAGACCGAAGAGGCCCTGATCATCCTCATCGAGATCTGTCAGGGTGTGGAAGCCGCTCATCATACCGGTATCGTCCATCGCGATCTCAAACCAGCCAATGTCATTATCGAGCATCCCGACAGCGAGCACGCTTCAGTGAAGCTCCTTGATTTCGGGATCGCCAAGGTGACCTCTCGAGATCAGGGAATCTCCACCCTCAGCAATGCCGGTGTCGTCGTGGGCAGCCCCTTTTATATGAGCCCGGAGCAGGCTCGGGGAGAGCCCATAGATCAGAGAACCGACATCTATTCGCTGGGATGCATGGCTTTCGAGATGCTCACCGGCAAACGGCCATTCGAGGGAGCCACCGCTTTCGATACCCTCAATCTCCATATCAATCAGACGGCCCCGGCTCTTAGCCAGGCCGATCCTGAGAGGACATCTACTACACAACTACTGGAGCAGACGATCGCAGCGGCCCTGGCCAAAGACCCGGAAGACCGCCTGCCCTCCGTTGAGGTCCTGAGACAGAGGCTCGTCGATTCTCTGGAGGCGGAGTCTCTGGCTTCGGTAGAGTTTACCGGCGACAATCCTCCGGTGAAAAGCGGCCCGGCACGAAGTACCGCCCCCATCTGGCTCGGAGCCCTGGCCCTCCTGGCGCTCCTCACCGCCGGTGGTGCTTTCCTCCTGTTTCGCACCGCTCCGCCCGGCGAGCCCGGAAGAGTCGTCACCATCGAGGAGCGAGGCGAAGACACCGAGCTCTTGTCAGGTATGGCAGACGTAGAGGAGCGCAACGCCTATCTCCAGATCGAGGGAGAGAGAGCCGAGCAGACCATCTCCGATCTGGCTACCACAGAGCACCAGTACCGGTCCATAGCTGTCTTCAATGCCAGGATCACGCCTTCGATGATCGACAATCTCGCTATTGCCGGGCCCAGAAAGCTGGCTTTCACCAATTGCGTGCTGGACGACGATATCCTCGAAAGGGTGTCGAAGATCAAGTCCATTGACAGGTTCAGCCTGCTGGGCGCGACCGATATAACCGAGAAGGGCTTGAAAGCCCTTGCCGAACTTCCGAGACTCTACCTCTTGAGACTGGAGCGCTGCAACATAGACAACGACGAGATCGGCGCGGTTCGTTATATGAAGCGTCTTGTCCGCCTGGAGATAGCGGACAACCGCAAAGTAACCGTCACCGGGATAAAATCCATAGGCAAGCGCCGCCAGCCCCTTTTGATCCTGGTCCCGGGCTGCGCCTGCGCCGCCCAGATCGGTTATGCCGGGGAAGAGCTGAATAAGGACTACAACATCAAGCTCGAGGCCAGGGACAACGCCTTCTGACACGCACTCTGCCTGTCAATGGGCTAAAATTCGCCTTGTTCCCGCACCAGAGAGGCAATCTTTGAAAAGACGCAGACAATGGCTTCTGGCAGCCAGCATCGCCATCCTCGCGGCAGCCCCTTCCACAGCTCTTGAAAAGAAGGTCTCGGGCACGGACTCGGAAGGGGTATCCCTGACCGTCTATAACCAGAACTTCGGTCTCATCAAAGACATCCGCCAGGTGGAGCTGGATGAGGGCATAAACTTCCTGCGCTTCGGGGACGTGGCCGCCTCTATCGATCCCACCACGGTCAATTTCATGTCTCTGACTGCGCCAAACAGCGTCGTTGTCAGGGAGCAGAACTATCAATACGATGTCATGGACCCCAACACCATACTCTCGAAGTCCGTGGGCAAGTCCCTGACGGTCAGACGGTTCACCCAGGGTGGCGGCACGGTGGAAACCACCGGCACGCTTCTCAACTCGCCGGTTGTAACAATTGTCGATACCAACGGCAATGCCTCGGTGAGACACAATGGTCTGGTGATGCGCACCGATAGCGGTATCATCCTCAGCCCCCAGGGCGAGATGCAGATCAGCGAGTTCCCTGATGGTCTCGTCTCCAAGCCCAGCCTCGTCTGGAAGCTCGAGGCCGGCAAAGCCGGTAATCACAGGACCGAGATCAGCTACCAGGCAAGCGGTCTCAACTGGCATTGCGACTATGTGGCGGTGGCCAACGCCGACGACAGCAAGGCTGACCTGGCGAGCTGGGTGACCCTGGACAACAAATCCGGCGCCACTTACAAGAACGCCTCTCTAAAGCTCATGGCCGGCGACGTTCATAAAATCCAGCCTTCGGCGCCCGGAGCTGCGACGGCAGAAATGGCCTATGGCGACGAGAGCATGCAGAACCAGTTCACCGAGAAAGCCTTCGCCGAATACCATCTCTACAGCCTGGCGGGAAAGACCGATGTGCGGGACAACGAGACCAAGCAGTTGAGCCTCTTCAACGCCAACAACGTACCGGTGAAAAAGCTCTTCATCTTCGAGCCTGAAAGCCCCAGTTATTACGGCGGCTATTCCACCGACAACCAGAAGAAGGTGAACGTCAAGCTCGAAGTGGCCAATACGAAAGAGAACAATCTCGGCATGGCGCTTCCCAAAGGAAAGGTGCGGGTCTACAAGAAAGACGACGACGGCTCCCTTCAATTCGTCGGAGAGGACCTCATCGACCATACCCCCCGGGACGAGAAGATACGGCTCTATATAGGCGACGCTTTCGACCTTGTTGGTGAGCGCAAGCAGATCACCATGCAGAGAGTGAACGACCGCACCAACCGCATGTCCTACGAGATCAGCCTGCGCAACCACAAGGATAAGGACGCCACCATTACCGCCGTGGAGCATTCAGGCGGAGACTGGAAAATCAAGGAATCGAGCCATCAATACAAGAAGACCGACTCCAGGACCTTCGAATTCTCGGTGAATGTCCCGAAAGGCGGCGAAACAAAGATCACCTACGAGATCGAAGTGAAATACTAGCGACGAAATATCAACCTGGAGATGACCAGTCCGGCGGCGAGCAAGCCGGCGCCGGCGCCGATCTTGCCTGCCTGCCACTCGGGCGTGGTTACTTCATGACGATCCGGAGGCTCGACTATCTGGACTTTGGGCACGACCTTGCTCCCGGCAAGGGTGTTCACCACTTCTCTGACGCCGTCTATGGGAGCCTGGATGAGGCCGTGACCGAATGAATGAACCAGGGTACCGGCCCAGCCATTGCTGGCAGCAGCGGTCTTCTCTCCACAATCCTCTGACTTGCGCTCCGAGCAATCCTCGTTGCCTTCATGGTCTTCCGATTCGCTTACCGGTTCTGCATCCACCACCGGGATGTCTTCATCTGACGTCATTGCGCGTTAACCTCTCGAAACTGACCTGTTTTCATTTTATTCCCGGCGCCGGTGGCAAACCACATCCTTTACCCGGTTAATTTATTAGCCGCTTAACTTATAATGACAACATGACCCTGAGCATCTTTCTATTCACCGCCGCCCTGGTCATGGTCGTATGCGCCCTGTCCGTGGTCTTTTTCCGCTTTGTCATCCCCCTTCTCGAAAGCTCCAGGCAAGAGACCCCAGGCACAGTGGATGCCGAGCAGGCATCCCGCTCATGGTCGGCAGAGACCGGGGATACGGCATTTCTCTTGGACTGGCGGCTCTGGTTCCTGAAAGCCGTGCCCCTCACAACCCTGATTATTCTGGTGGCCATGGTCCCCTGCCTGAGCTACCTGGCCGACCGGGATCCTGAATCCGCCGAGTATTTCCATAAACGAACCATGCTCATCCAGAGGCTTCTTTCAGGCGATCGCAGCACCGACAGCACCGACACCCAGATCAAGCTCGCCTACCACTATGAGAATAAGGGGCTGGAAGAGGAAGCTCTGAAAGAGTTTCTGGTCATTCTAGACCACCTGAAAGCCGATACCGCCAGCATCGATCGCTCGACATCCAGGGAGGTCTGTGCCAGGGACAAGAAGCTTGCCGAGCTCAGAGAGCATACTGCCAATCTGGCCATCAAGCACGAATACTACCCTGTAGCTGCCGAGCTGTACCTGGATCAGGCAAAACTCTACCAGGACTACACCCAGCTCATGAGGTCCTGGCGCACCGACACCAAGATCAGATATCTGCTTTCAATGTTCCAGGCCGGGGATCTGAAGATGCTTCAAAAACAATATCGTGAAGCCGACTCAATCTACTCCCGAGCCCGGAATGAGCTGCGCCTGTCCTACTGCGAGGAGGTTTCGCTGTGCACCGGGGAGAAGCGGAACACGCTTCTGAAAGCCGCCATCAAAGCCCTGCGCAATCAGGAGAAGTGCCAGAAGATCATGGGTCTGGCCGCCACCCTGCCCAGAGATGAAGCCGATCGTCTGGTGAAAATTCTCGTCTGGGACAGTCTCGAGCCGCAGATCACGACGAGCTGGCGTTTTCTGGCCCCCCGCATGATCGATCATCCGCCCTATAACGCAGTGGTGAAAGCCGAGGTCACTCCCCATGGCTGGGTAAAGAAAATCGATATGGCAGTGGGCACCATGGATAGACTGAACGATCATCGCTGTATCAGAGGTCTCTCCTTCAATCTCAAAAAGATCAAGCTGGACAGCCTCGAAGAAATGAGCGAGTACAATATTCCTGTCTATTTCACAGTCAGCTATGGCACCACCGGCGCCGCCACCGGCGAAGCGATGCCCTACCAGCTCGAGAGCCCTTATTCATATCTGGGACTGAGATAAGCAGTGAGCGATAAAACCGATAAAGCCGAGATCTGCCCGCGGTGCCAGATGCCTCTGGCTATATCGAGCCCCGGCAGCATCACCCAGTGGATTGCCGTTTGCAAATGCCAGTCTCTGAGCCCCGGCGACGAATCCACTGCCAGCGAAGACGCCCTGCCGATCTGCAGCAGTTGCGGCAAACGAATCTCAGCCGGTCGCGCCGGCAGCTTCACCCAGTGGATATTCCGAACCGACCTCTGTGCCTGCCAGGTGCCTGCAGAAATGAGACAGGCCGCTCCGGAAACGGACGACAAACCAGATGTATACTCACTTCCGGAGGAGGAGCTGGATCCAGACGAGCTCGAAGTCGAGCCCGATCGGTTTCCCCTGGATCGCTACAAACCGCTGCAAGTCCTGGGAAAAGGCGCCCTGGGAACGGTCTACAAATGCCGGGACAGACAGCTCAACAAACTTGTGGCTGTGAAGATCCTCCAGCACATCACCGGAGCGCAGCTCCGCCAGTTCCAGGCCGAAGCGAAAGAAATGAGCCGCCTCAATCACCCCGGCATAGTCTCGGTGATGGACTTCGGTGTCACCGCCGGTGAGACTCCGTATATGGTGATGGAATATGTCGAGTCCCGGACCCTGGCTTCTCTTCTCGAAGAAGGCGGACATCTGGAGCTCGCCGAAGTCTGCGAGATCTTCGCCCGGATCGCGGACGCCCTGGCGCACACCCACGAGAAAGGGATATTCCACAGGGATCTCAAACCGGGCAACATACTACTGTCGGGCAACGACATTCGTATCATCGACTTCACCGTGGCCATGGCCGGTCAGGACGCCGAGAGCTTCGATCCGGCAGGGATAGTCTGCACCCCGGCCTATATGGCTCCGGATCAATTCGCCGGACACGCCTTCGACGGCAGATCCGACATATACAGCCTGGGCTGCATGCTTTTCGAGGTCCTCACAGGCAACCCGCCCTATCAGGGGGAGACTCCTATCGAGGTGCTCTCCCGGCATGCCACGGCCGAAATCCCATCTCTCGGGGGCTTCCGGCCCGATCTGGAGGACGAGCCTTCCGAGCGCATGGACGAAGTAATCCGGCGCTGCCTGGAAAAAGATCCGGAAGACCGATTCGACCACGTCGGCGAGCTGGCATCGGCGCTCCAGGAGCTTGCTCAGACAGTGACAGAAGGGAGTCGGAGTCCGGCTGCAAAAACAGCCCCCAGAACGAATCCTGGCAACCCTCCGTCACCGGCGCTCAAGATCCTGGCGCTCTCGGTTATCGTAATTGCGCTTCTCACAGGCTCTGCGGTTTTCCTGATCAGGGTCGGCGAGGAAAGCGAGCACAAGGAGAAAGCGTTTGCGGCTCGAAAGCCCGCCGCTGATCTCGACGGTCTCGACGTAAGGGCTGACTGGTCGGCGGGAGACGAGGTCTACTCGGTGGGAGCCGATAACAAGACCGGCGAGAGATTCCTGCGCTCGACCCCGGCCGGTCTCGTGGCTTACAAAGCCAGCTCGGACGAGCTCACCGACAAAGACCTGGAGGAGCTGGCAGACAAAGAGGATCTGAATATCCTGAGCCTGGCGGGCTGCGCTAAAATGACCGGCGAAGGTCTCTGCCTTCTCGAAGGAAAACCCCTCACCCAGCTCGAGATCGAATGGCTCCACCTGAGCGAGGAGGGTCTCGACTGTCTCACCAGGCTGAAATCGATTCAGGTACTGAATGCCTCTCATATCGAGATGACTCCCGAGCGCATCGCCAGGCTCGAAGAGCTCCCGTCCCTCACAGTTCTCCATCTCGTCGCCTGCAACATGGACGCCGAGCGCGTCCGGGCGCTCACGAAGCTCAAGTCTTTGAAAACAGTCACCCTGGATCACAACTGGAAACTGAGAGTCGAGGATCTCAAACCGCTCAATGTCATGAGACTGAAAGTCTCAGCAGGAAGCTGTCCTGAGATCACCAGCATACTGAGGCTGAGAAAAGCCCTGCCGGACTGCTATATCGAAGCAGGCGAATATCCGAGCCTCGAATGACCTGGCCCTATCAATCTAGATCGAGTGCTCTCTCTGTTGATCCAGCTTGTACTGGATCACTTCGAGGAGCTCCTCGAGACTGTGGGGCTCACTGTTGCCGTCGAAGGCACCGCACTGTATATAGTGCCGATTGAGAAGCTCGTCCCACTCCTGGCCACTCTGGGCAAAGCGCGATTTTCCCAGCCAGTTCATCTTGATCTCGGCCATCGGATCGAGAGGTCGCATATCGTCCACCAGCACCCAGTACCTGGGGACGTCGAGATCCTGGAAGTTATCCGGCCCGTAGATATGCTCGATATGAGTATCGAGATTGAGGGTGCTCAGGACCTTGGACTGGAACTTGGAATAGCCCAGGGTAAGGCATTTCACCGAATAGTCCTGCTTGAGGAGCGCGAGAAAAGACGAGGCGCTCGGCCGGGCCACGGTACTGCATCTTCTCATGCGATACCAGAAAGGCACGCCGTGATCCGGCACTCTCAGCTGGAACATCCGGTGAAGACGGGTATTGACCAGGGTGAGATCGACATCGACAAAAACGACTGTTTGATCATCTTTCATCACAGGTATCTAAAGAGGCTTTCCCACCAGGAGCTCGTCCACCACCAGTTGGGCAGCGCCTATCAGCCCGGCGTTGCCGGCAAGCTCGGAGTGGCGGACCTGGACATTCTCGCTCACCACCGGAAGACTGCGGTCGGCGATCATGTCGGCGAGCAATTGCAGATCCACCGAATCAGCCAGGCCGCCTGTCAGGACGAAACAATCGGGATTGAGGATATGGGCAAGATTGACCATGCCGTGGCTGACGTGCTCGTGCCAGCGGTGCACGATTTTCTGCGCCAGGAGATCGCCCTGGTTGGCAGCAGCGAAGATCGCGTATGTGGAAACCGAGCCGACGCTCCGGGCAAGGGGCGACTGGCTCTCGGTAATACCGTCGAGCATCTGGGCAGCGGTGGCTATGAGACCGCGACCGGAGCCATAGGCTTCCCAGCAGTCGAAGAGCCCGCAGGTGCAGAGCCGCTCGTTATTGATCGAGATCCGAATATGTCCTATCTCCCCGGCAGCGAAGCGGCTGCCTCGATAGAGCTTGCCCGAGAGAATGATACCGCCGCCTATACCGGTGCCGAGGGTGACCACCACCACACAGGTGAGACCGCGCAGGGCTTCGCTGCGAGACTCCCCATAAGCAGCAGCATTGGCGTCATTTTCCACCAGGACCGGCAAGAGGACCCGGCTCTCGAGCACCGACTTGAGCCTGGTCCCGGCCCAGCCGGGAAGGTTGCCGGTGGAGCCAATCACCTCGCCTGTGCTGCAATCGACTATGCCGGCTGTGGCGACACCGATACCGGTCAGGTCGATCTCTTTTTTGAACTGCTCCACCAGATCGCATAGAGCCCGGATAATCCCTTCCGGATTGTCCGGGGTAGCGACCTGTCTCGTCTCGCTGATGAGTTCGCCGTTACGCACTGCACCGGCTCGGATTTTCGTGCCACCCAGGTCGATTCCAAGGGCAGGCATGGTAGATCGGGCCAGCTGGTCGATCTCCCGGGCCTGGCTCGCGCTGCTCACAGTGTCGCTCATCAGATTCCCCCGAGATTTCCGTGGTCGGGATTCTGCTTGAGAACCAGCTTGTTGAAGCCCACAGGGGCTCCGTAGATGATATCGAAGCCCACCCGGTTGATCCCGGTGACCATCTCTCTGGAGAGCAATACTTTGAAGTCCTCGGGACCGATGGCTGCAGTGAGCATCTTCGAGTAGAAGAGCTTGTTCTGCAGGTTATAGCCGAGACCGCCTCCCAGAGTCAGGTATTTGTTGACTTTCACGTCACCCTGTAAGTTCACCGAGCGGGAGCCCTGGATGAACTGGTCGAAGACGAAAGGCGAATTGCCCCGGGCCATGGACTGAGCGTAACCGACCTGGAAACGTGCCCGGTTGAGATAGACGTCGAACACTGGGCTCACCTGGCCCAGGAGGCTGGCGTCTCCGGAGCTGTAGCCCCTGGCGGCGACACCGCCGAAGAGATAGCTCTTGACTCCGAATTTCTCGTCACCGAGAGCGAAGAGCGGATGGGTACTGCCGGTGAGCTGAACCTGGGCCTTGAAAGCCGAATTCATCACCGTCGAGGTCTGGGTGCCTCCGAAAAGACTGGCATATCCGGGGCTCAAGTTGACCAGCTGCGGATTGTCCTGGTAGAAGCCGGCTGACGAGCGCAAACCTACGAAGCTCATATAAGGGACCTTGTCGAATATCCTCCGGTCCACCACCTCGGCGGCTACCCGGGCACGGCGAAAGCCATAGAGCCCGTCATCCATGAAGCGGTTGATTCCGCCGGCGAATTGAGCCGTGTTATTGATGCGATAACGAAGATCGGCCACCAGGAGCTTGTTCACCGAGCCGCCGGCGATATTGGCCTGCAAGCGCGGCGTATTGATGCTGGCCTGACCGGAAAGACCGAGACCGCCGCTGCTGTTGCCGTTGAGATCGCGACCGCCGATCTGGATCATGGGCGACCAGGCGATGGTGCCTTTCTTGCCGAACAGGCTGGTGAAGCGCGGACCGATGTGGGTGCCGCCTATCTGGAGGTTGTTGCCGATGGAAGGAGCGACGGGGAGGATGACATTATTGCCTTCCTTGGTGATGGTGGCGATCATCTTGCCGGTCGGAATACCGAACTTGCCGATCATCATCTTGCCACCGAATACGGTGAGGTTGCCTTCTTCCTTGTACTTCTCGTAGACCATCTTGCGGGCCTTGAATTTCACCACCTGCTTGGAGGGCAGATAAGCAGCCGGATTCTGCCGGTGTTGCATGGCGGATTCCCAGTGGCTGATCGGTCCGAAAAAGGGATTCTTGCCGAAATAGACCGGCTCCGGGAGCTTCAGGGTCCCCGTCTTGAAAGCGAGACCTTCATTGGAGCCCTCTCCGGTGCGAGCGATGATTGTGGCACCGTTGATCTCGGTGTCCGGGGAAGTGATCAGATATTCGTCCTTGCCGACCTTGAACTTGAAGGACTTGCCGGTGGTCACCTCACCGTCCCTGATGATGGTGACATGACCGCGCGCATCGATGGTCTCGTTTTTCTGATCGTAGAGGATCATATCGGCTTCGAGCTTGCTGTTCTGCCCACCGATGATACAAACAGCGTTTCCTGTGCCCAGGAAAGTGTTGTTCTCGCTGTCATACTCGGTGTCGTCGGCGACTATCTGGATGGTGCCCTTGAGAGTGGTGCCCTCATCGATCTCGGAGGCGAGACCTTGCTCGTCGTCCATCACTTCATCGTCCTCGATCTCGACATCGAAGGTCCGGGGGCTGGGCTTCAGCTCCGGAGAGCCCGAGCCTTCGGGCTCGGAGCCGGCTTCAGCAGGCTCGGCAGGCTCCGCTGATCTCTCCGATTCGGATCCCGATTCGGATCCCGACTCGGTGCCGATCCTGGTATCGATCTTGGGGGTGAGCGGAATCAACAGAGTGCCCGTCGGGCGGGACTCTTCCGCCATGACAGGCAAGCATAGCGGGCCGGCCGACTGCAGGGTGAATGCCGTGAGCAGGGCGATGGGAACGATTCTGGCTCTGGTGGTTTTGAGATCAATCACTGGATCGGACCGAATTCCTCTAGCAAAGGAGCAATTTTACTCTCTACTACTTAAAAGATGTCAACAATGGGAACCAAAAGATAGTATAGGACTGCAAATCGAAGATCAAGGAAGATTCCGAAATCTAACGACGCCACCGCAATATGGCTGTGCCCGCCGGCCATCATAATGAGAGAAATGTAATTCCAGAGTTTTTCACGAAGACCCGCGAAGGTGTTCCAGTGGAGTGCGTTTTCTTATTTAATGATGGGTTGATAATGGACCCATTCATCTTTCAATCACCGACAAGAGTTTGCTTTGGCGAGTATATGAGCGCCACGGCTTTCGATTTGATCCAGGAGCTGGGCGGCTCGAGGCCCCTGGTGGTTACCGACGACTTTCTTGTCAAGAGCGGGCTTCTCGAGACGATGCTCGAAGAGATCCCCCGGATCGACGGCGAGCACGCCATATTCAGCGATGTGCCCCCGGATTCGGATCTGGGCTGCGTGGACCGGGCCAGCGACTACGCTCGCGGCAAAGGCTGCGATTCGGTGATTGCCGTGGGCGGCGGCTCGGTAATCGACACCGCCAAGGTCGTCAACATCTGCCTCTCCCTGGGCGGACACATTCTGGATCACCAGGGTCTCAACATCATCGAGAATCGGCTCAATCCCCTGGTGGCGATCCCGACCACCACCGGTACCGGCTCGGAAGTCTCCTATGTAGCCATGATCAAAGATATTCAAGACGAGCGCAAGCTTGTCTTCGGCAGCCGCTTCATGGCTCCGGATGCCGCCATTCTAGACCCGGTCCTGACCGTCACTCTGCCCCCGAAGCTCACCGCCGCCACGGGCATGGACGCCATCACCCACGGTCTCGAGGCCCTGGTGGTCCCTTCCACCCGCTCGGCGTTCACCGACAGCCTGGCAATCACATCTATGAGAATTCTTTTCGAATTCCTTCCTCGTGCCACCAGCCATGGTGATGATATAGAGGCTCGATCCCAGACACTGATAGCAAGCACTATGGCAGGCATAGCTTTCAGCAATGCCGGAGTAGGCATTATCCATGCCCTCGCCCATGCTACCGGGGCCCGCTTCAAGACCCATCACGGAATGACCAATGCCGTCTTCCTTCCGCACGGGATCAGGTTCAATACCGAGAGCTCCGCGGCCAGATATGCGGAGGCCGCCCGGGCCCTTGGTATTTACGACAAATTCGATGATAATGAAGGGACGGAGAGATTGGTCCGGGCAATAAAAGAGCTCATGGACACAATTCAGTTACCACAGAACCTCGAGGCACTCGGCGTCCCCAGAATGGATCAGGATCAAATGCGAGACTGGGCTCACCTGGTCATAGAAGATCCGGCAATCATGTTCAATCCAAGGGATGCCAGCCTGGAAGACGTGATAGAGATTTTCGAGAGGGCCTATTGATGCCGTATTTCTGCGATACCAACGAGCTTGCATTGGTTATGGAAGAGCTCTGGGCCACCATCGCCGACGCCCCGGATGTTGCCGATCCTCTCATAGAATCTCGCCTGGTGGTTCGTTTCCATTATCGCGATCCCGAAGGCAGGCTGACCGTGGATTGCTCCGACGGCAAGCTAATGAAAGTCCGCTGGGGGGAGTGCGACACCAAACCGGTGGTGGAGATGTTCATGAAATCCGACGTCGCCCACCAGTTCTGGCTCGGCAAAGTCAACGTACCAGTCTATCTCCTTTCGGGAAAAATCGTCGCCAAGGGTCCGGTCAACAAAGCCCTGGCTCTATTGCCCGCTATCAAGCCGGCCTTCCAACTCTATCCCGATGTGATCAGTAGAGTCCTCAATCGCTCCCTGGCCGCGGCAGGAAACAAGCCCCATCCCGATGAGGCCAACAACTAGTGTCCGGTGACCGGCTTATCCTCACCGTGGGCGAGCTCGTCCTGGACTGGATCGCCAAGGACTTCGGGGTGGGATTCATCGAAGCCTCCACTTTCGTGAAGAGCCTCGGGGGCAACGCCGCCAATGTCGCCATCGCTCTCCAGCGTCTCGGCACCCAGGCCAGGATCCTGGCCAAAATAGGCGCCGACGTCCACGGCCGCTATCTTCTCAAAGTCCTTGAGGACGAGGGGGTAGACACCTCCGCAGTGCTTATCGACCAGAACAACGTCACCGCCCAGTGCTATGTCTTCACCACTTTCGCCAACGACAACACTTTCCTCAACTGGCCTCCGGGCAATGCCGCTCACAAGCTGGACGGCGACGACATCGACCCGGTCCACTTCCAGTCGGCCCAGGCTCTGCACGCCACCGGGATCTCGCTCATAGTCGAGCCCCGCAAGGCCGCCGTGCTCAAGTCCATGCAACTGGCCCGGGAGAACGACATAGCCGTATCCTTCGACGCAGGCTTCCCCACCGGCCAGGGAGAAGGCGCTATCAAAGCAGTGGAGGATGCCCTGGCCCTGGCTCATATAGTCAAAGTCAATCTACCCGAGCTGCTTTTCTGGTCGAAATATACCGGGGAAGACCTCAGGGACATTCCCGCCGATGCCATCGATTATTACGAGAAGCCACCCAGCAGCGGGCACGAGAGCGCCGTGGACCTGGTCCATCTCCTGGATCGGGACCGGGTAGCCACTCTAGCCGGAGCCCTTGCCAGACACTTCAAGCCGGACATCCTCCTGGTCACCATGGCGGATCGGGGCTCCCTCCTCTTTGCCGGCAAACACCAGATCTGGACCGAGGCATTTCCGGTGGAGACAGTGGCCGGGGTGGGTGCCGGGGACGCCTATGTGGCGGGCTTCCTGCACCGCCTTCTGAGTCTTTCCGGCAAGGAGCGCCTCCTGCGCCTGGTGGAGGATCCTGATCCGGAGCGGCTTACCAGAGCCGCGCGTTATGCCTCGGCAGTGGGAGCCATCGCCACCACCAGCCTCAGCGCCCACGAAGGACTGCCCCGGGCTGCTGACGTAGACAAATTACTGAGCACCTGCGGCAAGCCAATCGACTGACCCTGCCTGCCTCGAAGGGGGTTACCATGGGGTTATTTCATTTTACTTTTGTCTCGACTCTTGTTAATCTAGACAGGTCTTCTTCCCGGACATGCTGCACTATGGAATTGCTCGCCCAGTTAGTGAGTGTCTTTCACGGCCTAGCCAACACTGTCATATTCTTGATCATCTGCATGACCACGATCATGTCGGTGTTCCTCTACAAAGTCATCTTCCAGTCAGGCTATTTCAGCTCCTACGACCGCAATCTCTGATCTCTAGGGACTGAGCACCTTGTCCGCTGTCATCATGTATTCGCAGATGGCGAACATATTGGTGATGTCGTCTTTGTCGATATCATCTTTGAGCCCGTAAAAGTCGACACAGAGCCCGCAGGCCAGGACGTCGCAGCCGGCCTCCTTGAAGTCAGCCAGGACTTTACGACAGGACGAGTCCCGGGCAAGAAGCTTGACCCCGGTATTGGCCATCAGAATCGCCCGGGGAAGGTGTCCCGAATCGAGCATGGTCTGCAGGAAAACATCCAGCAGATTGCGCGAGAAGCTCTCGTCACCCTGACCGAAATAGTCTTTGCCCAGAAAGACCACGGTCCCCACGCCGGTCTGGGTCTGGGAGGCGCCCTGGCCATGCGCATGGGAGCCTGGAGAGGGAGCGGGCTCTTTCTGAGCGCCCTCGCCATTGCGCTCGATTGTCACCCGGAAATGCTCCCCTTCCGGGGCGCTGGACATGGACACTTTCTGGGAGCGGGCAAGACGCTCGAGGTTTTTGACATTCACCTCGGTCTCCACCAGGGCTTCGATGCAGACCACGCTCTTATCATCGAGGAGCTTCTTAGTCCTGAGCACCGGCTCGGGGCAGACCAGTCCGCGCAAATCAACCTCTTTCTTCATGCCTCTTCCTCTTTTTGAACCTGAACTCAGAATACTTTTACTCGGCCGGGGTTGTCTCCTTCGATGAGACAACCGGCTATACTGGCACGCAAGCCTTCCGCCTTGAGCGCCTGCAAGAGTTCCCGGGACTGCTCCTCGCCCACCGCCAGAAGAAGACCGCCGGAGGTCTGTGGATCGAATAGTAGATCTTGATAAGCGAGATCCACTTCCTTTATATAAGAAACGAAATCGGAAAATGACTGGCGGTTGCCATATGCGCCGGCTGGCACGAAACCCTGCGAAGCGAGCTCCACGACCCCGGGAAGATACTCGATGGAGCAGGTGTCGATTTCGGCGACAAGCCCGCTGGCCTTCGCCATCTCCCGCACATGACCGGCAAGACCGAACCCGGTAACGTCGGTGGCAGCATTGATTTTGAAACGCCTGGCCACCGAGAGGGCGACGTCATTGAGCTCGGTAAGCGAGCTGACCAGGTCGCTCCCGGCACCCGCCTCGAGCTGCTCCCCTTTGAGACCCAGCAAACCGACACCGGTCCCGATGGGCTTGGTGAGGATGAGGACATCGCCGGGGGAGGCACCGCCATTGGTGAGCATCTCGGAAGGGTGCACCAGACCGGTGACCGAGAGACCGTAGACCGGCTCGCTTGCCTCAAGCGAGTGGCCGCCGGCAAGACTGGCGCCGGCTTCCTTCACCTTGTCGGCCCCGCCTTCCAGGATCTTCTTCAGAACCGATAGCGGAAAATCACAGGTCGGGAAGCAAACGATATTGAGGGCGAAGACCGGTTTGCCACCCATGGCATATACGTCGGAAAGGGCATTGGCAGCCGCGATCTGTCCGAATGTATAGGGATCGTCCAGCAAGGGCGGAAAGAAATCTACTGTCTGAATAATTGCAAGGTCTTCTGAAATTTTGTAAACAGCGGCATCCTCGAAATGCTCGATCCCGGCAATCAAGCGCTCATCACCTTTACCGGACAGACCGCCCAGTAAGGACGCGAGCTCGGAGGAGCCGAGCTTTGCCGCACAGCCACCGGCTTTGATGTTGGCGGTCAATTTCTTACTATCGATATCCGGGGCTTGACTCATATAATACGTATATCTAACGGTCCTTCTGAAAACCGCTTATTATGCACTTCTTGGAGAGCCGTCATTTCGGACATTCCAAAAATCCTTTTATATTATTTCAAAGCCTTTTGAGTATTTATGGGCGTTTGAGCCCTTTAAAAACTCGGGACCAGCGTGTAAATTCTATATTGGAACCCGACATCACGCCTAGCATAGACGGATGACTTGCGAACGTCTACGGGCTAACGTGGTTTCGTATATTTTTTGTTCTACCCACGTTCGTTCTATATAAGGTTTTCGCATGCCTAAGAAAGTACTTGTAGCCCTCCCGCCAGGATTACTCGAGCAGATTGACTTCGTAGCCCAGGTCGAGCACCGCACTCGCTCGGATCTGATCAGAGAAGCTCTGCGCCGCTATATAGAGAACTTCAAGCGCACCCAGAGCCCCCAGATGTCCGTCAGCACTGTGGGCAACCAGAAAGTCGCCCTCCTGACCGACGCCGAATAAGAGCCGGTTTGAGTATTTTCCCCACTGAAACCGTTGACTTCCTAACCCCAGGTACATAACATTATGAAGAGCCCATGGCGTGGGCATTTCATAAGATTGAACCCGGGTTATGAATTTCGTCAACATCCTGATTACAGAGCTCGCATTCGTCACAGTGGTATTGCTGGGACTGGGCTTTGTGAAGCTGCCCAAATTCCTCACAAGGAAGCAGCTTTCCAGGCATTTCCCCTGGGGATACTATCCCGACCAGGTTCCCAGAGGAGACCCGGGTTATTCCCGCGAGCACAGCACCGACTTCTTGCATGATGTCGGAGCCGAGTTCGGCGGTCTGGATAATCTCGGCGATTTCGGCGAGTTCAGCGGCTTCGGAGAGCTGGGCGAATTCGGCTCGAGCTTCTGGGGCGGTGGAGAGTAAGGTCGTCTATACTTAGAAGCTGTGAACGGCACTTACTATTTCTGGCTCGCGGGCTTTGTCGTCCTCATCGCTCTTTCCCTGGCTTGGAAAGAGAAGCTGCGCTCGCTCGCCCTCACTGCGCTGGCCATCTATGCCACTGTATTCATCGGCACCTCCGTGGTATCGAGCTTCCAGGCGCGCGCCCGGGGTAATGCAGCCTATGTCAAAGCCGACCGGGCCGAGCTCAATCTCAAGCTGAGCTCGGGCTTCGTGGCTGTGGAGAGCTATTCGCCTTTCCGCGACAAGAAAAGCTCCGACGAAGTCATAGCCAAGTTCTACAAAGACGCCATCGAATGTCTGGACGACGCTATCAAGGAAGCCCCCAAGTCTTCCATTCTCAGGGCCCGCAAGATCATCATCGAGATGGACCGGGGTAAGAGCACGGCCGAGGATCTCAAAGAGCTGGCCAAGATCGACTCGGACAAAGCCCGGGATCTCCATCTTCTCCTCTCGAGCATCGCAGCCCACAAGAAAGTGCCGCCGGAGCAGTTCAAGAAGCTCGAGACGATAGCCGGAAAAACCGTGCCGGCAGGCTGGTACCGCCAGATCGTCAAACTCCAGCTCTATAAGGCCCTGGGCGAGAAGAAAGACTTCAAGAAGCTCCACCAGGACTTCCTGGAGAACTACATGTATTTCATGGTCCGTCTGGGCGTCCTCTTCATGGTAGTCGCCCTGGCTGCAGTAGCTGGATTTTTTGTCATTCTCGCCCAGCTCTTCTTCATGAAACGAAGTCCGACCAGCGAAGCCGAGCGCGACTTGATAAGCGCCCCGCCAGGCTGGACCTGGAAGACTGTTTTTGCTGTTTTCGCCGGCTGGCTCTGCGTGGAGTTCTTGCTCGGTCCGCCTCTCAAGGGAATCTCCAGCAACCTCGGCACCATAGCCACCGAGCAGGGCGCCACCATGGTCGCTTTGATGACCGCCCTTCTCTATCTGCTCCAGAACCTCCCGGCGATCTTCCTGATCTGGCTCCTGGCTCTCCGGCCCAACAAGCTGCCCTTCATGGAGACCATGAAAATAAGAACGAAAGTAGGCAAGACCGGACCGTACAAGCTTGTCGCCGCCGGTGTCGGCACCTGGTATGCAGCAATCCCGGTAATCATCGCCACGGTTTTTCTCGTCACCAGGCTGGGCTTCCAGGGCTCTGACAATCCCATCGTCGCCATAGTTCTAACCGCAGCTAAGGACGCCAGCCCCTTCGGAGTATTCCTCTTCATTCTCACCCTGGGGGTGCTCCCGGCACTGGTGGAGGAAGTCCTCTTCCGGGGATTCCTCTATACTTCGCTGCGCCGCAAGCTCGGCGCTTTCTCCTCGATTATCATCAGCGCCGCTCTCTTCTCCCTGGCTCACCTGGATCTCGGCGGGGCCATCCAGCTCTTCTGTCTGGGCTTCCTCTTCGCATTCATCTTCGAGAAGACAAAGAGCCTGATACCCTCCATGATCTGCCACTGCATGTGGAACTCGGGAATGTTTCTGATGGCAATGATGCTTTTCAGTTGACGATTTCAGAAGATTAAATGGGCATAGATCACTTGTCGGGACAGACAGGGATCCGCCTTCATGATACAAACCGGCCCGGGCCTCAAGCTCCAGTCCGATCCCCGAGTCAGGCGGGTCGGCACCGAAGCGCTCTGGGTCGCTATAGCCATCGGCACGGTCTTCTCGGTCCTCTGGATCCTGGTATCAGTTTTCGTGGCACCCTATAACCTCTACTGGGCCGTGGTCATGGCCAGCGCCGCCATCGCCTTCGTGCTCCTCCTGGGCTTTACCGCCTATGGCTCGATCAGGGACGGCAAGCGGAGATACTACCTGGAGCTCACCGACAGCGAAGCGGTCCTCACCGTCACCGATCATCTGGAGAAGAAGAAGTTCACCCAGATGGTTCTCCTGGATGACATTGTCTATGCCGAATACTATCCCTACAGAGACTCCCGCTCGATAATCTTCCATACGTCATACGCCAGGATGGAAGTACCGCTCTGGCCTCTGCCCGGGATGGGTCAGGATGTGGTGGACTTTCTCGACGGTCGCGGAGTGCCTGTGGTGGATGTCCAGTCGGACGACCCCATCCCGGACCCTGTCAGCTGAGCCCGGCAGAGCCCCGCCTTGGAACCACCGGACGAGATCCTGCGCCGCGCCGACCTGCTCTACAAGCAGCAGCGTTACGCCCTGGCGGAGGAGCACCTGATCAAAGTCCTCGAGCAAGACAGGGAGAACGCGCAAGCCCTGGCGCTTCTCGCCGCTTGCAGCGGCTGCCAGGGCAATGCCGAAAAGGCTATCGAGCTAGCCCGGCAGGCAATCGCTGTCGATCCGGAAGACGACTATAGCTATTACCTCCTGGCCTGGTTTCTCCCCACCACGGGCAAAAATCGGGAAGCCCTGGAGGCAGCGAAAAGCGCTGTCAGCCTCAACACCGAGCCCTGCAACCTGGCTGTGCTCGCCACCTGCCATCTCGGTCTCGACCAGCTCGACGAAGCCCTGGCTGCGGCTCAGCACGCCCTGGAGCTGGACCCGTCCTCCAAGGACGCCCTTCTAACCATGGCTCTAGTTCGCCGGACGAGAGCGGAAAGCGAAGAAGCAGAAAAGGTTCTGCAACAATGTCTTGCAGTCTACCCGGACTGCGGAGAGGCTCACGAGGATCTGGCATGGTGGCTCGTGCGCCGCCGGCAGACCAGGCAAGCCGCTCATCATTTCAAAACGGCATTACTGATCGACCCGACGGTATCGACAAGGCGAGACGGGCTGGCTGTCACATTCCGTCTCGAAGACGATGTCTTCTTCGCATACACAAGGGCCTTCCTCTGGTGGGAAGGGAGAGGCTTCTGGATGAAACTCTCCACGGTGGCATTATTTCTTCCCATGTTCTTCTACTTCGCCTTCGCCGAAGACGACGAGCGCATGCGCCCCGAGCTCGATTTCTCTCCGGAAGATAGCGCCTAGATAACCTGTCCTGTAGGATCAAGAATCTGGCATCGCGCCAGAAGTGCATCAGAACTGCGCCAGAACGGCATCAGAACGGCATCAGAACTGCATCAGAACGGCATCAGAACGGCACCCGGTGAACCCGCCAGAACTTCGACTGGGAATGAGCGATCTAGCACGATTCAACCTGCCCTTCGGATGATTCATCGGCTAAGTGCGGCATATATGCCGCAAAACCCGCCAAAGTGCGGCATATATTGCTCAAAAAGCCGAAAACGCGGCATATATTGCTGACATTTTCTCGATTTTGCGGCAATATATACCACACTTGACAGCCGGGTAACAAAACCAAACAGATCCGCAGGATCGGATCGGGAAAACCTCTGGCTATTGACTGGTGGAGACCTCTTTCTTGCCGGTCTGGGAGAGGCTGAGCTTGGGATACATGGAACCGACCTTGCGGATGAGTCCTTCGTCGATGAGACCGTCGATGGCTCCGAGAACGTCGTCATTGCTGAGGGCAGCATACTTGCCATAGGTCTCCTGCCGGTCCAGACCTGCTTCGATGACATCTTTGGCTTTGCTGCCTCGGAGAATCTTGGCGAAACTGGTGCGACCGACCCGGCCGGGCAGCGCCCGGACAAGCTCGAGAATGTCCCGGCGCAAGTCCGAGTTGTCGGACAAAACATATGGCGAGCCGGTGCCGGACCTCCTCGCATCGCCGGATCTAGCAGAGCCGCGACCGGAGCCGGAGGTGCCGGAGGAGTCGCTACCAGAGTCGACCGGCTCCTGATAGAAGAGCTCGGGGTGACAGATATCGCATCCGGTGCACGAGTCGGAGAGGCGCTGCCCGAAATAGGCGATGATCGAGCGCCGTCGGCAGGTCCTGGTGGTGGCATAGCCGATCATCTTCTCGAGTCGATCTTGATCGCGGTACTTCCTCTGTCGCAGCGGCTGGAGATCGATGGCGGGATCGATACGATCCGGCATACCATCATAAAGAGTCCCCCGGCTGTCGACGTCCACAAGCTTGATCGAGCGCAGATGATCGAGGGCGCCGTTCAGCGCCGGCGCCTCGATATTGAGGCTGCCGAGAAGCTCCTGCCAGCGCACGCCTGCAAGACCGGCGCCTTTGATGAGACGATAGATGTCGGTGACTTGATTGTCGTCGGGATAGTTCTTCCCCAGAAGCCATTTCTGGGTGAAGATGTCTTTCTTCTGAAAGAGCAGGGTGCAGACCGCCGGCTTGCCGTCGCGTCCGGCTCTGCCGGCTTCCTGGAAATAGCTCTCGAGAGAGGAGGGCAGATTGTAGTGAATCACCCGACGTATATTGCCTTTGTCGATGCCCATGCCGAAGGCGGTGGTGCAAGCGATCACCTTTATATCCTCGTTCTCGAACTGCTTCTGGACTCGATGCCGGGCATCCCCGGTCATACCGGCGTGGTAGCAGCCGGACTTGAAGCCCCGACTCTTGAGAAATTGAGCGACTCGCTCGGACTCCTTGCGGCTGCTCACATAAACGACCACCGGCTCCGTCTCCCGGGCTATAGCCTGGAGCAAGAAACCATCTTTGACGGCGGCGTTTTTTGCTTCCACCACTTCGAGATGAAGGTTGGGTCTGTCGAGCTCACCGACAATAACTGCCATGTTCGGCAGAGCCAGGGAATCGACGATGTCCTGCCGCACCCCTGGCGTGGCGGTGGCGGTCAGGGCCAGGACCGTGCTCGCCTGGAACTCGGTGAGGTGTCCGGCGAGACTCCTGTATTGAGGGCGGAAGTCATGTCCCCACTGGCTGATGCAATGGGCTTCGTCGATGACCAGGAGCGATACCTCGACTTCCTTGAGCAGAGAGCGGAATGCGCTGGACTCGAAACGCTCCGGCGCCACGTAGAGGAGCTTGACCAGACCCTTCCTGATCGAGTCAACTCGGGCGAATTGCTCGTCTTCACTGACGGTGCTATTTAAATAGGTCGCGCTTTTGATACCACGAGCGGTGAGTCCGACTACCTGGTCGCGCATGAGGGCGATCAATGGCGATACCACAAGGGAAAGCCCGGGAAGCATCTGGCTGGGTACCTGATAGCAGAGGGACTTGCCGTATCCTGTGGGAAGCAGTGCCAGAGTGTGCCGACCTGCCAGGACATTGTCGATGACTTCCTTCTGATGAGCTCTGAAATCGGTCAGCCCGAAAAGGTCCTGCAAAACCTGACCAGCCTGGCTAACGGAAACCGACAAGAGGGACACCTCACTGCTCTCGAGATAAAGACTGATCCTTGCATGATGCGCAGTGGCAGTCAAATTAAGACGAGCAAACAGTCAAGATCCACGGCTGTTTTCACCAGTTGAATATAGAGTCTATATACCCCTGGCTATCATTTCCTGAACCCGGAACCGCCATTGCCGCCATTACCGCTAATCCAGCCGCCGCTTCCGCCGTTGCCGCCGCTGCCAATAAGACCGGCAGACCCACCGCTACCGCCATTGGCTCCGGCATTGACCTTCTGCAGCCTGTCGGCTTCCAGTTCCTTGACTTCTCTCAAATCCTTCAAACTGCGGTTTTTCTTCGATTGGGATTTATTTCTGCTCACTGGTCTCTCCTCGATTGGTCTTACTCTCCCTATTAAATCGAACAGATCTGAGGGATTCGTGAGGATTCTGGACCTCCTTATCGATCAATAGCGAACGCATTAGCGCACAGCCCTTGCAGCAGCTATCTTCGCGGACCCTCCGCCTCCAGCCATAAGAGAAGAATTGACCTCCGCGGCATTGCGCTGAAACCCATACCACCGCCCACGCTCGCTATATATTGTTCAGAGCTCGCAAGTAGGTCACTCTTTCAGCTCTCTATCTCGCCTTTTCCTGGTCGTTCTTCTCATTTCGCTTCGCCTCGCCTCGGTGTCCATAACCTTTATCCTGCCAGGCAAATGTGAGGGAAGCGTCAGGGCGCCTCCTAATGCAATCAAAACTCATTAATTATTGGGCCGCTCCTCGCGGTGCGTGTGCTTCGCTCTGATCTTCAAAGCGCGTGCTTCAAGACGGTCTGCCTCAGCAGGTCTGTTCGTCCTCCTGAGAAACGCGCTGTAGCCCTCGAGAATGGTCGCCAGATCAGGGTTGCTGTCACTCATGGAGCTTTCGCCAATACTCAGAGCTCGCTGATAGAGAGGCTCCGCCAGTTCAAATTTGTCCTGCTGCGCATAAAACGAAGCAAGATTGAGAACGCCCAATGCAACTGTAGGGTGGTTCTTTCCAAGAACCTCTTCGTTGGTTTCGATAGCCCGCTTGTAGAGCGGCTCTGCAAGATCGTATCTACCCTGCTTCACATAAAGCAGAGCCAGGTTGTTGACACTGGAGGCAACCCAGGAATGCGTTGGTCCCAGTGCCTTTTCAAGGATAGGCAGGGCTCTCAAATAGAGCTCCTCTGCCTTCTCAAATTTCCCTTGCTCTCGATAGAGAACAGCCAAGTTATTGAGATCGATCGCTACATTCGGGTGACCCGGTCCGAGTTTCTTCTCGTCTATGGAAAGAGCACGCATATAGAGCGGTTCTGCCTCCGCATACCTTTTCTGTAGGTCATAGAGTCCACCCAGGTTATTCAATACTGTCGCTACTCCGGGATGATCCGGACCAAGAGAAGCCTCATCGATTTTCAGGGCCCGTTTAAACAAAGGTTCAGCCTGCCGGTACTTCCCCTGCGAGCCGAGGGATTCAGCCAGGCTATTCAAGACACTAGCGAGCCGAGTGTCTTGCTCACCGAACTTTTCAGCCAGCTTTAGAGCTGCTGTAAACGACTTCTCCGCATCTGCATATCGGCCCTGGTCAAGAGCGGCGTTTCCAGCAGCCATTAGATCTTTCCAGCTATCGGTCCCGGCGCGAGCATGAGAAATAGTGGCAACGATCAAAAGAATCGCCACAACCACCAGCAGATTTAGTTCAAAGCTCATTTTGCTGTAAATGGACCGTTCACTCATTCGGACTTGACGAATTTCTTCCTGGGTCCGGAGCCGACCAGGGTGTATTCATCGAAGCGACCCTGGGAGCCTACTGGTAAGCGGAGCTTGTTGCCTTCCACTTCCACCCGGCTCTGACCGGAAAGCGATCCCAGCACTGTCCAGTTCTGGCTCCGTCCGCGGTCGGCATACTTCTGGGGAGGATGATACGCGAGCACGTCCACTTGCAATTGATCCAGACCGTTACCCACCGCTGCCACGATCTCGGGGCTGCCGTCGGCGTCGAAGTCATGCTGCGCGATATCGATGATGAAACCATCTTTGATATCGCCGAAATCATCGAAAGCGGATCCGGAGAAAAATTCCATAGGGAGCTCCACGGCGACACCTTTGAAATAAGCGAGAACACGGGTGCCATTGGGATGATTGCGCCCGACGGTAATCTCGCTGGGTTTGATCTTGGCTTTGAAAGTCGGCTTGACAACAGCCTCTTTCTCGCCCCCATCCCAGATCGCGGCTCCGACCAGGTGTTTCTTACCGGTTGAGTCTGCGAGAAGACCGTTCTTCAAAAAGTCGCTGGAAGCGAAAGCCGCACAAGCCGATAGCAAAAGAGCCAGGACAAGCGTCTTTTCCGACCCGACCACGATCTCAGTCAGCCTCGAACATACGGAGATAGTGGCGATACCACTGGCTCTGGAAGAGCTGGGACGGATCGTGTTTCTTCTTGAGCGAGAGGAATTGCTCGAATTGCGGATAGCAGCTCTCCAGGGCCGGACGCTCGACATAGCGATGGTAAGTGAGATAGAAAGATCCGCCCAGATCCCGGGCGATGTCTATGAGCGCACGGAATGTGGTGGCAGTGGCGGAGAGCGCTTCGCTGCCGTGCTCGGTGTGCAGATTGAAGATCACGCAGGCGAAACGATCCTTCGCCCAGGGAAGGAAAGTCTGATCGTCTCTCTCGATCATTCTGATGGTACCGTAAATGATATCAGTGTCGCTTCTTACAAATAGCTCTCTTGCCCGGCCGAGGAACTCCGAGAGCTTTTGCCTGGGGACATAGAGCTCGGTGATGATCTCGGTGGCATTGGTGCTCTTGAGCTGGCGCTCCATGTCCCGGTGATAGTCGTCGAGATAGGTGCTCAGTTGCATGGTGTCGGACCAGTAGACCTGACCGTCGGTTTTCAGATAATGATCCATATACTTCTCGAAAGCCTGGCTCTTATCGGTATGGGCAAGATCGAGAAGCTCTTTCCACTGCTCGATGCTGAGCTTCTGAGCCGAGCCACCGTCCGGGACTTTCAAAGCATCCGTGGCTCTGTAAGTAGCCAGGATGCCCCGGCTCAGGAAATCGTCGCTCTTATGATCGATGGCAAATTGAAAATCGCCGTATTCGTGACCATCCGCCACCAGCTCGTCGAGTCGCTCGATCAAACGGTCGGCGCTCAGGGCTTCTACATGTCTGCGCATGGGCACCCGCCGCCTCAGCTTGAGGGTGACCGTGGTGACCACGCCGAACAAGCCATAACCGCCAATCACCAGCTTGAAAAGCTCGGGGTTCTCGCTGCGGCTGACAGTGACTGTATCAAGCGACGGAGTGATCATCTGGAACTCGATAATGTCGTCCACCAGGGGCTTCATGGTGAGACCGCGACCATGGATATTGGCGGCCAGGCAGCCACCGATACTGAGATTGTCGGCACCGGTCGGTTTCTGGATGATGGACCAGATCTCTTGATAATCCTGATCTCTCTGGATGAGAGCCAGACCATTGATCAGGTCGTGCCACTGGATGCCCGCCTGGACCTTGACCTGGCCTTTCTTGCGGTCCAGGTCGATAATCGAGTCGAGACCACGCATATCCAGTAGGACGCCGTCCATGACGAATTGCTGGCCGCCCATGGCGTGGCGCCCACCGCATACCGCCACCGGTATAGACTGGCTGGCGGCCAGCTTGAGCTCGCTGTAGAGGCGATCGAGCGAATTGATCCGCACTATGTCCTGGTGGTAAACGACGTTGAGCCTGGAATGAACGTCTTCGACGACTCCGTCCTGGAACATCCTCCGCCTTCTGACAACGGAGTCGTTTTTACCGGGCCCGGTTCTCAAGACTTTTCTCCTGCGTGGTGACATTGTTTTCAGCGGTCCAAGAAGGAACATTCACACCTTATCGCCTTTCGGCGACCCTCGATTAATCCTTCATAGATTATGCATAGAGTGCTAAAACGTAGTAAAGTTTAAGCTCGTTCAACTAACTGCGGCAGCCCGGTCAAAGAGGGGCAGTCGTGCGACTTTCCGGTCATCGAAAAAAGAGAGGAAGCGATCGATGCTCGAGGGTGTAACCATAGAAAACCCACTGCTTACAGGCCTTTCCGAAGAGAAACGCCCGGAACCCTTCTCCCTGGTCATTTTCGGAGCGCACGGCGATCTCACCAAGAGGAAGCTGCTGCCTTCTCTGTATGCGTTGTATATACAGAATCTATTGCCTGAGAATTTCGCCATTCTCGGCTCGTCGAGAACCGCCATGACCGACGAGGAGTTTAGAAGAGCGATGAAAGACTCGGTGGTTAAATACGGCGAAGACATCGATTTCGACGAAGAATCGTGGACTCGCTTCGCCCGCTGTCTCTATTATCGAGCCGGCAATGCCAACGAGCTCGCTTATTATGAGCAGCTCAAGAAGACCCTCGAGCAGATGGCTGGAGATCACGGCACCAAGAACAGCAATATCTTCTACCTGTCTACCCCGCCCAGTCTCTACCGCCCGATCATCGAGAATCTCAGCAAGTCGGGGCTGTCCTTCAAAGTGCGCCCCAGCGCCGAGGGACCGGCGTGGCCCCGGGTGGTGGTGGAGAAGCCTTTCGGTCACGACCTGCAATCGGCACGAGAACTGGACGATCTCATTCATGAGAGCCTCAACGAGCACCAGGTATACAGGATCGATCATTATCTGGGCAAAGAGACGGTCCAGAACATCATGTGCTTCCGTTTCGCCAACAGTATATTCGAGCCACTCTGGAACCGGGACTATATCGATCACATACAGATGACCAATGCCGAGACCATCGGCGTCGAGAGCCGCGGTCCTTATTATGAGGAAGCCGGCGCCCTGCGGGATATGATCCAGAACCACCTCATGCAGCTTCTCGCCCTGGTGGCCATGGAGCCGCCCAACTCGCTGGCCAGTGAAGATACCCGGGACGAGCGTACCAAGGTCCTGAAGGCTATCCGTCCCTTCGAAAGCGATACCATCGACGATTATGCCGTGCGCGGTCAGTATGGAGAAGGTTTCGTCCTGGGCAACCGGGCGATTCGCTATCGCGACGAGGACAGAGTCTCGCCGGCGTCCAATACCGAGACTTTCGCGGCTCTCAAGATCATGATCGACAACTGGCGCTGGTCCGGTGTTCCTTTCTATATGCGCACCGGCAAACGTCTGGAGAAAAGAGTCACAGAAATCGCGGTCCAGTTCAAGGCACCGCCTTACGAGCTTTTCTCGGGCATGAGCAAGACCGGTCTGCGTGACTTCATCGCCGCCGAATCACCTAATGTCCTGGTCATGCGGATTCAACCCAACGAGGGGATCTCGCTCAAATTCGCCACCAAGCAGCCCGGACCGACCAATCAGCTCCGCTGGCTGACCATGGACTTCAACTATGGCACCGCATTCGGTAGCCGAACACCGCCGGCATACGAGCGCCTGATTCTAGATAGCCTCACAGGCGACCCGTCGCTGTTCGCGCGCTCCGACTTCGTGGCCACCTCCTGGAACCTCCTGCAGCCGGTCCTCGATCACTGGGCACGCACCAGCCCGGACGGTCACAAAGACAGGTCCTCCGGCGTCAGGCACCTGGCGTTTCCCAACTACGAATCCGGGTCATGGGGACCGCAGGCCAGCGAAGAGCTGATCGGCACCACCGGTCATGCCTGGAGGGTACTCTGATGGCTGCCGCCGGTTCTACCACCCCTGATACCACCACCGCAAGCGCCTTTCTAAACGGCAAGCTGCACCATGTCGATATCGACGCCATCGAAAAAGAGCTCTACCGGCTCTGGGCAGAAGCGGATCAGGAAGATGGTCATGTCACCCGGGCGTGCTCTCTGAGCTTTATCATCCTGAGCGGCGAGGGAAACGATCAGGCTCTGGCCGAGGAAATCCTCACCGAGATCACCATCAAGCATCCCTGCCGGGCCATCCTCGCCATCGCCGAGCCAGCCGAGACCGAGAGCCTGGAGGCTTATGTGACGGCCCGCTGTCACATGATCCCGGGGGACTCGGGCAAGCAAATCTGTTGCGAGCAAATCACCGTCCACTGGAAAGGCGAAGGCACCAGGCAACTGGTGAGCGTGGTGGCACCCCTGACCATTCCGGATCTGCCCACTTCGATCTGGTGGCAGGAAGATCGCCTGGTAATAGACAAAGTCAAGCCTTTTCTACCTCATATAGATAGATTTATCGTCGATACCCTGAAGATGGAGCGTCCTTATTCCGGTCTGGTCGGGCTCGAGAGCCTGCTCAATACGCTTGCCGGCGGCGCCGCCATCTACGACCTGAACTGGCTCAGGCTTCTCCCGTTTCGTCAGGCCATAGCTTACGCCTTCGAAGAGAGGCGGGGCATCCTGAGCGTCGAGGATCTGGATCTGATCTCGGAGATCGAGATTCTCGTCACCGCCGACGGAGGTCAGGCGCCGGTCTCCCAGCCCCTGCTGCTTGTCGGATGGCTGGCCTCGAGACTCTCCTGGCAGCTGGTCTCGGCAGGCAAGTCCGATGGCGGCTTCGATGCGGTCTATCGCCTGAGCCGCACCAGAATCGATACCAGAGTAAAACTCGTCAAAGACGAGTCGGTCACCCCCGGTCAGGTCAAAGACATTCGTATCGGTTTGCGCGATCGCCCTGACAAAGTCCTGAGGATCTGGCACAAGCCCGGAAGCCCTGGGCTCAGCACTCAGCTCGTGTCCAGGCAGAAGGTCGAGGACTCCCGCTGCTGCTGCAAGGAGAAATCGCAGACCGAGCTGATTGACGCGTTGCTCGATAATCCCACCAGGGATCCGGTACTGGAGAGGGCGGTGTTTGCCGCCTGCGACTTGATCAGGTCCTTTCGATGAATACACTGAACGAGCCAAGAGCGAGAGCATGACCAATCAGCCGATAGTCAACGTATTCGAGGACGAAGAGCACATGATAGGCGCTCTGGCTGAGCGCATCGTCGATATGGCGGCTGCCTGCCAGAAGCGTACAGGCAGATTCGTGGCCGCGCTTTCTGGGGGAAACACCCCCAGGCCTCTCTACGAGAAGCTCGCCACCGAGCCCTTCGTAAGCCGCATGGACTGGGAGAGCTGTTATTTCTTCCTCTCCGACGAGCGCTGTGTCGAACATGCCAGCCCCGAGAGCAATTACAACATGATCAGGCAGTGCCTTCTCCAGAAGGCTCCGGTTCCCGAAGAGAATATTTTCGCCACCCGGTACCAGGAAGAAGACCCGGCAAAATCCGCCGCCGACTACCAGAGCGCCATCGAGAGCTTCTTCGGAGATAGCGGCGGGGATCCGGTATTCGATTTGATTCTTCTGGGGATGGGTCCCGACGGTCACACCGCCTCGCTCTTTCCCGGCACCAGAGCTCTTGACGAGAAGGACAGGCTGGTGGTGGCCAATTTCGTCGAGAAGTTCGACGCTTATCGCATTACTTTCACCCTCCCCCTGATCAATCGTGCCGAGCACGTATTCTTCATGGTCACCGGTCACGCCAAGTCCGAGATCGTCGCCTCTGTACTCAGCGACGAATCCACAGACTATCCCGCCCAGCTCGTCGGCCAGTCCGATTATTCAAGCGGCGGGGGCGAGACTCGGGACCTGTGCACAATTACCTGGTACCTGGACAAAGGAGCATCGTCGCTCCTTGACCTGGCCGCTACCCCGACCTAGAAGAAGGAGCAAAGGAGCAGACAATGAGCGACAAATCGAAAATTGGCTTGATCGGCCTCGGTGTCATGGGCGAGAATCTCGCACTCAATATCGAGCGCAATGGCTACCCGATCTCGGTCTATAACAGAAGCCCGGACAAAATCGACGAGTTCATGGCGGACCGGGCCAGAGGCAAAAAGGTGGCTGGTCACAAAGACATCGAGTCTTTCGTCGAATCTCTCGAGACACCCAGAAAAATCATCCTCCTTGTCAAAGCCGGTGCCCCGGTGGACTCCACCATCGACAAGCTCCGCCCTTTTCTCGATGACGGCGATATAATCATCGACGGCGGCAACTCGCATTTCGAAGATACCAGACGACGGGCAAAGAGCCTGGCCATGGATAGCGTTCATCTCATCGGCTGCGGAGTCTCCGGCGGCGAGGAAGGCGCCCTCAACGGACCTTCCTTGATGCCCGGCGGCGAGAAGTCGGCATACGAAGAGATCCGGCCGATTCTCGAAGCCATTGCCGCTCAGGTCAATGACGGTCCCTGCGTCACTTATCTCGGACCCGACGGCGCCGGTCACTTCGTGAAGATGGTGCACAACGGCATCGAATACGGTGACATGCAATTGATCGCCGAGGTCTATGACATCATGCGTCGCGGTCTCGGCATGAAAGCCGAAGAGATTGCCGACGAGTTCACCCAGTGGAACCGGGGCATACTCGACTCGTTCCTGATCGAGATTACCTCGCAGATCCTCACCGTGGAAGACAAGGAGACCGGCAAACCCCTGGTCGATCTGATTCTCGATAAAGCCGGACAGAAAGGCACCGGACGCTGGACCGCCGAGGTCGCCCTGGAGCTGTCGGTGCCCACCCCCACTATCGATGCCGCTTTGACGGCGAGAATGCTCTCTTCCATGAAAGACGAGCGGGTTCTCGCCTCCCGCGCGCTCAAAGGTCCCGAGACCGGCAAGACCAGCAGAACCAGCGAGGCGACGTCGCTTCTCAAAGCGCTCGCCGACGCCCTCTATGCCAGCAAGGTCTGCAGCTATGCCCAGGGTATGGCTCTGATAAAAGCAGGCTCCGAGCATTTCGAATGGGGCATCGACATGAAAGAGACAGCCCGCATCTGGAAAGGAGGCTGTATCATCAGAGCCCAGCTCCTCGAGAAGATACGCGCTGCTTACGAGCGCCAGCCTGATCTGAAGAATCTCCTGATGGACACCGAATTCGGTGCATTCATCGTGGAGGCTCAAAACAACTGGCGCAAAGTAGTGGGCTTCGCCCAGGAGCAGGGAATTGCGATCCCGGCTCTCTCCGCCAGCCTGGCTTATTTCGACAGCTATCGCAGCGAGTCTCTGCCCCAGAATCTCACCCAGGCCCAGCGAGACTTCTTCGGAGCCCACACCTATGAGCGTGTGGACAAGCCCGAGCTCGGTTTCGTGCACACCGACTGGCCCGCCCACGTCAAGGAGCGCGCCGGCAAGGCCTGATCCTGTCTAAATAAAGTGCCCACCTACCAGCTCACCGCCATCAATGTCGGCGGCTTCCCCCTGGGGGAATCCGACAAGGTAGTGATCCTCTTCAGCAAGGAGCGGGGTCTCGGCCGGGCCGTGGCCAAGGGAGCCCGCAAACCGGGGACTCGCATGGCCGGAAAATCGGAGGCGCTCTGTGTAAACAAGCTCCTCCTTGCCACCGGCCGGTCCCTGGATATCATCACCCAGGCCGAGAGCATCGATACCTACCAGGCGCTGAGGACCAATCTGGAAAGCCTCACTTTCGGGTTGTACTATGCCGAGCTCACCAGAATATTCGGTCAGGGTCTGCAGGGAGAGGAGGAAGTGTATTTCGACTTTCTCAATGCTTCTCTGGACCGACTGGCGAAGGGGGAGGCAGCCCCGGCCCGGGCATGCCTGGAATTCGAGATGCAGCTTCTGGCCATGCTCGGCTTCCAGCCCGAGCTCAAAGTCTGCGTGCGTTGCCGTGCCCCACTCACCGAATACAGTATCAACACATTTCTCATCGAGCTCGGGGGAGTCTGCTGCAAAGATTGTGCCGGTGCCCCAACCAGGCGCGGATCCTCTCGAGAATCTGATAGAGGATCTGAGGCGAGAGTGTCGGAAAATGACTTTCCAGAGAACTATGGAAGCTTCGATGAAAGCCCCGAGAAGGGAGTCTTCATCACCCCTATGGTCTGGAAGACCCTGGTGCTGACCGAAGCAGCAGCCTCGGGCTCATCGGGGCATGCCTCCGAACCGTCGGCGGCACCCCTGGCAGCTGCCCAGCGCATAATCAGTCGCTATATCGAAGAGCGAGCCGGTCAGCGCCTGAAAGCCCTGGATCTGCTCAAGCAGCTCTGAGCCCTATCCCCATTCTCCTTGAACCGATGTTTCGAAACTCAAAACAGCGATAACGAGAGAGCCCGGTTTCAATGCTAGAACCTACGGTTGCAAAGGGCTTTCCTGAGTCAACATTAGTGATCGGAAACGGAAGAAAAGGGCCAAAACCGTTAAAATAACGGAAGATTATCTATGCGGGGAGGCGAGCATGGTCAGTTTGAAAGAGTCGGATCCGGAGCTCTACGGAATCATCGGAGATGAGCTCAGCAGGCAGCAGAACTCAATCGAGCTCATCGCCAGCGAGAATTTCGTCAGCGAAGCGGTCCTCGAGGCCCAGGGTTCGGTGCTCACCAACAAGTATGCAGAAGGGCTTCCGGGCAAGCGTTATTACGGTGGCTGCCAGTTCGTCGACAAAGCCGAGCGCCTGGCCATCGCCCGACTCAAACAGCTCTTCGGCGCGCCCCATGCCAACGTTCAGCCCCATAGCGGCGCCCAGGCGAATATGGCGGTCCTGTTCGCCATGCTCGAGCCCGGTGACGTGGTCATGGGAATGGCCCTGGACCAGGGTGGTCACCTGACCCATGGCTCCCCGGTGAATATGTCCGGCAAGTGGTTCCAGGCTAATTTCTACGGTATCGACCCCGAGACCGGTCGCATCGACTATGACAAGGTAGAAGAAGCAGTTAAGAAGCTCAAGCCCCGCCTGATCGTCTGCGGTGCCAGCAACTATTCGCGGACCATCGATTTCGAGCGGTTCCGCAAAATCGCCGACGGCGTCAAGGCTTATCTCATGGCCGATGTGGCCCATATCGCCGGACTCATCGTCGCCGGTCTGCATCCCAATCCTTTCCCCCATGCGCACTTCGTCACCTCCACCACCCACAAGACCCTGCGCGGTCCCCGGGGTGGCGTGATCATGTGCCATGAGGAGTTCGCCAAAGAAATCGACAAAGCTGTTTTCCCGGGCATCCAGGGCGGTCCCCTCATGCATGTCATCGCCGCCAAGGCTGTGGCTTTCGGAGAGGCGCTCAAGCCCGAGTTCCAGCAATACCAGGAGCGTATCGTCGCCAATGCCAGAGTGCTTGCCCGCACCATGGTGGACCAGGGTCTCGAGATCGTTTCCGGTGGCACGGACAATCACCTGATGACTGTCGATCTTAGACCGATCTCGATGACCGGCAAGAGCGCCTCCAAGCTTCTGGAGGAGGTAGGCATCACCGTAAACAAGAACGCCGTTCCCAATGACCCGGAGAAGCCTTTCATCACCAGTGGTATCAGAATCGGCACCCCCGCCGCCACGACCCGCGGTATGGGTATTGTCGAGATGGAGAAGATCGGCGCTCTAATAGCCGACACCCTCAAGTCACCGGAGGACGAGAAGGTGAAAGCCCGGGTCCAGGAGGAAGTCAAACAGCTCTGCCATAGATTCCCTCTCTATCCGCAATACAGCGAGCGTCTCGAGCGTCTTGCCGGTGTCAGTTAGATCCCAGTCAGGAAAATAACACGCTCATGGCCGAGAAAGACACTGCCATCATGGTGGAGAACCACAAAGAGACAGGCGCCCCTGAAGCACCTGCTTTGAACGGCAGCAAGGCAGTCTCGGCGGCGATCGTCGTCTGCCAGGTCCTCCTCTTCCTCACCGGTTTCATCTGGGCGATCGGGTTCATACCCCACGGACATCTGGACAAGATGCACATTCCCGGATTTCTCATGGCAATGTCCATCTCCTGGTGGCTGACCCCCGAGATCCGCTCCCGGGCAATGAAGCTCGGCCTGGTAGACAAGCCCGGTGAAGAGCGGCGCATCCACAAAGTAGCGGTACCGCGCCTGGGGGGCGTCGCTATCTATATCAGCATGCTCACCACCATCACTGCCCTGGTAGCCATCGCCGGACGTCTACCGAAAGATGCCCGGGGGGTGGAGGGGATCGGCGGTATTGCTATCGGTGGCACCCTGGTTTTCGTCCTGGGGCTCCTGGACGATCTGGAGTCTCTCAAAGCCCGCAACAAGTTCCTGGTGCAAATCCTGGCCGCCTGTGCCGCTTACGGCGTCGGCATCAGAATCAAATCCATCCCGGTGCCCCTCAATATGGATCTCGATCTGGGATTCATGACAATCACAGGCGGAGTGCCAATCGAGCTCGGTGATCTGAGTCTGCCTATAACCGTGCTCTGGCTGGTGGGGGTAGCCAATGCCGTAAACCTCATCGACGGCATGGACGGGCTTGCTGCCGGGGTCTCCGCCATATCGGCCCTGACCATCTGGAGCGTCGCCCTCGGGGACAGCATCACCAGACCATACGCGGCCTTGATGGCAGCGGTTCTAGCCGGTGCCCTCTTCGGATTTCTCCGCTGGAATTTCAACCCCGCCCGGATTTTCATGGGCGATTCCGGGGCCTACCTCGTGGGCTTCACCCTCGGGGCGATATCGATCACTGGCGTGATCAAGGGGGTGGCCGCCGCCACCGTGATTGTGCCCACGGTGCTGCTCGTGGGTCTGATTCTCTTTTTCCCTCTGCTCGACACCTCATGGGCGGTGCTCCGCCGGCTCGCCACCGGACGGTCGATCTTCTCGCCGGATGACGGTCATATCCATCACCGGCTTCTCAAGACCGGTCTTTCTCAGAAGAATGTCGCTTATCTGATCTACCTGGCATCCGGAATCCTCGGTTTGATAGCTGCGTCTTTCGTCGGTCAGCAGGAGTATTTCCTTAAGATGTCCGCGGCGGTGCTGGTCATGGCCTTCTTTTTCGCCGAGGTGCTCAACCGCCACCGCCAGAGAGGGAAGGTGGTAGCTACACCAGATACGGTGCCGGGCGAGGTGCCCATCGAGGACTTCGAGGACTTCGAGTCCGATCTCAAGCCCGAGCCTGAATCGGAGCTTCCCGAGGAGGTCGAGAACCGCACCGCAGAACAAGCCGGAGAATCTCCGGAAGATCGAGAAAGCTCCGCCGATCGTGCCTAAGACCTTACTGTCGATTTCAGCGATAACGGCTCTGGGCCTGTTGCTGCGACTGATCACCCTGGGAGCCGGCATCGACCTCGATGATGCCATCACTATCTATGTAGCGAACAGCCATGGGATCGCAGAGCTGATCGCGAATACCACCGCCTACGAGTTCGGACCGCCGCTCTATTTCATGCTGATAAGCGCCTGGACCTCTCTTTTCGGCAAGGGAGCCGTGAGCCTCGCCATCTCTTCCATCCTCACCGGCTGCCTGCTCATCCCCCTGACTTATATGCTGGCAACCCGCTGTCTGGCTGCAGACAGCGAGGCGGGCAGGCGCCAGGCCCTTCTCGCCGGCTTCTTTGCGGCGGTGTCGCCCCTGGCCGTGTTCTTCTCTCACGAAATCAGGGCATATTCACTTCTTGCAGTGCTCTGCACCGCCACCATGATCTTCTTTCTCGACAGCCTCGAGAATGCCTCGAAGAAAAACGTCGCACTGCTCTTCCTGTCTTCCACCCTGACAATTTATACGCACTATGCCGGGCTCTATCTCATCGCCCTTCTCTTTGTTTCCACTCTTTTCACGAGACCCCGGTTCAAAGGTCCGGTACTCAAGGTCTATCTCGCCTTTGGTCTGGCTCTTCTGGCTTTCACCCCCTGGGTGCCGCAGCTTCTCACCCATCTCAGACACGGCACCTACTGGGTGGACCGCACACCACTGGTGAAGGCTCCGGAGGTTTTCGCCTCAAACCTGGCAGCCACCCTTCCCCTGCCCTGGATAGCGGGTTTCCTGCTACTGGCCCTTGCCGTCCCGGTGATGCTGGTCTTTTTCCTGGTCAAGTTACCGACCAGGCTCCGCGACAAAGGTCCGGGCCGGATTGAGCACTCGCCGAGCACAGCCAGGATAATGCTCTATCTCACGGGTTTCGCCCCGGTTTTCACTCTGGGTTTCCTGACACCATTCATTCTCGGCTACTGCCGCTATATGACACCATTTGCGGTGCCTGTCTGGATTATTCTTGCCGGTTTTATAGAGCCGAGACTGAAAGGAAAGCTCGTCGCCGGAGTACTGCTTGCCGCCCTCGCCATCGCCAGCGCTCTCGAGATCAAAGCCATCGCCTCCACGGATCGAAATGGTCTGCGAGCCGTAGCCCGGGATATGAAAAACGGGAGATACGGAGACTGCGCGTTTATGGTGGTTCCGGATTTCGATTCGTATACGCTCTTGTATTATCTGCAGGAAGAACAGAATATGGATCTTCCCGACGGCTATCTCACCTTTCCCCGGTCCGGAGAGCGCAGGCCCGCCTCGCACCGGGGCTATGCGGAGCTCTGGAGCAAAGAGGGTATCGTCCGGGATGCTCTCGACCGTGTCGAGGCCCTCGATCAGAGTCGTTTCCGGAGACTGGCGGTGATTCACGACCGCGGTCTGCTCGAGAGCAGCAAGATGCCCGCCCGATCGGTCTCCAGGACTCTGATCGACGAGCTTTCCCACCGTTATGGCGAGCCCCGGAGCACTGTAGAGTATCACCGTCCGGGCAGGTCTTTTGATTTATATATATTCGATTTGAATCGGGAATAACTTCTTAGCTTCCTGCAGCTCGAGAGGTTGTATTCACATGACTATGAACCCGGAAGATTTCGGCAAGTCTTTCAAAGGCTTCATGGACCAGATGTCCGCCAGCGTCGACAAAGAGAACACTCTTTTCGACAGGCTCACGGCTCATTTCGGGGAAGAGCCGTCCCGTTATCAGGCAATCACCGAGAAATTCGAGAAATATGACCACCCCAATCTCCAGCTCGCCCTGGATCGTTTTCTGGAAGAGCCGGGCACGACTCACGAGCTGATCGGCGTGACCACCGGGAGCGAATATCTTTCTTGCTCCCTGGCCAATCTCGCCACTCCGGCGGCATCGGCTGGACTCTACGGCGGCGGCGCAACCGGCAGGGAGGGCCCGGTGGAGTTCAGCAATATCAGGGTGGAGGATGACAGCATCAGAGCCTGCGTCACCAACGGGCTTTTTCTCATCCACGACCATGGCGAGCGCCTGGCGGTGCTGATTCAACTCAGCAACGACGGGCTCAGCAAGCGTCCGGTACTGGAAGCGATGGCTTCCCAGAAGACCACCGCCGAGCGGTTTTTCAGTCGCATCCGCACTCTCTTGCGGCAGCGCAATATCTATCGTGGTCATGTAATCTCGGTCTCCCAGGAGAACATGCGAGGCACTTCCATCAATTTTCACAAACTGCCTAAAGTGAGCCGCGAATCGATCATCCTGCCTTCGGGTCTGCTCGAGAAGATCGAGCGCCAGACCATCAAGTTCGGCCAGCGCTCCGATCAGCTCCTGGCTGCCGGCCGCCACCTGAAAACCGGGCTCTTGCTGCACGGACCGCCCGGGACGGGAAAAACCCTCACTGCCATGTATATCGCCAGCGAGATCCGCAACCGCACGGTGATCCTGATGACCGGCCGGGGTCTGGGGCTTCTCGAGCAGTCCTGCCGCATGGCTCGTATTCTCGAGCCTGCCATCGTCATCCTCGAGGATGTGGATCTCATCGCCGAAGAGCGCGGTATGGCCACCGAGAAAGGCTGCTCCAATGTCCTGCTCTTCGAGCTTCTCAACGAGATGGACGGTCTGGCAGACGACTGCGACGTGATGTTCTTGCTCACCACCAACCGTCCCGACGTACTGGAGCCGGCACTGGCTGCGCGTCCCGGTCGCATCGACCAGGCTTATCATGTTCCGCTTCCCGACGCCGAGTGCCGCGAGCGACTCTTCGACCTCTACCGCCAGGGTCTCCAGGTCGACGTCAAGAACTGGAAGACATTCGTCAAACGGACAGAAGGGGCGAGCGCCGCATTCATCAGGGAACTCCTGCGCAAAGCAGCGCTTTTCGCCAGTGATGACGACAGGGATCTGGTGGTCAAAGACGCCCACCTGGACGAGGCAATGCACGAGATGTGCGTGGCCGGCGGTGAATTATCAGCCAGCCTCCTGGGCTTCAAGAAAAAAGCGGTAAAAAGAAAGAGCACGTAGAGTCAGGATCGAGATCAAATAGAAAGTACCCGGAGACGAATTGCCGAACGCGATCAATAGCGACAATCAGGTGCAGGTGCTGGTATTCAAGGTCGGCCCCCACCAGGCCTGCCTGCCCCTGGAGGCTGTGATCCAGGTCTTCGACTCGGTGAGCTACGAGCCCCCGCCGGGCTCCCTTTCGGATAATCTGCCTGGAGTTCTGGGGGTCATCAATGTCCGGGGTCAGGATGTCCCCCTGGTGGACCTGAGACCTCGCTGGAACCTGCCCGGCAAGCCGGTGTCTCTCACGGACCAGCTGATCGTCATGCGCGCCGGCGGCACCACTGTAAGCATCATGACCGATCAGGTGATAGGCACCAGGACCTATCCCCAGAGAAAGATTTTTCCCCTGCGCCGAATTCTTCCCGGGGAAGCGCCCCACGCTGCCGTCGCCGAGACCGACGGAATCATGATTTTGTTCGACAGCGACAGCCTCTTCAGCGGCGATACCCTGGCGGCTTTCGAGACGATAAACAGGAGCCGGCGTCATGAACGAGAATGAAGGCGTACAGCTCCTGATGATGAAAGTGGACGGCAAACCATTCGCCATCGAAGTGGATAGCGTCCTGGAGGTGCTGGAAGCAGTCCAGCCCGAGGAGATTCTCGACCAGCCGGCGGAGATTGCCGGTCTGATCAATATCCGCGGGGACATTATCGCCGTCAGCAGCTTGCGGGCTGCCGCCGCCCGTCACGATAGCGCCGGTGAAACCGTGAGTATGGCCGTAGACCCGGCCGATCGGATCATCGTCGTCAGGGAAGGGGAGTTCAAGCTGGGGATACTGGTGGACCATGTCGAGACGGTTCAGCTCTATCATGAAGAGCAGCTCTTCGCGCAGTCTCTCTCACCACTGGCTTTCCGGCTGGTGAAAGTCACGGGCCGCACCGTGGAGCTCGTGGATTTGAGGGATTATATAACCGGGTATCATATATAAGGAGGAGATCCAGATGGTCAGGAAATCTCAGAGCCTCTCACCGGCGCACAAACGTGACGCTGTATTGAGGCTCTTGCAGGGCGAGACGGCGAGCAAGCTGGCCAGAGAGTTCGGCGCCACCACCAGAGAGCTCAACGAATGGCGGGACGAATTCATCCGCACAGGCACCGAGAGCTTCAAATCGAACGGGCACCAGCCCGCCGCCGGCAAGATCGAAGAATACATAGAAATCGACCAGGTGGTCCACGAGCTCTCCAGGCTCGCCCATGTTATTCTCGAAGCCTCCACCAACCTCTCGATCAACTCTACCCAGACCGCCGCGGCGGTGACCGAGACCACCACCATCGTGGAAGAGGTCAGGCAGACGGTGGAAGTCTCCAGCCGCAAGGCCCAGAATGTCTCCACCGATGCCAGAAGCGTCCTGCGCACCTCCGAGCTGGGACAGAAAGCCGCCAATGACGTGCTCTCCGGCATGCAGGCCATCAAAGAGCACATGGAGTCCCTGACCCGCACCATCCTCACCCTGCGCAACCAGACCAAGCAGGTAGGCGAGATTATCGCCACCGTGGATGATATCGCCCAACAATCCAACCTCCTGGCCGTCAACGCCGCCATCGAAGCAGCCCGGGCCGGAGAGCAGGGCAAGGGCTTCGCTGTCGTCGCCCAGGCGATCAAGAGTCTCGCCGATCAATCCAAGAAAGCGACATCCAGCGTTCGCAGCATCCTCAACGAGATCGTGGAAGCCACCGCCTCCGCCACCATGAAAACCGAGCACGGCAGCAAAGTGATCGGAGACGGGGAAGGCTATGCCTCCCAGGCCGGCAGCGCCATGGTCACCCTGGCGGAGAGCATCAACCGCTCCGCTCAGGCCGCCATCCAGATCGAGGCCTCGAGCCAGCAGCAGCTCCAGGGTGTGCAGCAGGTCCTGGAAGCGATGAAGAGCGTCGAGGAAGCCAGCAACAACAATCAGAAAGGCGCCAAAGAGCTCGAAGAAGCGGTCCTCAAACTGAACGCCCTGGGCTCGGAGCTGCGATCGCTAACCGAAAGGCTCGGGGGGAGACAACAGCAGGACTGAGCTGAGCCATGAGTGTCGATCTCTCGCGAAACTTGCTGCAGACCGTTCTCGAGTGGATCGAGTTCCATATGGGTCTGCGCATCTCCGAATCGCGTCTCGGCGATTTCGAGAAAAGCCTGCGCCTGGCCGCCTCCCAGTGCGGATTCGAAGACCCGAACGAGTATGTCACCACCCTTGTGCGAGGCCGTCCCGACCCGAGAGACATGAGCTTTATCGCCAGGTTCATCACCGTCGGGGAGACCTATTTCTTCCGGGATCCGCTCTCCTACCAGGTGCTCATCTCCTCGGTCCTGCCCTCCCTTCTGCCTTCTCTCGATCATGGCGAGCGCGACCGCCTGAGGATATGGAGCGCCGGCTGCGCCACAGGCGAGGAGCCTTATTCCATCGCCATGACCGCTCACTCGGCATACGGCAACCGGGCAAGAGGGCGAGTCGAGATCCTGGGCACCGACATCAACCCAGCCTGTATCGATGTGGCCAGGAAAGGCGATTACCGGCGCTGGTCCTTCCGGGACGTGCCCGGATTCGTCAAAGACAAATTCTTCCGCATGACTGCCGATGAGAAGTTCATGGTCAACGACGAGATCAAGACCATGGTCAGCTTCAAACAGCTCAATCTGGCAAGCGACGACTATCCCTCGCCCCTCACCGGCACAGAGAATCTCGATGTCATCTTTTGCCGCAATGTCCTGATCTATTTCAGCCCGGAGCGCGCCACCGAGGTGCTCGCCCGCTTCCACCGCTGCCTGAGAGAAGGCGGCTATCTCTTCCTGGCACCAAGCGAGATACCGCATCCGGCTCCGGATGATTTCAGCATCGTCAATCTTCAGGGCGCTATCGTACTGCGTAAAGAGACAATCTCCACTCCTCATGAGATCCACCAGGTGCGGATCATCAAAACCAATTACTCATACTTCGGCTCGGGCTCGGGAGCCGAATTCAAGTCCTACGAGAGTGTCGTCGACATTACCGACTACTCCCAGGAGGAAACCCGCGAGGACATCGTGCCGATCTCGGCGGAGGCTCTGGAGGACATCGACGATCTCTATGCTCAGGGCCGATATCACGAGGTCATCGACCAGCTCATGAAACACCCCTCCGCCGAGGAGCAGCCGTCCACGGCCCTGGTATTGATCGCCAGGTCCTACGCCAATCTCGGCAATCTCGAGGCAGCCATCGACTGGTGCGACCGGCTGATCGAGACCGACTCGGTGAACCCCAAGTGGTACTACCTGAAAGCCACCATACAGCAAGAAAAGGGTCTCGAGAAGAACGCCATGACCGCTCTGAGGCAGGCAATCTTTCTCGATCAGGACTATGTCCTGGCCCATTTCTTCCTGGGCAATATCTACAGGCAGCACGGCAGCGTGGACGACTCCAGACGCTGCTTCGACAATGTCGTCAAGCTCCTCAAAGACGTGGATCAGAGCGAGACGCTGCCTGACTCGGACGGCATGACCGCAGGCCAGCTCATGAGCATAGTCAGCTCTTTCGGAGGCGATTAAGATGGCAGAGAAGAATATGAGCGATGTTCTGGGAAGCCATCTCCGGCGAAGCATCCTTAAACGCCGGGCGGTGCAGCTCGCCCGGCCCATAGACAAACCAGAGATCCCGCCGGGACGGCAATATGTCCTCTTCGAGATCGCCAAGCAGCAATTCGCCTGCGACATCAAGTACACAGACGAGGTCTTCCAGCTCAAGTCGGTCTTGCCGGTGCCGGGGACGCCTCCATACATCCTGGGCATCATCAGCCTCCGGGGTCTCCTCACCACTGTGGTCGATCTCAGGCATCTCTTCAATCTCTATGAGAAGAGCGTTCTCACCAGCGACCGCTGCATTATCGCCAAGAAAGCCGACTTTCAAGTAGCCCTGCTCACCGACGAAGTGCTCGGGCTCGAGTTTATCGCCGATGACGACATCCAGGATGGCGTCTCGATCATGGACAATATCCCGCGCCAGTACGTCAAGGGAATCACCATTAACGGTACCATCATCATCGACTGTCGGCATCTCCTCAGCGTCGAGGCCCTCGAGGTCAATCAATAATGGACCCGGAATTTCTGAGCAAACTGCGAGAAGCATTCAAAGAGGAAGCTGCCGAACAGCTCCACTCCATATCGACTTCCCTCATCGCCCTGGAGAAATCGCCGGACCTCAGCAAGTCCACCATCGAGAGCCTCTTGCGCACTTTCCATTCCTTGAAAGGATCAGCCCGGGCAGTCAATGTCGACACCCTCGAGCAATGCTGCCAGACCATCGAGTCCCTCCTGGTAGGCTACCGCGACAGCGGCATCAGCATACCGGGAAGGGTCGCCTCCACCCTCAACGATGCCGTGGGCAGTTTCCAGAAAACCATACACGACCTGGAATCGGTGCCTGACGAAGAGCTGGAGGCGGATCTGCTAAACACCCTGAGCGCCCTGGCCGCCCTGGAACCTTCCGGTGTGATAGCTATGCCCGAGACCCCGCAGGCGGCTCCTGAGGCCGGTCACGAGAGCACCATCGCCCCGGGGAGCCGCCTGGACGCCGGCAGCTCGGTGCGCATACAAGTAGATAAGCTCGACGAGGTGGTGAAGCTCTCGGAAGAGCTGGTCAACGCCAAACTCGCATTTGCCCAGCGCCTGGTGGAGTGCCAGGAGCTCTCCTCCCTGCTCAATCAGTGGAGCCGGCGCTGGCAGAGGCTGCGGCCGGAGCTCGAGAACGAGGTGATGAGACGGACCTCCCTGGCCTATCAGAAAAACCAGGACTACTCGCCCCAGACCAACGCTCTCCGGGAGTTTCTCGATCTGCACGACAGTTTCGTCGGCAGCCTCATGGAAAGCATCAACGCCATCGAAAAATCGGTCAATGCCGACCGCCGCAGCGTCGACACCCTGGTTGACACGCTTCTCAGCCGGGGGCGAGAGTTGACCATGGTACCATTTTCGGTGCTGAAGGACCTGCTCAAACGCATCGCCTGGGACATATCCCGCCAGCAGGACAAGCGCGTCAATCTGAAAATCAAGGGCGGTGATGTCGAGATCGATCGCAATATTCTCGACGAGCTGAAAGACCCCCTGGTGCATCTCATCCGCAACAGCATCGACCACGGTATCGAGGCGCCTGAGGACCGGGAAGCCCTGGGCAAGAACCCCGAGGCCTCCATCGAAATCACCCTGGAGCCTATCGGCGGAGGGAAGGTGAGGATCTCCCTCAAGGACGACGGCAAGGGGATCGATGTCGCCGGAGTGAGAGCCGCCGCTGTCGAGAAGGGCCTAGCGGGAGCCGAGAAAATCGAGGAGCTCACGGACCAGCAGATCATGCAATTGCTTTTCCGCTCGTCCTTCTCCACAAAAGACGCCGTCAGCCATATCTCGGGCAGAGGGCTCGGTCTCACCATCGCCAAGGAAATTGCGGAGAAGCTGAACGGCTCGATAGAGCTATCCTCCCAGAAGGGCAGAGAAACAGTGATCCAGATCACCGTGCCCGTGAGGCGCGCCACCATGGTCGGTGTCACAGCCAGGGTCGGCAGCCAGACCGTGGTCATCCCGACAGTGAGCATGCGCTCAGCCGTCCGCGCCCGCGACCAGGACGTGCGGATGATCCAGGGACGCTGGACCATGAGCTTCAACGAGAGACTACTGCCGGTGGTGCGGCTGGCCGATATCCTGCAGGTCCATTCCCAGACGTCCATAGAAGACTCCACGGCCCTCATCGTGGGCAGCGTCGAGCAGCCCATCGCCCTTCTGGTGGAGGACGTCACCGGCGAGCAGGAGGTGGCGGTGAAAAACCTCCCCCAGCCTCTCACCAGGGTGAGGAGCATAGCCGGAGCCACCCAGCTGAAGAACGGGGATCTTGCCGTGGTCATCAATATGAACGACGTGCTCACCTCCTCGATACTGGTCAGCACCCTGACCACCGGCGAATTCCCGGCGGCGCCGCCGACCCCGGCCCAGAGCAAGCCTCCGGTAAAACGAAAGATCCTGGTAGTGGAAGACTCCATCACGTCCCGCGTCTTGCTCAAGAATATTCTCGAGACGGCAGGCTATCTGGTGTCGGTGGCCAGTGACGGACAGGACGGCTGGGAGAAGGTCAAATCCGAGACTTTCGACCTGGTGGTCACCGATGTGGAGATGCCTCGCATGAACGGCTTCGAGCTCACCGAGAAGATCCGCGCGGAAGCGACTCTTGCCGACCTGCCCGTGATTGTGGTCACCTCTCTGGCCTCCCTGGAGGATCGCCGAAAGGGCGTGGAAGTGGGAGCCAGCGCCTATTTCGTCAAAAGCAATTTCGAGAAGTCGAACCTCGTGGAGATGGTCAAAAGGCTGATTTAGGAAGATGGAGCACCATATCCGAGTCTTGATAGTCGAAGCGTCCGCCGCCATCAGGCAGCGGATTGCGGCGATTCTCGCCGGGGAGCCAGGTATTGATGTAAGCCACGCTGCCACGGCGAAAGAGGCTCTCGCGGGGCTTGAAAGCGAGAAACCGGATCTGATCACCATCGCGCTCGATCTTCCCGACCTCGACGGTCTGAGCTTCACCCGTCTGGTGATGGAGAAAGACCCGGTTCCCATAGTGGTGGTGAGCGAAGTCAAGGACTCGGATGCGTTGTTGCGGGCTTTCGAGATCATCGAGGCCGGAGCCCTGGCGGTGGTGGAAACCCCCGGCTCGCGCGAAGCGGAGGACCAGCAAACCCGTGAGGAAACCAGTGAGGAAGCCCAGGAGGAAGCCCAGTTGGAATCCCAGTTGGAATCCCAGTTGGAATTCCGGCGCCTCTCCCGGCAGCTCATCGCCACGATCAAGGCCATGTCCGAGGTCAAGCTCGTGCGCAGGCGAAGCAATCTGGGCAACCGCAGTGCCGCCCAGCCGGTCGAGCACATCGACTCCCGCCCGGAGAAAATGCTTCTGGCTGTGGGAGCCTCCACCGGCGGCCCGGCTGTGATTCAACGTCTACTCAAAGAGCTTCCTCCCGACTTTCCTGTCCCCATGGTAATCGCCCAGCATATCGCCCCGGGCTTTCTTACCGGGCTTCTCGGCTGGCTGAGCGCCACCACCGGCTATCGCGTGGAAATTGCCGCTCACAATCAAAAGCTCGAGCCCGGAACCGCTTATCTCTGCCCGGACGGGTATCAAACCGGGGTATCCGCCACCGGACGATTCGTGATCAACGACCAGAGCCTTATCAATGGCGTCAGACCATCGGTGGCCTACCTCTTCCGAACTGCCGCCGAGGCTTACGGGCCTCGGGCCGTGGGCGTGCTGCTCTCGGGCATGGGCAGGGACGGAGCCCGGGAGCTCAAGCTCATCCGTGACCAGGGCGGCATTACCATCGTCCAGGACGCGCAATCCTCGGTGGTCCACGGCATGCCCGGTGAAGCCATCAAGCTGTCGGCTGCCTGTCATGTGGTGGGGAGCAGCGAGCTGGCTCGTCTGATCACCAGGATCGTCCTGGGCGAGTCGAGACCGGTGCGATGAGGTCAGGATCGTGAGTACAGAGAACGGACCGCTTTTTCAAGTTTTGCTGGTAGAGGACACCCTCACCCAGGCCATGCTGCTACAGCATCAGCTCGAGCGCGGCGGCATCAGAACGAAAGTTGCCCGCAGTGGCGTGAAAGCCCTGGAAACCTTGAAAGAGACAAGACCCGGCCTGGTGCTCAGTGACATCAATATGCCTGAGATGAGCGGCTATGAGCTCTGCCGGGCGATCAAGGAGAATCCGGAGACCGAGGACCTGCCCTTCGTCCTTCTCGGAACCGCCCTGAAAACCGAAGAGATTGTCGAGATCGTCAATTGCGGAGCCGATGACTTCCTCCTCAAGAATCTCGAGGAAGATGCCCTGGTCGCCCGGGTCAGAAGAGCCCTGGACAGGGGCTCGCAAAAGCAAAGCCGCGAGAAGCAGAGCCTCACCGTAGGGATCGATGGGCGGGATCACGACCTGGCTATCTCCGCCGAGCAGATGAGCACGATTCTGGTCTCCCTCTATGACATGCTCTGTCTCAAGAGTCGCTAGCGTCTGATATATAAACCCCAGACCGCCTCACGAGCAGGACTAAGAGCCCGTTTCTAATCACTTGTATGTGGTACAAGGTTAAAGGACGCCCTTGGCCGGTAAACAAAGGAACCGCGTAATGACAAACGACTGGACTAGGCACGTAGAATCTCTGAAATCGAGGCTGAGCGAGCTCAACGAGACTATCGAGACGATCAAGACTTCGGTGGAATCACGCCCGGGCCTCGATGCTGCCACAAGGGCGATAGCCTCCCTTCTCCAGGGCGGCGAGACAGGCTTGAGCAGTTTTCCCTCGGTCCTCGGCGAAATTCTCAAAGACCCGCTCCTGGGAGCGATTATCGTCGGTCCTCATGGCGAGTTTTTGCTCTTCAACCTGACAGCCCAGGACATGCTGGGCAAACCTTACCTCTCGGGGACCGGCAGGGTGGACTACCGGTTCATGGATGTCAGCCAGACCGTCAGCCTTAATCCCGGCGACCTGCCCTGGGCAAAAGCCCTGTCCGGTCAGGCGCTCCCGGATGTGCGCCTCTTCCTGGCCGGTAACGACGGCACCGACAGCCGCTGGCTGAGCGTCTCGGCGACTCCATTCACCAGCCCTCAGCGACAGGTCTGCGGAGCAGTGGTCTTCATGATCGACTCCACCGAAGAGGTCAATCTGGAAAGCTCTATCGAGTCCATCTGCGACACGATAAGCAACCAGATAGCCCAGGTCGGCTCCACTCAGGATCAGCTCCAGGATCTTGCCGAAAAGCTCTCGAAAACAGGCGTACAGAGACTGCTCACCGAAGCGAGAGCAGGACTTCAGCAGGGCCCCGGGGGTGAGCCCAGCCAGCCAAAAAAGTATCCGGCTAGCGAGCCGGTAACCGAGCCGCCGGTATTCGGGGAGCCCAAAGCCCCGATAATCCCTCCTGCGCCGGCATTCGACCGGAGCGCGCCACCACCGCCAGTATCAGAGACAGCGCCGCCGCTGCCTGACTCGAGCTTTGCCACGGTGGAGGGCAATGCCTTCGATACCGCCACCGAAGCCGAGATGGACGAGCCTGAGGCGGCCGACGAGCGGGCCGAGAACCTGGAAATTGACTATCAGGACCTCGACAGCCGGTACGAAAAGGCATCAGATACCAGCGAACAGGAAAGCGGCGAGCAAGAAAGCTCCTCTCCCGAAACGCTTTTCGGAAAGCTAGCCAACTACACCCAGGACCGCTCGGAAGAAACTGGAGAAGAAGAAGAAGAAGAAGAAGAAGAAGAGGAAGAAGACGACGAAGCTCCGGAGCACGACTTTTATGCCGCCGAAGAGGCAGCAGCAGAACAAGCAGTCGAGCAAGAGCTCGAGTCGGGACTGCCCTGGCCGAATCTGGTGGACGCAGCCGAGGATTATCCTCAGCCTCTCTGGGAAGAGTACACCCAGACCGACGAAACCAGCGCCAGCGAATCTTTCCAGAATCGAGTCGAAGCCGAGCCTGCCCCGGAAGAATCGCAGAATGGCAGCATGCTCGCTGAAGAAAGCGGCGAGTTCGCTCACGTCGAAACCGAAGAAGAAGTTGAAGAATCGGAGATGAGCTTCGACGACCTGGAGATACCGGCGGTCGCCCAGGTTTCAGAAGAAACAGAAGAAGAAGAAACAGAAGAAGAGGAAACCGAAGAAGCAGACGAAGAAGCCGACGAGTCTCTTATGGAGATGCGTCAGGCAGCGGAAGTGATCGAGGACGAGTCTATAAACGAGTTCGAAGATCAGGTCCCAGCCTATCTGGGCGCCACTGCTGAAGACGAAGCCGGATACCAGCAACCGGAGCTTCAGGAAGAAGAAGAAGAAGAAGAAGAAGAACTCGAGCCCGAGCAGGTGACCGAAGCCGAGCCCGCGCCTGAACCTGAGCCAGTGCCTTCCGAGCCCGAAGCTGATGCCAAGCCCTCCCTGCGCGATACTCTTTTCAAGAAGAAAGCACGCCAGCCGCGAAGCTCCTACACCAGATTGAAGTCCCTTGGATCCTCGGAGCTCGAAGGCAGTCTTCTCGATGACTCCGGCGTCGAGTCGGTGGAATCGCAGGTGGTGTCATACCGTCCGGTGGAAGAAGAGCCCGGCGAGCCGAGCCAGAAGAAAGTTCTGGTGGTGGACGACATACCTGTCAACCAGAAGCTGCTCCTCCTGCATCTGAGACGTCTCGGCTACGAAGCCGACATCGCCAACAACGGACAGGAAGCCCTGGACGCCCTGGCCAACAACGAGTACGAGCTCATCCTCATGGACTGCGACATGCCGGTCATGAACGGCTTCGAGGCTGCCGCACGCATTCGCAACAACGAAGCCTTCTCGCACAGCCGCATTCCCATAATCGCACTCACCTCCTACGACCGTGAAGGCGATCGCGAAAAGTGCATTGCCGCCGGCATGGACGACTATATCACCAAGGGCGCCAGCCGCAAGGAGCTGAAAGAGACCATCGAGCGCTCCATTGTTTCGGCAAGAGAGAAAAGCCAGGGCATGGGCGGCGACGATCTCGAAGAGGATCTGCCGCCACTCGATCTCGACTCTCTCCTGAAACTCTACGGCAAAGAAGAAGTAGAGGAGATAAGCAAGCTTTTCCTGAGCAATATGGGCACCTACATCGAGTGCATGCAGCTTGCCATAGACGAGAAGGACGCCGAGTCGGTAGTGCACTTCTCCAATGCGGTCAAGGGACCCTGCGCCGCCCTCGGTATCAAATTGATGACCCGTCTCACCACCGACATCATCACCTTCGCCGAAGAAGGCGACTGGACCCAGGTCAGGGTCAAATACATGCGCCTGAAGGCTGTCTTCGTTCAGACCAGAGAAAAACTCAAGAAGATCTGTCCGGACGATTCCCTGATGGCCACATGACCGACCCGGAGTAGAAGAAGCTGGAAGAGATCACCGATATCGTAGCGATACACGAGCTCGCCGAAGAATTCGATGAAGAAACAGCCAGGGAGCTGGCTGCCGCCTTCCTGGAAGACACCGCCTCGGCTTTCACCCAGATCGATCAGGGTGTGCAAGCACGAGATCAGGAAAGCGTCAGACGAGCCGCCCATATGCTCAAGGGGTGCAGCCGGGTGATCAAGGCTTCTCTATGCGAGAAAGCCAGCCGGGAGCTCGAGGTCGAAGCCGCCGCCGGCAACTGGGAAAGCATACCCGACCGGATAAGCGACCTTCGCCAGGCTTATGCCAGCACAGAGACCTTCCTTCATTCCTATATAGAGGGCCAGATCGGATGACCCCGGCGGAGACCACTGCTCTTGCCGTTATTGTCGCTTGCGCGGTGGCGGGAGTGGTGCTCATTCTGGTGCTGGTGAGAGCCCGTCTCGAATCCGAGCGCAAGCTCAACGCCGCCTTGCGTGAAGAGCTCTTCACCGAGCTCAAGATCCTGACGCGGAACAGTCGCGACGAAATAGACCAGGTGAAGTCCGCGGTGGACTCCACTCTCAAACGCCTGGAGCTGAGAGCCATGGGCTCGGGCGAAAAGGCCGGCTCGCCGGAGATAGACGACAATCTCAAGCCCTTCCTGGCGGAGCTGGATACGCTTTTGACCAGCATCGCCTCGCAGATTATCGATGATACCAGGGACGGCACCAGGACAATCAAAGAGAGCATGAGCGATCTCCAGGCCAAGCTCGTGGAGATGTCGGCGGTGGACAAATTCGTCCAGCTCCTGGACGACCGAGACGAGCGCCAGCGGGCGCTGATCTCGGCAATCAGACGCCTGGGGGACGACGAAGTGGCAGCCCGGCTGGCAGTCGCTTATCCCAGCGAAGGAGCAATCTCGATCCTCCAGGACATAGCCGTGAGCGGCAAGGGCAACGAGCTGGTGGGCTGGGCTCTCATGGGAGTGGCGGACAAGCATTTACAGAACGGCAAGCTCGAGCTGGCCGAGACTTTCTACAAGCAAGCCCTCTTCTCTCTGGAGAACTCCCTGGGCGAGAACCACGAGGACGTAGCCGAGATTCTCGACAGCCTGGCCAAAATTGCCATGGGTCAGGGAAGACCGGTGGAAGCCGAAGAGATGCTCGAGCGGGCCGGCAAGATCAAAGCGAGCTTGCTGGGCGCCGAGCACTCCGAGGTAGCCGAATCCAGTATCAGGCTGGCGGACCTCTACTCGAAGCAAGAGCGCTATCAGGAAGCCCTGCCCCTTTATCTGAGGGCGCTCGAGATAAGCAAAAAATCTCTGGGTCCCGACCACCCCCAGTGCCTGAGCCTCCTGAACCGCCTCGCCGAGATCAACGAGACTCTCGACGAGGCGGTGGAAGCCGCTCGCTTCTACCAGGAGATCGCCGACCACCAGGAAGGAGAGGCTCTGAACGAGACCCTTATCAAACTGGTGCAGATCTTCGAGGCGACCTCCAACTGGCAGAGGCTGGAGGAGCTCTATCGACGGCTCATCGAGCAGTGCCAAATAAATGACCCCCGGGATCAGCTCAAATACGCAGATTATATGAAATCCCTGGCCCGCGTCCTGCGCCGTCGGGAGAACAAGACCGAGGCCATCGCCGTGTACCGGGAAGCCCTTGCCGATGTCGAGGATCTACTCGGTCCCGAGCATAGCGATGTAATCGTCCTCGTCGACGAGCTCTCCGACGCCCTTATCGACGAAGGGCATCTGAACGTCGCTGCACCACTGGTGATGCGCACCTTCAAGCGCTCTCTCTCGGATGTCGAGTCGGATCGTTTTCGCCGGGTCCTGGGCAAGGTCAAGCTGCTGGCCGAGCGCCTGGTGCTCGAAGGCGAATACGATATAGCCGAAGATATGTACCAGCAGGCGCTCACCTCCATGGAAAAGCTCAAAGAGCCGCCGGGCAAAGCAATCATCGGTCTCCTGCGCAAGATCTGCATGCTCTGCGCCGAACGACAGGACTACGAGAAATCCGAGGCGGCTCTCAAACGCGCCCTGAGAATCACCGAGCTCCTCTTCGGAGAGGACCACAGCGAGACCCAGAACATGCTCATGCAGCTCGGTCACCTGATTCAGAAGCAGGGCAATCTCCAGGAGACCGAAGCGATATACAAACGAGTGTTGGAGATGCGCTACAAGCTTCTGGGCACCCAGGCCCATCCCGACATCATCGAGTCTCTAGTCGAGCTGGCCAAGCTATCGAGAAGGCAGAACAATCTCACTGAGGCGGAGATCTACGAAGAAAGCGCCATCGAGATGGCCAGTACCGTATTCGGTGAGAACGCAGCCGAGATCAAAGAGATCTCGCAGTCCATCGAATCAGTGCCCATAGACATGGAAATCAAACTGGAGGAGAACGCCCTCAGGCAGAGCAATTCCTGATGTCAGCCCAGAACCACGATAGCAAACTGTCACGGCTGCCCGATGTCGGCGATTTCATATTCTTCTTTATACTCGACCTGCTCCTGGTAGTGCTTCCCAACCAGCTCTTCGCCGACGGCTCTACAGGATGGCATCTCGTCACCGGCGACTATATCCTCGATCACGCCGCGGTACCGCACAAGGATCTGATCTCCTACACATTTGCCGACAAGGGCTGGGTAGCATACGAATGGTTATTCGACCTGATGGCAGCCGGCATCACCAGAGCCGGCGGGCTCAATCTTCTGGCGGTGATTCTTACCTGTCTGATCGGCTTTATTTTCCTCTATGTCTATGACCGCTGCCGGAAAAACGGCTGCGGCATCGCCGCCTCGGCATTTCTCACAGTGACTGCAGCCCTGGTGGCTGCCATGCACTGGCTGGCCCGTCCGCACCTGGTCACCTATTTCGGCCTCATTGTTTTCACCCTGGTACTCGATCGCTTCTACAAGAGCACCATGGACACGAAGACCATGATCGTCATACTCTGCCTGACCACCCTCATCTGGGCCAATTGCCACCCTGCATTTCCCCTGGGTCTTGTGGTGGCAGGCGTCTATCTTGTCGTGACGGTCTGCCAGACACGGCTCCTCGCCGACGAAAAAGAGCGCCGTGCCGCTTTCAAGAAAGCCCTGGCATTCGCCCTTGCTATGCTCGCCTGCGCCACTACCAGTCTGATCAATCCTTACGGGCTCGAACTGCATGGTTATATCCTCGAATATCTGCGCGGACAGGATATTCTCAAAGCCACCGACGAGTATATGTCCCCGGTCTTTCACGGCGGGCTGCACGCAACCTGTCTGGAAATCCTCTTCATCGCTCTTGCAGCCGGGCTGGCTCTTTCCCGGCAGCGCCTCAGCAAGCCTGCCCTGCTTCTCACCATGCTCTTCGCACATGCCAGCCTGACCAGCGTTCGAAACATGCCTCTCTTCGCGATCTTGATAACGCCCTTTATCGCCCTGCTCTGGTCCAGGACTGTTCTTACAAAAGAAGAGCCGGCAAGAGAAGAGCCGGTCACCGCCGGCGCCACCGGTATCAAGCGCGTTCTCATGGAGTTCGAGGAGCAGGAAGCACTCTGCAAAATGCACCTGGCACCGCTTGGCGCCACCATCGCCCTGATAGTCGTAGCTCTTGCAGGCGGCAGTGTCTTCGGCAAGACCGTCATCTCCTCGGGCTTCGATCCGAAATCACTGCCGGTGGAGACTCTCGATTATGTCAGGGACAACGGTCTGGTCGACAAGCCGGGGCTCAACTATGACAACTGGGGAGGCTATTTGTGTTACAAGCTCGGCCACCGGGTATTCATCGATGATCGCGCTGATTTTTATGATCGGCAGTTCTATGTCGAATATTCGGTGATGATGGCAGCCGGAGCAGGCTGGCAAGATTATCTCGAGAAATCAGGAGCTCAGTGGGTGCTCTTTCCCAATACGAGCGCCCTGACAATGGCTCTCAAAGCCGATCCGCACTGGACCCTGGTGAAATCGGATCAGGCATCGAGTCTTTTCGTAAAAAAAACTGATAGAGTAATGTCCGAAAGCAACAAGAGCATATGGGAAAAAAATCCGCCAAGCATTTAATAGTAGGAGCCTCCGGCCATGTCGGCCGCGCTCTCTTTAGAGTTGCCATGGACCGCAACGAGTCGGTACGGGGCACCCGGCTCACTCATGAGCGCAGCGATCTCGATGAGCTCGATATCCGCGACCGTGATTCCGTGGCCAAATTCTTAGTTAAAACAAGTCCCGAGGTAGTCTATCTCTGTGCCGGTCTCACCGACATAGAAAAATGCGAGCGCTGGCATCACAAGAGCTATCAGACCAATGTCGAGGGAGCGCGCAATGTCGTGGACGCTGCCAATCATGTTGGCGCCAGGGTGATTTATCTGTCCTCCGGGTATATCTTCGACGGTCGCGAAGGACCTTATCATGAGAACGCCCCCGGCCATCCGCTCTGCATCTACGGTGCCCACAAGCTCATCGCCGAGCACCTGGTGGCAACCAGCGCCAGCTCCTGGCTGATAATCAGGACCCAGAGCGTCTATGGCTGGGAGGATCTGGGAGGCAGTTTCGTTTCTCGTCTCATGCAAAAGCTCAAGCATGAGCGTCTCATCGATGTGCCCCGGGATCTCACCGTCTCGCCTACTTACGATCGCTGCCTGGCCGGAGCCATCTTCGAGCTGGTGGATACCGACGCCGCCGGAGTCTTCCATGTAGCCGGCGCATCGAATTGCAGCATGTATAAATTCGCCCTGTCCACAGCCCGGATTTTCGGCCGCGATCAACGTCTGATCAATCCTGTAAGCACAGCCGATCTGGGCTGGAAAGCCCTGCATCCCGCCGACGCCTCCCTGGTGGTGCGCAAAGCTCAGGATGCCGTGAAAACGGTGCTTCTCCCCTATGAGATCGGTCTCGAGCAGATGCTCAAAGACGAGCTCTGACTCGACTATAATAAGTAAACAGGAAACCCGGGCTGTTACCGTCAAGAGGCAGCGCTGTGGCTCAACACAAGCAGAGCGACGCTTCCGAACCAGTCAGAGACGATACTGGCAAGAGGGCTGAGAGCCTGACGCCCAGAGATAGATCTGCGACCCTTCAAGAAAAGTCCGAAGCAGAGAAAGGCAATAACAAAGAAAGCCTCTCGGATATGGAGCTCAAGGCTCTGTCCCCGGACAATCCCCGGACATCTGAGCTGGCCGCCAACAGGTTCGAGATCGTCGACGACGCGAAAGATTCGCCTGTGGGGCAAGACGAGATCGGCGCATCCTATACCGACGGCATGAAAGCGATCAACCAGAGCGTCGCCTCGCCGGAGGAAGCCAGAGAGAAGGGCGAGAAATTCCACCGGTTCTACAATCTGAGAAAGGAAGCCGAACGCCTGGCACAGACAGAAGAAGGCATTGCTTTAACAGCGCTACGAAGGGAAAGCGGGTTGCCGGAGCAGCCAGATAGAATCGAAACTGAAGACGATCCCGACGAGAAACTCAAAACGGTCACAGTGCAGAAAGGGGACACTCTCTGGGGCATCGTTCGGACTCATCTGGGCGAACATGCCGCCGGCTCCGAGATCAAGCAGATGGTGGACACAGTCGCCAGAGACAACAAGCTCGTCAACCCGGACCTGATCTATCCGGGCCAGGTCCTGACTCTTCGAGACCAAACAAGAACGGAAAAATCTGGGGATTCCGGGGAGCCTGAGAGGGCCGAAAGACCCGAGAAGTCCGGAGAGCCAGAAAGAAATGAGACTCCTTCCGTCCCTGAGGAAATGGACGAATCAAGCGAGCCCTTGAATCTACCGGAAGCCCGTCCCCGGCATGAAAAGCTCATAGAGATCGCCAGCAAGCAAGGTATTGCCACGGACCAGCTCAAGCACGATCTGGAGCTCATCGAGGAGAGGGTGAAAAACGACCGCATTACCGCCCTGGAAGCTGAGCAATCCTTCAAGCATTTAGAGCGCCTCCTCACCACGGAGTCAGAGGCCGGGCTTACACTAGAAGACAGACAAATTCTGGCTCAACAAGTCGTTGCCCAGATGGCTGTGCCAACCAGAACAGACCAGGGGCAATTCAATACATGCAATGTCACCACCGTTGAATGCCGTCTCTACTCGAGACATCCCTCGATGCCAGCCAGAATGGTCACGGACCTGGCCCTCACCGGCCAGTACACCGCCGGAGACGGTACCAATGTGAAGATCGATGTGGGAGCAAAGGATGAGCGCTCAAAAGACGTGCCCGTACCAGACGGATTCCGGAGCTACGCCAGCCAGCTATTCCAGGTCTGTGCCGTCAACGTCCACTATGTCCGAGAAGACTTGGAACAAGATATGAGCAGCTCGATCCTAAATGGGGCGGAGATAACGATAACGGCGAGCGTCTTTACGCAGGCGACGGGAAGCTCCTGGGCAAGACCCCGGGCTTGACCGCCGAGCCGATAATCGAGATTCACAATGCCATCACCGGCGAGCCTCACGATCGAGACTTTTTTATCGGCTCCATAGCCGAGCCCGGAGTCTGCCTGGTGAATTCCCAGTCAGACCTGGAAAGCCATCTCAAGCATGCCAACGACGCTCACGGCTTTCCAGTCATACTTGCAGTGCATACGGCTAACCAGCCCTTCTGGTGCGATAGCGGCTCAGGCTCCGCCGGAGGAGCGGGAGGCAATTCAGGGGGATGGCATGTAGTCACCATCACCGACTACAGTCCCGGACCGCCTGCGGTGGCTACAATCGACAATCAATGGGGCAAAGCAGCCGACCATAACGATCCGCTCATGGCGGTGGAGAGCAAAGATCTCTTCAGGGCCTCCCTCGGTCCAGAAGACGCGATTCCCGAGTTGCAAAAGGAGTCCAAAGAATTGCGGGATAAAGGCACTCCGGATGCCGGTCTGGAATTCGATCTTCTGCGTCTTCGAAACCTCACCGGAGACATAAGCGGCTCCGATTACGACCGGCAACTCAAAGACCTGGTCAAGGAGCACAGACAGCGCTGGCTTTCCGAATACGAAACCGGCAAAATCGATATGTCAGAAGAATTCAAAGGGATAACCATGCTGCCCATGGCCCTCAACCTTATGAGTCCGGGCGACGACAAGCTCCTTTTTCTCAGCGAGCTGGAGCTGGACAAAGTAATCACACACCAGGAGTTCTACAACTACCTGGTGGCGGAAGCAGTATCAGAGATGCAAGCAGGAAAGCCGATGACGCCTGTTTTTGAAAAACTCAAAGAGACATTGACGAAAGAAGAGCAAGAAAGCCTGGTCAGTGATATCCTGGCCAGGACGATCTCTTGAACCCAGCCGGAGAATTTGAATGGACGCAGATGTTCCCCGAAATCCATACCAAACGATGATCGCCAAAAGCGACCAGAGCGTGGAAGAGAAGTACAGGTTTCTCAACGAGCTTGCCCGCAAGCGGGGTAAAACCACTGTAGTCAGCTATGGCCCCATCCTGATGATGGAGCTCGGGCACGACTGGATAGATCGTGGAGTGCACGTTATCGGGGGACGGCCCGTCTGGCATAACTTTAGGCTGGAGGAACCGCGCTGTACGCTAAGAGTCTATCGTATGCCAGTTTCAAATTCACAAAAGAAGGCAGATTCAGTTCACGCGCTAGTTTCGTCGACAGCCGGGCCGGTACCGGAAGACAAATGGCAAGACCTTCGCTACATTTTTGGAATGTCGGGAAATCCGAAGTATTTCACAATCGAATCCGTAGAGGTGACAGAGCTGGGCGGGAAAAAGGTCATAGCAATGACAGGCAAACACACTGAAGATGGCTCGCTTAGAAAAGGGATCTATGTGAGCCTCTCCGGGGACTGGAAAGAATCATACGAATTCGGCATCGGCACCACTTCGGACAAAGAAAACTTCGACAAAGCCGTGACACGCTTCGACCAGGCATTGAAGACAGTGCGCTGGAAAGACTCCATCTGAGTAGATCTATTGGATTTTCACGACTCACGTGAGGCGTGAATCGAAAAAAGAGAACTCCGAAGCAGGCTAAAAGCCCCTATTGCTGGAATCCCTACTGTTGAAAACCCTGGTCCTGGCGCTCTAGCTTCTTGCGGTCGAGCTCGTCCACCAGCTTCTTGGTACGGTCCTCGGCTTCGATGCTGTCCTGGAGCTTTTTCTCTCTCTGGGCTTTCACCGCCATCTGCTGCATGCGATAGCGATCGTAGTCCTCGCGCGCTCTGCGGCGCTCGAGCTCATCTTTCTTTCTTCGCTCCTGGCGCTCGCGCTCCGCTCTCTCAAGGGCTTCCTGCTCGCGTCGCCGGCGCATCTTCTCGAGTTCGGCCATGGGCTAGATCCTCCATTAAGGCCAGCTTAGATTAGTGTAGTAGATTCAGTCAAGAGATCAATTAAAAATTGTAGGTCTCGTCCAGGGTGGTCTTGCGAGCCACACCGCCTTCCACCGCCGCCTCGGCCACGGCCCTGGCCACCGACTCGGCCACCACGGGGTTGAAGACCCCGGGGATGACATAGTCCTCGTTGAGCTCGTTATCGGCGATCACCGAGGCGATGGCGTGAGCTGCTCTCAGCTTCATCTCCTCGGTGATGTCCGTAGCCCGCACATCCAGAGCCCCGCGGAACATGCCCGGGAAGCAGAGGACATTGTTGATCTGGTTGGGATAGTCCGAGCGGCCGGTGGCCATGATCCGCACATACTCCTGGGCGTCTTCGGGCATCACTTCCGGGGTGGGGTTGGCCATGGCGAATACAATCGGATCCCGGGCCATCTTCTTGAGCCAGTGAGCCTCGATGGTGCCCGGTCCGGAAAGACCGAGGAAGAGATCGGCGCCCTCGAAAGAATCCTCGAGACTGCCCTGATAGTTGTCCGGGTTGGTGTGGTCGGCAAACCACTCTTTCATGAAATTCATGTGGTCCTTGCGACCTTTGTATACGGCGCCCTTGCGGTCGAAACCGATGATGTTGCGAACACCGGCAGAAAGAAGGATTTTGGAGCAGGACACACCGGCGGCACCAATCCCGGTGACGATCACCTTGAGGTCCTCCATTTTCTTGTCGACTATCTTGAGCGCGTTTATGAGCGCTGCCAGCACCACTACGGCGGTGCCATGCTGGTCGTCGTGGAAGACCGGGATATCGATCTCTTTCTTGAGCCTGGCTTCGACTTCGAAGCAGCGCGGCGCCGAGATATCCTCGAGGTTGATGCCGCCGAAGACCGGGGCGATATGCTTGACCGCTTGAATAATCTCTTCGGTGTCCTGGGTAGCCAGACAGATGGGGAAGGCGTCGATCTTGCCGAACTCTTTGAAGAGCATGGCCTTGCCTTCCATCACCGGCAGCGCCGCTTCCGGTCCGATATTGCCGAGACCGAGCACCGCCGATCCGTCCGTGACCACCGCCACAGAATTGCCTTTGATCGTGAGGGTATAAGCTTTGTCGCGCTCTTTGTTGATCGCCATGCAGACCCGGGCGACACCCGGAGTGTACGCCATGGAGAGGTCGTCGCGAGTGCGCAGGGGGACTTTGTTCTCCACCCGGATCTTGCCGCCCAGGTGCATCAGGAAAGTACGGTCGGAGACATGCACCAGCTCGGTGCTCTTCAGATGCTTGAGCCTCTCGACGAGCTTCTCGCCATGGCTGGAATCGCGCATATTGACGGTGATATCACGAATGATATAACGGCCCTCTGTGCCATGGATATCGATAGCCCCGATGTCGCCGCCCTCTTCGCCGATGGCCAGGGTGACTTCGGCGAGGCTGCCGGGCTCGTTGAGGATCTTCAACCTCAGAGTGAGGCTGTAACTTGCGCTTGGTCTGACAAGATGATGGTTGTTCACTGGTTTGGTATCGTCCCTGGTGCTTTCCTGAGAGGCCGTCTTCGTAGTTTCCATTTTGTAATTCGATTCTCTCCATTGACAACGAGCCGCCAGCATCTTCCGATGAGGATGTGTTAAGCTGCTTGCTTATAGAAGGATAGAATATCTCAAAAAGGAAAGAGACATGGCATCGAAAGACAGAGAATTAATCGGCAACTACGAAGTTACTAAAGAAGGTGTTGTCACGCGCCGTGAAGTTCTGTTGATGGGAGCCATGGCTGCCGGTTCGGTAGTGACCGCTTCGGCGGCGACACCGGTGATCGCCGCCGAAGCTGCCGGGAAAGCGGCAAGCGATCCATACAAAGCCAAGGACTTCGAAAGCCTCTGCGGAAAGCTGGACGGCTTTTCGGCTTCACAGATCCAGCAGCACCTGAAGCTCTACGCCGGCTATATCGCCAAGTCCAACGAATTGAGCAAAAAGCTCACCACCGTCGACATCACTTCCGCCAATGCCACTTATTCCGAACTCCGCGAGCTCCTCATCGAGCAGAGCTTTGCCGTCAACGGCGTTGTCTATCACGAATTCTATTTCGGCAATCTCGGCGGCAAGGGCGGCGAGCCGCAGGGCGATATGAAATCCGGCATCGAGGAGCGCTGGGGCTCCACCGGCAAATTCATGGACTTCCTCAAGGCAGCCGGCAAGAGCGCCCGGGGCTGGGTGATTATCGGCTTCAACACCCGAGGCGGATTCATCGACGCTTTCGCGCTGGACCTGCACAATGTCGCCTCCCCGGCCAATATCGTGCCGCTCCTGGCTCTGGACGTCTACGAGCACGCTTATATGGTCGACTACGGCATAGATCGGGGCAAATATCTCGAAGCCTTCGTTGACAATATCGCCTGGGATGTAGTGGGCAAGCGCCTGGCCCAGGCTTCCAGACACCCCACCGGCTGGGACACCACAGTCTAGAATTCGTGTAGTATGAAAGAGAAGTCCCGGACAGATATCGTCTTCTCTTCCTGACGTGCAACAGACTCAACACAAGACCTTTTACGACATGGCCGTCGACATCGAGTTCTGGCGGCGGCTCAATCCCGGTCTGACGATCACCGAGGGAGGCTGCCCGGTGAGAGGCAAGCCAGTCAGACTCAGCAAAGCCCAGGAAGAGTATCTAAGACAGGGTCTTATCGAGGAAGGCTATTTCCAGCTCGACGAGATCCTCGATCCCCGGGAGATCAAGCGCCTGGCTCAGGCAGCGTCGGTGCTGCAGGCCAGCATGTGGCCGCCGGTCTATTGCTTCGTCTATGACGAATTCTGGCTTCTCGGTCAGAAAGTCGCCAGTATTGTTTCCGCGGCCATCGGGCGTCCCTATTTGCAGATGCCCAATTTCTGGACCTTTTTTATTCCAACCAGCAACGAATCCACAGGCTGGTTCCCGCACCGCGACAGACAGAAAGTCAACACCCTGAAAGCAGACGGATCGAGCGAATCGGTAAACATATGGATTCCGCTCACGGAAGCGACGCCGCTCAACGGCTGCATGTATATCCTGCCGGCTCACAGAGACAGTAATTATCTCGGCAACACCTGTGTCCAGACCGTTGACAATTATCAGGATATTCGTGCTCTTCCGGTGAAAGTGGGATCCTTGCTCGGCTGGAACGAGACTGTATTGCACTGGGGCGGTCGCTCCTCTCGCAGAGCCTCCGAGCCCCGCATCGCCTGGGCGGCGGTCTATCAGAGCGGCCGCATCGGGGCTCTCGAGATACCGCTTCTCGAGACCGATTCGATTCTGCCATTTCATATCAGGCTGGGTCTAATCGGTCAACAATTCCATCGCTTCACGGTTCAGGATACTTTTACCCCGGCTGAGACCGAGCTTGCCATCAGGCTCGGAAAATTTCTGCCCGAGAACATCCATATCCTCGATGACGAGAACCGCTACTGGGATATCACTAACAACCACAAAAGAACCGACATCGAGCCGGAGCCATCCCTGGCCAGCTACAACTCGCACATCTTCCCGGCACCGGGTCCGGAGAAGGATCGCCGCTTCATCCTCAACGACATGGTGGCACAAGAGCGGTCTTGAGTCTCTCGAGAATTATTTCTGCCCTTCGATGATGAGGGAAAGCTCGATCTTATTGGGCGCAGGCGGGCCTTCCTCGTAGCTGGCGGGCTTGACACCGTGCTTGGGCACCACTTTCACCGAACGCGAAAAGAATACTCGAGATTCTTTCACGAGCTTGCGGTAATCTTCGAGGCTCATATTGGTGGAGCGGAAAGGTGTCGACTTCACGGTATTCATCGCCAGAGAGATGGGCTTCTCGGAAGCCTTCACAGGATAGGCATAAACGAAAATCTTCTCGTTGGAAGGCTCTTTCTCGGAGTTGGACACCTGAAAATCGAAACTGCTCCGGGCTCCACCGATCTCCACAGAGGTGCCGGCTCTGACCAGAGGGTCTTTCTGGCAGGCATTGGGAAAGATCTGGGTGAGAACGGTGCCGTCATAGTTGAACACCAGCACGTTGCAATCGGCGATGGCGCTCACCAGGACTTTGAGTTTCTCGCCATGGCGGTAACGGGGGGACTTTCCAGGCTTGTTCAGACTGGCTCTGATGATCTGCTCGTTATTGTCGTAGGTCGCCGGGACCACCAGGGAAGGCTCGGAAGGACGGCTCGATTCAAGAGGAGAATCGGCAGTTGATTTAGCCGCGGCCTTGGCGGTCGATTTCGATGTAGAAGTCTTTGCCGTGGCGGTCCTGGCTGCCGGCTTGGATGTAGAAGTCTTCACAGTGGCGGTTCTGGCCTTCTCTTTCTCGGCCTTCTCGACTTCAGCCTTCTTCAATTCAGCTTTTCTGGCCGCCTCCTTCTTGCCCGCCTCGACCCGGGCATTCGCTCGAGCCTTATTGACCGGATCGAGATAGAGCCGGTCCTTCGAATTCTTGATCTCATCCTTGCTGGGCTTCTCCACCTCCACCAGGGCTGCTTTCGACTTACCGGAGCCGCTCTGATCCAGAGAAGACCCTTCCTGGCAGAAAGCCGGGGTCAGAGGAAGCAGCAAAGAAGTGACCACGAGGACTAAAGAAGTATTTCGCATGGCAGGAGCCTCTCAAATTTGCTCAGCAGGGCTTTCGGTGTTCTGTTTCGGGGCCTCACCCGGATTTCCGGTGGAAGTCTCCGCATTTTGAGGCGCGCCGCTCACGTCTTCCACTCCGACATGACCATCTCCCGGAGCAGGAAGCGGCTCGGGCTCGGTCTTAGCCGGCTCGGGCTCGGTCTTAGCCGGCTCGGGCTCGGTCCTGGCCGGCTCCGGCTCTTTCCTGCTTTCAGCAGATTTTGCCGGATCCGGTGCGTCGGCGGGTCTGGGCTTGGTGCCCCGGGGAGCATCGAGGACCTGGTAAAGGACCGTATGAGGGTTGTTCTTTTGTAGTTCTTCGATGCGGCTCATGAGCTCCGTGGCCGTTAAAGGCAATTCGCACTGCTGCGTGTCTACCTTGGCTGCCTCATCCTCTTTTACTGGCGATCCCTTGAATTTTAGGGCGAGCAAATGCAATTCGCCTTTATCATCGGCGCGGATATAGTTGACGCCATAGCCGTCGATCACCCGGAAACTGCCGCCCCTGGTGATTGTATCGAACTTGGTCGCCGGCGGCGGATAGAAAATCCAGGCTCGATCGCCCTCTACATAAAATAGGTACAGGTAGCAGTCGGACCGGGGGGTCAGGGTAATGGTCACTTCCTGACCGAGATAGTAGCCGTCCACCGGCTCGTTGAATTTCACCTCGATGGGCTGGATGTCACTCTGGCCCACGCGCCAGCTTTCGAGATTGGGATAGACCATGATGATCCCAGAAACCAGGAAAGCCACCAGGCTGCTCACCACGAAAGAGAGAAGACCGGGTCCGAGAGCGAAAAAGAGACCCTGGGTCTCGGTCGGCACGGTCTCCGGGATGGAAAGGGCTCGGAGAGCATCTATTGAAAGGGCCAGACGGATCGACGTGGTGGGCAGATTGAGACCGGGAAGGGTGGCTGTGTCGCCGCAGTGGATCGCCACCACCGAATTGCGATCGAAAAGCGGCGAGCCCGAGTCGCCCGGGGAAAGCGCCAGATCGTGAAGGAGGTGGAATCGATCGTCTTTCTTGAGCCGGCCCAGATAACGACCCACCTGAGCCAGGGGAAACTGGCTGGTGGTGAACTGCCCCAGATGGGAAGGATAGCGGATGGCGCTGAGATTCTGCTGAGCCGGGACCTGGACGTCATAAGTGATGGGCAGGGCCCGGGCGTTCGAGTCGGGCGGTCTGAGGTCCACTTGAAGAGTGGCGACATCGAAGCGGACAAGCTGGTCTTTGCCCTGTCCGTAGCTCGGATGAGTCTTGATCGAGCGGACCACGTAACGGTTGCCCGAAGCCGGGAATTTGACGGTGATGGAAGCGGGGGAGCGCTTATAGGCTTCCACTACATGACCGCAAGTTACCATGGTATTGGGGGCAGCCAGCCAGGCCTGACCCAGTATCTCGTCCTCGCCGTCTTCCACCAGCACGATATGTGCCAGGGAGAGGGCAAATGAGTCCGGATCGCCGGGCAAGCCTATTAAGCTCTGTGAGGAAGAAGAAGTTGACACTTTGGTCTGGAATTAAAGACGGGACTGCTTCTAAAATCAGTTAGTATCTTCTCTATTCTATATAAATCAATGACAGAAGCCCAGCAGAATGAAAACCAGGAGACTCAAGCAAGCCCCGCCAGGGTGGTGGGCCGGTACGGTCTCTGGCTGACCCTGGCATGCCTGGTTGTTAGCTTCCTGGCGCCTTATGGCATCACTTTCCATCAAGCTGTCAAGTCCTACAGGGCTGGAATCAGGACCACCGAAGCCATAAGCCAGATTACCGAGCAGGATGCCAGGAGCAAAGCTCTGCGGTCCGGGCTCGTCTCCTTCATGATCGCTCTTTTCATACTGGCGCTCTGGCGTTTCGATCAGGCGCTATTCCACCGGGACCAGGATCTCCGGGGCGACCGGCGGATAACCGCCCTTCTCTTGTTTATGGGATGCTTGCTCTGGATCGCCTGGTCCGGCATAGCCAACATGATGATCATGGCCAACGACGATATTACGGACGTGCCGGCCCAGCTACCCGGTCTCTCCCCGCGCTGACGCCCGATAAGCTAAAATTATCTCCCCTGGAGGGCTTTGAGAGAGACTGTGCTCACAAGCAAAACAGAAGTGGAGGAAATCCTGACCATATCCCCGGAATGGCGGGCTTTTCTGGCACGTGCCGAAGAAACCACCCGGGAGAGATTGTCCCGATCTCGGTCTCAGCACGGATCACACAGAGAAACGCCCCCTGCCCTGGCGCTGCTCGAGCAGGTGGGGGCGGAAGCAATCTATGCCAAGGCCAAACTCCTGGGCGCCGAGCAGGGCAGATTTCTCGATCTGATCCGGGACTTCTACTTTCAGCCCATGTTCGCCCGCATGCTCACCCTCAATCAGAATCTCAGGCGTTTCTGGATCCAGCGCCGGGTGGACAGAGAGACCCAGGAGCGGCTCTGCGTGTCGCTTTCCACCGAGCTGGCTCTGAAGCTTCATACCGCTTTGGTCAAACAGATGGGCGAAAACAAAGAAGACGGCTTCAAAGTCCTGCTCCCGGCCTATGCCCAGAGGTCGGTGCACAACGCCGTGGTGGATTATGTCCGCAGTGAATGGCAATGGGAGAAGGATACTCTCCAGGATCTGGATCTCGACCCCAGCCAGGTGGACCCGCGCACCCAGGTAGCCGACCAGGCTGAATACTCGCCTGAATACCAGGCGATCTCCTCGGAGCAGGTCAAACAGCTCAATGAGGTGAGAGCCCACCTGAGCGCCATGCTCTCAGACCAGCGTTATCCCCAGGATTCGCTCGTCGTGGTCGATTGCATGTTCGGTCTCGGCCTCACGCCTCATTCGAGAGCCGGTGAAGAGATGACCATGAGGGAATGTTGCGAGAAGCTATCGCTCAAAGGCGACACCCAGGCCCGCCAGATCGCTCGTTGCCAGGTGCTTCTCGACAAAGGTCTCGATATCATCAGGGAAGCCATCCGCACCGGCATGCCCGGCGTCGCCCAGGCCTGGCAGGCCGACGTCAACGTCAACTCGGCCTCCCGCCGGGAGCTCAATCACTATCTCGGTCTCACCGAGGGGGAGGTGGACAGACTGCTCCCCAGCCGCCAGTACTACTATCTGGAAGAGATGGCGGAGAGGAAAGTAGTGAAACAAGAGCGCATTCCTGAAATCGCCGAGAAAGGCGCCGTGGCCGCTTTCATCCCGGTGGACCTTAACAGCGCCACCCGCCGGGATATCATCGATATCTGCGGCGCCGAGAAGACCGCCGCCAGCAAGCTCGTGGAAAAGAGACCTTTTAACAGCCTGGCTGACATCTTGAAAAGCGGTATCCTCGACCAGGCCGCTCTGGACAGGCTCATTGCCAAGGGAGCCGTTCTCAAGGTCCAGCGAAAAGCAGCGGTGCCGTTGAACACAGCCGGCGCCGGGGAGCTTGCCGCCCTGGGTCTCGAAAAGGAGCTCACCGAGCGGATTCTCAGAGGCCGCCCCTTCGAGAGCTGGACCGAGCTGGAAGAATTCATCGATCCCGACCCGGAAATCTGGAGGATATTGCGTGAAAAAGCCTGTCTTTCATAACAATCCGCCTAAATTCCCGGAAGTGCCAGTCGACCCCAATGTAGCACCGGGAGAGAGAGCATGAATGCAGTAGCACTTAGCCCAGAAATCATTCGCCTGGCACAGATCAGAGCCAGAGAAAATGGACTGTCTCTTGAGAACGAGCTGGCCAGACTGGTGGTGGAAGAGCTTGTCATGTCTCTGGATCCCGAGCTGGGTCTGATACTCGAGCCCGAGTTCAGCATCAATGCCGTGGACAGCCTGGCATTCGCCATCGGCGCCAATGACCTGGTGCTTAACGGCAAGCATATAGACGTTAGAGCTCTGGATGACACCGGCCGGGTGAGCCTGGACAAGAGTCTCATCGGCAGCCCGCTCCTGGCGGTGGGCACCCTGGTGGTGAAGCTCGATTCCACTGCCTGCCTGCCATTCAGTGCCCGGGTAGTCGCCCATATTCCCCCGGGCTCCTGGCTCAGCGGCGAGGAAACCGGGGACCGCATCTCGGTAGCGGTGGATGCCGATCCGAATTTCGATCTGGAAGCGGTGCTCAAGTCCATCGACGCCCGGGTGCAGATCCCTCTCGATCGAGCAGTCAATATTCTGCCCGACGAAGCCGAGCTCAACACTTTCGTCAACGACCGCAAGCGTATCGTCGCCAGCCGGCAAAAACAGATCATCACCGCTCTCTGCGCCAAGCAAGAGATCCGCGATCTCGCTCACGAGATACGAGTCGATTGCTCCAGAAAAACAGTGAATGATGTCCTCAAAGATGGTGCCACCTGGAACCGCCGCACCGAAGAAATGGCTGTGATACTGGCACCGAAATTCAAGTCACTGACGAAAGAAGAAGTAAGAAAGGCGATTATCGGCACCGGGGAAACCTATGGTGGTCAACCCGAGGCACCGGAGTTTCGCAAAGCAGCAATCAAGACCCTGACCAGGGCTCAACTCGAGCGAGTCTCGAGCTCCGCCAGGGTGAAAGCCATAGCCGAGCAAGTCCTGGCCGGCAAGTCGGTGATGGAAGCGGTCAAAGGGTTGGTGAAAAGCAGCGTGGCAGTGGACATCGCCTCTGCCATCAAGACGAAGCGCGGCAAGGTAGAGAATTTCGTGGCTGCCACCGCCGAAGAGATCGGCTTCGCCATCAAGCAGCTCTCCCTGCAGCCTGCTTATGCCACCCACAGCACCAATAAAGAAGCCGGTGTGGAGTCCATCAACGAAGCCCTCGAGCTGCTCTCAGCCTGCCAGATCCTCGAGGATCTGGACAGCCTCGAAAAGGAAGTCATCGAGTCCTGAAAGTTTTTCATGTGGTGCTTGAGGAGCCGGCGGATTTCCAGCCGGCTCTTCTTAAAGAGGTGAAATTGTCTGAGCGAAAGCGACAGAGTATGGATCGAAAGAGACCCTGTAATTTATCTAAGCAAGAAATCGAAAAAGACCAGAGGCCGGCGCGATCCGGGTGGTCTTCTGAAGCTCTGGGGAAAAAAGTCCGAAGACCTTGACCGTCTGATCAATCATCTTGGCGAGCCTGCCGATTCTTTCGAGCCGGCGCTCAATCGCCGGGAGTTCAAGGCCAATATCTGGCGAGAAGTGATCGACCCAATGAGTTCGAAGAGCTTGCCACCCTTTTCATCGGAGCAGTGAAGATAGGCTATTTCGGCGACAGTGACGGTGTCTATGCCACCATTTTCAGACCTCTGGAAGATCCTTCCGAAACAAACGCCATTTATCTCTGGAGCCATGAGACCTATTACGCCGACGACGTCCTGGCGTCGAGCCCGGATGTCTTCGCCTATCAAGTCGACCTGGCCCGGGACTGCGAGGCGGGCAAGCTTTCTGAAAACGGCATGGCACTTGCCTGGGCGAAGCTCGCCGACAGGATCCATGCCACCTGGGCAATAGCCGCCGGTCTAGAGGAATCGATCGAAAGCGACGTCGAAGGAGCACCGGACAGAGAATCTTTCAAAGCCGATCTCGATCCCCGAGGAAAAATCCTCCGGAGCTTCTGGCGCGGTCAATGGATCGCCCACCTCCTGAGAGAAGACAATCGCCGGCGTCTCGATGACGTGAAAGACTGCTTCAGACCGTCTCTGAATCCAGCCTATACACCCAGCGAGCACGAAGCGGAGTTCTCCCGGGGAGTAAGACTGCCTGCCACCGCGATTTATCTTCTCTGGCGCTATTTCTGGTTCGATCAAAAAGACCGTCTCGCTCAGTGCTTAGAGACTTACAAGACCCATGAAACACCGGTGGTTCGCGATCTCGTCGAGCTCATCGAAGACCTGGAGAATGGCGGCAGGCTCCAGGCTATAGCGGATCTGCCGAAGACGAAAGAAGAGCTCCGTAGGCTCGATCTGGTGCCGGAAGGAGCGGAGAGACGCCGGGCAAAAGAGGAAGAACACCGCCTGGAGAAATCGAAAGAGCTTTCCGCACTTCAGAAAGAGGTAGAAAAGCGGGCCGCCACCGGTGCCGGTGCGCTAATGGATCTCGCTTATGAAATTACCGGGGACCCGGAATTTATGGAAGTCATCGAGAAGCACGCCCGATCGATCGTCAAAGACGATATCGCCTGGCGTATCCTGGACAGCCTGCGAAGCAGGGAGCTAGAGCGAGGCGGCCGCATGGTCCCCTGCGAGCTTGCCGCCCTGGCTGAACCGGCTCAGGCACTACTGCCATTTCTGTACAGCGCTGCTATGAACGGGAAGAGTCCTTACTGTGTCATGCTCCTGTTCGGCATTTCGGCAAACGCTATCGACAAAGATCGGCTTGCCAGGCTCAAGCCGGCGCTCCTCCAACAACTGAAAGTGAAAGAAGAATACAATCACAAAAGAGCGCTGGCGGTCACTCTTCTCGACAGGCTTGGCGCCCCGGATACGGTGCGCGACCTCAGCGCCCTTATCGAAGGGTCTCTCGATGAGATTTCCGAGACCTGGGGCTTCGACCTGAGCTTGGCCATGATCCCATATAAAGATTTGCTGATCAGCACAGCCAGAGCCCTTGCCGGTCTCAGCAATGTCGCCCGCGAAGAAGAGCGAAAGATCGTGCTCCCGCTGCTCGAGAGGCTTGGCCGGATAGCACTCGACAGAGAAGGCGGGTCCATGGACCTGGCAATTGCAGTGCTCGAAGCGCGCCTGGCCTGGGGCGAGATCGATCTGAGAAAACAGCTCGGGGTCATGCTCGCAGGCACCGATACACCAGAGAAAATTGCCGCTCTACATGCCATCGAGAAGCTGGCACCGGTGCTCTCTCTCGAGCAATGGAACGAGTTTCTCATGTTCGGCTTCGACAATCCCGATGACGGCGACAACGCCGTCACCCTGATGCACTACCGTGCCGGCAGAGCGCTCCTGGTCGCGCACCCGAAGCTCGGTGACAGCAGCGAAAGCGAACCTGAATATGATCCGGCAGATCTGGCCTATCAGGCTTGCCTGGACCCAGAGCGGAGCACCTATGGAGAAGACTCTGGGAGCATCCCACCGAAGTCGCTGCCCTTCCCCTTGCCGGGCTGGTCGAAGAAACCCTTGATAGCTTCGAGGAGCCCGGCGCCGGAGCCAGCCTGACAGCGGAGCTCGACTGACTGGTGAGAGCCCTGGCAAGGCACGCTCATTTCGAAGGCACCGCCGCCGCCATCAAGCGTTGTCTTGCTCATTCGAATATCGAGATCACCTGCTCGGTGATCGACAATCTCAACAATGTCTCCCTCGATTTCGCGCCCCAGCTCTTCGAGATAGCAAGGAGCGACGAAGGCTGGTGCCGGGCCGCCATCGCGAAGTGGGCGCTATCGAGAAGCGAGCAGAAAGAGATGGCCACCGCGATCAAAGGAGCCGGTCTCAACGATCGCAAACTGAGAGCCTGGACGCAATAAGCCGGAGACGTTTGAGAACCACCATTCACTGAAGCAGGCAGAAGAAGCAAAACCCTTGCGCCTGCGGGGCTCTCAGGTTCTTGATGGACTGCAGTGAGCCACGTCCCGCAATGATGCTATCTACTCTACGATCGACAGCAAGCAATCTGGAGAGGAGACGAGCCATGAGCGCCGCAAGCGAACAGGAACTGATAAGAGATCTAAGGGAACGACCAGAGGAGAAACGGGATCGCAAGCGTCTGCGAGCCTTTGCAATCAATTTAGGCAAGCTTGATTCGCACCCGGTCAGTAATCGCTTTGTCGATGTCTTTGAGAGAGTAGCACGCAAAGAGCTATCCGAGTCCACTCTAACCAGAATGCGCAAAGAGGTTCTCGACCAGCTCGACTATTTCTACAATGAGGACTATGAGAAAGATCCTTCCTATACCGGCATTGTCGAGGCTGATTTAAGACCTCTGGAGAGATTGTGCGACCTCGAGATAAGCTGGGATGAACTCTGTGACGTGACAGACCGTATGCTCGATTCACTGATGCGTAGAAGCGCCCTCTCCCCCGACATAGCGAGGTATTCAGAAAGCGAAGTGGTCGAGATGTTGAGGCTCTGGCTGGAAGTCTGAATTCTCGTCAGTTACGAGTTAGACTTGCGTATTGAAAGCCGGTCACAGACCGGTAACGAAGCTTTGCTAGTAGTCTCAGATTCAGACAACATAGATAAGAAGAGACATCATATTTGGTGTCACCCAACCAGGAGATGTGTCGAAAAGGTTTTTGGAGGACTGAATAATGGATAGACACCTTGCACAACCCGCGCAGATGGGAGACTCTGAAATTACTAGAGCTATAGCGGGAGGCCGCGCTGGAGCGCCGTCTCACCTGACTTCGTCGGTAAATTCTCGGTCAATCAAAAATCAGAGGAGCTGCGTCACATAAAAGTTAGGCAGCTCCTCTATTCTGCCAGCACATCGAATATCAAGATCTGACTGAAGCTCTCCGCTCGCCGCTCAGGCCACGAAGCCGCCATCGATATTCAGCATGGCGCCGGTAATATAAGACGAGCCGCTGCCGGCAATAAACGCCGCAAGCTCGGCCACCTCTTCGGCCGACATCAAAACCCTGACTCGGGCGCAATTCGAGCGAGCCTCGAGCTCCTCAAGGGTGAAGGCTATAGCCGAGCAGGTCCTGGCCGGCAAATCAGTGATGGAAGCGATTAAAGGTCTGGTGAAAAGCCGCGTGGCAGTGGACATCGAGTCCTGAAATTCACAGCTGAGCCAGTTTGTCCTCGCTTCCGCCAAGCACCTGGTCTACCGCCTTTCGGCAGTTCTCGATTATCTCCTCCAGCTCCGGTTCTGTCGGATCTTGCAGATGAATGCCTGCAATCACGCAAACTCGCCTCTTCAGCTGCCTGGAAATCCGGATAGACTCCCTGTGCGCGATAGAGTCTTCCCTGTGACCTACCGAAGAGATTACTGATGCCCATGCTCTTCCGCTCCTATCATCGAAATCGGCAAGGGACACAGCCCCGAGATGAGCATTCTTATTGAACAGCAAAACAATTAAATCGGATCCGAAGTCGCACCACATGACTATGACTCTCGCCCTTCCGCCGCCGGCCGATCCGGAGTGCCATTGAGGGCAACCCTGCACCCCATCGCCATTTCGAGCCGATCTACCAGTGTTACCAGTGTTTGGCATAATATTCAATCAAGGACGGCAGATTACCTCTGACGCATAGAGCCGCCGCCAGGCATGAACCAGAAATAGAAGTCCTCCGGCCATCTCCAGCACCCTACCGCAGATCTCGAGCCATGGTATCGCAATTACGGAAGCCAGGCCAGCCAAGACGATTCCTGCATTCAAAAGCGCCAACGCCGCCCAGGCAATACTCTCTTTGCCTCTGGGAGCCCCTTTCATGAAGCGGGGAAGAATCCAGAATGCAACGCCCAGTGCCAGCTGCACCATGAAACCCAGAAGCAGACAGTCGAGATGCAACTTGGTAAAGCTCCAGAGCCTTGCCGAAATCGGATATGCCTCATTGACCAGAATTGCCGCACCCAAAGCAAAGCCGATTAACAAATAAAGGAGCGATAGCCGGACTGCCAACACTGTAAGCTCAGGCATTTCGCTTCCCCCTGACCCGGGACCAGCAAATAATAGTGAATCCGAGGGCGGCCATAAACTGGAGGACCGCAGCCAAGACAAGTAGAAGTCCGAGCTCGGCTGCGTCCTGAAGCCTGATCAACGGCTCGACGATAATACGAATGACCAGGCCGAGATTGAGAGAATAGAAGACAAAATGAGGAACTCTCTCGTGCCACGGCGCAGAATCTTTGTTTTGAGGGAACATCCAGTATGCCACTCCGAATATCAACTGGGTAAGCCATCCGACGGTAAGCATATGGACATATTCGGACAGCAAGACACCGGCGAGCACAGGATTCCCGCAATTTGACAGGGACTCCATCAATATGCCTGTGGCCAGACCGGCAACCAGATAGAAAAACGCCGTACGCACAAACAGTATCGTTATTGGTGGCATCCCGCAGGCCGATTCTCCGTTGCCAACCGGTCTGTTCTGAAGCGACCTTCTGTTGGACTCGAGCAGGATTCTATCATATCGATGATAGCCGGCAACGTTGTTCCCCTGAGACATAGGAAAAAATTTGTGCTTACTTTGATTATGCGACTCTGCTTGTTATCATGCAGGTTCTCTCGAAGAAGGAAGACCAATGTCAGTCGAAAAGCTCTCATGCTCAGAGGCATGCAAAAATCACCCTCCGAATGGGAAAAAGACCGTAGAAGAATCAATTGAGGAGTTGCTGCGCTCATTTCGTCGCCCGGCATCCTGCCAGGTCGTCGCTCTCTCAACGAGCCTCTCGCAATCGAGAAGCTTCAAGACAGGCCGCTCCTTCTCGTCCGAGCGAATCAAATAGGCAATCTTATCGCCGCATGGGAGACAACAAATAGCTCCTGGTCCAGATACACTCCTGAATAATCCCGAGTTCTGTTGCAGCCGCTTCAATCTGATCATGCCTCTGAAAGACCGGCATGATTATCTGGTGTTCAATACGCTGTCAGGTGCTGCGGCTCTTATCGACAGTCGGATCAAAAACATCCTCGAAAAAGGATTATCAGCGGCGGGGGGCGACTACCTGATGCTTCGCTCACCTCTCAAGAATCCTGCTGAAACCAGGGAAGCAGTCGTCAGAGACTATTCAGTCAGCCAGACAATGCTCTCAGAGCTCCTCAAGCTCGGCATACTAGTCGATTCGCCAGAAGAGGAGACGAGACGCAGAAACGATCTGCTCAGGCGCTACTTTCAGCCGAATACTCTGAAACTGACAATCGCGACCACTGCAGGCTGCCAGCTCCGGTGCGCATACTGTTTCCAGTCCGGAAGAGATGAGAGCCTTTGCCACGATGTCGGGCTGGCTGATCAAATTGAATCGTGGGTAAACGACTATCTGGACTCTCACCCTCATATCGATTGCATCCTGCTGGGGCTCTTCGGTGGAGAGCCTTTGCTTTTCGTGCCCATGGCTGACCTGTATATCGATAAGCTGCGTTCAGTAGCTGCCCGGCGCGGTCTATCCTTCTCCTTCAGCCTCACCACCAACGGACTGGAGCTCACGGAGAATCTGATTCTTTTCTGGGCGGAATACGGGCTCACGGATGTTCGAGTCACCCTCGACGGGCCGGCAGACATTCATGACAAACGAAGACCTATGGTATCAGGCGCTGGCTCCCTTTCAAGGATCATCGATAGACTTTCAGCAAGTACGGCGGTTGAAGGAGTCGAATTCGGGGTCTCGATCAATCTCGATCAGGGCAATGTCGATGGGGTGGGAGCACTTCTCGAATTGCTCGAAGAGCGCGGATTGAAAGAGAGAATCGAAGTGATGCTGGAGCCGGTCCTGCCGGCCTCGTCAAACCTGAGCGAATCAAATGCGCTCCTCGACCACAGGAAGGCTGGAGCACTACTGGTCCGAGCGCTGGAACAAGTGATCGAGAGGGGCTTTGCAACCCCGCTCTATCCGGGTCTCTGCCAGCCCTGCAATTTCGTTCGCTCGAACTCTTTCATAATAGACTGGAGCGGCGGTCTCTTCAGGTGCTCATTCTCGATGATGACAGCGAAGATGTCCGTTGGCGATGCCTGGAAAGGGGTCAGCGAGTTCAACGAGGAGTTGCTGAGAATGTCCCGCCACGTCACTTCCTACTGCTTGAAGACCGATTGCCCATTTCTACCGGTCTGCTTCGGCGGCTGTCGATACTGGTCCTTCTGCCTTCATAGTGACTGGTCGCAGATTTGCTGTCCGGTGGAGGTCTGGGAGCAGGCCCTACCGCTCTCCGTAACACATGCATTCGACTTCAAGCCGATAAGTGCTGCCGGGAGGTTTGCCTGACCGATACAAGTCAAGACCAGTTGCACCATAACCACAGCACGCTCAGAGATCCGATGGCACACTCAAGGGACGTTGTCATGGCGGCCGCCACAGGCTGCAGACCGAAAAGCGCAGCCAAGGTAGAGATTGCGGCAGGAGCCGCGATCAGGTAATAGAGGTTGAATGTCAGAGCTACCCAGACCAGACGGAACCTCCTGCTGCCGGCTTCCGAAAACCCTGCATAAACTATGCCACGGCTGCAAAGCCTGTAGACTATCAGTGAGACGAGTATCAATACGGCAAAAACAGAATAGAGGACCAGGCACTCCTTGTCCCAAGGCAGCATACGCCAGCCGCCGTTCGCCGATAAAATGAGATAAGCGAGCACGAAACCGGGAAACATGCCGGGAAAGATCTCGCTCTGTGCTTGCTCGCCGGCAAGCGCATTAGCTTTCTCCGAACCTATCTCGACGTCAAGACACGCTCGCGAGCACCCGATACACCTCAACCCGCCTGAATCGTCCTGACACAAAGTATTCTCGCCGTAGACCAGAGGGCTCATCGCATAGAACTTCTCAACCGGATAAACGGGGCAGATCGAGCTGCACCACCCGCTCTTGAAGGGAAAGATTATACCGGCAACAAACGTGACGAAAACGAGTACAGTCAGCACCACCGCTAGTAGATCGCCGGCATAGTTCAGAACATTCAGACGCAGGGGCACGATCACGAACAAAAGCACCATGCCCAAATAGAGCCCATTTTTCGAAAACCATACATGACCGTCGTGCCACAGTCCCTGCCGACTGGAACCACCCTTCCCCTTGACAAGTGCTTTCCGAGCGCGATGACCGAGTAAATTGAAATATGCCAGAGGACAGACATTTCGCCACAAAGCAGGCGCCACCAGCAACATAGCCGGCACAAGAGGCACAACCAGCTTCCAGAAAATGTCTATCGGTCGGACAAGATCCGAGCCCGCCGAAAAGGGATTATTCCGAACCAGCAAACAAACGAAGGCGGTCAGAACCGCTACAGCAGTAATCCGAGCGGCGGCCGAAAACGACCTGTACCAGCTCCCGCCCAAGCCGATACCCGAAACGATATGTGCTCCTACCTTTCCATCAACCATTCCAGTTTTGCTCAAAAACCGCTACAGCCTAATTATACCCATGGTTACAGCAGCCCGGCCGATCCCGTGGCGCTCCAGTACTATTGGATTCTAAAACCGGGATTGTCAGAGTCGCTTTCAGATCTGTTCGAGGCTCGCGGCGCGAAAGCGGGCCTAATAAATAAACGCTCAGGCCACGAAACCGCCGTCTATGTTGAGCATGGCCCCGGTAATATAAGACGAGCCGCTGCCGGCAATAAACGCCGCAAGCTCGGCCACCTCTTCGGCGGTGCCATACCGACCAAGCGCGGTGGCGGTCTTCATGGCTTCCGAATGATCGGCATCGGATGGATTCATGTCGGTGTCGATAGGCCCGGGCTGGATACAATTGACGGTGATACCACGCTCGGCCAGATCCCGGGCGGCGCCCCGGGTAAGCCCGGCCACCGCGAACTTGGTCATGGTATAAAGAGCGCTTCCCGACTTGAAAGATTGCTCGCCATTGATGCTGCCGATATTGATTATTCGCCCACCTTTTCTCATATGAGGCACCACCGCCTTCATAGCCGCGAAGATAGAGCGGACATTGACATTGACTATCTTCTCGAAGACCGAATCCGGTGCCGTGTAGAATGGACCCTCTCTCCAGATGCCCGCATTATTGACCAGGATATCGATATGCCCGAATTCGGAAGCGACTTTCTCTATGGCGGCGCTCACCGCATCGGGGCTGGTGGCATCGGCTTGCAGGGCCATATGCTCGCGATCACCGCCGAGCTCGGCAACCAGTGACTCGGCGACGTCCTTGCTGTTCTGATAAGTGATCGCCACCCGGGCGCCTTCGGCTGCAAGTTTCCGGGCGATGGCGGCGCCTATGCCCCGGCTGCCGCCGGTCACCAGAGCGGTCCTGTCGGTCAGGCTTCTCACTTTCTGCCGAAAAGATTCTTCAGTCTATCGGCAGCGCCGAGCTTGGGTCTGTAGAACTGGGCGGTCCAGCCGGGCTTGCCGCTCACCAGAGGATCGACTTCCTGAGAGCTGCTTGCCATGTCCACCACGGACTTGCGCACGGCCCGGCACTCATCCAGGGCACCCAGGCCGTTCACGGTGAGAGACTGAAGATTGTATCCGTCTTTCACCTGCGCTCCCGAAAGAGAGCCGGCGAATCTGGCAACCTGATGAGAGACGCTATTGCCGAGCCACTGATGAACGGGCAGGCCAAAAGCCCGATCGAGGTCCGCCAGGACCTGTCGCTGTTTCTCGAAATCCCAGGCGGTGAGCTCGCGCCCTTCGGTCATGGCGATGAGGCTCTCTCTGATAGCCGGGTAGGATCTGGCATTGAAGACCACCGAATAATCGAGCCCGTGACGGGCGATGAGCTCGCTTTCCACTTCGTGATCGGGCTTCACCAGGGCTTCGAGAACCGTCTTGCCTGCTCCGTCCATGAGAGCCAGGGAGACCAGCTCGAATTCGCTGAACCCTTCCTCAGGGCCTTCGTGCCTGGTCACCTTGGTGGCGAGAATCAGCCAGTCGTCGCTGTCGATGAGAAAGCGCGCCCAGAGGATCGAGCGATTGCGGTCCATGGGATTGGGATGCGGGGCCAGGGCCTTGTCTGCCGGTCTTGATGTTGAAGTCATAGCAAGTCCATTGAGATGAAAGGACCTATTTTATACGGGGCGCTCGTGGTTGCCATTAACACTTTGCAATTAAAAGACCCCTCCCGGCGAGAGGGGTCCATTCATGCTATTCACACGACATTTTACTTGGCTTTGTCTTCCATGACCTCCCCGTGAACCTTGCTCTTGGCTCCCGGGATGAGGGTGGCGGACGACGCGGCCTCGCCGGTGAACTCTTGCTTGAATTCGGCCAGATAAACGTCACCGGGCTTGATCACGGCTTCCTTGCCTTTGATGATCATGTCGGCTACGAGAAATCCGCCGGGCATTCCGGATACGACGCCCATGGCGAAGCCTTTCAGGCGGCGGTGGGGGACATTCTTGCCCACAGGTTGCAGGAAAGCGAAAGAAGGATTGATAGCACCGATGATTCCGTAGGCAGCCGGCACGGCACCCATACTGAATACACCACCGGCTGAAGCCGCTCCTCTGATCGCCAGGTGGACGGCCTGGTGCTTGAGCTGGGTAGAAAGCGGGCTTGCCAGCTCGCCTTTGTGATTGACGCCGAGGACCCGGCCGTCATTCTTGTTTTCCACCACCCGGCGGATGAAAGCAGGCTTGGCCACCAGGGGAAGATGCTCGCCCTGACTGGTGATGATCTCGTCGAAAGTGAGACCCAGACAACCGCTGGCTCGCATCCAGCGCTTGGGAGAGAGCTCGGCATGAAGGATACGGCGCGCCCTGGCGCAGCTCGAGATATGCCCGATCACGACATCGCCTTTATGAGCGACTTCTCGACCACCGATCTTGATGTCCACTTTCAGGCGACCTTCGACAGGATCGCCTTCCTTGGCGGTCTTGCTGCTCAGAGAGCTCATGATCGCCACAGGAAAGCGGGCGCCGGCTGCGATCTTGGTCATGCCGGGCTCGTCTTTGATCTCTTCCCATTGAATCTCTTCGGCGGTGGCGCCGGTCTCGTCATTATCGATGACGATTACGTCCACTTCTTGCGTGACAGGGGTCTCTTCTGCGACGACGGTCTCTTCGCCAAGAATATCCTCGACCTCGAGGACCGTCTTCTCCACCGAGTCGGTGAGAGGCAGCCCGGGCTGGGCGATGGGCTGCACCGCCACTCTGATATCAATCGGCGGATTGAGAGGCAGCAGGAAGACGGGACTCTCGGTCTCATCGGCCATAGCCGCAAGAGGCAGAGAGCAGGCGATGAGAGCCTGGGTGACGGCGAGGGATACTGTTCTGCGTAGCTTGGTGTTCATGGTTTTCTTCCCGAGTTTTCGAGGGTGCGCGAAAAGAGGCTCCCCGGGAGCCGGGTTGCGCAATATCTGTGATGCCTTCGCTCTAACTTTCTACACGAAGTTAAAACGCTCTAAACCCTTGAAAACCCTACCGGTCTTTACAACCGTAGAGTCTCAGTATGGTCCGGCGGTCTCGATCCGATAGCCTGTCGGCACCGGACTTCCAGTACATGATGTCGAGCCCGTTAGGGCTGTGAGCCAGACCGAGGGCGTGCCCGAACTCGTGCAGGGCCAGGTTGCGAAGCTGCCTGACAGCGTGACCGGAGAGCTCTTTGCCGTCCGGGGACGAGCAATAGACCCGGAGATGAACCTTGTCCAGCTCGTCGCACTCTCTGCCGTCTTTGTGGACATACTGGGCAGCGGCCCTGCCGGCGGAGCCCGGGGGTATGAAGTCGTAATTGTCGACGCGCTCGATATAGATGTCGCAGTCGTCCATGTCATCCACCAGCCGATAACTCAAGGGCATGCCATCCAGATCGAGCCATTGCTCCACTGTGTGCTTGACCATGGCGAAAAGCTCCGGACCGAACCCGGATTTCTTGCTCGTGTCTATACAGATCTTTAAAGGTCTGTCCTTGGACCAGCGAGCCACTGCATAGCTTTTCAGGTAATCATCGCGGTGCGGCGGGTCTTTCTTTCTCACCTTCACTTCGTTGGCGATATCCTCGGCGAGCCAGTAGATATACTCTTTCTCTTCCGGGTCTTTGACAGTCTTCAGATGTCTTCTGAAAAGAGAGACCGCTTTCTTGAAGTCTTTCTCCGCCTGGTCGAACTTGCCCAGAGAGTCATAGAGGAGTCCCCGGGAGTAATGCCAGTCCGCCCGCGGTCTCGGCTTCTGGCTCGGATAGGTCCGGAGCATCCGGTCATAGAGCTCCAGGGACTGCTCGTTGAGCAGGGCCGAGCTTCTGATATAAGCCAGCTGCCAGAGATTATCGAGGAGATCGTCGGCTCTGGAGCCGGCTCGTCCCTCTTTCAGAGAGAGAAGATAGGAGCAGATCCGGTCGGCCTCGTCGTATTCCCGGCAGCCGATATAAGCATCCACCAGGGTCTGGAGACAGTCGTCGATGTTGCTCTGCTGGTCGACGTCGGCAATCGCCCTGACTCGAGAGGCGTGCTCGAGCTGCTCGGCGGGAGCGAGCTCGACGAAGTCGGCGGCGGGCATGCTGGTGGTAGCAGTTCCGGTATCATTTCCGGTATCATTTCCGGTATCAGTTTCGGTATCCGATTTGGTATCAGTTCCGGCGCGGGGCTCCACCCCCTTGATCTCATCCATCATCTTGTGGAGCATGTAGGCATCGTCCTGGACGCCGCGGCAGAGCAGCCCGAGACCGCGGCTGAAAGTGGCCGCCGCCTGGCGCGGCTCCCCGGCAGCGAGATAGATACGCCCGAGAGTGGAGAGGGTCATGGCAAGGCCGGTATCGTTGTCGCAGATCTTGCGTAGATCGGCGCAGCGTCTCATGGCGACGATGGCCGGATCGTATTTCTTCTGCCAGAAGTAAGACTCGCCCAGATCATAAAGCACTCCGGACATCGGGGAGAGGCGGTCAGGCAGGCAGGTCTGATAGACAAAGAGACTGCGCCAGAAAAGATCCTGAGCGCGGCTCTGGCGGCTGTGCAATTTGTGCTGGTATCCGACGAAATAGAGCGAGTCGGCCAGATCGGAAAGCTGCTCCGGATCGAGATCCGGTAGGCTCTGTGGACTTTCTCGATGATCTCGATCGATGATATCGCCGGCGGCATCATAAACAAATACCGGATCGGGAAATATCTCGTTGAAACGCGCCAGCAAAGCCTGGCGCATACCTTCCAAAGAATCGAGCATGACCGAGCGGTGCATGAAACTATCCCGGTAGCCTTTCTGCTTTTCGGATGCCGCATCGTAAAGCGGCCGCAGCCGCGTATAAGATTCGGCGAAACGCCCTTCGGCCATCTCGATCCGGACAAAGGTCCGATCGGCGATTAGCCTGTCCGGCGCCGGGGTTTCCTCACTCCAGAGGCTCGCGGGCAGCGCCCGGCGAGCCTCCTCCACCCGGTGCTCGAGAAGCGCCCGGGAAGAGCGCACCAGGGCATCACGCAAGTCCGAGCCGAAGCTCTCGCCGGCCTGTTTGTCCTGGAATTTATCCTGGCATTTATCTTGAGCAGACATAGCCGCATAGAATCGCAGGGGAGCAGCTCGAGCCGTATCCCGGATCTTATCGTGATTGCTTTCCAGATTGTCGACAATCTCGGCAAGACGCAGACACTCTTTGAAGCGTCCGGCGAAATAGAGCCTCTCGGAAAGCGCGCCAGCCGCTGTCTCGAAATCGCCGGCAGCCTGCCTTGAGAGCTCGCTGAAACGTCTCTTGAAAGCCGCTTCGGACTCGAGCTTGCCCGACTTGAGCTCGTCGGGAAAAATATCTTTGCGCCATCTTGCTTCGCTCTCGCGGTCGTGCTCGACCTCGAGGAGAAGCAAGGTCCTGAGGACTTTTCTCGCCCGGGGAAAAGAGCCCAGGCGCAAATGAGCAAGAGCTTCCAGATAAAAGGCCGGCCGCATGGCCGTATGATCCAGCCCGAGGGCTCGCAGATCGTGCCTGGCGTCGCTTATATGAAGGAGAGTCCCGCGATAGTCCTCTTGCTCGAAAGCCGCTTCCGCCAGGACGAGATTGTTCAGGTAGTCGTTCATCGCTTCGCTCAGTCGATACGGACCTTCGATCTCCAGTGTACTCAAATCGATCATCGCTCGATCGTCCCAGACACCCGGCTCAATGGACTTCTCCCCGGAAAGAGCAGCCACGCCGGGGGCTCCTGCCAGAGAGATTGAGACAGGCACTAGAAGAGACCAGAAGGCTCGCAACACATTCCCCATGATTAGTTGTATTCTAATCCTATATCCTATCTCCGGAGCGGGACAATTCGGTATGAGCGATTTTCAAGAGAAGTTCCATTCGATGACCGATTTCGTGTCGGGAGCCGCCAAATCGATCATGGGGGCCATCGACCACTTCACCTTCAAGATGCTCGTGGACGGGCTCAAAGCCGACGACTTTGAGGCAGTGAGCGGCACCATCGAGCAACTGGAGCGGGAGAAGAGACCGCTCAGCATCCCGCCTCTCTATTTCGTCTGGCAGGCGCATCCCAATAACCTGCTCAGGGAGCGCGCCCACAAAGCCCTGGCCAAGATTGGCGATATCAAGGAGATCGAGAAGATCACCAGGGACAAGTCGACGGAAGAAGGAGTCAAGATCCTCCTGGAGAAATACGGTCACTACCGGCAGTGACAGCCGGCTAATACGCGATCAGGTCGCCGAGCCCGACATTTTGAAGGTGCTCTCGAAGAGAGAGAACCAGATCGACCTGATTTCTGGCGGGAACATTGACGAATTCCCGCTCGCGGCTCAGCTTGCGACCGCCGTTGGTGGTGGCGGTCATATTGCCGTAGCAGTCGTAAAAACGGTTGAAGACGGCAGCCACGACCACGGTGGGGGCGGCCAGGGCATACTCGGTGATCCGCTCCTCCGTGTAGGCATCGTTGATCTTGCGGCTCTGCTTGTCGAACTCGACATGGAATATCCTCTTCCTGAGGGCGAAGGACCGCTCCTCAGCCTTGGCTACCTTGATGGCAATGACATTCTGGCAGTCGATCTCGGCGCCCATATCGACATCGGTAATCTCCGGCGAGATCAGCGCCATCCAGACGGTTCCCTTGGCGTCCCGGAGATCTCCCATATGGTCATGCTGATAAACGTTGGAGCTGCTGGGCATCGTGTAGTACGCTCCGCTGTTGTGATCCCAGCTCTTGAGCATGCGATACTGGCTCGAGACCCAGTCTCCCGCGAGCCAGTGCGGAATGGTATGCCATTTAACATGTAATTGCAGAGGCCGGTATCCCTCGAAAAGATTGCCCGGTCTCAACTCCTCGGGCATCTCCATGACCTTGTCGGGAAGCTCGTACGGTCCCCAGTCCTCGCCGCCCTGGCAGAAGCCGGGCAAGATCGAGCCGAAAAAGAGAATTAGAAGGGCGGCTATCCGGATCACGATTGCGAAATTTCCTGGCATATACTGACTAATTATGGATCAAATTCCGGAAGACACAAAAGACGGCTCGGCGGAGAGCACAATCGAAATCTCCGAAGAAATCTCCGAAGAAATCTCCGAAGAAATTAGCGGCTGCGCAGCCGAATATACCGCTGGTGAGACCGGTCCGATGATAGAGCTGGTCAAGGAATCAGACCTCCCCGAGTCGCAAGACGGCGTCGGCAGGACCCCGGTCGACCTTCCGGTGCTCATGGTGGCGCTGGCCACCTTTACAAGCGGTATCACCGGTATCGTCCAGCCTCTTGCGACCAGGCTGGCCGTCCATCCCAAACTCTTTTTCCTGCTCAACATCTACGACTACTACCACTGGAGCAAGATGCTCTCGGTGTCGTTCGGGCTTTTCCTGATCTTTCTGTCCGTCCATATTGTCAGGCGGAAGAAGCAAGCCTGGCTCCTGACTTTCTGTATCGCGTCCCTGTCCGCCCTGGTCAATGCCGCCCGTTTCGGGATCGAGCATCTTCCTCTCATCAAGGACACCCAGCTCAGTATCAGCATACCGGGCTACACAGTGGTGGTGCCTCTACTGACGGTGGTGCTCCTCTGGTTCTTGCGGCACCGCTTCACGGTGCGCAGCGAGATAGAATCCCTGAGCGAGGCGCTGGCTCTCATTCTAGCCAGCGTCGTTCTGCTGGTGGCTTACGGCACCCTGGGTTTCTGGTTGCTCGAGATACGCGATTTCGGAATGAATTTCGAGATCGACGAAGCCTTTCAGCGAGCCCTGAAAGAGCTGGCCCTGGTGGGCAACACCGACATAGCGGCGAAAAGCCGGTTTGCCTTGTGGTTTCTGCACTCCCTCAAGATCCTGGAAGTCCTGGCCGGCGCCTACTGTCTCTATAGCCTCTTCAGACCGATTCATTACCGCCTGGTGCTCCACGCCGGGGAAATCGCCCGGGCCGGGACGATTCTGGACAAATACGGGCGCGACGCCCTGGACTATTACAAGCTCCTGGAGGACAAGTCTCTATTTTTCGAAGGCGACTGTTTCGTTGCCTACACCACCAGCCTCAATGTCGCCATATGTCTCGGGGACCCGGTCGGTCCGGAGGATCAGCTCGAAAAGCTCGTCAGCAGCTTTCGCTCCTATTGCCACGAGCGGGACTGGAAGCTCGCCTTCCTCCAGGTTAGCGATCGGAATCTCCCTCTGTTCGAGAAGCTCAAGCTGGAGGTCTTGAAAGTCGGCGAAGACGCTGTGGTAGACCTCGATGAGTTCGTCGCCGTAACAGTGAAAGGCAAGAGCTTCAAGTCCACGGTCAAGAAGTTCGAGAAACAAGGCTTCACTGTGGAGCGGCACAGCCCACCTCACGACCCGGCTCTCATAAGCACCGTCAGAACCGTGTCCGACGCCTGGCTGAGCCTACCGGGCAGGCGCGAGCGCGGATTCAGCCTGGGCTGGTTCGACGAGGCCGATCTGCAGAAAAACAATATCTTCGTGCTCTATGACGCAGACCGGAACGCCGTCGCCTTTGTCAATCAGGTGCGCAGCTACCAGGCCGGTCAGGCATCCATAGACATGATGCGGCACGGCAAAGATGTCCCCAACGGCAGCATGGATTTTCTTTTCGCCAGGCTTTTCACCCTCCTGGCAGAAGCCGGCTATCACAGTTTCAATCTCGGTCTGGCGGCACTTTCCGGTGTCGGGGACAAACCCGGAGCGAGCATGGAGGAGAAAGCCTGCCACCAGATCTATGAGCGCATGAATCGCTTTTTCTCATACAAAGGGCTCAGGCAGTACAAATCGAAATTCAAACCCTCCTGGCAGGAGCGCTTCTTGATCTATGAAGGCGGGGCTCCGGGTCTGATAAAAACAGCCCTGGCGATAACCAGGGCTGGCGAGATTACCGACTGAAGCGATACCGAGGCTACCAGCGACCGTAACCCCCTGATTGACGACCGAAGGCGCCCATTCCGTAACCGCCCATGAAGCCGTAGCCGCCGACGCTATTGAAAGTGCCGTCCTCGGGAGGTCTACCCCAGGAAGCCGCGCCCATCTCGCTCTGCAGCTCGTTGAAATAGTTCATCTTCATCATTCGATCGAACTTGGCAGCATCCTTCTGATCCTGCACATTCTGGCGCATGGCGACGATATCGTTCTGAAGGTTGGAGGAAGTCTGCATCTGAGTAGTCTCGAGCCTGCTGATCGCCTGGGTGAGCTTATCGATGAGAGCCTGCTGGTGGGCTCTGTAAGCGTTGTCGCGATCGATCCAGGACTGCAGCTCTTTGAGCTTGTCCTGAGCGGCAGCAGTTTTCTGACCGCTCAGCTCCTTGATCTGCTTCTCGACTTTGAGCCGATAAGGAGCGTTTCTGGCTACTTCGCTCTGCAGATCTCGCTGAGTCTGCATCTTCTCCTCTTCGAACTGCCTTATCTGACCTTGATTGATCTGGAGCATCTGCTCTTCGTCACCAAATATGCCCTGATCCGCTCCTGCGACCTGGGAGAGCGCAGGTAGCGGCATGAGGCCGACGGCGACAATCGCTGCACTGCTCAGGATTGTTCTTGCACCGGTGCGTTTCATGTCCTTGCTCCTTCTATACCTATGCCTTGCTTAATCGGGATATCTTACACAAGATGATGATAGATCTCAAAGCTCAGGAATTCGTGAGGAAAGGGCGGCACCTGGAGGGGGGTCGAGAAAAAATCTCCCGAAATTTTGGAAATCCATTGAACTCTTGACTTGGTTCGAACGTTTAAGGGGTTGAAGGGGCGATTTGAGACCCCTGGATTCAATGAAAAGGAGATTTATCATGAAATGGCAATTGATGGTCGCGGCCCTGGGCATCGCGCTAACCGTCCCGGCCCAGGAAGCCTGGAGCTATAACCCTCCGGGGCCCGCCGGCGGCGCCGGTCACGGCAAGTTCTGGCATTACAACCCCGCCGGGCCCAGGGGCGGTCGCGGTAAGGGCTGGAACTACAATCCCCCCGGTCGCGGTCGGGTCAAGTTCGTCAACTACAACAACAAGAACTACGGCAACAACTGCACCAGCAGCCGGATCAATCCCCCCGGTCCTGTTGGCGGCACCGGTCACGGTAAGTTCTGGCACTATAATCCCGCCGGGCTCCAGGGCGGTCGCGGTCAGGGCTGGGTGTACAATCCCCCCGGTCCCGGCCAGACCCGCTTCTATTGATCCCCGTTACCGCGCGCCGGACGAAGCAAGAAGCAAGGACTTCTTGCTTCGCCCCAGCCCGGTAAAGGACTGTTCGGACCGCGTTGGAGCGTTTCGCCGATAGCGGCGTCAGGGTAGATCTAAAAGCATGGATCTGGTCGGGAGCTCTCCCTTGCTCGACAGTCTGTTAGCAGGAAAGTATCGTCTCGAGGAGAAACTCGGGCAGGGTCACCTGGGCGTCGTCTACCGGGCATCGAGCACGGCGGACGGAAGCACGAAATATGCCATCAAAGTCCTCACTGACGAGTTCTCCTCCGACGAGCGAGCGGTCCAGCGATTCAAGCGAGAGGCTAAAGCCGCCGGTGCTCTCGACCACCCCAATATCGTCAAGATGATCGAGTTCGACTGCACCGAGAACGGCAGCTATTACATCGTCATGGAGCTGGTGGAGGGTAAGACTCTCAGGCGTGTCATCCGCCGCTCCGGACCGCTTCCCTACGAGAAGGCCATACCGATATTCATTCAAGTGCTGGACGGTCTCGAGCACTTTCACGAAAGAGGTCTGGTGCATCGAGACATAAAGCCGAGCAATATCATCCTGGCCAATTTCGGCACCGCCAGTGAAACCGTCAAGATTGTCGATTTCGGGCTGGTCAGACATATCGACGCCGATAAAGCCAAAGAGGAAAAAGTGACCCTGGAGGGCTACGTCACCGGCACGCCTGCCTATATGAGCCCGGAGCAGTGTCTTGGCGGTCAGGTGGACGCCCGCTCGGATATCTATTCCCTCGGTTGCGTGATGTTCCGAACCCTTACCGGTCTGGCACCGGTTCCGGGAGCGACTCCCCGGGAGACGATGACCAATCAGGTCCAGAGATCAAGTCTGAGCTTCGACCGCGCTCCACCACATATCGAGCTGCCCGAGACTCTCAAAGACATCATCAGGACAGCCCTGGCCAAGGAGCCTGAGCTGCGCTATCAATGCGCCGATGAAATGAGGCGGGCGTTGCAAGCGCTCTGAAAGAATCGAAAAATCTCAGGCCATGACTATGGCGATGCCCAGGATCGAAAAGATAACGAAGAACCACAGCAGGACATTCTCGTCCGGCTCGTGAATCTTTCCAATCTCGGACCCTCTGTCGGCGCCCCTATCCAGTCCGGTATCGACTCCCGCATCGACAATCAGATCGTGAGCAGCAATTGCGACCATCGATCATCACCTCCTGAAGTCTCTGTCTCCAGAACCGTCAGAGGCAAGACGCCGCGGCGATATCCGAATCGATCCTCCTCAGGAAGCGGCGTATCTCGGCACCCTGACAGGCGCTGGTCACTCTTCTGAACGTTCTCTCCGCACGGTCGACGACAAAGGGATTCTCGTCATCCATGAGAACCACCAGTACGTCCGGGTGAAGATTGTGATTTTCAGCCATTGCAAAACGAATATCAGGATCCTGATCTCTAGCCAGGATCATAAGAACCTCAATCGAGGCCGAGGGATTGTCGGCCACTGCTTCTCGTACATGAGACCGGCAGTGCTCGGCCAGTCTCATCAAGATTGAAGACGGGGTGCAGGGATTGGACGCTATCTGCTCGAGCATCCGTTGATCGATTTTCTCGAAAAACATCCCGAGCAGGTCCGCTACCGGCCGATCGTCGTATGCAATCATCGTCGGTGCGACGGCATCGGCAAGGCTAGCGGGAACATGATTGAGGGTCTCGATGAATCTGTCTATGCAGGCTGTTGCGTTCTGGTTCATATAAATCCACCTCCAGATGAACGCTCTCCTACTGCCTACCGCTTGCTGACTCCGCCGGGAGTCCAGACCCATGTAGAACTTACTTTACACATCCGTGTATCCCCCGGCAACCGGGAAGCCTCCGAAAAGAGACCATAACTGCCCGGCTCCACAAGCGGCATTAATACAATATTAACATTGCCCGCCCGGACGCGTGTAGCCTATCCTCTACTTTCGTGATTAATCATTGCGAAAAATTTTTCCGTCCTGTCCAATTCAGCCGGGCACCGCATAGATAACCGTGACTCCCCGGCCCAAGCCCCCCTACCTAATAATGATCCTAGACTCCGCCTGCAGCAGACAGGCTCAGTGCGACTCACTGATGCTTGCCCAGAATGACACAGCATTTCGATACGACGATCAGCTCTTCGAGAATTACCAGCCTGAGCGAGTGCAGACTCGACCCGAGACCGGAGACAGATCCGCAGAAGGCGGCACCGATTACCGGGACCTTCTCGACCAGCTCCAGACCGGCTTCTCCAGACGATTCGATCGCAAAGAGGAAATCGCCAGGACAGGTGGCGGGGCACAACTGACAGAGAGAGAGCACAATCAGGATCGAGAGAACTGGAAGACCTACGAGCGCTATCTTGAGCCTGCCCAAAAAAGCGCCGGCCAGGCTTTCGATCTCATCGGCAGCGGCACCGACCAGGGCGTGAGAGATGGCGAGAGGCTCCTCCTCGAGACACTGAGGCTGCGTCCCGAGCTGCAGTTCAACAAGACTTTCCAGGAAGACGTCAGACAAGCTTATCGCAACATGGCCGCCAATCGTCACGGTCAGCCTCTGCTCGACTTCCGGAGCGAAGTTCCTCAACTCGGCAGCGACTCTGACCCGACTCTAAGAAAGAGACTGGAGCTTTTCCGCGACAAGATAGCCCTGGATCGAACCATCGCCCAGACCGCCGAGAATGGTGGCGACACATCCGGACTTACCATGATGCGCACTCAAATAGCCGACGGAGAATGGGAGGTCTATCAGGAATTTCTTGCTCCTTCTATGCAGAAAGCGAGACAGGGGTTCGAGCTCATCGCCTCCGGCAATGCGAGCGCCGGCAAAGATCTCCTTCTCCAGGCGCTGCTTAATGCTCCCGAGCTGGAGTTCAGCAAAGATTTCTACGAATCCACCAATCGCGCTTATGAAAGCTATGCTCAAAGGAGAAGCGGTCCGGAAGCCGATCGCGAACCGACAGACCGGATCGAGCAACCGTCGCCGCAGACCGAGATGGCACCGTCATCGGATCGCGCCTTCATGCCGCCGCCACTGCCGGAAGAATGGAACCGACGCTGGCGCGAGCGTTATCACCCGACCGGAAACAGCTCCGATCCGGGCGATTCCGGCATTTTACCCGCTCGGGACGACAGCACTGGACGTGAGATTCCCGGCACCGACGACGATGCAGGCACCGACGACAGTGAAGGCACCACTCGCGATGCAACCAACGACGATGCAGGCACCGATAACGGCACCGGTCAGAACAACGGAAACAACGACACCGCTACCGGTGACACGCCTCAAGACTTCAAACCGCCGGAGCTCGACGATGTCGATGACTTCCGTATTCCGGAATTCGACGATGCACCGCACATCGACCAGGCGACTCTCAAGCGCTGGTACGAGGACCCGACCATGATGACCATCCTCGGCGTGGCCGGCTTCGTCATCTCGCTGAAAGCAGGCAAGTATGTCATGAGCCGCATCAACCCGAGCCGCCAGCAGGAATCGGGCTCATCAGAAAACGTTGCCGAGAGAGCAAGAACCGAAACTGAAAGAACCGAAGCCGAAAGAACCGAAGCCGAGAGAACCGAAGCCGAAAGAACCGAAGCCGAGAGAACCGAAGCCGAGAGATCCGAAGCCGAGAGAACTGAAGCCGAGAGAACCGAAGCCGAGAGAACCGAAACTGAGCGAGCTGAAGCTGAGAGAACCGGAGCCGAGAGAACCGAAGCCGAGAGAACCGAAGCCGAGAGAACCGAAGCCGAGAGATCCGAAGCCGAGAGAACCGAAGCCGAGCGAGCTGAAGCTGAGCGAGTCGAAGCAGAGAGAACTCAAACCGAAAGAAGTGAAGGCACAGGTCAGCCGGAGCGTACCGCGGAGCGCACTGTCGAGCCGGTGATAGAACCGGACAAAGTTGAAGTTCCGGCCAGGGAAGGTCAGCCCGAGCATACAGAACCGACAAGACGTCCTCGTATCATTGGAGACGCCACCACATTCGATCCCCGTGTACAGGGCGAGCAAACTGAGACCGGAGTGTTCGAGCGCACGACCGGAACAGGCTCAGAAGCCATATCTGGACTCGATCGTACATCTGAGCGACTTTCCAGCAACGAGATAGAAGTCCTGAGACAGGAAATTACCAGACTCAAAGGAAGCGAAGTGGAGGCTGATCAGGTCAAAGGCAGGAACCTGGAGAGAGTGGTGCGAATCCTCGAGGGATCGAACAGCCCGAAAGTTCAGGACGCAGCACACAAATACATTCTCGAGCGGATTAGAGAGAAAGGCGATGTCGAAGGTCGCGCCAATGGAACAGTATCCCGGGGTGTCGGCGCGGCTCTGATCGTGAGCGCCGCCCTGGCTTTCTACATCGCCTATGAAGCCAGCAAGGAAGAAGACCGGCAGGAAAGCGATTCCGGCGCCACCATCAATGCCCGATAATATCAAAACCACTAATTTCAAAACCTGTCTAAAAGGCGTCCGCGCCGAATAGATACCGGTGTACCCTCTTCAAACAGACCCCCTGATGCCATCTCCCAGAACATCAGCAGAGCAACCTGCGCCTGGCGCTTATGCGGACTTCGGTCCTCAGCCGAACGACCGCGGACTCGAGCACAACCCATCGACCCCCACCGAGACCTGGCAGAGAGTGGCCGCCCAGATCTGGTCTGGTCAGGACCAGGCGCCCACCGGTCTGGACAACTTCATGCAAGGCGTCGAGCAACAAAAAGAAGCCGCCGACCGCAACGACCCCGGACAACTCCTCTCCTCCCTGTTTGTCGGCGTCGAGTCCAAAGTAGGTCTCATGGACAAGCTCTCCGAAGAGACCACCTCTTCAAAAACCCTCGAGCAAATTGATCAGCAAGACCGTGAGAACTGGAACGCCTACAAGCGTTATCTCGAGCCGGGCACCATTCGCGCAACCATGGGTTTCGAGCTGATTGAGTCAGGCAAAGCCGAAGCCGTCACCGCCGGAGAGCGTCTCCTGATCGAAGCCGTTACCCTGAGGCCCGAGCTCCAATTCAACAGGCAGTTCCAGCAAAGAATTCGCAGCGCCTATGCCGAGATGGGTCAGAATCGCCAAGGCGAGCCGGCTCTCGCCAGTGCTCCCACCGGCGACCTTGATACCACGAACCAGCCCACCGGAGCGCTCGACGAGCGCCTGAGCCTCTTCCGAGAGAAGCTCAGACTGGAGCGTGAATATGCCCAGGCAGGCAAAACCGGCGCCGACCAGAGTGCTCTTTCGAGCCAACGTGAGCAAGTCGCCGATAGCGAGTGGAAAAGCTATCAAGAATATCTCCGTCCCGGAACAGATAAAGCCGACTCCGCCTTCATCATGATCGCAAGCGGGGACGCGGCGCTCAAAGCTAAGGGTATCGAGCTCCTTAACCAGGCAGTCAGGCTCAGACCGGAGCTCGAGTTCAGCAGAGAATTCAACGACCGGGAGAAAGCAGCCTTCCAGGAATACAACAGCCGCAAAGTCGACCGCCTCCTGATGCCCACCAATCTCTGGCACCAGCCCCGCCACCAGTCCGGCGCAGATGTCGGGTCTCGAGAGAACGGAGTAGTACCGGATCAAAGTCAGGATGCCATTCGCGAACAAAGCCCTGTTCGAGTAGACAGCAGCACCGGTCCGGTCGAAACCGGAGTCGAAACCGGAGTCGAAACCGCAATCGATACCGGAGCAGATACCAGAGTAGATAACGGAATTCGAGCCGACGCTCAGACAGTTCCGCAAGAAAACCTCGTGGCACAGCCCGAGACCACAGTAAAGAAGGGTGATACCACCACCGATGACTCCATCCTCAAAGACGCGGCTCTCGCCCTCGCCCTCGGCTATGCGGGCTACCGCCTGGTAAAGGAAGGCAGCAAGCTCTTTCTCGAAAAGCAAGACAACCCGAAAGAACGCGTCGAAGCTACTCCCGAGAAGCTCGAAGAGGTCATGGAAGAATCTCGCCGGAGAAAGGCAGAAGAGATAAGAGATCTGTCAGGAGAGCGGGATCGCCTGAGCGAGTCCGTCGAAACCCTTAAGACCGACCTGGAGAGAGCACGCCTCGAGCGACAGGAGCTGGAGCGCCGGAGCACCGAGGACCGAACCGGATTCGAGACCCGCATAGGCGAGACCGAAAGGTCCCTGGAAAACGCACGCCAGGAGCTCAGGGACATGAAAGACGCTTCCGCGCAGGAGAAGCTGGATCTCGAAAGTCGTATAAGGGGACTCGAGCAGAAGATCGAGAGCGACAACAAAGCCAGAGCGGATCAAGAGACCGTCAGACAGACAGAGAAAGCCACGCTCGAGCAGTCCATTGCCGAGCTGGAGAAAAAGGTGGAAGATTCCGAGCGCGCCAGGGAGACCACTCGTGTCGAGCTAGAAAACAAAACCCGGGAGCTCGAGTCTATGGGCAGCAGAGTCGATGAGCTCGAGCGCGACCTTGCCCGAAGCCAGAAAGACCTAGGCGAAGAGCGGGAAAGAAATACCAGACTGGAAGCTGATCTCGAACAGACTCGCACTGATCTGAGAACCGAAAAAGAGCAAGCTGCTGCAAACGACACCAATTCCAGAAGAGAAATCGAAGGTCTCAAGCAGAGCCTCGCCGAAATCGAAGAAGCTCGCCGCATGGAAGCGGAGAAAGCCGGTCAGAATCAGGAGCAGGCCAGGCAGGAAATCGAAGGTCTCAAGAGAGCAATCGCCGATCTCGAAACAGCCAGGAGCCAGGACTCAGAGACGGCAAAAGAGCGAGACACCAGAGCCGGACTCGAAATCGCCGGTCTGAAAGAGAGCCTCGAGCAGCTAGAGGCGCAGCGCCGCCTGGAAAACGAGCAGAGCACCGCTCGTGATGCTGCCTCCTCCCGGGAGATCGAGACGCTCAAAGCAGACATAACCCGCCTCGAGCAAGAGTCGGGAAGATCCTCCCAGGAAGTGAAGAACCTGGAAGAAAGCTTGAGAGCACTGGAAGCTACGAGGAAGCAAGAGCAAGATGCGACTGCCCGCGAGAGCCAGCGCGCCCGGGAGCAAATCGAATCGCTCAAGACCAGCATCGAGACGCTCGAGACCACCCGGCAGCAAGAATCAGAAAGGAACACCGCTTCCCAGACCGAATCGGCTCGCCAGATAGAATCCCTGAAAGAAGAGCTTCAGAGAGTCGAGACACTCAGACAGCAGGAATCCGAGCGAGCCACCACTAAAGATACCGAGTCCAGAGCCCAGATCGAGACTCTTCAAAGGGCCCTGGTCGATGCCGAGAGAGATTCCCTGGGTAAAGACCGCACCATCGAAGGACTGCAAGAAAAAATCACAGGACTAGAGGAAACCACCCGTCAGCAAACGCAGTCGACAGCAGAGAGCGAAGAAGCCGCTCGCAAGCGCATCGCCGAGCTGAGCGAAAACGTCGACAAGCTCGTGGCCGAACGCGAGCAGCAGTCTCGGGAGAGAGTCTCTGAGCAAGCTCGTTCCGTCGAGCAAGTGGAAGCCCTCAAGTCCACCATCGCTCAATTGCGACAGGACCATAAGACCGAGGGCGAAAGAGACGCCCAGACAATCGAGCGGCAGGCTACCGAGATCGAAACTCTCAAGCGATCGGTGAGCGACCTCGAGACGCAAAATGCCGCTCAAGAAAGAATCGCTGAAACCGAAAGAGCAAGAGCCGACTCCGAAAGTACAAGAGCCGAGACACTCGAGACCAGAGTCACCGTACTCGATGCCAGAATCGAAGAGCTCGAGACCGCCCGCCGCAACGACGCTCGACAGACCGAAGAGGCCCAGACTAAATCAGCCGAAGAGATCCGGCTTCTCAAAGAATCCATTGCTTCTTTGAAAACCGGTCATCAACAAGACCTCGATCAAGCCGCCAGAGATGCTGCAACCAGAGAAACCGAGATCAAGACCCTCACCGATCGCATCGCCGAGATGGAGCGCACCGCTTCCTCCAACCAGGAAAACGCCAGGCAAGCCAGCGAGCAGATCGAGACCCTCAAATCCAATCTTACCGAGCTGCAGACAACTTCGGCAGAAGAAGCCCGCAAAGCGGAAGAATCCGCCACTCGCTCCGCCGAGCAGATCAAATCCCTGGAAACACATATCGCCGACATCGAGAAAGCCCGGCAGCTAGAGCAGGAATCCGCTTCCAGAGCGCAAGCCGATGCAGTCAGAACCATCGAAGGTCTGAGAGCAGAGCTCACCGAGCTGCAGACCAGCACCGATCTCAAAGATCAAGCCGCCTCGGAGAAAATCGCCGGTCTCGAGCGCAGTCTCGCCGACCTCGAAGCGAAACGCCAGGAAGAGACCCGACAGTCTCAGCTCAAGCAGACTGAAAGCGAAACAGAAAACCAGAACCTCAGAAAAGCCCTCGAAGAAATCGAGACCGCCCGCGCCGCAGACGCCGAAAAAGCCCGCACCGAAGCCGCTAAATCTTCCGCCACCATCACAACACTTAATCAAACCATCACCGAAATGCAGCAGGCTCACGAGAGGCAGGCTCTCGAAGACGCCCGCAAACTCGAGGAAGCCACCAGACAAATAGAAGAATCCGGCAGACAGATCGAGAACCTCGATGCCAGAATCGAAGAGCTCGAGACCGCCCGCCGCAACGACGCTCGACAGACCGAAGAGGCCCAGACTAAATCAGCCGAAGAGATCCGGCTTCTCAAAGAATCCATTGCTTCTTTGAAAACCG
>Ga0226835_1000169_pt1 | contig 113650 bp, 91 predicted proteins | sample LAC_MetaG_1_FD_163627 | JGI IMG/M metagenome (GOLD analysis project Ga0226835, IMG submission 163627) | Anaerobic ammonium oxidizing microbial communities from anammox membrane bioreactor (MBR) in UC Berkley, California, United States -... | ecosystem: Engineered > Bioreactor > Anaerobic >... | reverse complement strand
CGTGATGACCACCGTCGTCGCTGCCTGATTGCCGTTGTTGGCGTAGGTCAGCGTGTACACCAGCACGTCACCCGGCTGGGCCACGCTCACCCCGTCATCTTTGCTGATCGCCAGATCCGGCGCGGCGCTCAGCGGTGTCGTATCCGAATCGCTGTTGTTCGCCGGGGTGGGGTCCGGACCACGGCTGCCATCATCCCCGATCAAAACCGCATTTTCGATTTGGTTAACTCCGGCCGGCACCGGATTGACCACCCGCACCGCAAAGTTCAGCGTGCCGCCCGCTCCGCTCGCCAGCGTGCCAATCGTAAAAGTACAGGTCGTCCCGGCCGCGCTGCCATCTGCACACGACCAGCCCGTGGTGGACGAAGCCGCCACAAAGGTGGTGTGCTGCGGCACGGTCTCGCTCACCACCACCCTACTGGCGGCGCCGTTGCCGCTGTTCTGATAGGTCAAGGTGTATACAATCACTCCGCCCGGCGTGGATGTGCTGTCTCCATCGGTCTTCTGAATGGACAAATCCGGGCCGGTGCTGGTCAGGCTGGCCTGGTTGGAGGTGGTGTAGTCATTCACCCCGCCACTGCCGTCTCGTTCGCCGCTGACCGTCCCGCTCAACGAAGACCAGCTCAGCCCAGCCGTGTTGGTGTACGACTGCCCGTTGCTGCCGGTGGGCACTTGCACCTGATAGGAGAGCACGCTCTGGCTGCCAAGCGACAGACTGCTCCACGAGGCGGTCAGGGTTGGCACGCCCGTATCGCTCAACGAAGTTGGGGCAGCCCCGCTAACGTGGGTCAGTGAACCCGTTACATAACTCAGACCGGACGGAATGACATCCGTCAGGCTCAGGTCGTAGGCATTGGCGGTGCTGCCGCTGGTGTGACGGACGGTCAACGTATAAGTAACCGTGCCGCCCGGCGGCGGTGCGCTGTCGCTGACCGTCTTGATGATCTCCAATTCGGGCTCGCGAATGGTCAGGTCATCGCTTGCCGACTGCGAAACAGGCACGCCCACGGCATTGATGTAGTTGAGGGTCACTGTGTTGTTTCGGTTGCCACCGTTCTGGTTGCCGCTGACATTGGCAACCCGAGCCTGAAAAGTGATCGTCACCGGACTGCTACTGACCTCCGCATCCCCAAAATTCCATTCCAGCGTCACCGCCGCGCTGCCGTCGTTGGGGCTGGAAACCGTAAAGGTGGGAGTCGAGCTGATCCCGCTGCCGACCGACTGGCTGCCGTCCACGTAAATCAAACCGGCCGGCAGGGTGTCGCGAATGGTCAGGCTGCGCAGCGTCCCGGAGGGGCTGGTCAGGGTCAGGGTGTAGTTGATCGTCTGACCGATCACCGCCCCGCTGGTGCCCCCGTCGCTCTTGGCAATTGACGGCGCCGGGCTGGTGAAAGAGGCATCGTCCGTGTCTTGCGTGCCGTCCACAGTGCGGGATACGCTGTCATCGTAAATTCGCTCACCCGCAACACTCCCATCGAGCGATGACCAGTCGGCATCCACCGTGTTGGTGTGAGGGCCATCGAGGTAAAGGCTGCTCTGGGCAGTGGCTGTGTAGGTGCATTGGATATAAGCATCGGGGTCTGTGGCAGGGATGTCCCACGAACCGGCCGGGTTTCCGTCAAAGGTGAGCGTGCCGCCGCTGACCGATACCGTCACAGCAATGGCAGCGCTGGCGCTGCCGTTGTAGAACTGGCAGGCGGCATCGTTGTTGTAAGCCACCCCCTGCGCCAGCACGTCCTGGGCGGTGACCTCGTAGGCGGTGGAAGTGCCGGTGTTGGTAAAACGCACCGTGTAGGTAACCACATCCGCGGCTTCCACTCCACTGACCGGGCTGACCGACTTGGTGGTTGCAATGCGCGCTTCCTGCACGGTGATCGTCTGGCTGCCGCCGGAGATAGTCGTGTCGCTGCTGCCAATGCCGGGCGTGTAGATCAGGCTGGCGCTATTGACCAGCGTCGTGCCGATTTGATTCGACGCCACATCCAGCACCCGCAGGGTAATGTTGATGAGGAAAGTATTATTCGCAGTAATGTTGTCGTCCGTGGTAGTGGTATCCCCGAAGGTGAAGGTCACGTCATCCCCATTTGAGGCCCCGCCCGTCACAGTGGGGGTGGCCACACTGCCGTTGAAACCAGTGGTATCCAGGGTGTAACTTACGTACTGCATACCGGACGGGACGGCGTCCGTCACCCGCAGATTGCGGGTGATTCCCTCGGGCAGGGTGATGCGGATGGGATAGGTGACCAGCGCGCCGATGGGGTAGCCACTGGCGGACGGGGCCTGCTTGGTGATTGCAGGGACGGAGAGCGGCTGGTTGCTGGTTGCACTGCGGTTGGTCACCCGCTCGCCGGTGCCGCTGCCCGAGGGGCCGGGCGTGGTTGAACCGGTCGGGTTGGGAGTGGTGCCGGTATTCCCCGGCAGGGAAGTATAAGTCAGATTGGCCGTGTTAGGCAGGGTATAACCGGCCGGCACATTCGCGTTGACGGTTGCGCTGAAACTGACCGTAATGCTCTGCCCCGGGTCAAGACAGGTGGCAGTGACCGTCAGGGTGTTGCCGCTCCAGGATGAGCCGGTAATGAACGCGGTTGTACCGCCCCCGTTGCCGGTGCAGGTAGTCCCCTGCGTCGAGGTAATACTCACGCTGAACGTGTTCGGCGTGAGGTAAGTATTGAGGGTATCCGTCACGCTCAGGTCGAAGGCTGTGGCGCGGTTGTCCCCGCCGCTGGCTGCCGAAATGGTCAGGGTGTAGGTGACCGTATCGCCGGCATCGCTGAATGATGTCCCGGCTTTGGTGAGGGTCAAATTCGGCTCGGCAATGACCACATTAACCACCGCCGAGTCACTCCCGTTTTGCGAACCGTTGATCAACACCCGTGCCTGATTGCCGCGGGTAGTTCCAGCCGTGTTGCCGCCAATGTTCAACACCAGCGCGTTGAACTCGACCACCACAAACTCGCCGTCCGCATCGTTGTCGTTGTTGGTCAAATTGCCGAATTTGAAGTATGGGTCGGTTTCGCTGGTATACGAGTCCGGATCCAAGACGGTGCTGCTGTCGCTGCCGATATTGGCATCCGCTAAACTGCACGGCAGGGTCGCTGGCGTGGTGGCATCCGCGCTGGTCCCGCTGATGGTGCAGGAAGCCGTAGTCACCGCCGGTACACTGCCCACATCGGTTGAAGTAATCCCCGGCCCGTTGGCAACCAGGGCGAAACGGGTCGTGTTATCGTCCAAAAACTGCAAACCGTCCGGCAGCAAATCCCGAATCTGGAAATTAGGGCTGCTGCCTTCCGGCAGCTGCACCACAATCCGGTAGCGGACGATCTCGCCGATCGCCACGCGCGGCGTGCCGGAGACAACCCCGGTGTGGGCTTCCGAGGTGGCAACAAGGTATTTACTTGGCGCAGCCGATTGGACGGTCAACGTGGCGCTGGCCTGAGCGCGGTAGTCATTGAGAACGCCGGGACCGGGCAGCCCATCTGCGCCGGTGCGCTCGTCCGAGTCGGCATTGTACGTCGAACGGTCGGTTTGGTCACCGCTCAGGCTGCTCCATCGCGCCACGGCGGTGTTGGAGATGGTTTGACCGGGGGAGACCGAGTACTCGACCGTCGCGTCGAAGGTTATCGTGCAGGACTGGCCGGGGTCGAGCTGGCCGATCGGCGAGGCAAGGCTCAGGGTTCGCGTTCCGGGGTCGTAAGCGAAGGTCAGGGTGGTGCTGCCGCACAACCCCGAAGCCGAGTCGCCGACATAAGTCAACCCGGCTGGCACAGCATCTTCCCAGGTCACCTCGTAGGCGCTGGTCGAACCGCTCGTCGGATTGCTCAGCGTGACGGTGAAGGTGACCGTGTTGCCGGCGTCCGTAGAGGTCGGACTGACACTTTTGACGACCTGTATGGCGGGTTCGATGACGGTTACGTTGGCGGTGGCGCTGCCGTTGCTCCAGCTCAGCCGGGCTGAATTATTCAATTGCGTGCCTGCCTGATTTCCGCTCACATTCAGCGCCACCGCCTGATAGGTCAGGGTGATGGTTTCGGCTACGCTGTTATCGGTGTTGTCGTTGGTCAGCGTCCCCAGATCGAAAGTAACCGTACGGCCTCCCGTGGAAACGGTGGGATTGTCGCAGGCCGCATTCAATTCTTCGCTCAAGTCGGTGGAAATAGCCGACGAGGCGGTAATGCTCTGGCAACCCACAAACGCCAGCCCGCTATCCAGTGTGTCCACAATCTGGGCGTTCTCGGTCACACCCTCCGGCACGGTCAGGGTGACCGTGTAGGTAACCAGTTCGCCGATGACAACTTGCGTATTGTTGTTGTAGGAATCATTAAGTTCGGTGGCGGTCAGTTGTTTGGCAACCGCCGGGTTGGCAATGGTGACAGAAGCATCGTCGCTCAAGCCCCCCGGCACGTGATTCGGGCCGCCCTCCGCACCGGCGTAATTGAGCAGGGTAGCCGTATTGGTCAGCGTACTGCCGGCGATCACGCCGCTGTCCAGGGTCACCAGATAGGTGATCACGGCGATGTTCCGGCCGTCGTTGATCAACGTACCGTCGCCCCGCCGGCCGGGGTCGAGCGCGCCGGGCGGGGTAGCGGTTGGACCGGGGTCAACCAGCGTGATTCCGGAAGAGGTGAAAAAGTCACTTTCACTGCCGGTGTAGGAAAAAGCGGCTCCCGTGCCGTCCGTCACACACAGCGACCTCGTTACAAAGGTCATGCCGGTGGGCAGCGAATCGCGCACCGTCACATCAAAGGCGTTCCACCGGCCGGTATTTTCAATCACCACTGCCATCATCAACGTGTCGCCAGCGTCCACCCGGCTGACGTTGCTGTTGACCGGGCTGGTCGCCAGCCCGCTCGAAGTGATTGTCCTGCCCAGCCGCGCCGCGCAGTCCCCCGCAGCGCCGTCAAAGGTCACCGGTTCCACCGTCACGGGGCTGAACTGAGCGGCGGAATTGTCCGTCCACACCACGCCCTTGGTGATGCTCAGCACCGGTTCTTGCAGTTGTATCTGCACAATCCCGTTGCTGCTGGAGCCGGTCGAGTTGGTTGCGCCCTCCTGTCCGTTGGCTTGATTGGTGAGGAACAGCCCGTCGGCGAATGGATCGGTGCGCACCGTCACGCTGAACAGCAGGTCAATCACACTGGACGGGTTGTCGGGCGCGTCATAATCGTCGTAATTCCACGTCAGACTGTTGTTGGCGCTCATGCCGGATGTGGAAAACGCCGGACTGACCGCCCCAGAGAGGAGATGATAAGTATCCGCCGGGCCGAGGCAGGCCTGGCCGGCCGCCGGTATTGACGGGCTGCTGCAAGGAGCGTTGCTGAAGGTGGTCACCTCAGCCGCATTGAAGACCGGCAGCGGCAGGTAGTCGGTGATCACCAGGTCTTCAAAGTCGCTGGTCGGCAGGTCATAGCGCACCCGGTAGGTGACCACGTCTCCGGGTGCAATCCGCACAGGCGTGGTAAAGGTGGTGCTGCCGTTGATCGCGTAGATGGACTTGCTGATTACCCCCTGCGGGATGCGCAGACTGCTGGCGGAGGTATCCTCTTCGGTATAAGCGGGATCACCGGTTGGAGTTGTGGCATCGCTGGTCGAAAGCAACCGCCCGCCGACCGTCACACCATTGGTGAGGATATCGTTCTGGTCCACGCTGGCATCGCCGGATGGATAGGTGTCCGAAAATACTTCCTGCACCACGGCGCGAAAGACAATCCGCGCCGTGGTCGGGCCGTCGTCATAAGCGCTGCAAGCCGGATCAACGCCGCCGGTACCGTCGTCTGGCGGGACGCATCCACCCACCAGACGCCCGTCCTGCCCGCGGCTGATGAGTTCATTGGAAACACGGAAGGTAATGGTGGTGGTTCCATTCGTGCCATCGTCAGGGGGATTTGGACCCGTATTGCCAATCTGGCTTGTGTCAATCGTGTAATTCGCCAGAGCAAAATTACCGCTGGTATCCGTGCTTGCCGGATTTCCAATAAATTGCAGAGTGGGAGGATAATTACTATCCCAGCGCTGGCCGTCCGAAAGCACATCTGTGACCACCACCTGATCGAACACGAAGAAATCCGAGATCTGGATGTCGAGCGTGTATTCCAGCACATCCCCCGGCGAAAGCGGCGCAAACGAAGTGTTGCGCACGCTCTTCTGAATGGCAATGGACTTGTCGGTCAGGGTGTGTTCACAGCCATCCGGGTTGACGGCGATCGAGGTTACAGTATCACGCGGGTCGAGCGGCGTCCAGTTGCCCGAGGCGCTGGCGTTGTTGCAGGAGGTAACATCATCCCCGGTGGTGGGATCGAGGATCATCGCATTTGTGGCATCCCGCAGCGGAATGAAGAACTCGAAGGTCAGGCTGACCGTTCCAGAGACGCTGCCAAAATTGCATGAAATTGTCCCCCCCGGTGTGCTGGTTGAAGGCAGGCTGCAACTTGCCCCGCCCGGCGAGGTAGAAACCAGCGAGACAAACTGCATGTTATCCGGCAGGTCATCGCTGAGGTTGAAGCTGGTCAGGCTCTGCCCGGCGGCAATCTCGGCGGTGACGGTGTAACTCCGCGGGAAGTTCGGGCCGGTGGCGGTTTCGTCCTCCGGACCGTGGTAAGTTTTGGTGAGGGTGATCAGCGCCGCGGTTGGGTTTGGACTGGTTTGCACCCGGCTGGCGGCTATGGGCGGATCGGTGAGGGGATTATTCAACGGATCCGCCCCAAACATGAAACCGCCGCCGGCCCAAATCGGCAGCGGCACGTTCAGGTCGGCGTGATTACTCAGAGCAGCGTTGATGGTCACTTCCGCCGCCGGCTGGTCGGGGACAAACGAACCGAACGGCAGGGTGATGACGACCATCTGCCAGATGAACGGCGAAAAGAGCCCGACCGGCTGGTCCGGGCAGGTCACCGAATGACCGGTCAACGGGTGGGTAACGCTCTCCCCAGCCGGGCAGTCCAGCGTTTGGGTGGTCACACCGCTGCCGAGGTAACTGGCGCCGCCGAAGGTGATGCCATCATTCGACTCACCGGAGGAATCGCCGTCGGCGCCGCTCAGCGGCAGGAAGACATCCAGATACGGGCCGTAGCCGGTATCCGCGCCGGTGTTGTCGAAGGTCACCGTAAAGGAAAACGAATTTCCGATGAATACTTGCCCCGGCGCGGCAATCGTCACCCCCGGCACGGCGGCCAGGCGAGGGGCTGCCAAAACGGAAAAAGGGGAAACACTGGAAAAAGACCAGACAAATAATATAAAAAACTTGCCCGCCAAAGTAAGGAATTGCCGCATTGCCCCATCTCCCCAAGTAAGATGATAATTAGAAAATTTTAATCGAACTGGAGGAAAATGGGTTGATTTTTCGGGGGCTTTTTTGGCAATTTCACCTTACAAAATGATTACCAGATCAGATGGGCGGTGTAATCATCACCACCCCGTTACCCTTGACCGTGTCCTTGCCTACCTGAACCACCTCCGCCCAGGCCAGCCATTCCAGCAGGTCGTCCCACACCCCCGGTGGGGCGGCATAAACCGCCCGTCCCACCAGCCCGCTGATCCAGGTTTCCCGCCCTGTCCGGCTGGAGGAGGAAGACAACTCGACCCATTCGGTGGCGTGTTCGAGCAAGGTCACCTGCCGGGCAGCCTGCCGCAGCCGGGTGCGTTCGTCATACGGGCGCTGATAGCCCCCGGCGTACAGACCGGCCAGCTCGTCCAGCCGTTTGAGCAGCGCATCGAACAACGCCTCAAACTGCGGCGTTTTCAACAGGCGGTCTTCGTGAACAATCCGCAGCGGCGTGGGAAAGGACAGGCTCAGCCGGTTGCTCCCGTTCAGTCCGGCGCGAAGCCGCGCGGCCACCGCCTGACGAATCTGAGCGTGGGTGATGGCACGCTCCGGCAGGCGCAGCACGGCTTCCTGCGCCTGCCAGATGGGTTCGTTTTGACTCTCGGAAAACTCGGCAACAACCGCCTGAACCCCAAATCGGCCGCGCCCCTTGCCTACCCCCACCTCCCCCATTTCACGAACGGCGAGTACAAAATAAGGCAGGTAATCTATCCCCTCCCCCAGTAGTGTAATCACAAAGGAAAAAGTCGTTCCTGCCGGCAGGCGCGCCGGGGTGTGGAGCGGTGGCTGCAAGGCGAACGCCCGCCGCGCCTGCCCGCGGCGCGGTTCATACAATTGCAGCCAGCAGACCGGACAGTTCGCCACGTGGTTCGGATCGAGACGCTGGCGTTCGCCCGGCGGAAAAGGCGAAAGGGCGCAAATCGAGCGGTTCATCACCGTCAGCAGCGCGCCGCGCAGGCGCATGCCGGCGCGCAACCCACCCAATTCCAGCTCCGTGACGGCGCGGCAGTCGAAGCGCAGCCGCACAGCTGTGAGGGGGAAGTCATCCGTCGGCACGCTCATCCCTGGCTCATCCTTCTCTGGGATCGGTGCGCCGCAGGCGGGCTTTGTCGCGGATGCTTTGCAGATTGAGAATTTCCGCCACCTCAAAGCGGGGCGGAATCGCCCCCTCCACCGGGCGCAGGCGCAGGAAGGCGGGGAAGAAGCCCATCCGCCCGTGCAGGTCGGCCACCATCAACACCGCGGTGAAATTCAGCGAGGGCGGGTTGATCAAAATCGGCGCCGTCTGCCACTCGGCCGGGCCAAGCGGCACCTGATCCACCATCCGCAGCACCTGCTCTTCGAGCGGCTTTTGCGGGTCAATCTGGCTGCGGATCTCGATGACTTTTTCAACCGGCTGGCCGGTGAGTTCTTCCACCTGCTTTAACTGCTGCTGGGAAAGCGGATGCGAGAAATTGACGATGATCATCCTTGAGTCAGTCCCCCTTTACCTTACCTAATGAAAACCGGGCATTCTCTGGCGTATGGCGCCGAATATTGTTTCCAAATCGTTGGTTGAAAGACGGCCGTCCCCCCTGTACTCGCGCAGCTCAATCACGTTAACTCGTAAGGCATTGGCAAGCGCCTTATAACGGTCTTCTTTTGCCTGCTGAGTGATCAAAAAACGGGCGGCGTAGGTGCCGAGATACTCGCGGGCGGCGGCTGTGGTGAGCTGGTCAACCGCGTGTTTGCCGCTGCCCTCGCCGCCGGTCTTGACCTCGATCACCCCCACCTGATTGCCCACCCGAATCAACAGGTCAATTTCGAGCTGATCCTTTACTCCATCGGGTTGCACCGAACAGTAAATCTCATCAACCCGGGGTTGCAAAGCTTCATAAACTGCTTTCTCCAATACCCAGCCGCTTTTGCTTTTATCCACCGGTTTTTTGCTGTACCCGTCCAGATGAGCGCGCAAGTAGTCGTCCAGCGTCAACAGATCCGGCAAAATCTCGCCGTCCGGCGGATCTTCAACCAGCCGGTTGTCGGCGTCAAAGCGGTAGTGGAGCAACTTGCTGACCTGCTGGCTGCGTTCCCCCTCGGTCTGATAATAGACACAGGGCATCCTTAACTCGGCCGCAAGTTGAAAAGCCGCCAGCGACATTAATTTGGTGCCGCCGGTCAGGTTGAAACGCCAGCCATCCGCTGGTTGAGCCACGACTTTTTCGCGAATTTTGCGGTAAATGTTTTCGATGCGGTAGGCGTCCCCCACGTCCAGCATATCGGCCGGCATGCCCTTTGCGGCGCACAATTTTTGCAGACGGACAGCTGCCTTTCGACTGCCCTCATTTTTGGTATGCACCAGCAGCGCCCGCTCCGGTTTGAGGTGGAGGATTGGCAGCAGATTGGGAATGGGTTGTTCACCAATCAAGCAGACCAGATTCATGGCATCCTTCCCTTACAATCACCGCAACTTACTTGAAGTAGCCGTAACCGGCGGCAGTTTTGGCGCCTGCGCCTAATTCCCTCAAGCCTTGTTTGAGCCACCCCTCTGCTGTGGAGCGAAGTTCAGGGTGGGCCGCCCCTCGTCGCCAGCCGACCGCGAAGGAAAACTCCTTTCCGGCCGGCACGGTCAGGAACGAAACCGGAATCGGGTTGTGCCAGTCGGCAGGCGGTTCATCCTTTTTCTGGTAGTACGGCCCGTAGTGCGGGTTCATGATGTCCGGTTCCAGCTCAAACGCTTCGGTGGGAAGCGCCTCAAAGAAAATCGCCCCGCCAGCCTGTTCCAGCGTGCCGAACACGGTGCGGAACGGCGCGGCTTTCTCCGACAGACCGGCCAACTCGCGCCACTGCGCCTGACCTTTAATCTCCTTTTGGAAATCCTCGGTGGGTTTTTCCAGTAACTGGTCGAGTTTTGAAAGCGCCTCCGGTTCTTCTGCCGAAAAACCGACTGCCTCGGCCAGTTCGTAAAGGGCGTATGTGCGCGCAATCCCTTTGACGGCGCTGCCCGGCAGGTAGGCGAATCCGTAGCGGTGAAAGTTAAAGCCAATTTCCAGCGCGCTCTTGCGCCCCAGCCCGGGGATGAAGCGCCAATCGGTCTTCAAGGAAAACGGCGTTGCCCCGCTGGCGCCGACGACCTCGCGCCAGCGCTTCAGGTAGTGCCCCAGAGCATTCTCATCGGGCTTTACCGCCGCTATACGGAGGGCTTCTTTCCTCCATTCCTCCTTTTCTCCGGCCACACTCAAGTCGGGTACAAACCGGTCGAACATCACCGCCGGGTTCAAGGTACTTTTGTTAGCCCTGCGGAATAGATTCGCCAGTTCAGCCGGTAGTGGATACTGGACTTGTCCGGCCGATGCGCCAGCTGGCGGGTTGCTGCCCCGGTCGGTTGGAGCGCCTCTCTGGGATGAAAAATTGCGAGACATGGGGCTAATCTCCTTCCAGCTCGGCTTCGGCAAAGCGCTTGTACCAGTTGAGGTAGGCAAGCGCTTCAGCGGTGGCGTGGCGGTACTGCGCGCTGGTCGCTTCGGTGGCAATCCACTCCGCAAGAGGTCTGGAAAATTTAAGCTGCTCTTTCAGCCACCCTTCCAGCGCATTGTACAGAGCAACGTGATGATCCTCCTTTTTTGCTCTCCAGAAGGCCACCGTCTGCCCCAGCCCATTGCTCTGGATGCTGGCCGGGGCGCTGCGCGCCAGGCTTTTCAATTCCTTCTGTTTGGCTTTCTTCTTACCTTCTATCACCTGATGCCAGGCATGAGCCGCCCGTTGCTGGTCCAAAGTCCGTACAACTGAGGGATTATCGGGTTGCATGATTAACCTCCATAGATGCGAGCGGCTACCCAGCCCTGGCCGGTGGTTTCATCGCCGCCCAATTGCAGGTGACTGCCGTCCAAATAGGCAAAGTCCTTGATGACCTCGACCGCGGTTTTACCATTGTTTTTCGCCCGGCTGTCGGTGAAGAACAACGGGGCATATAACAGGCTGTCGGCCGGCAGGTATTCGGCAGTCCACAGCGCGCCTTTGGCAACCGTCTTCTTATCGGGTTCAATGCGTACATGAGTCTGTACCTCGGTGGCGTACAGGCAGAAATCGCGGAAGGCGTTTTCGGGCAGGATGCACAGGCGTTTCGGTAACGTCTCACGCCAGTAGGCAAACGATTCGCCCTGCGGCAGGGCATTTTGCGCCAGCCAGACGCCGATTTTTTGGACGGTTTCATTCTCCTTTGCGTTGAAACTGAATTCCTCCAAAACCACATTCCGCTCCAGCAACAGGTCGGACTTAGGCGCAATCAGGGCGCTGGTTTCATCGCCCAAAGGCGGGAGCGCCGGCAGGTCAAGCGGCTGGCGGGTCAGTTCGGCTGCGCGGCGCAGCAACGAAAGCGCATGAGCGCTGGTGGTGTAGGCAAACACGCCTTTGAGGGCGCGCACCGCCAGCAGCAGAATGCGCGCATCCCCCACCGAGACCGCCCCGGCGTAGCTGGAACCATCCGCGCCGGCTTCGCCAAAAATTGCCTTGACCGGCTGATCATCGTCTTTCAGTTGATTGCGGTCGCGAAAGTCAGCCCGCAGGGCGCCTTTGACGCCGGAGGCCTGCACCAACGGGTACTGCGTGACCCGCTCGCGCTGAATCGGCAGGTCGGTGGCTCCGCTGGCAGACCGGCCGCTGCCGGCATGAACGGGCGTTTCAGCGTACAAAAATAAAATACGGCTTTCTTTGAACATCAGATTTTCCTCCTGTTTGAAAATAGCGCAACTCGGCCTAACCCGGCTTCCATTCGCCAATCACGATTTGACCATAACCAATTGGAGCGCCGCGTTCGGTCAGCGCCGCCTGCTTCAAGACCGCGCCGCCCTCGCTGCGGAAGTAAATCACACTACCGGCCGGCAGCCAGCGGCTGGCGGGCTTTTGCTTTCCTTCAAAGAGATCGTACCCGCCGATAACCTCATAACCGGCAACGGCGGCTGCTACTACCTCAACTTTTCCATCAAAGAACACGCTCCAATCCTGCGGCTTCCAACCGCCTTCAAACCAGCCCGGACTGACCCAGTAGACCTTGAAGGTTTCCGGCAGAACCTGCCCGGCCTGCCCAACCTTTACCGTAAATGACGGCGGCTGAACAGCGCGGTATCGCAGAGCGCGTCCTTCGCCACCAGCGCGCATCACCCCGCTGGGCGGAAATCCGGGCAGCCCGTCCATCTCCACCAGCAGTCCAACGCCCTCGCACGGGCGGATAAACTCAGCCTCGTACAACATGCCGTCTTTCGTCGAACGGCTGCCGCCTTCCAGCTGGATGCCCAGCCGCGCTTCACGTTCAAACAGTTCGGAGTGATGGGCGGTCTTAACCGGCTTTGCGGAGAAAAAATAGTCGGCAAAATCTGCCTCGTTCAAAAACGCGCCCACATCGCCCTTCTCCGGCTCATTCTCCGGCGGAGCAGCCAGCAAGTACTTCAAGCCCGAATCCACCAGCGAGGTAAAGGCGGTCTCAATCAAGCGGCGCGGCTGGATCAGATCCTTCTCCGCATCCCCTTTGACCACACAGGCATCCGCCGGCGTTGGGAAGAAACGGGTCAGACGGCCGTCCTTTTCCCACCGCGCCAGCAACGGCGCGCTCAAACGCAGGCCCTTGAAGTCCTCTCCATCGCCGACGGCCTGGCGAATTCTCGTCCGGTCATCCAGCGGAATGCCCTGCTGAAGCAGATAATGCGAACGGAAGACCCCCTGAATCACCGAGGGGGCCGGCGGGAAACGGCTGGCAGCGTGGTGATCTTCACCGGCATTAAACGGCCGGCCATCGCGGAAAAACAAGACATCTTCGGCTTCCAGAAAATAGGTGGTCATTCTTTACCTCCCTGCCCCAAAAAGCGGGCGATCACCAGCCAGTTAACGGCTTCTTCAAAGGCCTTTCGGCGGACTTCTTTCGGCTCAGATTTGGAGGGGGCACTCAATTTTCCTTCCATTGATTTCGTCCAGTCAAGCCACCGCTCTGCCAGGGATCCGGCTTCTTGTTTGAAGCCCTCACCAGCCTGCCGCTTGAAGCGGTAGCAGACCAGCGCCCTGGTGGCATCGTCTTCCAGTTCTTCGGCTACACGCAAATCTTCGCGCAGCAGGTACGGCAGCGAGTTGGCCAATTTGCCATCCCGGAAAGCCGCCACCCAATCTTCCTCAAAACCCTCCAGCAGATTCCAGCCGCTGCGTGCCAGCAGCGGCTCTCCGCCGCGCTTGGCGAGCGCCACGCACAGCGTATCTTTGTTGCCCAGTTCATCTTTGTTCACCCCCTTGGCGTAACGCTCGGCCCGGCGCAGGTCAGTCAGCGCCCGCGAGAGCGGCGAGAGGTGATGAGCAATCAGCACGGCCCCAGAGAGAGTCGCCTTGATCAGCCCATCGAAGGCTTTCTCATAGGTGGCTGCCAGCTCGCGAGCCAGCCGGATGGCCGTTTGCAGCGAGGTCAGCAGCAGGACATCGTCCCCGCCGTTATACACCAGAAAACCACCCTGCGACGGTTCGACCAGTTCAGCCGTGCGTTGGGCAAATTTCGCCAGCCGCTCGCTGAACCGGTGGTGAAACGCCTCACCGTTTTCCGAGTCTCCTTTCATTTTGTCCAGTTTCTTGCCAATGCCGTCTCCGTCCAGCAGCAGGATGGCGTAGTAGGGAGAGGGTTCAAACCCTACTTTTTTAACAAGAATATTCAACCGGTTCTTTGCAGGGACAAGTTCCTTCTCGGTCAATTTGATCCCGTAGGATTCTTCCATCCGCTTGGTGGTGAGAGTTTCCTTGAAAAGCAGATCTAAATCATAGGGAAACTCGCTGTCAAAACCTCTCGCCCTGTACAATTTGAGGTTTGTCAGTTCTTGCCGGTAGGCTGCCAATTCCTCTTTGGCGTTCTTTGTTGCCTGCATGTAAAAATCCCAGCCGGCGATTGTGCTGGTGGAGGGGAACTGCCTGCCTTCTCTTAATTCGGCAAAGCGTTTGACCAGCCCGATGCCGTCAAGGCGCTCTCTGCCCTCCGGCTTGACCTGCGAGGCAGTTATGCGTTTTTCTTTCACCATCTCAGCCCAGTAGGTCTTTGGGCTTTTGCTGGCGGTGCGCAGCGCACTGCGCTGGCCGCTCAGGCTGTCTTTTTCGCCATCTTCTTCGCTTTGGGCAAACAGGCGGGTGTGTTTGACGGCATCCAGCCGCCGGCTGACTTCACGGTAATCGGCTGTGTAATTCCCCGTCTCGGGCTGACAGGCCCAAAAGACCTGCCAGGGCGGGTTTTGAATCACCTGCCGCTGCCAGATGCTCATCCAATCCTCATCACTGTCCAGCCCCGCACTTTGACGGGCATCCGCCGCAATGTTGTGCCACTCGCCGATGAGCGCATCTCTGGCTTTGGTGAGGATGGTCTCGGCCTCGTCCGCCGGCAGGCGGGCGACCAGTTTGTTGGGCATATCATCCTTGCGAATGGCAACCGGGTAAATCAGATTCGCCGCGCCAACGGACTGAGCAGCGGCGTACGCCAGCCGCGAGAGGATTGCCGATCCGTTGAACAAGTCCTCCGCCCGGCGCGCCTCGCTGATAAACGACTGCACCGGCGAAAAGGTGAAGATGGCAAGCACGGTTTCAGATTTCATCCTTGATTCCATCCTTTCACCCTGATAAGGTCACCATCTATTTTGCCTTCCAGCCACCTTTTCACTTCACTGTAGTTGTGTGTACCGCGCGCCAGTTTTGAAGGTAACACCGTAAACAAAAGATGATAACCTTCCTGGGTCTTGAACACTCTTGCCCAAACCGGTGACCCCTGACGCGGGGAAATGCCGCCCAACCAGCTGACCTTGGGAAACCGCCGCATCAGTTCAGCCACCGCGCCGACCGGCTCTTTGGCGTTGATCCGGCGGACAAGGCGAACCTCCCCGTCCAGAGCCGCACAGGGAAATTCCGTCGGCGCTTCCGGCAGTCCCCTCACGGGGATGTTCAAGTTCGATGCCAGCGCTTCAATCTGCCGCACCGCCGATCTCGTAACGATTTGGATGAACCGCGTGATTTCCGAATCTTGCTTCGGGAAGACGGGTATCAGCGGAGCGCTGCTTCCCACCACCTGCAAACTACCCATGCCGCGCCGCGAGCGCAGCCCAATCCCACCCAACGTCAGCGCCAGGTTGAGAGCCATACAGGCGTTCGTCCAGACAATCTCCGAACAGGCTGGCCCGGCCGTCATGGTCAGGATGAATTTCTGATCGGGGTCGAAAGCATTTCTCCTGCCGGCATTTTTGTGGGGCAAAATGGTGTGTTGCGAATATCGTAGTTGACCATGCAACCGCAGGCTCACCAACGAGCCCGTCTCGGTGCTGCCAAAAACAGCGGTTTCCATTTTGCGCAACGCATCGAGATTCTTATCCCCCACCACCCCGCCGACGGCGGCGCGGTACCAGTAGCGCATCGCCCCGCGAAACGAGGGCGGGCGCAGTTCCGGGGGCCCGTTGCGCGGGTCGCTGCCCCCCAAAAACAAGGGGGTGACGGTGATCAACTCTACTTCAACTTTACGCATCCCCTGCTCCTTTCTCCGGTTTATCTGAATTTACCGCGACCTGCCTGCGGCGGCTACGGTAATAATGACCAATTTTCTATGGGAATTTCTTCCTATTCCTCCTCGCCGAACAGCGGCGCAAATTCGGCAATGAACACCGCCCGGTTGACCGGCATGCCCAGCCACTCCTCGCACGCCCGATACACCCGCGTCAATTGATTGGCCACCGTGCGCGGACTTTTGCCCAGTTTGCGCGCCAGCCCGTAGTTATCCAGCCCTTCGCGCACCAGCAACCGGGCAGCCTGCTGCTCGGCCGGCGTCAGGCGCTGCTCCCAGAACTGGCGTTTGCGCTGGTTGATCTCGGCTTCGGCGTACGCTGGCGGGTGGCGCAGGGTTTCCCACGGGTCCTCGGGGCCTTCCAGCAGCAGCCGCGCCGCCGCCTGATCGCCCCAACGCAGGAACGGCACCTCGATGACCTGAAACACATCCGCCGGGCCGGGGTGCAACCCCTTGACCGCCGCGCCCCACGGCGCCGAGGAAATCATATGCCAGATGTGATCCTCCCGGCTGAACAGCAGTTGAGCCGCCACCATGCCGAAGACCGCCATGGTTTTGCGCCCGCTCACCAGACTGAGGTGGATGGTCTGACCGGCACGCCGCCCGGCGCGAATCTCGCGGTAAAAAGCCCGCAGCAGCGCCCAAATATCACGGTCGGAGGCAATGTCTTCCACCGGCCGGCCTTCGTCCATCAGCGCCGTCAGGCGAAGCCGTACCTGCGGATAGGCCTGCGGAAATTCACCCCGTAAGGTTTCGGCAGCCTGCAAGATGTGCGCCGCCTGAGTGTGAATCACCACCACTTCGTGAATGGGAAAGGATTTTTCCAGCAGCCAGTCCAGCAGCCAGGTAACCCCCTGAGGCTCGCTGCCCAATGTAGAAATGAGAAGATGACCCATGCCTGAATTGAATCCCAATGTCGGTAAGAAAAAACAAACCAGAAGCGTGTAGGATCAGTTTAACCAAACATCCGGTATTGCGCAAGCGATTTTTCGCCCCAATTGCCGGTTTCCCCCCTACAAACCCAGCCAGCGGCGCCCAAACGCCCGCACTGCGCGGGCGATTTCCACTGCTCGACGGGCTTCTTCCTCGGTAGTTTCTTCACCCGGTTAGCGGACTTACACGGCAAAGTCCGTCAGCAGACCCAAATCCTTACTCGCCAGGCTGGTCAGAATCCCGTTCTGCTCGCATCGTTGATCTAGAAAGACCAGATCACACGTCTTGGGAAAATGCACCGACCGGGAGACCAGTGTGGATTTTGGGTATTTTCCCCGCCTGGTTGAGCATGAAAGCAAATAGCCTGAAACGGCCAGCTCCTGCTTCAACGGCTGCGGTGTTTTGCCGATGACATCCACCGGAAACAGGCGCGGCGAAAACGCTCGCGTCACCCTCTTGACCCGTTTGCTGCGATCCGACGGCACATCCCAGATGATTAACAAATCCACATCGCTGTCCGGGGTGGGGCAGCCGGCCGCATACGACCCGAACAGGATGATCTTGTACGGGCGCAGTTCACGCACCAGCCGTTCCACCACCCCCGGCAGGCTCTCCGCCACCGGCGGGAACCCCCGCAGCGCTACTTTTTACTCGTTCGGGGCTTCCTCTACGGTCATACCCGGCCTCCCCCTTCATTATATAAAAACTGTCCATATGCCATTCCTCAAGCCGAGCCAGCCCCGCCGTTTAGTCATTAATTCCCATTCCAATTAGGTAATTCTTCCGTTTGCCCTCGTTCCACAATTCGCTATAATGGTAACAACCGCTTTTGATCGTCGTAACCTTTTTTCATCTATCGGGGGTCTTGCTTTTTTTCAGGAGGTTTCTATGGGGTTGAATCTCGATTATACCGGTCATCCGTTTTATGACGTTGGGCTGGCGACCCTGACCGCCTTTGCCCGCAAACGCCACCCGTCCGAATTGGAGGAAACCGACTTGCAAGCCGCCGCCGAGTACATGCGGCAAAAGTACACCGTCAATCCGCTCAAGTCCTTTCTCACGGTTGCCTTTCCCAATTCGGGTTTTACTCAGCCGGCGTATGAAAAGCAGCCCCAAAAACGGGAGGCATACGCCCGCTCGGTCTTGTTTGCATATGACGCCCAACCAACCGGCGAGCTCGACCCCCTCAGCGGGCAACCGGCTGCCAACATGCCCTACGATGTAAAAGGCGAGCTGCCGCCCGGCCGCGCTTACCGCCAGCATGTCCCCCTGCTGACCGGCGAGGGTACGATCAACTTCTTCCCGTATGGAGATGCCGGCCTGCCCCTCTCCGGGCTGACCATGCTCGCCGTTCAAGCATTACCGCTGGGCTGTGCCAAATCCGCCGGCCGTCTGCTTGCCGTCCACTGCGACTCGCCCGAACGAATGCTTTACTTTGCCCGTACCTTTTTGGAAACCAACCGCCGCAACGTGGAAATTGCCCAAATGGCCGGCGATTCCAAACTGCCCGAAACCAGCCCCTACCAGCCGCGCACCCTGTTGATTGACCTGCTCCTCAAAGCCGAGCAGGAAAGCCGCATCCGCAACGACGAAAACGAACCGCTCAGCCTGACCGCCTACCACTTTACCAACAGCGGACAGGGAGCCGAATTGCAGATCTACCCCCTGCCGCTGGAAGTGGGCGCTTTTCTGCGGGCGGCGCTAACCCCCAAATACCGTGATCAGTGGCAGGCGCTCATCCACAAAGGCTGGCAAATCACCCCCAAAAATAACGACCAGCCGCGTTACAACCGCCTGTACGAGGACCTCTTCCGCCTGCCGGAAGATGCCGCGGCCTTCATCCGCCGTTACTTTTTGCGACGGCCCTCAAAAGCGCGCGACAAAAACGACCCGACCGCCGGGTATGATACCCGCCGCGAAGCCGGCCTGATTTCCTGGCCGCTGACCGAACTCTTTTTGAAAAAGGTGATGATTATGGACGAAAACCGCATTACTTCTATCCGTTCGCTGGGCGATTCACTTGCCCAATACATCCTGCGCACCAACGACCGCGGCTTCTTCAACGCTTTTTGGATGGGGCGCAATTACGGCGAAGTGCGCGCCGCCCTGATACGCGCCTCCCAGCGCGAGGTGCGCGCCGGACGCCCGCCGCTAGTCGGCCTTGACCAGTTCCTCGCCGTCTTCGAGCAGTACGAAGGCACGCCCGTCAGCGATTGGAGGCTCGGCCGCGACCTGGTGCTGATTCGCCTGCTGGAGCAGCTTTACCAGCAGGGCTGGCTGCAGCAGGTAGCCGAAGAACTTCCTGAAACTGCTGAGGAAGCCAGCGAAGAAGTAGTTGAATAATCAATTCTTTTCCCACATACCTTTCGAGAGGAGGAATCCGCCATGTCATTTGTAACCGGTTTGCTTTTGATTGATGCTCCGGCCTCAGCCCTCAACAATCTGGGCAACATTCCCGGCAGCCTGACCGACAACGCCGTCGGCGTCAAAGCCATCTCCACCCGCGAGGGAGCCTACCCCTATGTGTCGGCGCAGGCTTTCCGCTACTGGCTACGCGAAACACTGGAAGAGCAGGTAGTAGAATGGAAAAGTTCGCCCATCTTCCGCGAGAAGAAAATCGCCTACACCGATGCCAACCCCATCCTCTACTGGGACGATGACCTGTTTGGCTATATGCGCGCCCCGTCCAAACAAAGCGAAGCCGTCCAGGACCGCGAAGAGCGAGAACTGCTCAGTCAGGCCACCCCAACGGCAGAAACGGTCACCCGCGTTTCGCCTTTCCGCGTCAGCACCCTGGTTTCGGTTGGGCCAACCCGCCTGGTCAACGATTTTGGCGTCATGGCCCGCCACGAGGGTGACCCCGTTCCACATGAGCATCAGTTCTACCGCGCCACCTTACAGGGTCTCTTCTCGCTGGACCTCAACGCCGCCGGCACCTTCACCTACGCCGACCGCACCGGCTACCTCAACCTGGATGTACCGCGCATTAATTTGGCAAAAGAGAAAAATTTGGAGGAATTGCCCAATCAAAAGGCCTACCGCCTGCCAACTGCCGAACGCTTGCAGCGCATCCGCGCCCTGTTCACCGGTCTGGCTCACCTGAGCGGAGGCGCCAAGCAGACCCTTCACTATACCGATGTCAGCCCGGATGTCGTCTTTCTGGCAGTTACCAAGGGCGGCAACAACCTGTTCGGTCACATCTTCGGCAATCAGGGCGAACGCCCCGTGCTGAACCTGCCGGCTCTCGAAGAGACCCTCGATGTCCACAAAGACGACCTGCTCTCGGATGTCTACGTCGGCTGGGTGCAGGGCTTTCTGGATGGGGAGCGCAGCCGCTTGCTGGAAGCCCTCGAAAACAATCCGGCTCTGGCGGGCTGGAAGAACCGCCTGCATGTAGATCATCCTCGCCGCGCTTTCGAAGCCCTCAGCGCAGCGCTGGCAAATCACCCGGACTGGCTGGAATGAACCCCGCGGAGGAACGCCCATGCGCGTCCTGAAAATTACTGCCGAAGGGCTGACCGCCTCGTTTCGCTACCCCTACTACCTGATCGGCGTGCAGCCCACCTACGAAATGCCGCCGCCCGCCACACTTTACGGTCATGTGGCCAGCGCGCTGGGGGAGTGGTTCGACCCACACGGCGTGCGCTTCGCCGTCCGCTTTTCCTACCGCCGCAAACAAGCCGATCTCGAAACCACCTACCTGCTCACCCCGGCCGGCGGTAAACTGAAAGGGTATGCTCAAAACATCCCCAAAACGCTGGAAGGCGAGGCTAACCCGCTCAAACGCGAAATCCTCTTCTTCCCGCGTCTGACCCTCTACCTCGACCGCCCCGACTGGCTGCCGGCCTTTCGCCACCCGCGCTATGCCGTCTGCCTCGGCCGCTCGCAGGACTTGTTCACATACCGGCGCGTTGAAGTCCTGGATTTGCAACCCGCCCAAACTTTTTACCTGCAGGATGTTCTGCTGCCCTACGACTTCATCCGCTTCACGGCTGCCGGACGCAGCGTGCTGATGCCGCGCTGGTTGGATGTCCACCGCCGCCGTCACCCCGTGTTCAGCCGCTACCTCATCCTCCAGCGCCGGTTGCACAGCCGCGATCTGCTCATCCCACAGGGGGAAGCCCTGCCGAACATCTACGCCGACCCGGCCGAGCCGCTCGTCGAAGGCGACCCGCTCGGTCTCGTCTTCCACACCTGGACGGAGGAATGAGCCATGCCCCCGCCCTGCTGGCCGGATGGTCTGGATGAAGTGTGGGCTAAAAGCCCACTGCCCGGCCAGCCGCGCGGCCAGAGTCTGGTTGAACACACCTGGCAGGTCGTCAGCCGTCTGGCCGATCTGATCCACCTGCGCCCCAATTTGCCGGCTCAAATTGAGCAGCCGGAACTCTGGCAGGTTCTCTTCTGGGCAGCCTTTCTGCACGATTTTGGCAAAGCTGCCGGTGGCTTTCAGCAGGTACTGCGCGGTAAAGCCCGCCGTTGGAGTTACCGCCACGAGGTGCTTTCGCTGGGTTTTGTCGAATGGCTGGCCGATGACCTGCCCGAAAACTGCCAGAACCTTTTGGCGGCGGCAATTGCTACCCACCACAAAGACCTGACCGAACTGGAAAATGACGGTTACCTGGATGAAGCCGATGAGGATAGCAACCCGATTGGCGAAATGCTGGCACAGCTAAGCCCCGCCGACCAATCGGCGCTTTACGGCTGGCTGAGGGACTGCGCCGAAGCCTGGCGCGACGCCCTCTGCCTGAATGCGGCGCAGGTCCCCTCCCCCACTTTTCCGCCGCTGGAACACGCCTTAGCGCGTCTTTCTGCGCAAAACATCCGTCGCCGCCTGCAGCGGTTTGCCGCCCAGGTACGCCGGTGGGACGAGGAGCGTTTTCATAGCCCCGACCCGCTGGCTTTTGCCCCCATCCTGCGCCCGGCCGTTCTGCTGCGCGGTTTGCTGGTGCAGGCCGACCACCTCGCTTCGGCCGGCAATGACTCGCTGCCACCGCCGCTGGAGGACGTCCCTGCCCTGCTGAACGTCTTTCAAACCAGGATGGACGGCTTTCCGGCGGAGCGGCTCTACCCGCATCAGCGCGCCGCTGCCGGCTTACAGGGTCACGCCCTGCTGATTGCGCCGACCGGCAGCGGCAAGACCGAAGCCGCCCTGCTCTGGGCGGCTGCCCAACGCCCGGCACGCCTGTTTTACACCCTGCCCTACCAGGCCAGCATGAACGCCATGTACGACCGTCTGAACGCCCTGCTGCCAGGCCGGGTTGGCTTGCTGCACGGACGCAGCACCCACGCCATGCTCCAGCGGTTGATGGAGCAGAACTACACCCCCGCCGAAGCCCTCCGTCTGGCGCGCTGGGCTAACAACCGCGCCGCCCTCGGCTACTACCCTGTGCGGGTTTCCAGCCCCTATCAGATGCTCAAAGCCTCCTTCCAGCTCAAGGGCTATGAAAGCCTGCTGGCGGAATTCACCCAATCGGCGTTTGTGTTCGACGAAATGCACGCCTACGAGCCGGCCCGTCTCGGTATGATTGCCGCCACCATCGGCTATCTGGCACACCACTACGCGGCCCGCTTTTTGATCATGTCGGCAACCCTGCCGCACCCCATCCGCACCCATCTGGCCGAACGGCTGCCCGGCCTGCAAACCCTGCAAGCCGACCCGGCTACTTACCGCCGCTTTCGCCGCCACCGCCTGCGCCTTCAAAGCGGCAGCCTGCTGGATGAGCCGCACCTCGAGGGCATCCGTCGCGCCGCGCTCGAAGAGCAGCGCCAGGTCCTGGTGGTCTGCAACACCGTCCAGCGCGCCCGCCAGGCATGGCAATGGTTGCGCGGCTGCCTGCCGGATGATTTCCCACTCTTTTTGCTGCACGGCCGTTTTTGCGGGCGCGACCGCTTGCGGCACGAGCGCGCCATCCTCACCGCTGCCGGACTGGGCAGTCAGCGTCGCCCGCTGATCGTTGTGGCAACGCAGGTTGTGGAAGTTAGCCTGAACCTCGATCTGGACACCCTTTTCAGCGACCCGGCTCCGCTGGAAGCCCTCTTGCAGCGCTTCGGACGGGTCAACCGCCTTGGCGGACGCCCGCCCGCCGATGTGCTGGTTTTCGACCAGATCGAAACGGCTTTCAAACGCATCTACCACCCCATCGAGCAGGTGGAACAGACCATCTGCCTGCTGCGCGAAAAGACCGCCCCGGTGGCGGACGGCCTGGAACTGGATGAAGCCGAACTGCCGGACTGGCTTGATCAGGTTTATCAGGGCAGTGTTTTGCAGGGCTGGCAGACCGTCTTTGAACAATCTGCCGCCGACTTTGAGCAGAACTTCCTTGCCGGTTTGCTGCCGTTCTGTTCCAACCCGGCGCTTGCCGGCCAGTTCAACCGCCTGTTCGATTCGGTGGAGATCCTCCCCGAATCCTTGCTGGATGAGTACCAGCACCTTTTGGAGAGTGATAACCCCCTCCTGGCCAGCCAGCTGCTGGTGGCGCTGGGTTGGGGGCAGTTTCAGGGGCTGCTCAATCGAGGTCTGGTCACTGCGGGCGATGCGGAGATACCACCGGTAGCGCGCCTGCCCTACGACCCACTGACCGGTCTGAGCCTGCCGTGGGAAGACCCGCCAGCCGGCTCATCTCCCCTGCCGGAAGAGGATTTTTAAGCCCTGCCAGAGTCCGCATGGGCAGGTGAAAAATTTGCGTTTTCCATCAGTGGCTACACGAAAGAGAGGTTTATATGACCATTATCCAGCACCTGATCGTTGATCAATTTGGCGCCTTCATCGGTAAACACAGCGAGCGCATCCTCGTCACCAAAGGCGATCAGAAAATCGCCCAGGCGCCCCTCATCCACCTCGAATCGATCCTCGTCGCCGCTCAGGGCGTCAGCCTCAGCGCCGATGCCATCCGCGAATGCACCGAACGCGGCATCCCCATCTTTTTTGTCAGTGGCAGCGGCAGCCCCTACGCCAGTTTGTACAGCGCCGGTTTGACCGGCACCATCGCCACCCGCCGCGCCCAGCTGCGCGCTTACGATACCACCCTCGGCCTCGATCTGGTTCTTTCCCTTGCCGCCGGCAAGTTGACCAATCAGGCTAATTTGCTGAAATACATCGCCAAATACCGCAAGGAAACCCAGCCCGACCTTTACGAAGAACTGCGCCGCACTGCGCTGGAAATCGAAGACCACATCAATGAACTGACCAGCTACCGCTGCCTGCCCGAATTCCGCGAAGGCAGCCTGACCGTTGAAACCGTCCGCGATCAGCTGCTGGGCATTGAAGGCCGCGCCGCCGAGCGGTACTGGAGCGCCGTCGTTCAGGTTTTGCCCGAAAAATACGGCTTCCGCGGCCGGTTGCGACGCGGCGCTGCCGATCCGGTCAACAGCGCCCTCAATTACGGCTACGGCATCCTCTACGGTCAGATCGAACGCTGCCTGGTGCTGGCCGGCCTCGACCCTTACGCCGGTTTTCTGCACACCGACCGGCCCGGTAAACCCTCCCTGACCCTCGATTTCATCGAAGAATTTCGCGCCGTCATCGTGGACCGGGTCGTTTTTGGCATGGCCAACCGCAGCATACCCTTCGAGCAGGATCAGGACTTCCGCCTGACCCAACCCTTTCGCCGCCAGCTCGCTGAAGCCATTCTCAATCGGCTGGAAAGCCCGGCCGAGTATGAAGGCAAGCGCCATCTCCTGCGCAATATCATCCAGATGCAGGCGCGCCGCCTGGCCGCCTGCCTGCGTGGCGAACGGGACGATTACGTCCCATTTGCAATGCCGTGGTAAACATGCCACAAAAAATCCCGAACCTGATTTTGATCTACGACATTCCCGATGATGCCAAACGCGCCAAAATTGCCGATGCCTGCCTGGATTACGGTCTCGACCGGATTCAGTACAGCGCCTTCTGCGGCTGGCTGCCGGTCGGCCTGCAAAGAGAATTGCTTCAAAAAATCCGCCGCATACTCGGCAAAAAACCCGGCAATATTCAACTCATTCCGATATGCAGCGATGACTGGAGCAAACGCACCGTCATTGACCAGAAACCCGCCTCGGAAAAGGAAACCTGACAGATGAACATCCCGATTCCTGATGAAGAAGAACTGCTCGAGCTGCAAGCCCGTCTGCGCCGACGCGATGAAGAAGCCCCCCTCATGGTTACCGACCTCAAGCAATGGGTTTACTGCCGGCGCATTTTATACTACCTGACCTGCCTGCCGGATGTGCGTCCGACCACTTTTATGATGGAAGCCGGGCAGGAACAGGGCAAAGCCGAAGAAAGCCGCGAATTGCGCCGCGCGCTGAATCGTTACGGGCTGGAAACCGGCCGGCGCGAATTGGGCGTGCGGCTCAGTTCAGCGCGGCTCGGTCTGCGCGGCATGGTGGACATGGTCATCTGGCTGGATGACCGCCAACCCGCGGAAGCCCTGCCGGTAGATTTCAAATTCAGCCACACCATCGGTGAACACGTCAAATTACAGCTGGTCGCTTATGGGTTGCTGTTAGAGGATACGACCGGCCGGCAGTCGCCGCGTGGCTTTCTCTACCTGATTCCCCTGCGTAAAGCGGTAGAAGTGCCCTTTACACCGGCGTTGCGCCGAAAAGTGGAAAAAGAACTCGCCAGCATGCATGCCGTCCTGCGCGGCGAAGGGATGCCGCCCCCCGCCCGCTCTTTTGGAAAGTGTGTAATTTGCGAATTTCGGCGTTTCTGCAACGATGTTTCGGCTGGACTTTGAACTTTTTCGCAAAACCCCCCGCTTTTTGAGCAAAAAACGATTTGCGAAAAAGAGGCGGAAGGATGTTTCAGTGTAAACTGAAATGAGGAATTGGGGGCATGGAAAATGCCCCGTATTTGGAAAAGTCTGATAAAATAGGGGTAGAAATTGGGCTGTTGCACCCCCTTCGATCCGCTTGTGGATACTGAAACTTCGATGTTTAGTTCATTTTATAGTCAGGGGGTAAGGTTGCACCCCCTTCGATCCGCTTGTGGATACTGAAACTCGCTTGTCTGAACGATTTGGGTGAAGAACACGGATGTTGCACCCCCTTCGATCCGCTTGTGGATACTGAAACTGTAAATACGTCTGATGGTGATTGTCTCACCCTCACGTTGCACCCCCTTCGATCCGCTTGTGGATACTGAAACGTTGCTTGGGTGTAATGCCCACCGTAACCCATATGAGTTGCACCCCCTTCGATCCGCTTGTGGATACTGAAACACGAGATAACAGGTCGTCTTGAGGCGCTTGTTGTAGGTTGCACCCCCTTCGATCCGCTTGTGGATACTGAAACTGCATACCCCGATACATACTCACCCCTATCAGTATGTTGCACCCCCTTCGATCCGCTTGTGGATACTGAAACCGACAATCGCAAGTCTGCCGTAGCAGTCGCGCATCACGTTGCACCCCCTTCGATCCGCTTGTGGATACTGAAACCGGCGAGTCCGGGCGCGAGAACGACTTGGAGTACTTTGTTGCACCCCCTTCGATCCGCTTGTGGATACTGAAACTTGACAGGAGCATGATAGGACGGGCAGTTGGGTGAATAGTTGCACCCCCTTCGATCCGCTTGTGGATACTGAAACGCGATAAAGCTTTCTTTAGCGGGAATCTTTTCGTCGTTGCACCCCCTTCGATCCGCTTGTGGATACTGAAACACTGGAAGGGGATCATCAACGTTCTTAAAGCCACTCGTTGCACCCCCTTCGATCCGCTTGTGGATACTGAAACTCACGATAATCACGCAATAAGTCTTGTCGTCTGTATCCCAGTTGCACCCCCTTCGATCCGCTTGTGGATACTGAAACCTCCCCATATCAGGGAGAAGGCAATGAGAACGAATACAGTTGCACCCCCTTCGATCCGCTTGTGGATACTGAAACACAGAGAAAATCGCGGATATTGCGCGTATTTGTAGCGTTGCACCCCCTTCGATCCGCTTGTGGATACTGAAACTGATAGTTGTCGTGGCTGACGAAGAACAAGCGAGGAGTTGCACCCCCTTCGATCCGCTTGTGGATACTGAAACATATATTGCGAACGGTATACCCGCACCAGTCAAGTGTTGCACCCCCTTCGATCCGCTTGTGGATACTGAAACGGTACAACCGGTATTCGTAGATGATAAACGCCATCATGTTGCACCCCCTTCGATCCGCTTGTGGATACTGAAACTTTCAGCACGAAAGAGGCGGTCTTGTCGAACGCCAGACAGTGTTGCACCCCCTTCGATCCGCTTGTGGATACTGAAACAAGAACAGAGCGAATATCACGCGCTATTCTCATCTTGTTGCACCCCCTTCGATCCGCTTGTGGATACTGAAACTCGCTGGGTAGGCGGTTAGACCCAGCAAATGGAGGGTTGCACCCCCTTCGATCCGCTTGTGGATACTGAAACGCCAAGCCAAGCCCGCCAGCCCGCCAGCCAAGCCAAGTTGCACCCCCTTCGATCCGCTTGTGGATACTGAAACGGCGAATGAGCATTGACGAACGTACCAGATTCTTACGTTGCACCCCCTTCGATCCGCTTGTGGATACTGAAACAATTGGCTCTTCGCCGGAAGAGTTGTCGGCCACATCGTTGCACCCCCTTCGATCCGCTTGTGGATACTGAAACTCATGGTTTTTGCGGAAGTAGACGGTGTACTTGCGGGTTGCACCCCCTTCGATCCGCTTGTGGATACTGAAACAAAGTACGAATATAATTATAGAATTTATCTAAAATAGTTGCACCCCCTTCGATCCGCTTGTGGATACTGAAACGCAAGGTACGCGTAGTCGCCGAGCGTGTCCGGGATGTTGCACCCCCTTCGATCCGCTTGTGGATACTGAAACTTGCGTTACTGATTATCGATGACGCCATCCGCGCAACGTTGCACCCCCTTCGATCCGCTTGTGGATACTGAAACCTGGTCATCTCGAAATAGGCGAGATAACCGACGGCCGTTGCACCCCCTTCGATCCGCTTGTGGATACTGAAACTCGGACGGGATCACCCGCCCGACTACCGCCACCCGGGGTTGCACCCCCTTCGATCCGCTTGTGGATACTGAAACTTTCTTTAGAATGGTATAACTTTCGGGAATGAGTGTGTTGCACCCCCTTCGATCCGCTTGTGGATACTGAAACATAACTGATAAATAAAAATAAAAAATAATGTACAAAAGTTGCACCCCCTTCGATCCGCTTGTGGATACTGAAACCACACCGTTGATTTCTCTTTCCTCGTGCTCAATACGTTGCACCCCCTTCGATCCGCTTGTGGATACTGAAACAGAGCTTATCGAACGCCAAACAGTGGAACCAGGTTGGTTGCACCCCCTTCGATCCGCTTGTGGATACTGAAACAGGCGACCTATGATAGTAATCTCGTTCATCGGTACCTCGTTGCACCCCCTTCGATCCGCTTGTGGATACTGAAACTTCCAGACGGCACGAGATACGACCGTCCGGCGATTTGTTGCACCCCCTTCGATCCGCTTGTGGATACTGAAACCTTTTGAATGTTTCGCGTAAACAATCGACATTTCCCTCAGTTGCACCCCCTTCGATCCGCTTGTGGATACTGAAACCGTACATTTCTTTAACTATATCTATGTACTTTTGGGGTGTTGCACCCCCTTCGATCCGCTTGTGGATACTGAAACATATAAACTCTACCATATTTTGTAACAAAATATTCAGTTGCACCCCCTTCGATCCGCTTGTGGATACTGAAACGTGATTTCACCATCAGCGTCTTACGGCACAATTTAGTTGCACCCCCTTCGATCCGCTTGTGGATACTGAAACGTTCTCATTCCGGCGAATGCGCTGGAATACAACCCTGTTGCACCCCCTTCGATCCGCTTGTGGATACTGAAACGCAGTTCACGCAGCAATAAGATATAGACCTATTCCACAGTTGCACCCCCTTCGATCCGCTTGTGGATACTGAAACCTTGCGTACTGCTCACCCCAGATTTCTAACACAAGTGTTGCACCCCCTTCGATCCGCTTGTGGATACTGAAACGAACGCATCGTTTTTTACATCGGGCTTGTGTACTGGGGTTGCACCCCCTTCGATCCGCTTGTGGATACTGAAACTCGATGTGAACGAGTCTTTTACCAGGTCTACGATTTGTTGCACCCCCTTCGATCCGCTTGTGGATACTGAAACTGGCGTGGAAGGGTTCCAGCCCCTTCACGCTTTAGGTTGCACCCCCTTCGATCCGCTTGTGGATACTGAAACTTCGCGCCAAGATTGGCGTGGCGCTTGACGCAACAATGTTGCACCCCCTTCGATCCGCTTGTGGATACTGAAACTTACGGTTGAGAAAATTCACGTTTGGGCTAACAGCGAGTTGCACCCCCTTCGATCCGCTTGTGGATACTGAAACTTATCATCCGTGCATCGCTTGTTAGTACTTGTATAGGTTGCACCCCCTTCGATCCGCTTGTGGATACTGAAACTATAAAAATGATGTATTATGTTATTCTACCGATAAGTTGCACCCCCTTCGATCCGCTTGTGGATACTGAAACGTCCCGACCAGTCAAAAACTCTTGCAATCTTGTAAAGGTTGCACCCCCTTCGATCCGCTTGTGGATACTGAAACGCCGGTAATCGTGTCTTGGCGAGAATTCGGATGGCATGTTGCACCCCCTTCGATCCGCTTGTGGATACTGAAACGCTAGCCGGGAGATAGGCAACCCATCCGCCAATTAGTTGCACCCCCTTCGATCCGCTTGTGGATACTGAAACGCGAAGAAGCAACACTGATTGAGTCGCTGGATCAGGGTTGCACCCCCTTCGATCCGCTTGTGGATACTGAAACTCGCTGGACAGGGTTATTTCGGCTTTGGTGTCTGACGTTGCACCCCCTTCGATCCGCTTGTGGATACTGAAACGATTGCGGGGAGTCGGCTTTTTGATGAGTATGTCATTGTTGCACCCCCTTCGATCCGCTTGTGGATACTGAAACAAAAGGAGAATGAACATGGCAAGAACGAAGAAAGTTACAGTTGCACCCCCTTCGATCCGCTTGTGGATACTGAAACGGCAATACTCTTCATCGTACCTGTTCCAGTATGTTTCAGTTGCACCCCCTTCGATCCGCTTGTGGATACTGAAACTGCGGAGCAGGGTAAGCGCGCATGCGCGGCGGAAAGTTGCACCCCCTTCGATCCGCTTGTGGATACTGAAACTATATGCTGGCACTTATCGAGATGGAGTCGAATCCATCGGTTGCACCCCCTTCGATCCGCTTGTGGATACTGAAACAAATGCTCTCGCTACGCTGGGAAGACGTTGACCTTGGTTGCACCCCCTTCGATCCGCTTGTGGATACTGAAACGCCCCGCCAGCCCCGCCAGCCCCGCCAGCGTCCAGCGTTGCACCCCCTTCGATCCGCTTGTGGATACTGAAACATTTTTTAAGATAATTCCTTGCAATTAATAAAAAAAGTTGCACCCCCTTCGATCCGCTTGTGGATACTGAAACTCTGTGATTCTGGCGATTCGTCCATTACCGCACTAGGTTGCACCCCCTTCGATCCGCTTGTGGATACTGAAACAGTTTGATTTGGAAGATCTTGTTTTTGAAGTCAAAGGTTGCACCCCCTTCGATCCGCTTGTGGATACTGAAACTCTGGAGGTGAGCATGAAGACGGAGGATATTTTACGGTTGCACCCCCTTCGATCCGCTTGTGGATACCCCCTTTCGGGGGTCTGCGACTGAAACTTTCCCCCTAAACACACTCTTCCTACCCCACCCCCTTCGATCCGCTTGTGGAAACCCCCTTTCGGGGGTCTGCGACTGAAACTTTTCCCCTAAACACTCTCTTCCTACCCCACCCCCTTCGTTCCGCTTGTGGAAACCCCCTTTCGGGGGTCTGCGACTGAAACTTTACCCCTAAGCACCCTCTTCCTACCCCACCCCCTTCGATCCGCTTGTGGATACTGAAACGATTTTTAGCCATCTTGCGCCTACAATGCCTCTAAATTGTTGCACCCCCTTCGATCCGCTTGTGGAAACCCCCTTTCGGGGGTCTGCGACTGAAACTCCCCCTAAACACCCTCTTCCTACCCCAACCCCTTCGATCCGCTGGTGGATACCCCCTTTCGGGGGTCTGCAACGGTAACTTCGCCCCTCAACGCACTGCTACCCACCCCACTCCTTTCAATCCGCTGGGGCGAAGCCGTCTTTTGCAGGCCTGTAAGGGGAAACGGCTGCTGAATCGTTCAAAGCGACACCTGCCAGCGGCGAGAAAATCCTCCCGATGCCCCTCCAACGACCTTGCCGGAGAGCGCCGCGCCACCTGACGGCGGCTCACGGTTACGTGTACAATACATGGATACCCCTTTTCGGGGATTTCCGATGAAAATGATGTCCCTGTGTGAGTAGTGCTCACATTTTTGCGCCATCAGCGCCGCACCTCTTGACATTTTCCTCAAAATCCTTATACTTTTCATCATCATGGATCGTCTCTTAACCCTCGTCAAGAAGCAGGTCAAGCGCAGCCGCTCCTCCCTTTCGGGCAGGCGGGTTGCAGGCGTTTAAGAGACGGTTTTTTTTCCACGCTCTCTGGTCTTGCACAAAACTCCCCCTTGCCCGGGGAGTTTTTATTTTTTACCCGTATGGAGGTTTTTGAACCCATGCCCGAAATTCTGGACAGCACCTTGCGCGAAGGCGAGCAAACCCCTCTGGTCAACTTCACCGTCGAGGAAAAAATCCACATTGCCCGCCTGCTGGATGCCGTCGGTGTGGAGATGATCGAAGCCGGCGACCCCAGCGTGTCCCCCAAAGTGTTCGAAGCCGTCCGGCGGATTGCCGGCCTTGGCCTGAAGGCCGAAATTGTCGCCCACTCCCTCGCCACCCGCCCCGGTATTGAGAAAGCCCATGCCAGCGGCGCGGCGCGGGTGGCCGTCTTTTACCCTACCTCATCCATTCATCTGCGCCACAAACTCGGCAAAGACGAAGAAACCGCCCTGCAAACCATCGTCGAACACGTCCGTTTTGCGCGCAGTTTAGGCCTGAAAGTGCGCTACACCCCCGAAGATGCCAGCCGCACCGGGTTTGATTTTCTGGTGCGGGTCTGCAACGCCGCCATCGAGGCCGGCGCCGACCGAATCAGCTTTGCCGATACGCTCGGCATTCTGCGCCCGGATGAAACCTACCAGCGTGTCCGCGACCTGCGCGCCCGCCTGCTGCCCTGCAAAATTGACCTGCACTGCCACAACGACTTTGGACTGGCGCTTGCCAACGCGCTGGAGGGCTTGCGTGCCGGGGCGGACTGCATCCACACCACCGTCAACGGCATGGGCGAGCGCAGCGGCATCCCCGACCTTGCCGAAACCGCCCTTGCCCTTCACCGCTGGCTGGGCGCCGATCACTACAACCTGCGCATTCTCCCCGAACTTTCCGCCTACGTGGAGCGGGTAACCGGTTTCTTCCTCGCCCCCAACAAACCCATCACCGGCCAGAACGCCTTTTCTCACAAGTCCGGCGTGCATACCAACGGCGTGCTGAAAGACCCGCGCACCTACGAAAGCCTTGACCCTGCCGTGCTGGGGCGCGAACGCCGGATTGTGATTGACAAGTACACCGGCAAGAAAGCCGTCGCCGCCCGGCTGGAGGAGTACGGCTTGACCGTCCAGCCGGATGAACTGGAAAAAATTGTGCAAGAGATCAAGACCATCGGCGATGAGCGCAAAATTCTGCACGATGCCGATATTCTGGAAATTGCCGAGCAGGTTACCGGCCGGCGGCTGGACATCTTCCCGCGCGACATCAACGCCATCGTGATGGTCTCGGTGGATTCCCATGTGTACACCGGAGCGGTGGTGCGCCGCCTGAAAAACCTCAAATACGTTTCGAATGTCTACGAAATCACCGGCGAGCAGGATATTGCCGCCTACATCAAAGTGCCTACCACGCTGGAACTGAACAACTTCATCGAGGAATTACGCACCATGCCGGGCGTCAAACAGACCGAAACCCGCGTGGTGCTGAAAAAACACGCCGATAACGGTTTTTAGGAGGAGACATACAATATGGGTACCTTAATTGAGGAAATCTTTTCCCAACGCGCCGGCCGGCGGGTCAGCGCAGGCGAAATTGTTCTGCTGGACGTGGACTACATGATGAGCCACGACAACACCACCCCGCTGGCGATCAAAGCCTACCGCGAAATCGGCAAGCCGATCCGCGACCCCGACCGCATCGTCATTCACTTTGACCACGCCTACCCGGCCCCCAACCTGCAAGCCGCCGAAAACCAGCAGCGCATCATGCAATTCATCCGGCAAGAGGGCATCCGTCACTTTTACCGGCGCGGGGTGTGTCATCAGGTGATGATCGAGGAAGGCTTTGTGCGCCCGGGCGGCGTGGTGATCGGAGCCGACTCGCACACCATCACCTACGGCGGGTTGGGCTGTTTTGCAACCGGCCTGGGCTCCAGCGAGGTTGGCGCCGCCTGGATCACCGGCAAGTGCTGGTTCAAGACCCCGCCCACGATTCTGATCCGGATTGAGGGTCAGCCGCGGCCCGGCGTGTATGCCAAAGATGTCATGCTCCACCTGGTCGGGCAGATGGGCATGGACGGCGCAACCTACCGCGCCCTCGAATTTGAGGGTTCCTACTGCCGTAGCCTGCCGGTGCATGAGCGGCTGGTGTTTTCCAACATGGCGGTGGAGGTGGGCGCCAAGTGCGGGCTGTTTGCGCCGGATGAGATCACCCTGGCTTACCTGCAAACCGAAACCAAAGCCGCCCCGCCGTATGACCTGCCCCATCCGGTCAACCCCCATTACGAACGGGTCATCGAGCTGGATATCTCCGACCTGGAGCCGCAGGTGGCTTGCCACCCGGACGTGGATCAGGTACGCCCGCTGAGCGCGGTGGCCGGCCTGCCGGTGGACCAGGTTTTCATCGGCACCTGCACCAACGGCCGCTACGAGGATCTGGAGATCGCCGCTGCCATCCTGCGCGGACGGCAGGTTCATCCCTACACCCGCGTGCTGGTCACCCCGGTCAGCCAGACGGTGTACGAAAAAGCCATGCGCAACGGATTGATTGAAATCTTCCTGGAAGCCGGCTGCACGGTCAACGCGCCCGGCTGCGGGGCGTGCATCGGGCGGCACGGCGGCGTGCTGGCGGCCGGCGAGCGCGCCTTCACCACCATGAACCGCAACTTCATCGGGCGGATGGGCAGCCCGGAAGCCGAAATTTACCTCGGCAGCCCGGCGGCGGCAGCGGCAACCGCCATCGAAGGCCGGATTGCCGACCCCCGCCCCTACCTGCAATGACAAAAGGAGAACTACGATGGGACGCGTTTGGAAATTTGGCGATAATCTCAACACCGATGAAATCATCCCGGCACGCTACAACCTGACGATTGACGAAAAGGAACTTGCCGCCAAAGTCTTTTGCGAAATCCGCCCGGAATTTGCCGGCAGCGTGCAGCCCGGCGATGTGGTGCTGGCCGGCTGGAACTTTGGCTGCGGTTCATCCCGCGAACACGCCCCGGTTGCCCTGCGCGGCAGCCGGGTGCAGTGCGTCATCGCGGCTTCATTCGCACGCATCTTTTTCCGCAACGCCATCAACATCGGCCTGCCGATTCTGGAATGCCCCGAAGCGCTGGAAATTCCCGAGGGAGCCGAGGTGGAAGTGGATTTAGCCGCCGGTTTGATTCACGACCGTACCAACAACCGAACCTACACCGCTCAGCCGCTGCCGCCGTTTGTGCTGAAAATTGTGGCTGCCGGCGGGCTGGTCAATTTTCTCAAAACCCATGAGATTGAGGAACTGACCGCATGAGCGCAGCCGGGCGTGCCTATCGAATTGCCTTGCTGCCGGGCGACGGCATCGGCGGGGAGGTGCTGGATGCCGCCGTCCGGGTGCTGAACGCCCTGCCGCTGGCGTGGGACTGGCAGAGCGGTGAAATCGGTTGGGGGGCTTATCAGCGGCGCGGCGACCCCCTGCCGGAGGAAACCCTTCGCCTCGTGCAGGCCTGCGATGCGGCCCTGTTCGGCGCGGTGACCACTCCGCCTGGCGGGGCCTCCCCCGCGGATGTGCCGGGCTACCGCTCGCCGGTGGTGCGCCTGCGCCGGGAACTGGATTTATACGCCAACATCCGGCCGTGCCGTTCCATTCCTCATCCTGCCTCGCGTCCGGGCGTGAATCTGGTGATCGTCCGCGAGAACACCGAGGACGCCTACACCAGCGTGGAGCAGCTCAGCCCGGACGGGGAAACGGCCATCGGGGAAATCCGCATCACGCGGCGCGCTTCGGAGCGCATCGTGCGGGCAGCAGCCGATCAGGCGCGCCGGCGCGGCTTGCGCCGTCTGACCGTGGTGCATAAGGCCAATGTCCTGCGTCAAACCAGCGGACTGTTCCGCCGCACGGCCTTGGAAACCGCCGCCGGTTTTCCCGATTTGCAGGTGGACGAGATGCTGGTGGATACCTGCGCCATGGAACTGGTGCGCGCGCCGGAGCAGTTCGGGGTGATTGTGACCACAAACCTGTTCGGCGATATTCTGAGCGATGAGGCATCGGCGCTGGTGGGCGGGCTGGGCTTAGCCTGTTCGGCGAACCTCGGCGAGCGCCACGCGGTGTTCGAGCCGGTTCACGGCAGCGCCCCGGCCATTGCCGGTCAGGGGATTGCCAACCCGTTGGCGATGATCGGCAGCGCAGCGATGATGCTGGAGTACCTCGGCGAAAGCGGCTGGGCCTCCCGGCTGGAGAATGCCATCCGGCAGGTGATTCGCAGCGGACAGGTCACCCCGGATTTGGGCGGCCGGCTTTCCACCCGCCAGACCGCCGAGGCCGTCATTCAAGCAATTTTCGCCCATCAAGCGGAGGAGGAATAATGCGCGTTGGATTTTTGTACACCCGCCTGCGGGTGGAGGAAAAGTATCTGCTGGAGGAGTTGAACCGCCGCCCAAACGTGGAGACGGTAATGATCAACGACGATGAGGCTTACTTCGACATTGCCCAAAGCCCGGCAGCGGTGGATGTGCTGTTCGAACGGTCGGTTTCGTATTCACGCGGCCTCTACATCAGCCGCATTTTTGCCGCCCACGGCGTGCCGGTGGTCAACCCGCCGCTGGTTGCCGAACGCTGCGGCGATAAGTACCAGACCAGCCAGCTGCTGGTACAGGCCGGCATACCCACCCCGCGCGTCCTGATGGCATTCAGTCCCGAATCGGCGCTGGCAGCCTGCGATGCGCTCGGTTACCCGTGCGTGTTGAAACCGGTCATCGGCTCGTGGGGACGGCTGCTTGCCAAAGCCGATGACCGCGCCGCTGCCGAGGCGATCATCGAACACAAGGCGACCCTCGGCGGGGTGCAGCACCAGATTTTCTACATTCAGGAGTACATCCCCAAGCCGGGGCGGGACATCCGCGCCTTTGTAATCGGCGATACGCCGATTGGGGCGATTTACCGCACTTCGCCAAACTGGATCACCAACACGGCCCGCGGCGGACAGGCCAGCAACTGCCCGGTCACGCCGGAGATTGGCGAATTGTGCGTGCAGGCAGCGCGGGCAATCGGTGGCGGGATGCTGGCGATTGACCTGCTGGAAGACCCCCAGCGCGGACTGCTGGTTAACGAGGTTAATCACACCATGGAGTTCCGCAACAGCATTGCCACCACCGGCGTGGACATTCCGGCCCTGATGGTGGATTACGTCCTGCGTGCGGCGCAGAATGCCTGAGGGCGGATGGAGAAAAAGCGCCCCCTGCCGTTCAGCGGAAATCTTTCAAGCGGGCGTTGAAAACCCGGTCAAGCGAGAAGCCCAGCATGGCAAAGGCCAGCCCGGTGATCAGCAGCAGGCTGATCGGTATGATGTACCAGTAATGAAAATCCTGAAACGCTCCAATGGTGATGGCATCTTTGATGACCTTGCCCCACGTCGGCAGGTACAAATCGCTCACGCCCAGGTAAGCGAGGGTGGCTTCCAGGAAGATGAAGCCGGGCACAAGGATGACCAGCTGCGGCACCATCACCGGCAGGATGCGCGGGATGAGATAATGGGTGATCATGCGCCCGCTGCCAGTGCCGTAAACGAGGGCTGCTTCAATGAAACCGGATTCTTTGACTTGCAGGAAAATGGCGCGGTAATTCTTGATGGCGTTGCCAAACAGATTGAGAAGAATCACCACCCCCAGAATTGCCCAGATGCTTTTGGAGTAGATGTAGTAAACCATCAAGACCATCGGCAGCACCGGCAGCATCATCACAATTTCGGTGATGCGTTGAATCAGGTCATCCAGCCAACCGCCGAACCACACCCCAATCGAAGCAAGCAGCATGGTCGAGATGGTCGTGCCGACTGCCCCCAGCAGCCCAAAAGCCAGCGCAATCGGCGCGCCCCACAGGATTGCCATCATCAGGTCACGCCGGCGGTGATCGGTACCGGCAAGACCGTGTACCCGCCCGTGCAGAATAACCTCCGCCTGTAAATCCACGTCCGTTTCATAAAAGATACCTTCGATGCGCAGTTGATACGTGCCCTTTTGAACGGTTTGCTCCGCTTCTGCGGGGTTGGCGAACAGCGCCTCCATCGGAAACTCACTGCGCAGACGGCGTTTCAGGCGCTGATCCTGCGTGAGAATGTACGCCTGACTCTGGCGCATGCCGAAATTGGTCAGCCGGATTTGCGAACCATCCGGTCTGATCCAGTACAGACTGACCAGCGGCTGCTTTTGTCCAAAACGAGCCGAAAGGTAGACAGCCAGATCCTGCGGGTAACCATCGGCGGTGTATTGCAGCGGGAAGGTCAGTGCAATCAGGCGCTGGGTGGGGGTCAGGGCCGATTCCAGGCGTTGGGCTGCTCCCTGCCGGCTATCCAGGTGGATTGTCGCGGGCAGCTGATTGCGTCGGAACAAGTTTACCCAAACCGGCTGAGCATTGAGCGGATTCATGTAGAGCAGGCGCGGTTCGCCACGCCAGTAGCGGACGGCATCTTCGTAGGAAAAAGTGAACAGCGTGTACACGGAGATGCCCATCAGCCCCAGTATCACCGCCAGCCCGAGGATGGCGGCGGGGTAATGGCGGATTTCCTGAAACACCTCGCCGAGCGGCCCGCGCATTTTGACGGGTTGAGAAGCCGCCCGGGATGAAGGTTTGCCCCCAGAGGGGGGAAGCGGGCGCAGCCTGACCGGCGGCAGCGGGGGGCGGTTACCGGGTGCGCCGAAAAGGTCGGGAAAACGGCGGGAAAACTTTGGTTTAAGGGTCGGGCTTTCCAGGCGGACGCGCGGATCAATCAGTGCGTAGAACACGTCCAGTAAAATCACGGTCAGCGCCAGCAGGTAGGCAAAAATGACGATCAGGCCGATCATCATGTCGCGGTCGTTGGCCCGAAAGGCCGAGAGAAAACCCGCCCCAATGCCGGGCCAGTTGAAGAGCGCTTCCAGGGCAATCACTTCCTGCCAGAAGGTGATCAACAGGACGGTGAAGCTGGTCACCACAAACGGCAGGGTCGGGCGCAGAATGTAAAGGCGTTCCAGCATGCGCGGACTGAGCCCCTTGGCGCGCCCCAGTTCGACGTAATCTTCCTCGGCGTTGATCAGGAAGAATGTGCGCCAGGCGTAGACGCTCTTGAAGAAGGTGCTGAGAAAGATGGCGCCAATCGGGAGGAGTAAATGGCGCAGCAACGAAGCGAGTGCATCCAGGCGAGTTTCCGGCGGGAGGGGGTCGGCCATCCCGCCGAATGGCAAAATGCCGAGGGTAACGGCAAATACCTGAACCAGCAAGATGCCGTAAATCCAGTTGGGCACGGAGGAAAGCGGCGAAAGTGTCACGACCAGTTTATCCAGCAGGCTGCCGTAGCGGCGGGAGAGAATCAGCGCCAGAAAGACGCTCGCCAGAAAGAGCAGTAAATTAGCGCTTCCGGCGAGCAGCAGCGTGTTGGGGAGTTTTGCCAGAATTTCCTGGGCTGTATCGCTGGAACGGGCTGCGGCGGTCTGCTCGCCGCGCAGCTCCCAGTTGAAGGTGATTGCCCGCCACGTCCATTCCAGGCAGCGCAAAAGAAAGGGCTCGTCCAGACGGTTTGCCCGGCGCATTTCCTGCTCGGCCTGCTCCAGAACGGCCAGTTTTTCTTCGGTTGGCCGTCCCATCATGCCCATGGACATCCCCAACAAGACGTTGGTGATGTTGTCCTCAATGATTTTGTCAATGAAACCGCCGTAATTGACCACCACCACCGCCAGGTACAGGCCGACGAAAAGCATCAGCGCCGTGGTCGTCAGGCGGCGGAAGAGGTATTTGAAAAGACGGTTTAAGGAAGGCGGGGCAAGAGACGCTTCGGTAAAGGGTTCGGCAACAGCAGCCCGCCCGTGTTCAACCTGCGCCATGGGGGTTTCTCCGAGGAGGGTATGGGTGGAACAATCATAACATACTCAGGCATTGCCGCGGGAATACAGGGTAGAAAGCAATCCCGCCGGGCGGGCCAGCGGCGGGGTGAACAGTGCGTCTGCGATTTGACAAAGGATCGAAGGGGGCAGGTTGGGCGGTACGTTGAGGGGCGAAGTTACCGTTGCAGACCCCCGAAAGGGGGTTTCCGCCAGCGGATCGAAGGGGGTGGGGTAGGAAGAGGGTGTTTAGGGGTGAAGTTTCAGTCGCAGACCCCCGAAAGGGGGTATCCACCAGCGGAACGAAGGGGGTGGGGTAGGAAGAGGGTGTTTAGGGGGAAAGTTTCAGTCGCAGACCCCCGAAAGGGGGTTTCTACAAGCGGATCGAAGGGGGTGGGGTAGGAAGAGGGTGTTTTGGGGAAAAGTTTCAGTCGCAGACCCCCGAAAGGGGGTTTCCACAAGCGGATCGAAGGGGGTGCAACTGATGTCGCTGCTGGTGATTGATGTCATCTTATCGCGTTTCAGTATCCACAAGCGGATCGAAGGGGGTGCAACGGAGGAAGCAATCGTGGTAACCCGGAGCGTACACTGGTTTCAGTATCCACAAGCGGATCGAAGGGGGTGCAACTAAGTCCTGACCATGCCCGTTCGATGACGTATTTAGCGTTTCAGTATCCACAAGCGGATCGAAGGGGGTGCAACAGGTGATACCGCATTAGCCCCTGATGGTGTAGCATAGTTTCAGTATCCACAAGCGGATCGAAGGGGGTGCAACCCTCTCCCCCCGCTCCGCTGACGCTCCGCGGGGCAAGTTTCAGTATCCACAAGCGGATCGAAGGGGGTGCAACGTTATAGCGGAGTGGTACAGATATACAAGTCTCAAGTTTCAGTATCCACAAGCGGATCGAAGGGGGTGCAACATTAACAACCACATATCCCCCCCCCACCAAAAAAGGTTTCAGTATCCACAAGCGGATCGAAGGGGGTGCAACTTATCCCTATCACGTCTTTATCTGTATTGAGCATGTCGTTTCAGTATCCACAAGCGGATCGAAGGGGGTGCAACAATGAACACGTTAATCGAAAGAATTATGGAGAAAGTTGGTTTCAGTATCCACAAGCGGATCGAAGGGGGTGCAACCCACCGCCCCTCCCTGGTCATCCAGATTCTTAACGGTTTCAGTATCCACAAGCGGATCGAAGGGGGTGCAACAAATCGTCTAGAAAACTGTTGAAATCCTGAAACGTGGTTTCAGTATCCACAAGCGGATCGAAGGGGGTGCAACGTAATAATCAATGCTATAACCGTTATTATCAAGCTAGGTTTCAGTATCCACAAGCGGATCGAAGGGGGTGCAACTACCATCACCGCCACGACTACTGATAGCGTGACGTTGTTTCAGTATCCACAAGCGGATCGAAGGGGGTGCAACTGCTCTTGTGTCTCGCGGACGCGACAAACACGGAGCGTTTCAGTATCCACAAGCGGATCGAAGGGGGTGCAACTCATTCTCCGTTAACGGGGACGAAATCAATAACTTTGTTTCAGTATCCACAAGCGGATCGAAGGGGGTGCAACCAATCCTGGCGGCAAATGGTTACACAACTGCTTCAGTTTCAGTATCCACAAGCGGATCGAAGGGGGTGCAACAAATGAACGAAATCACAATTGTTGGTCGTCTGGGCCGTTTCAGTATCCACAAGCGGATCGAAGGGGGTGCAACACGTGCCGCTGGTTACATCCGCCGCGGCGTGCTGGTGTTTCAGTATCCACAAGCGGATCGAAGGGGGTGCAACAATACTCGTCATACTGTAAAATTAAATCTTTTTGTTGTTTCAGTATCCACAAGCGGATCGAAGGGGGTGCAACTGACTGGACTGGTCGGGGCGGTCGGGATGACTGGACGTTTCAGTATCCACAAGCGGATCGAAGGGGGTGCAACATGGATTTGTGGCTGGTACCTGGACAGCATATCTCCGTTTCAGTATCCACAAGCGGATCGAAGGGGGTGCAACTCAATGTTCAGGGCGGAGGCGGTGAATTTCCGATTATGTTTCAGTATCCACAAGCGGATCGAAGGGGGTGCAACCATTCTACACAAGCGTTAACATTATCCGCACAATGAGTTTCAGTATCCACAAGCGGATCGAAGGGGGTGGGGTAGGAAGAGGGTGTTTTGGGGAAACGTTTCAGTCGCAGACCCCCGAAAGGGGGTTTCCACAAGCGGATCGAAGGGGGTGCAACTAGCCTAGACGTGCAAGGATTTCAGCCATTGCATCTTGTTTCAGTATCCACAAGCGGATCGAAGGGGGTGCAACCATTTGCGGTTCTGGTGTTTCGTCCATGACAGCATGTTTCAGTATCCACAAGCGGATCGAAGGGGGTGCAACTTCAAAAAGTCATCGAGATTGACATACTCTTGACGGAGTTTCAGTATCCACAAGCGGATCGAAGGGGGTGCAACTCTGGCGTCACTGGAAAACCGTCCACCTTTCCGCCGTTTCAGTATCCACAAGCGGATCGAAGGGGGTGCAACTCTAAAAAATATCACGGTTGAACATGACTATAATTTTGTTTCAGTATCCACAAGCGGATCGAAGGGGGTGCAACATTGTCAAGACTAATTCAAACGCAGAAAAGACATTGCGTTTCAGTATCCACAAGCGGATCGAAGGGGGTGCAACGCAGGATGGGATGATCCCATCATTCCCAATGGAGAGGTTTCAGTATCCACAAGCGGATCGAAGGGGGTGCAACGGAGTTATCTACTTGAGCAAAGACCAATTAGATTACATGTTTCAGTATCCACAAGCGGATCGAAGGGGGTGCAACCAGATTGATTATAGACTACTGGAAAATCTGTGCCTTTCGTTTCAGTATCCACAAGCGGATCGAAGGGGGTGCAACCGCCCTTGTCTTACCCAAGACAATGATTATTATCTTGTTTCAGTATCCACAAGCGGATCGAAGGGGGTGCAACCCCCTCCACGCCCTGGCTGTTGCTCTGATTTCCTTACGTTTCAGTATCCACAAGCGGATCGAAGGGGGTGCAACTTGTAGAACAATTATTTTCTGTATTTCCTTTACAAATGAGTTTCAGTATCCACAAGCGGATCGAAGGGGGTGCAACTAGCCACTGATAGTGGTGTAAGTTATGTATTAGTTTTGTTTCAGTATCCACAAGCGGATCGAAGGGGGTGCAACAAACTATATGCTTTATCATATGTATAAGATAAAATGTTTCAGTATCCACAAGCGGATCGAAGGGGGTGCAACAAATTGTGGACTTAATAAAAGACTCGTTCACATCGAGTTTCAGTATCCACAAGCGGATCGAAGGGGGTGCAACGTTGCGATTACTGTAACGATGTCTATGACAGAAGCGGTTTCAGTATCCACAAGCGGATCGAAGGGGGTGCAACTAGCCACTGATAGTGGTGTAAGTTATGTATTAGTTTTGTTTCAGTATCCACAAGCGGATCGAAGGGGGTGCAACTTACACCATCCCTTTCGTAAGATGTGAGAGATATGGTTTCAGTATCCACAAGCGGATCGAAGGGGGTGCAACCTATTAGTGCGTTCATTTTCAATATCCTTTCGTTTGTTTCAGTATCCACAAGCGGATCGAAGGGGGTGCAACTATTCTATATCTGATTCTTTATTGGTGGTAGAAAATGTTTCAGTATCCACAAGCGGATCGAAGGGGGTGCAACCCGTGTTGGCGCTGGCGATTGACTTCGCGGCTCTGCAGTTTCAGTATCCACAAGCGGATCGAAGGGGGTGCAACTTTGATAGTATTTGGCTCTCTCTCCATCAGGAATGATGTTTCAGTATCCACAAGCGGATCGAAGGGGGTGCAACTTCGCCAAATTGCCCAATTGAATCCCCTTGCTTAAGTTTCAGTATCCACAAGCGGATCGAAGGGGGTGCAACTGAACGTCCGTGTTGTGACGCCACCCGCAATAGAGCGTTTCAGTATCCACAAGCGGATCGAAGGGGGTGCAACCTTCACGTTCCAGTTCAGCACCCCGCCAGTCGCCAGTGTTTCAGTATCCACAAGCGGATCGAAGGGGGTGCAACTACTGTTAGTTTCAGATAAACTAACAGTACAGGAATGTTTCAGTATCCACAAGCGGATCGAAGGGGGTGCAACTTTTATAATGCGGTTACCCGCTGAAAACGTGATTTTTCGTTTCAGTATCCACAAGCGGATCGAAGGGGGTGCAACAGCCATCGCTGTCCTCCATCTGTTCCAGCGACTCGAGTTTCAGTATCCACAAGCGGATCGAAGGGGGTGCAACAAACCCATCGCTGTCCAAAGGACAGGTCAAAACTAGTTTCAGTATCCACAAGCGGATCGAAGGGGGTGCAACGCCCATTGGATGAAGATGGCTTCGTTAGCGGGACAGTTTCAGTATCCACAAGCGGATCGAAGGGGGTGCAACGTGAAGATGAGCCAAGCACTCTTTACACATGGAGGAGTTTCAGTATCCACAAGCGGATCGAAGGGGGTGCAACCAGCGACGGCGGCATCAGCATGGTGGTGCGGTCGTTGGGTTTCAGTATCCACAAGCGGATCGAAGGGGGTGCAACATTGCTCCAATTTTATCCGCAACAGCCGCAATATGCAGGTTTCAGTATCCACAAGCGGATCGAAGGGGGTGCAACAGAGAAATCGAAGAGGGAGTAATACTGATCCCTGATGTTTCAGTATCCACAAGCGGATCGAAGGGGGTGCAACTCAGAAAATTCATCGACATCTTCTCATTCTCTCCAAGTTTCAGTATCCACAAGCGGATCGAAGGGGGTGCAACCTTAGTGGATCGTCCGGTCTTTCGGAAAGGAACATCGTGTTTCAGTATCCACAAGCGGATCGAAGGGGGTGCAACGCAGGCTGAGGAGTACATCAAGGAGATTGAAATCAAAGTTTCAGTATCCACAAGCGGATCGAAGGGGGTGCAACCGTGTAATACCAATTTCTGGGAAAGCCTTTTAATTGTTTCAGTATCCACAAGCGGATCGAAGGGGGTGCAACTACTTCAAATATGTGGCTGGACGCAATTACCGGATCAGTTTCAGTATCCACAAGCGGATCGAAGGGGGTGCAACTAGATTATTGCTGATGGCACGTTGCAAATCACCGCCTGTTTCAGTATCCACAAGCGGATCGAAGGGGGTGCAACTAGTTCAGGTGACAAAATCCAGGCTCTTCCCGCTTGTTTCAGTATCCACAAGCGGATCGAAGGGGGTGCAACCATTCTACACAAGCGTTAACATTATCCGCACAATGAGTTTCAGTATCCACAAGCGGATCGAAGGGGGTGCAACAACAAATTCATAAGCAAATAACCCCCCGAAAATGAGGGTTTCAGTATCCACAAGCGGATCGAAGGGGGTGCAACTGACGGCTGGAGGGTAAAGCCCCTCCAAGAAATAGCAGTTTCAGTATCCACAAGCGGATCGAAGGGGGTGCAACGTGCTTTGTAAAATTGCAAGCGTTTTTTTGATTTGGTGTTTCAGTATCCACAAGCGGATCGAAGGGGGTGCAACGTCCATCAACCTTAAGTCGCTGAAAAGCGTGTTCAGTGCGTTTCAGTATCCACAAGCGGATCGAAGGGGGTGCAACTTAATCGTTTCCGGAATCTCTTCGCCCACTTACCTTCCGGTTTCAGTATCCACAAGCGGATCGAAGGGGGTGCAACAAAAACAAAAGGAGATTGAAAGATGAACACGTTAATGTTTCAGTATCCACAAGCGGATCGAAGGGGGTGCAACTGTGCCGTCAATAGGTGTATTGGAGTCTGCCCCCGATGTTTCAGTATCCACAAGCGGATCGAAGGGGGTGCAACGATAAAGGTTGATGACAGAGTTATCAACAAAATAAGTTTCAGTATCCACAAGCGGATCGAAGGGGGTGCAACATCGAGAGTTTTATGTAAAACAACAATCGTTTTATGGTTTCAGTATCCACAAGCGGATCGAAGGGGGTGCAACTCTGTCCAGCGGAAATAATTACCGTAGAACATTCCGGTAGTTTCAGTATCCACAAGCGGATCGAAGGGGGTGCAACATTGGTGCGCTTATTTTCCGGCTAGCGGACGTACTGTGTTTCAGTATCCACAAGCGGATCGAAGGGGGTGCAACTGTCCGGCTGGCTTGGCTGGCTGTCCGGCTGGCTTGGCGTTTCAGTATCCACAAGCGGATCGAAGGGGGTGCAACAGATATTATTGATAATATTCTTTCTTGTAATTATTGTTTCAGTATCCACAAGCGGATCGAAGGGGGTGCAACTGTCCGGCTGGCTTGGCTGGCTGTCCGGCTGGCTTGGCGTTTCAGTATCCACAAGCGGATCGAAGGGGGTGCAACTCCTGTAATTCAATGGTGCTGACAGACCCCCCCCGGGTTTCAGTATCCACAAGCGGATCGAAGGGGGTGCAACCCGCCCCTTGTGGACAATTCCCCTCCTCCAAAAAAGGGTTTCAGTATCCACAAGCGGATCGAAGGGGGTGCAACACCTAGATTATGCCATGCAGGTTTTCGGTTCAAAAACAGTTTCAGTATCCACAAGCGGATCGAAGGGGGTGCAACCAAGGCAAGCAAGTAAATTACTTAAGTCCTTTCTTGGTTTCAGTATCCACAAGCGGATCGAAGGGGGTGCAACCGCCACCACGATGACAGCACTCATGCCAGCGCAGTTGGTTTCAGTATCCACAAGCGGATCGAAGGGGGTGCAACTTATCTATGCCGTAAAAAACGAACTTCCGCATCCGCGTTTCAGTATCCACAAGCGGATCGAAGGGGGTGCAACCATGTAGTCATTCATACCTAACCATTTTCCCTTCTTGTTTCAGTATCCACAAGCGGATCGAAGGGGGTGCAACTTCCCCATGATGTAACCATGTCTCAAATTCTCCAACGGTTTCAGTATCCACAAGCGGATCGAAGGGGGTGCAACAACCCACAGTCAATTACTGAACTATTTGAAAAACACGTTTCAGTATCCACAAGCGGATCGAAGGGGGTGCAACTGTATTCATCTTTGCTGATAACACGCTTTCGATATGGTTTCAGTATCCACAAGCGGATCGAAGGGGGTGCAACCGTGCCAGAACTCTGTAAATTGTTCGGGGCAAAAGCGTTTCAGTATCCACAAGCGGATCGAAGGGGGTGCAACAACGATACCACAATAAACAACACAATCGCAATTACAAGTTTCAGTATCCACAAGCGGATCGAAGGGGGTGCAACGCTTGAAAAACAACGGATTGAACCAAGCGCGCAGCGGTTTCAGTATCCACAAGCGGATCGAAGGGGGTGCAACTTTACGACCATGCCGTTATCCGTTATGCCAAGAACGTTTCAGTATCCACAAGCGGATCGAAGGGGGTGCAACGGTCATCCGATTGATGTTATCCTCAAGGGTCATATCGTTTCAGTATCCACAAGCGGATCGAAGGGGGTGCAACCTTTAACACGTGTTGATGTAAGACGCATGTATCAATTGTTTCAGTATCCACAAGCGGATCGAAGGGGGTGCAACTACTACACCAGATAACCTAGAGTTTGTAAGACTTGAGTTTCAGTATCCACAAGCGGATCGAAGGGGGTGCAACATTCCGCACCAGCACCAAACCGTGCGCCATTCGGTTTCGTTTCAGTATCCACAAGCGGATCGAAGGGGGTGCAACTTATGAAGCAGGTGTCAGTCTGCCATCCAATCTTGCCGTTTCAGTATCCACAAGCGGATCGAAGGGGGTGCAACAGCCATATTTTACTGCTTTTAAATAATTTTATTTCAAGTTTCAGTATCCACAAGCGGATCGAAGGGGGTGCAACTTCCGTCATCGCGTGGATTGTTGCTTTTATTGTGATGTTTCAGTATCCACAAGCGGATCGAAGGGGGTGCAACGCTCTGGCCGGTCGGCGCGGTGGTCATCCGCTACGTAGCGTTTCAGTATCCACAAGCGGATCGAAGGGGGTGCAACTCCTGCGGATTACGTCAGTTATCTGCAATCCGAGCGTTTCAGTATCCACAAGCGGATCGAAGGGGGTGCAACCTTGGCGTTGGTCATGTAGCCCAGAGCGCCGATGTGTTTCAGTATCCACAAGCGGATCGAAGGGGGTGCAACCTTGAGCGCGCCGTATTGCGCGTGCTGGATAACTACCGGTTTCAGTATCCACAAGCGGATCGAAGGGGGTGCAACCTTGTTTGGATGCGCCCTAATTGTCGTTTGGAAAACGTTTCAGTATCCACAAGCGGATCGAAGGGGGTGCAACTCAATTTCCGACATTGCGGATGAATTTCCGATTGTCGGTTTCAGTATCCACAAGCGGATCGAAGGGGGTGCAACTCCAGCCTTACGCCGACAAATGTCGAGCTGTTTGACGTTTCAGTATCCACAAGCGGATCGAAGGGGGTGCAACCTTCCCATTTACCAGATTGTACCGCTTGCGTGAGATGTTTCAGTATCCACAAGCGGATCGAAGGGGGTGCAACCGTGCTTGAATTCCCCCCCTTCATCATGACACTTGTTGTTTCAGTATCCACAAGCGGATCGAAGGGGGTGCAACACGTTATGAGGAATAGAAAATATCCGCTTGTTTATCTGTTTCAGTATCCACAAGCGGATCGAAGGGGGTGCAACTAAAAGAAACAAAATCTGCTTTTCCAGATCGTTTTCGTTTCAGTATCCACAAGCGGATCGAAGGGGGTGCAACCAAGGTAGAAAAGACGTTAAAGAGAGTGTACAGGAAGGGTTTCAGTATCCACAAGCGGATCGAAGGGGGTGCAACTGCCCAATTTCTACCCCTATTTTATCAGACTTTTCCAAATACGGGGCATTTTCCATGCCCCCAATTCCTCATTTCAGTTTACACTGAAACATCCTTCCGCCTCTTTTTCGCAAATCGTTTTTTGCTCAAAAAGCGGGGGGTTTTGCGAAAAATGCCCCCCTTACTCCCCCGCCCCGCTCTTGCGGTTGAAAATTTCGTGATAATCGCGGTCGAGTTCCGGGTCAACTTCGGCGTAGCGCTGGGTGGTCACAATACTGCGGTGACGCGCCAACCGGCGGGCTTTTTCTATATTATTGGTCGCCAGCAGCACAACGGTGACAAAATAATGACGAAAAGCGTGCGGATGAATGGCGCGGGCGGCTTCCTCCCCCACCGCTTCGGCAGCCCGCCCCCGCACCAGATCCCAGGCGCTGGACGGATCGAGCGGTTTGGGGAACGCCCGGCCAGCGCGTCGGTCGTGGCGGATGAACAGCGGGCTGCGCTGTTCGAGGGCGGCCGGCCGGCCGCGGCGCGCCGGGGCGGTGTGTTCAGCAGCCGGCTGGCGTTCGTTCAGGTAGTCCTGCAGGGCGCTCAACACCCGCTCCGAAACCCGCACCCAATCTTCCTGATCGCCCTTGCCCAGCACCCGCAGGCGCGCTTCCAGAAAGTCCACATCGCCGATGTTCAGACTGCAGGCTTCCGAAACCCGCAAACCGGTATCCGCCAGCAAGAGAAGGAAGGCGCGGTCGCGCAGGTTGCGCAGGCGCTGACGGCGGCGCTCGGCGCGCCGGGCTGCGGCGTTTTTTGAGCCGGGCGATGTTGCGGGGGCATCATCTTCCGGCGGCAGAGGGGCATCTTTCAGGCGTTCGGCGTATTCGAGCAGACGTTCGATGTCCTCGCGCGGGAACTGCGGGCGGCGCCGCCCGCTCTTGCGGGCGCGCTCGGCAATCAACTGCTCAATCAGCGGCAGGTGCGGGCTGGCAATCCGCTCGGCCAGCAGAAATTTATAAAAACCCTTGACCGCCGAAAGGTACAGGTTCTGGCTGGCCGGGCTGAGGGACTGCAAATCCTCGATGAAGACGGCCACCCAGGACTCATCGAGTTGATCGGCGGGGGTCTGATCGGGGTCGAGCGATTGGCGGCTGCCATCCGGCAGCCGTCGGCCGGCACGCAGAGACTGGCAAAAGGCGTTCAGCCCGTTGCGGTAGGACTGGATGGTGCGCGGGCTGGCACGTTTGACCGAGAGGTAGCGTTGCATGGCTTCGGAAAGGGTGAGCATGGCTTAAGTATACCGTCAAATTGAGGCGGGCAGATCCCAAAAAGCGGCTTGACTCGCGCGGGTGAATTTGCTATACTGATTACGCAAACGTTTGCGCAATCGTTTGCGGAGGAGCCATGCCCACCATCCGAGAAGTTGCCTCGCGCGCCGGCGTTTCCCCAACCACCGTCTCCCACGTCATCAACAATACCCGCTTCGTCTCTGACGAAGCGCGTCAGCGCGTCCTCGAAGCCATGGCCGAACTCAACTACCGCCCCAACGTGCTGGCCCGTTCGCTGCGGCGCGGCGAAACCCGCACCCTCGGCCTGATTCTTCCCGATAGCGCCAACCCCTTCTTTGCCGAAATTGCCCGCGCCATTGAAGATGCGGCATTCAGCGCCGGTTACAACGTCATCCTCGGTAACAGTGAAAACGAACTGACCAAAGAACAGGTCTACGTGGATGTGCTGGTCAACAAGCAGGTGGACGGCCTGATTTTTGTCGCCAGCGGCGATCACAGCCCCTCGCTCGAACACCTCGTCCGCGAGGGTCTGCCGGTGGTGGTGGTAGACCGCCGCCTGAGCGGTCTGGAGGTGGATACCGTCCTGACCGACAACCTGCAAGGCGGGCTGACTGCCGCCCGCTACCTGCTGGAACTCGGCCACCGCCGGATTGCCTGCATCACTGGCCCTTCCAACCTGACCCCCAGCGCCGAGCGGGTGATCGGCTACCGGCGCGCGCTGGAAGAATACGGCCTGCCGGCGGAAGAAGAACTGATTCGCAAGGGCGACTTTCACCCGCGTTCCGGCTACCGGGCAGCTGCCGACTTAATCCGCCTGCAGCCGCGCCCCAGCGCCATGTTCATCTGCAACGACATGATGGCGATCGGCGCGCTGCGGGCGCTGAGCGAGGCCGGCCTGCGCGTACCGGAGGACTGCTCGCTGATCGGTTTTGACGACATCGAACTGGCCTCCTACGTCACCCCGCCCCTCACCACCATCCGGCAGGATAAAGCCGCCCTCGCCGAAGCCGCGGTCACCCTGCTGCTGGAGCGGATTGCCGAGCCCGGCAAACCGGCGCGCACCCGCATTCTGCCAACTCAACTTGTTGAACGTCTTTCCACACGGAGGATTGTATGAAAAAAAGGATTGTCGTGGTCGGCAGTTTGAACATGGATCTGGTCGTGCGCGCCCCGCGCCATCCGCAGCCGGGCGAAACCCTAATCGGCGGCGATTTCCAGACCTTTCCGGGCGGCAAAGGCGCCAACCAGGCGGTTGCCGCGGCGCGGTTGGGCGCCGAAGTGCGTATGATCGGCCGGGTCGGAAGGGATGCCTTTGGCGATGCGCTGCTGGAAACCGTCCGGCGGGACGGTGTGGATACCACCTTCATCCGCCGCGACGAGCAAGCCGCCACCGGCGTTGCCCTGATCACCCTTGACGCAGGCGGGCAGAACACAATTGTGGTGGCGCCGGGCGCTAACATGCAGGTCACCCCGCAGGATATTGAGGAGTCCGCAGCGGCTTTTGAGGGCGCCGACCTGCTGCTAATGCAGCTGGAATGCCCGCTGGAAGCCGTGCAGGCCGCCGCGCGGCTGGCTCACCGCCACGGTCTGGCGGTGGCACTGAACCCGGCCCCGGCCCGTCCGCTGCCGGCCGATCTGCTGGCACAAACCGATTACCTGCTGCCGAATCAGCCGGAACTGCGCCTGCTGGCGGAGGGCGAAGCCGATCTGTATGCGGCTGCGGCGCGGCTGCTGACCAGCGGTGTGCGCAATCTGGTGGTCACGCTGGGCGAAGAAGGTGCCCTGCTGGTCACCGCCGGCGGTCAGGAAAAACTGCCGGCTTTCCCGGTAACGGTGGTGGACACGGTCGCCGCCGGAGATGCCTTTGCGGCCGCCTTTTGTGTGGCGCTGGCCGAAGGCCAACCCCTGCGCGAGGCAGTCATCTGGGGCAATGCCGCCGGCGCCCTTGCCGTAACCCGCCCGGGCGCGCAGCCCTCCATGCCCACCCGCGCAGAACTCACTCAATTTCTGAAGGAGCGTCACCCATGAAGAAAACCCCCCTGCTGAACATCGCACTTTCGGAAGTCATTGCCAGTCTGGGTCATGGCGATCTGCTGGTGATTGGAGATGCCGGCCTGCCGATTCCCCCCGAAACCCTGCGAATTGACCTGGCGCTGACCAGAAATATTCCCACTTTTTTAGATACCGTCCGTACCGTGCTGGAAGAGATGCGGGTGGAAAAAGTGCTGGTTGCGCGTGAAACTGCTCAGGTCAGCCCGCAGGTAATGGAGGAGTTGAAACGGCTGCTTCCGGATACCCCCTTTGAAGAAATCAGCCACACGGAATTGAAAGAACGCTGCGCCCAGGCCCGTGCCGTGGTGCGCACCGGTGAGTTCACCCCCTACGCCAATGTGATTCTGGTTTCCGGCGTGGTTTTCTAGGTTCAACCAGCGGAGTGCAGCCATGACCCCTGCTCAGCCAGCCACCCAAGCCCCTGCATTTGACCGGCGCGCCTTCCTGCAGCGCTTCGGGTTGGTGTTTTCATTCCTGCTGTTGATTGTGGCGCTTTCCCTGCTTTCCGAGCGTTTCCTGACCTCCACCAATCTGATCAACATCCTGCGGCAGGCCACCATCAACGGCATCATCAGCGTTGGCATGACGCTGGTGATCCTGACCGGCGGAATTGACCTGTCGGTCGGCTCGGTGCTGGCGTTGTCGGTCACCATCGGGGCGTCCCTGATGAAACAGGGACAACCGGTTGGGTTGTCAGTGCTGGCTGCGCTCTCCATCGGCACGCTGCTGGGCGTCATTAACGGCCTGATGATCTCGCGCGCCAAAATTCCACCGTTCATCGCCACGCTGGGTATGTTGACGGTTGCCCGCGGTCTGACACTGATGTACACCCAGGGCCAACCGATCACCGGCCTACCGGCGGCTTTCCGCTGGATTGGCACCGGCGTCGTTGGCGGTATTCCTGTGCCAATCATCCTGACCCTGCTGGTGTTTATCGTTGGGTGGCTTTTTCTCAGCCGCACAAAATTCGGCGCTCAAATCTACTTGATGGGCGATAACCCCAACGCCGCACGACTTGTCGGCGTGCCAATCGAGCGCATGACTGTGCTGGTATATGCCATTTCCGGCTTTTGTGCCGCACTGGCCGGGCTGGTTCTGGTGGCCCGTCTCGACTCGGCCCAGCCAATCATCGGCCAGGGCTACGAATTCAACGCCATTGCTGCGGTCGTGGTTGGCGGCACCAGTTTTGCCGGTGGAGAGGGCGGCTTGGGTGGCACCCTGCTGGGAACACTGCTGATTGAAACGCTCAACAACGGCCTCAATCTGCTGAATGTGTCCCCCTTGTGGGAACAGGTCGTCAAAGGCGTGGTGATTGCGCTGGCGTTGCTGCTGCACAAAGCCTTCAACCCACCATCCAGATAGACCGATTCACCAAGAGGAAAGGAGGTTTATGACCGTTACAGAAAGAAGAAAAACCAATTGCCCATCCACCTGTACCGGCAAGCGGTACAAACCTACCCCAGTCTAATTCTCGGAGGAGAACCATGAAACACCTGCTTAAGATTGTGTCCCTGTTCATGCTAGTTGCGCTGATCCTGGGGGCTTGCGCACCTCAGGCAACACCTACCACGGCCCCCACCCAACCCACCGGCGAAACCACCCTTGGGCTGGTCATTTCGACCCTCAATAACCCCTTCTTCGTCACCCTGCGGGACGGCGCTCAAAAAGCCGCCGATGCCGCCGGTGTCAAACTCATCGTCGTGGATGCCCAGGACGACTCCGCCAAAATGACCGCCGGTATCGAAGACCTGATCAACAAGAAGGTCTCCGCCCTGCTCATCAACCCAACCGACTCCGATGCCGTCGTCCCTGCCATTCAGAAAGCCAACGACGCCGGTATCCCCGTTTTCACCGTTGACCGCGGCGCTAACGGCGGCACCGTCGTCAGCCACATCGCCTCCGACAACGTCGCCGGCGGCAAGATGGCAGCCGAATTCCTCTGCAAGGCCATCGGCGGCAAGGGCAAGGTGGTGGAACTGCAGGGCATCGCCGGTACTTCGGCAGCCCGCGACCGCGGCCAGGGCTTCAACGACTACATGTCCACCTCCTGCAAGGATGCCCAGATTGTCGCCCAGCAAACCGCCGACTTCAACCGCGACAAGGGCCTGAAAGTCTTTGAAAACATCCTGCAAGCCCAGCCCGAAATCAACGGCGTCTTCGCCCACAACGATGAGATGATCCTCGGCGCCATTCAGGCCGCCGAAGCCGCCGGACGCACCGGTATCGTCTTCGTCGGCTTCGATGCCATTGACGACGCCGTTCAGGCCGTCAAAAACGGCAAACTGGCCGCCACCGTCGCTCAGCAGCCGGACGTGATGGGCAAGATGGCCGTCGAAACCGCCGTCAAATACCTGAGCGGTGAAAAAGTCGAATCCTACATCCCCGTACCGCTGAATTTAGTCACCGCCGAATCGCTGGGTGTTACCCCCGCCAAACCCGCGGCTGAAATCACCCTCGGGCTGGTCATTTCGACCCTCAATAACCCCTTCTTCGTCACCCTGCGGGACGGCGCTCAAAAAGCCGCCGATGCCGCCGGTGTCAAACTCATCGTCGTGGATGCCCAGGACGACTCCGCCAAGATGACCGCCGGTATCGAAGACCTGATCAACAAGAAGGTCTCCGCCCTGCTCATCAACCCAACCGACTCCGATGCCGTCGTCCCTGCCATTCAGAAAGCCAACGACGCCGGTATCCCCGTTTTCACCGTTGACCGCGGCGCTAACGGCGGCACCGTCGTCAGCCACATCGCCTCCGACAACGTCGCCGGCGGTAAGATGGCAGCCGAATTCCTCTGCAAGGCCATCGGCGGCAAGGGCAAGGTGGTGGAACTACAGGGCATCGCCGGTACTTCGGCAGCCCGCGACCGCGGCCAGGGCTTCAACGACTACATGTCCACCTCCTGCAAGGATGCCCAGATCGTCGCCCAGCAAACCGCCGACTTCAACCGCGACAAGGGCCTGAAAGTCTTTGAAAACATCCTGCAAGCCCAGCCCGAAATCAACGGCGTTTTCGCCCACAACGATGAGATGATCCTCGGCGCCATTCAGGCCGCTGAAGCCGCCGGACGCACTGGTATCGTCTTCGTCGGCTTTGATGCCATTGACGACGCCGTTCAGGCCGTCAAAGACGGCAAACTGGCCGCCACCGTCGCTCAGCAGCCGGACGTGATGGGTAAACTGGCGGTCGAAACCGCCGTCAAATACCTGAGCGGTGAAAAAGTCGAGTCCTACATCCCCGTACCGCTCAATCTGGTCACCAAATAATTCATTTCCAAAGACCGACTGGGGGTGGATGGTTTATCCACCCCCAGTCCCACAAGAGGTTGCATGACCGAGCCAATCCCCCGTCTCAAACTGGAGCATATCCACAAGTCCTTTCCCGGCGTGCAGGCCGTCAACGATGTCAGTCTGGAAGTGTACGGCGGTCAAATTATGGCGCTGGTAGGCGAAAACGGCGCCGGCAAGTCCACCCTGATGAACATCATCAACGGGGTGGTGCCGCTGGATTCGGGCAGCATCATTCTGGATGGCCGGCCCGTTCAAATCACCTCGCCACGCCGGGCGCTGGAACTGGGCATCACCATGATTCACCAGGAACTGGCTCTGATTCCCGAATTGACCGTCGGGCAGAACATTTTTTTGGGGCGGGAACCCACCCGGTTCGGCGGCTGGATGGACTGGGAGCAGGTCTACCGGCTGGCTCAACAGGAGCTTGACCGGCTGGGAATTGACATCTCGGCACGCGCCAAAATTGCCGATTTGTCCATTGCCGAACGCCAGCTGGTGGAAATTGCTAAAGCCCTCTCCTATCAGGCGCGCCTGATTGCGCTGGACGAGCCAACCAGTTCACTGACCAGCCGCGAAACCGAAACACTTTTTCGACTGATGCGCACCCTGCGCGAGGAAGGCGTCGCTCTCATTTACATCTCCCACCGCTTGGAAGAAGTGTTTGAACTGGCCGACCGGATCGCTGTCATGCGGGACGGCCATCTGGTTGCTGAAGGAGTCGCCGCCGAATTTACCCCCAACCGTTTGGTGCAGTTGATGGTCGGACGAGAGTTGAACGAGTTTTTCCCAAAAAGCCCCACCCAACGGGGCGCGCCGATATTGAAAGCCGTCAACCTGCATGCCGGCAGAGAAGTGCGCGGTGTTTCCTTTGAGTTGCACCGCGGGGAAATTGTCGGCATGGCCGGACTGGTCGGTTCGGGACGCACCAACGTGGCCCGCCTGCTGTTTGGCGCAGACCCGCTCCGGCAGGGTGAAATCTGGTTGGAGGGCAAACGGGTCGAACTGCGTTCACCGCGGGACGCCATCCGTCTGGGTATTGGACTGGTACCGGAAGATCGCAAGGCGCAGGGACTGTTCCTGAAACAGAGTGTGCGTTATAATGCCGCGGCCGTTCTGCTGCAATTCCTGTCGCGCTTGAGTTTTATCAACTTTCGCGCCATCAATCAGCTGGTGCGTCAACTGGTGGAACGCCTGCGTGTCCGCACTCCATCGCTCAATCAGCAGGTTCGCAATCTCTCCGGTGGCAACCAGCAGAAAGTGGTCATCGCCCGCTGGCTGGCACTCAACCCCAAAGTGCTCATTCTGGACGAGCCAACCCGCGGCGTGGATGTGGGCGCCAAAGCCGAGATTCACGCCCTGATGAACGAACTGGCGGCTCAGGGCATGGCCATCTTGATGATTTCATCCGAGTTGCCGGAGGTGCTGGGGGTCAGTGATCGAATTCTGGTGATGCGGGAAGGCCGTCTGGTAGCCGAGATGAGCCGTGAGGAAGCCACCCAAGACCGGATTATGCAGGCTGCTACCGGTCAGGTATGAGGAGGAAAGGTAAGGTGCGTGCATGAAAACCAGCAATCATTCCAATTCTCTCCTTAGTTTTATCCGCCGCGCCAGTACCTATCTGATTCTGCTGGTGATTCTGGTGTGGTTTGCCCTGCTCTCCCCCGACTTTCTGACCGTCAACAACCTGCTTACTGTGGCGTTGCAAACCTCGTTGATTGCGCTGGTTGCCATCGGTATGACCTTTACCATCATCACCGGCGGGATTGACCTGTCGGTCGGCTCTACTGCAGCACTGGCAGGGGTGCTGGCGGCCGGCGCGGCTACCCGTCTCGGATTGGGCACCTATCCCGGCCTTGTGATCGGGTTACTCAGCGGGGTTGGCATCGGCTTTCTCAACGGGGCGTTGATTGTCTGGGGTCGGATGCCGCCGTTTGTGGCAACTCTGGCGACCATGGCCATTGGGCGCGGCCTGACCCTTGTCTATACGCAAGGTCGGCCGATTGCCGGTCTCGATAAGGCATTCACTTTTTGGGGCGGGAACGGTTGGCTGGGCGTTCCGGTACCGGTCTGGGTGCTGCTGGTCGTGGCCATTGTGGCACACCTGATCCTTAAGCAGACTCCCCTGGGTTTGCGAATTTTCTCCGTCGGGGGCGGCGAAGAAACCACCCGTCTTGCCGGTGTGAATGTCGGCACGGTTAAGTTCAGCGTCTATGTATTCAGCGGCATCTGCGCGGCGCTCAGCGGCCTGATTTTGACCGCCCGCCTGTGGTCGGCCCAGCCAAACATCGGCATCGGACTGGAATTGGACGCCATCGCAGCGGCTGTGCTGGGCGGCAGCAGTCTGGCGGGCGGCATTGGCAGTATACCGGGCACGCTGGCCGGGGCTTTCATCATCGGTATCCTCTCCAACGGCCTGAATCTGCTCGAAGTGCCCTCTTACAATCAGCAGGTTGTCAAGGGAATGGTCTTTATCGCCGCTGTAATGCTGGATTACTTCATCAAACAGCGCAAATTTGCGCCGGCTGCCAAAGCGGTTGAGGAGTAAGGCTGCATTGCATGAAATGCCACGCTCTCAAAGCGAGGGGGGAACTCACCCGTCTGAGCACAAGGGTGTGAAGAAATCATGCTGCCCTTGCGGAGAATCATCATGCCGATTCCTGAAAACCTGTACAGTATATAACCCAAAGGCGCAAAGCAGTCAACACTCATATCACTCAAACCCTAAGCGTCTTGGCGTTAAATTACCGGGCGTGAAGAAACCATTTGCAAGAATGCAAACCCTGCCCGGATCAGCCCTCACCCTGCCCGCTTCAAAACCAGTGCCCCCTCACCCTGTACGATGAAGCGCCGCTGCCCGCCGCGCTGCTCCAAAACCCGGTCGCCCTCAGCCTGCCAGCCGTCCGGCAGGCTGACCTCTGCGGTGAAATGCGGGGCGCTGGTTTGCAGCCGAATTTCCCCCGCGCTGCGGTGGATGGAAGTCACCTCATCGGTCAGGTAGTGCAGAATCAGCCCCTCGCCCAGCCGCCACTCCAGCGGCAGAATCAGGCCGCGGCGCGCCTCAACCCGCAGCGGGCGGCCGCCGAACAAACCCTTGCCGTCAAGCCGGATGACCGTTTCCAGCGGGTCATCCTGATAATTATTGACAAACAGGAACGACCCGTTTTCGCCCTCGCTCAAGCGCAGGTCAAGCCACTCATCCACCTCAAACAGGCGCGGGATGCCCATCTTCACCGCCATTTGATCCAGCACGGCTAAGTCTTCCAGCGTGCTGACGGGCAAAGCCGCTCCCAGCAGCATCACCCTGCCGCGCCCCACCGACTTGATCAAACCGACGATCTCGCCATCGCCGGTACAGGCAAACACTTCGTCAAAGTCGCCGGTGTACGTTTCCAGAAAACGCACCGGCAGATGCGGAGTGTCGAAGGCGCGAATTTCAGCAGGCTGAAATGGCGGGTGGGTGTTAACCCGTTGGATACCCAGCGCCTGTTTCAGCATCTCAGCCGAACGGCCGTGGTCATCTTCAACCGGCAGGCGGCCGATTAAAATCAACCGTCCGCCGCTTTCGGCGTAGGCGATTAATTTTTGCTGCACATCCGGCGAACAGCGCCGTTCGATCATCATCCACAGGCTGGGGCTGGTTCCGGCATCCAACCGCTCGCGGCTGATTTCAACTGCATCGAACGGGCGATGGGTCAGCGCCAGCCCGCGCCCAATCTGATCAAACAAAATCACCTCGCGCTGATGGGTGATCTGCTCCACCCACTGCTCTTCCTGCGGGTGATAGACCTCGCTCATAAAATCATCCAGTCGAAAGGCAACTCTGGTAACATAGCGCGGACGGGCCAGCAAAAGGTCATCCGCATAGGCCGCCATCACACTCGAAAGGCGCGGGTAACGGTGAAAGTGGCGGCGCAGTGTGCCATCCTTGCGGACGGGATGCCCCCAATCATGCCGGCGCACCGAGCTGAGCAGCGGGTGATTCTCCCCATCGAAAAAGAGGTAATGATTAATCCCGCGCATCCCGCCGGAAATGCACAGACGGGCGTGCAAATCATAGAACGAAGATTGCCCGTTGCCGAAATCGGGGTTACCGCCGGCCTGGAACTCCATTGAAAAGAGCGGCTGAGCCGGATTTTGGAGGGCTTTGGTCATTTCGTTGACCAGCAGCAACTGATGAAAGTTGCCCTCCCCGATAAAGAGCGGATACACATCCGTTGCGCTGATGATGTTCTCGCTCTCCATCACCTCCACCAGCTGCGAAAGGCCAATCGGGAAGGTCTTGCCGCCGTTGGCAAAGCCATGAATGTTGACCACCGCGGGGACTTCCATGCCGTTGCGGCGGGCTTCGTCCCGCAAAAAGGCAGCATATTCCCGCAGGTAAGTCCGGTAAAAGCGGCGGTAGTCTGCCGCCACTTGCGCCCCGACCGGGCTGGCCGGGTCACTGAGGGCCACTTTCAGGAAAGCCCTCAGGTCACCCTCTGGATAAGCATGCGGAAGATTACCCGCGTTGCTCTTTTCCACAAACGCAGCAAACCGCGCCAGAGTGTGCGGGTTGAGATCGAACATCCGGCGCACCCAATGGGGCATGCCCATCTCGTTGTCCAGTTGAATCATCAGGATTTTGCCGCCGCGTGTCACCTGACGGGGCGCCAGCGCCTCAAATACCGCCCGGTACCACTGCTGTACCCCGGCCAAAAAGTCGGGATGCAGGTAACTGGCGATGTTCTGCGCCTGCCCGCGCTGATCCACGACCGCTGCCTGCGGATGGCGCTCAAAAAACCACGGCGGTATGCCCTCGTTGATCGTCTCGGCCATGATATACGGGCCGGGACGGGCGATGATGAACAAACCCATCTCGGCCGCAAGGTCCAAAAAACCAACCAGATTGCGCAGGGGATGAGTCCGGCCGGTCAGATCCGGACTGCCCGGTTCGGGTTCGTGCCACAGCCAGGGGATGTAAGCCGCAACCGTGTTGAAACCGGCTTTTTGAAGCAGTTTTAGCCGTTCGCGCCAGGTTTCAAAGGGGGAACGAAAGTAATGAAATTCACCGGCCTGAATCAGGAGCGGCCGGTCGTTGTACCAGAATTGTTGGGAGTGAATTTCAAAGGAAGCCACGCTGATCATCCTGTAATTAATGAATGGGTTGGCGCTCGTAGCGAGGATTCACGCACGATTAAATGGGTGGGAATCCGCCGTTGCTCGAACGGCTGCCCCTCTTCCAGAAACCGAATCAACTGGGTGGCAGCCTGGGCGCCCCATTCGAAGCGCGAAGCGCCCACCGTCGTAAGGGAAGGCTGCATGTAACGGGCAATGAGAATGTCATCAAAGCCCACCACCGCCACATCCTGCGGCGCGCGCAGCCCGGCCTCTTTCAACGCCTCGATGAAGCCAATTGCCATCTGATCATTGGCGCAAAAGACGGCTTCGGGCAAATCGCCGGCGGCAATCATCATCCGCCCGATGTCGTAACCGCTCAGACGGGTAAAATTACCCTGATAGATGGGTACGCTCAAGCCCTTATCGGCGGCCTTTTCCAAAAACGTTTGGCGGCGCTCGGTGTTATCCAGGGAGTCCACCGCCCCGGCGATGAAAGCCATCCGGCGGCAGCCCTGCTCAAAGAGATGGTCGAAAGCCTCGCCAACTCCCTGCGCGTTATCCAGCAGCAACGGCAAAATGCACTCATGCTCGATGTAGCGATCCATCACCACAATGGGAAAGCGGGGCGAAACCAGTTTGAGCAAGATCTCGCTGCTGACCTTGTAATCGAACACGATCCCACCGTCCACCTGCCGCTGAGTCAGCATCTTGCGCAGCGAACGCGCCTGCGGGCAGACGATTAATTCGTACTCAGTTTTTAAGACCGTCTGATGAATGCCCTCCAAAATTTCTTCGTAGAATTGACCGCCAAAACTGGTAATGAAAACCCCCAGCGTGAGCGTCTTGCGTTTTTTCAGGTGGCGGGCAAAGGCATTCGGGTAGTAATTCAACTCGCTTGCGGCTTTGAGGACGCGCTGGCGGGTTTCCTCGCTGATTGTGCCGGTATTGTTCAGCGCGTAGGAAGCCGCCGTCACACTCACTTTGGCACGTTTGGCAACATCGCGGATGGTCGTCATCTGCTCACTCCCTTACCTGCCGGAATTCCAATCGTTCCAGACCTTTGATGATCGGTTCACTGTTCATCACCAAAGGGTAGATCCAGTCGTTCTGGTAATTAGCCAGCATCAGCAGCGAGATGCCCTTATCAATGCCGATCACGTCGCTGGCAAACCAGTTGCGACTGAGGTTGTAAGCATCCATGAACCCATAGCGGCCTTTGAGTCGTTCGATGGAGTAGTAATTCAGCATGGCTTGTTTAACCTGTTCCGGCAAAAAGATGATCGAGCCAATCGCCCCGGCCGGCGGGACGGTGTCATCCACGCGGTGGACGGTGTTATCGTAACCGGAGGGCGGCGCGCCGTAGCGTCCATCGTAACCGTCCGGGCCGTCGCAGGCGGTCAGCCCCCAGGCATTCGGGCCGATTGTCTTGAACTTGTTTTGCATGCGCACGGCGTAATTGTAATGCGCCAGTGAGGCCTCCACCGAGTTTTGGAACCAATTAACCCCGTCGCGATCTACAAGGTTGCGAAAATCAATCCAGGCGTGACTGAACTGGTAGGTAAAAATTGAATGAAACCACGAGTGGATGAAGGGCTGGCCATCGCCGTAGGTGACATAGTGGCGGGTGAAGGCGTAATATACATCCGGATCAATCGGGTAAGAATCGGAACCCGCCGCCAGAATGTAGAGCATGAGTTGCTCGGCGTAAAAATCCCAGTGGCCTTCAAAGCCCTTTTCGGGGTAATAGCCCATGTAGAACAGGTCGCGGTTCTCATCCACAAACCAGCGCCAGTTGATTTCATCGTAAATCCGGCGGGCTTTCTCGGCAATTTCGCCGCCAAAGTACTCCCCCGCCGAAAGCACCCCCATCATTAAGATGGCGGTATCAATGTTGGATACTTCGCTGTTCCAGGCCCGTTTGCCGGTGCGGATGTTCAAAAAATGGTAGTAAAATCCCTCCACCCTGTCCAGTTTCAAAAGCGTATCCAGCGTGCAATTGACCCGCTCGGCGGCCTGCTGGCGGGTAATGTAGCCCTTTTCCACGCCGATGATGTAGGCGGTCAGGCCAAAACCGACCGAGGCAATGCTGGCAATCCCCTCGGCGCCGGGGTAACGGTCGCGGATCAGCCCGCAGCCGGGGCTGTCAGGATCGCTGTTGGCCTGTTCCCAAAAAAAGTCGAACGATCCCTTCATCTCGTACTCGATAATCTCTTCGATGGGGGGAAGGGGGGATGGGGAGGGTGTCAGAGTGGGCATGATGATCTCCGTTGGGGATGGGTTAATCAAAGGAATAGTTGGGGTTGTCTGTGGTGGCAGGGTAGAAACAGCCGGTGATTCGGTTGGCGGTGGAGTCATCGGCTGGACGCAACCGGTCAGGGTGAGAACCAGAATCAGACCGAACAAAATCACTCTATTCACCGGTAACTCCCGTCCTTTCCACCGATTCAACGAACCAGCGCTGCAAGATGAAATACAACACCAGCAGCGGCACAATGTTCAAAAAGGTGCCGCTCAATTTGACCGCCTCATTGATGCGGTCAAAGATGTTGACAACCCCCGGCGGGTAGAGATTTTCATAAGCCTGCACAAACTTGCTCAACTGCATTGGCAGGGTTTGAATGCCGCCTTCCAGAAAGATGACCGTCAGGAAAGTTTCGTTCCAGTACCAGACCGTTGAGAACAAAATCGTCACCACATAAGCCGGCAGGGCGTTTGGCAGCGCAATACGAAGGAAGATGGTCAAATCCGAAGCGCCGTCCAGTCGCGCCGATTCCTCCAGCACTTTGGGAATGGTGCTGAACGATTGATAAAAGATGAGAATGAAGATGGCGCTTTTGAACCCCTGCCCGACCGCCGCCGGCAGAAGCAGCGAGAGGATGTTGCCCAGCAAGCCGTATTCCTTGTAAGTGAGCATTTGGGGCAGTACTGTGTTTTGAGGAGGGATGATAAACGTTGCCAGCATCAGCAGAAAGATGAGTCGCTTGCCCGGAAAGCGGTAGCGAGCCAAGCCGTAACCGACCAGCGAACACACCACCGCTTGAATTAACGAAGGCAGCAGACTGGTCAGCACCGAGTTTAGAAAGGTCTGCGGGTAATTCAACACCCGGTAGGCTTTGAGGTAATTTTCCACATAAAACTGAGTCGGCACCCATTGCACCATTGGGTTGAGCAGGTCTTGCGGGCTTTTCATGCTGGTGATGAACATATACAACAGCGGGTAGAGATAGACAAAGGCAATCACCGCCAGCACTGTGTAAAGAATCAAGAGAAAGACCAATCCGTAATGCGTTCGGCTGCCGAACAGCGCTGCACGGATGCGGTCGTAGTCCCAACGCGCAAAAATCCGTTTCAGCATGGCTTCATTTCCTCCCTCCCCCGCGCAGAATCAAATACGTGACCGCCAACAGCACGATCAACACCCCAAAGTAGATAAAAGCCATCGCGCTGGCGTAGCCAATTCCGCCCTGCACGGCGTAGGTCTGGCTATAAATGTAACGCACCACCTTGTTTTCGGAAAAATGGGAAAGCGTGATGATGGTATACACCGCATTGATCACCGTGGTTGTGGAAAGCGAAGGCAGGGTAATTTTCCAGAAGGAAACCCACGCCGAAGCTCCGTCCATGGCGGCGGCTTCGTACACGCTGCGGTCAATTTTTTGCAAACTGGCCAGATAAATCAGAATCTGAACGCCCGAAAACCAGAAAATGATGATGAACGAGGTCAAAAGGTACTGAATCGGATTGCGCAAATAGACCGGCAGGTCTTGCAGGAATTGAGACACCGCCGCCAGATTGGCAAATTCCGGCACCGAAGTCACCCCCTGGGCAATCAGTTCACGAATGACCGGGCCGCTGGTGATGATCACCGGCAGGAAGAAAATTGTGCGGAAAATCCCTTTGAGCGGAAAATCCAGATTCAGGAACAGGGCGATGATCATCGCAAAGATCAACACAATCGGCGTGGAAATCAGGGTTTCGAGGGCGTATTCGATGACCAGCTGCACAAACGTCGGGTCGGTGAACAGCGCACGGGTGTAGTTAGCCCAGCGCACAAAGTTCAGGTCAATGCCGGTGGCCGTTACTGTGACCTGATGCAGACTGTACCGAAAAGTCTCGATCAACGGAAAGAGGGTAAACAGCCCAAAACCCGCCAGCCAGATCAGCACAAAGCCGTAACCGCTCAAAGCCTCCCGCACCGAAGGCGGAATTTCGTTGCGCAGCAGTTTGCGCAGATTCATGGCTGCCCTCCCATCACACCCCGCGCATCCCGTGCCGGTACAACCAGACCGTTTTCCGTTGTGAATGGCTGATCGGTGTAGTTGACAATCACCCGATAGCCGTTGGCATAGGTGGTGGCAAACACCCCCGCTGCCAGTTTCTGTCGGGCAATGATCCCCTGCCCCACCGCCGGCCCGAGCAGTTCATTCAGCCAGCGGTAAGTTTCCTTCACTTCCTTTTCCCACTGAGCATAGGCCGAGGTAAAAACCCAACTGGATGAGGTTCTCAAAATTTTGGCGGTCACTTCGTGAGAGAGGAAGAAGGACGGGTAAATGCCATAATCGGCATGTCTGAGGCGGTCACCCTGCGGGTCGGATGAAAAATTCAGCGGCGGCCCGTAATACGCCACCGTACCGGCAAGCACAATCGGCAAAAACGGAACGCTCTCGCTGGTGAAGATGTAACCGCTGTCATCCAGCGGCATGTCGAAATAACCCTGCATCCAGCCAAAGACATAGGCGTTTGGGTTGTAAAAAGCCAGCGGAGTGGGCAATTCCCCCAGCAATTGCTGATAGCGGCGCAAAGTCTGCTCACGATTCAGCGCCGGGTTTGCGCGAAAATCGCTGTACAGCATCGTCCCCAGTTGATCCAGCGCCAGTCCGGCGGCGAGTTTCTCGTCGGTCTGGTCAGCCAGCCGAGTCAAACGGCGGGCAAGTGAATCGGCATTCAGGTAGTAAGAAACCTTGTAACGGTTGTACCCGATCATGTAGACGCCGGTAATTGCCATTGCCAGATCACGGCGTGGCGAATAGCCGCCTTCATCACGCAAGGCTGCCTGCGGATCGGCATACAGGTACAAGCGACCCCCGTTTGCGGATAACCGCTCCGAAACTGCCCGTAATTCGGCAAGGCTGCCCAAATTTCGGTCCAGCCGCAAAGAATCACCCGGCATGCTGGCCGCGCCCAGCGGCTGCCAGCCGTAGTAGACCGCTTCAACCCGCTGAATTTGCAGGTCATCCAGAATGGCGCGCATCTGCTCGACCGTCGTCATCGGAATCATGCGGTTCCACAGCAAAACTTTTTCCTTATCACCGCCCAAAAATTCGAGATGAATGCCAATTGAATCACCGCCGGTAGAAACCGGTTTGAGCCAGCCCTTTTCCAGCAAGAACTGCCGGTAACTGCGCGCCAAGCCGACATAATCGCTCTCAACGCCGGTCAAAAAACGGTAACGCACTTTGATATCAAATACGTTGGTCTCTTTTTGCAAGGTAGTCACCCCGGCGCCGGCCCGGTTGGTGGCCTGAAAGTAACTCTGGTTATAAATAAAGGCGTGGTAGGCAAAGTTGAAATTGGTGATGATACCGGACGGGTGAACGTGTAGTTCGGCGTAAGCCGATCCCTCTTCGACAATGGACAGGTAAGCATTCCGGCCTTCACCATGCACCATACCCATCACCGGCAGGCTCAGGCGGTACGGTCGGTTGATGTTCGGGTCAAACGGCAGCTGCGCAATCATCCCCAAATCCGGTCCGTAATAGCGCCCGTAAAACATGGTGCGGGCTTTGGTGGTGGCTGCCAACGGAATCACACTGCCGCTGCCATCCGGAACCAAGATATAGCCACTGACCTCGTCGGCGCGGGTGGCTCCCATGAAGGGATACAGGTACAACAGCCCCAGCTTGTAAGCCGGGTTTTCCTGCCGGATGGAAGCAAACGGGATCTCGACATGCACTCCATCCGCCTCCAGATGGACATTTAACTGCATCCCAATGCCAAAATCAGCGAACAGCAAATCCGCCTCAAATCCCTGCCCGGTGGGACGAAAATCCAGCACGGTGCCGGCATTGCTGATTGAGATACGCTTGTTGACGGCTTTCTCATCCAGGTACTCAATGCTGATGGCGCTGTCCGCGAACGCCGTCCACGAGCGGTTCAGGCGGTCGCCGGGGGCCGGTTTATCGAGGTTGGAGTGCCACAGGTAACCGCTGCGCTTATCCAATACCTTGAAGGCGAGGGTTGCAGGATGAGCGTATAAAACGAAGGCTTCATTCTCCCCCACCTGCTGGAACTCGGGTGGGATTTCGGTTTGTCTGGCACTCCCCAATTTTGTGTTGTTATGGCTATACGCATTATTTTGGAGATGGTCAATTGCTGCCACCGACCCGTGCGGCAGCCCCGCCAGCCCAATGAGCAGCATCAACACCAGCACCAATCGCCCGATCCGTTCAGCCACGCAGCCCCACCTCCTGAATGATTGCCCGGATGAAGTCCAGCAACTGATTGGACAGAACAAAGAAGACATACGCCGTCAGAAGAAACATCAGCATCGTAAAGAGCGTCAGTCCGATGTTACGCAGGGTCTCGACAAACGAGTAATTATGGATCTCCATCACCATGATCAACAGCATCAAGGCACACCAGGCGTAAATTAAATCGCGGCTGAAGGTGTAGATGAACACCTCATTCAACGTCAGCAGATTGGACAACAATGCCAGCGGCAGGGCAAACAACGCATAGGGGAACAGACTGTATGCGCTGCCGATGAACACATCCCGAAAACGCCCCTCTCCATCGGTGATGGTTGAAATCAGGTAATTGGCAATGTTCCACAAACCCAGCCCAATCATTAGGGTGACTACCTCGCTGGCAACCGGTACATCCTCCGCCGAAGCATAGGGGTTGAAAATGAACCCCGTCCAGTACAGCGTCAACAGCCGCACCGCAATAATCCAGCCGTACAGCAGCAAAGCAAAGGCGACACTGCCGCGTAAATTGCGCTTGATGTAGTAAAAACTATCCGCCGGCTGACCAATGAAGCGGAACAGGAACACAAAATCATCCACCAGCCGCCAGCCCCGCAGCCGCTCCCCCGCCCGGCGGAGCGGATCGAACCAGCCAAAACGGCGGTCGAGCCGCCGCCCAATCCCCTGCACCACACTCAGCGCCACCAGCGCCCCCAAAAACTGCGCCAGATGACGCTGCAAAACCGCATTGCGCAATTCCCAAAAGGCTTCGGAATAGCCCTTGCGGTCTTCGGCGTAACGGTAAGCGGTCAGGGCTTCGGCGTAGTTGCCTTCCTTAAAGTAAGCATCTCCAATTGCCTGATAGGTCATGATGAAAGAGCCGTTGTAGTTGAGAACTTCCTCAAAGTAGGGTTTGGCTTCGCTGTAAAAACCTTCCACATAGCGGCGGACGCCCTCATGCACCAGCCGGGCAAAGGCAGTGGTCTGAAAAACCGTCAGCGCGTTTTTGTCCTTATCGAGGACATACAGGTTTTCTCCAAAACGGGCAATGCCGGTCGGGTTGCGCAGGGTACCGCGGCGCTGCTCACCCTGATCAGGCGCACCGAACACGAACAGCAGCATGCCGTTTTCGACATACTCGTAAATCACCCCGTTGGCGTCCACCGCCGTCAGCAGCCCCTCATCGCTGATATGCACATCCCGAAAACTGGACGACCCAAAAGTATCCGGGAAAATGTTTTTACCGGCAATGGTAAACTTGCGGATACTCTTACGCGGAGCGGTGCCGGCCGTTACCGTGTAAATCAACGAGCGGCGGTCAATCGCCAGGTTGGAAGGCGAGGCCGCTTCGTTCTTGATGAACTGTTCCAGCTGCTCACGGGTCAGGAACATGCGCTGCAAGATCATCTTGAGCGACATCTCGGCGGTGTTGGCGGCAAAGTAACCGATGAACTGCCCGGTCGGGTTCATCTGCACCACCCCGTTGACCGAGGCTTCGCTGATCACGTAAATATTCTTGCGGGCATCCACCACCAGTTTGCGCGGGAGGAACTCCGCCCGCCGCCCGAAGAGCGGCTCGTTTGGACGGCCGAACTCGTGAATAAGGCTGCCATCCGCCGCCAAAATGACCACGTGATTTTTACCGGCATCTGCCACGTAAATTATCCCATCCTCATCCACAAACACCCCGGTAGGCTTTTCCAGCACCCCCTTGCCGTATTCCGCGACGACAGTATGATTTTGCAGGCGCAAAATGCGCCCGTTGCCGGTATCAGCGATGTAAATCTGCCCGTCGGCGGTGATGAACAGGTCTTCGGCGGCGTTAATCGGAAGTTCGATTTCGGTAAGCGGGATGTAGGCATCCTGCGTCAGATACAGCCGACCCTGAGGGCCGAGCGCCCAGGTGCGGTAGGGCGTCAGCGCTTCTACCGGCTGGGGCAGACTTCCCGCCAGCACCAAAACCACCAGCCCAAGCAGCCCCATCCGCAGCAGTCTTTTCATTTCAAACCCGAATGCGACATGGTGCTCATCACCTGACTTTGCAAAATCAGGAAGATGATCAAGTTTGGCAGGAACATGATCAGGGAAGCCGCCGCCGCAATCCCCTGCCCCGCGACCGGGTTCGCCCCGGCGGTGGTGGAAGTCAGTGTTGTCAGGTAAAAGGCAAAGGTCTTCAAGTTTTCGGTGGTAATGTAGAGATTGGAAATTTCGGCATTGTTCCAGGTGGCTTGAAAGGTGAGAATGGCAATGGTGGCAATTGCCGGGCGAATCATCGGCAGGATGATCGTCCAGTAGATGTTGAAGTCAGAAGCCCCGTCAATTTGGGCCGCCTCGACTACCTCGTTGGGAATGCCGTCAATGAACTGCTTGATCAGGAACAGGCCGACCGGCAGCGCCAGCATCGGCAGGATGTGCACCCAAAAGGTATCCAACAGATTCAGCCGTTCAATGACCAGAAAGCGGGGGATGGTCACGGCAATCGGAACGAACATCAACGCAACGGTGTTCACGGCAAACAGGGTTTTCTTCAGTCCAAACCGTTTTTTGGAAAGCACAAACGCCGCCATGCTGGAAACAAAAATGGAAATGAAGACCGTCACTACCGTGATCAAGATACTGTTGAACAGATAGCGGCTTACCGGCACGCCGGAGGTCGAAAAGCGGTTGAACAGGTCGTTAAAATTCTTGAGGGTGGGATTGACCACAAAGAAACGCGGCGGATAGGCAAACAACTCCTCCGGCGGTTTGAAGGCGTGTGAAAAGATGAAGATAATCGGCAATACCATGACAACCGCCAGCGGTACCAGCACAATGTAAAACTGCAACTGGCTGACGTGGAATCCGCGCGGGTTAATGCCGCTGTTGCGAAGACCAAACAACTTATGCCGCCATTTGCGCAACACGCCTCACTCCTCCGAACCAAACAGGCGGTTTGCAACCCGCGCAAAGAACAAGACCATCAGAAGCAGCACCACCGAAACGGCTGCCGCGTAGCCCATTTCATAGCGCAGAAAGCCATAATCTTCAATATGATTGACAATCAACTGGCCGGCATACTGCGGAGTGGGGTTGCTGCCGGACAGGGTGACCCCGATGGCACCGGCTTGAAAAGTGGAGACAATCGCCATCACCGCCCCGAACAGCATTTGCGGCTTCATCGAGGGGATGGTGATGTAGAAAATTTCCTGAAACCGGCTGCTCAGCCCGTCAATCGCCGCCGCTTCGTACAGTTCCGGGTTGATTTCCAGAATCCCCGCCAGCATCGCCAGAAATCCGATCCCCATGCTGCTCCACAAAGTCACAAGAATCATCACCGGCATGAGGTACTGCGGCGATTGCAGCCATTGAATCGGCTCCTGAATCAGGTTGAGCTGGAGCAAAAAACTGTTGAGGTAGCCGTTCGGGTCACCGCTGAAGAACGCCTGCCAGACCACCGTCATCGCCACACCGCCGGTCATCGAAGGCGAATACAGGATGAGGGCAAATACCGCCCGCGGAATGCGCGGTAGCTGCGCCAGCATCCACGCCAGCAGAAATGCCAGTGCATAACCGCCCGGCCCGACAATCACCGCGAATTGGATCGTATTCGGCAGGACATAACGCATGAAAATGTCATCCTGCGTAAGCAGGACGATGTAATTTTTCAGTCCGATCCAGCGCGGGAATTGAATGGTATCGAAGAAGGTAAAGGAAAGCAAAGCGGCCATCACCACCGGCGCAACGATGAAGATAAGAAACATCAGCGCATAGGGAGAGAGAAAAGCATACGCACTGCCCTCTTTAACCGCCCAGCGTTTCAGGGGATGTTCCGCGTTCATCAACCGCTCACTTTGCATGGGCCATCCATCCCTTCACCGTATCCAAAGTAGGCACCTTGAACTCCCTGACTTTCTGCCCGTTTTGCAGGTAACCGAACTCTTCCATCTTGCGGGTAATCTCGCGGTTGATGGTCAAGATAGCCGCATCAATCGCCACCCGCGGATTGACACCGTCGAACACTATCCGGTTCCAGGCGTTGCTCAATTCGCGTTCCTGCATGTAACTGCCGGGCAGCTTGACCGGCTCTTGCAGCCACTGCCACTGCTCCAAAATAACCGCTTTGTGTTCATCCGGAATCGGTAAGTATTGAAACGCCTCCAGATTGGCGGAATTCCACAGGTACTCGATCCCGTAATTCAAAATCAACTGTTGCTGAAAATCCACCTGAGTCGGGGTGGACATCCACCACTTCAAAAATTGCCAGGCTTCAGCCGGACGGTCGGTGGCTTTAAAAAGGATACTGGCCTGCGCCGAGCCGGTGGCATAACGATTTTGGGTGCCGTTCGGCAGGACGGTGGCCGGGTAAAGGTCAATCCCCCACAGCCCGCGAATCTCCGGCGCAGCCGTGGTGAGTTTGAGATAAGTTTCGAAGTTGGAGATGCCAATCGGCAAGCTGCCTTGCCGGAAACTTTCATAAAAACTGGAGGTAGTTAACGGCATACCGTAAATTGTGAAGCACTCTGCCATGAAGCGCACGGCGCGGATGGCCTCCTCGCTGCCCAGTCCGGAGGAAAAGCCGTCCGGGCTGTAGAGTTGCGCCCCGAAGTTGAACAAGAACGGGGCGGTCATCAGATAACCCTTGAAACCGCTGCCGCTGGAAAGCGGGGTGTTGTAATTCAAGCCGTAGCGCTGCAATTCCGGCAGGATCTCCAGCACCTCGTCCCAGGTTTTCGGCACCGGTAAGCCGAGCGAATCGAGGATATCCTGACGGTAGAACGTCACCCAAAAATCCTGCGTTTCGGGAATCGCATAGACCGAATCGTTGATAATGTAACTGAGCAGGGCGCCCGGCGAGTAAATGCGGATGTATTCGTCGAAATCCTCAAAACTGCGCAGGTCGTAGAGAGCGTTGCGAATGGCCAATTCATAGGGAATGTGGGTGCTGACTCCCAGCGCCACATCCGGCTGAATGCCGGCCGCATTGGCCAGCACCAGTTTCGACTCGTCCGGCATGATCGCAAACTTGACCCGGATACCGGTTTGGGGAGTGAAGTTTTGATCCGTCAGGGTTTGCAGCAAATCCACATATTGACGCGGCCGGTTGACCCACACTTCCAGCTCGTCCTGAGCGGCGCCGGGAGTGTAGTACGGGTCGGGTTTAAAAGAGTGCCAGAAGCGCCGCACGCTTTCCAAAAACGATTCAAGCGGGTCAACCCGCACCGGCGGCGGGGTCACATCAGCCGTGTGGATGAAGATTTTATCCAGCACCAGCGGCTGACTCTCCAGTGAGGATTGCAGGCCGCTCAAACGCTGGGCAGCGGAACTGCTGCCCTCCGAAAGGCGCCCCATGTGGAGCGGAATTTTATCCACATCCGCCGCCAGAAAGGCGAGGTTATCCATGGCGATCTGGTAGGAGAGAATTTCCTGGGAGGCGCGTCCCTGATTCAGACTCTCCAAAAATGTCTTATCTACACGCAGTTTTTCCAGAATACCCTGTAATCGTTCGCCGATATTCGGGATGTAATCCGAAAGCACCCATTCCTTGTAACGGTCAACCTGATTGCCGGTCAACCGCTTGATTTCCAGCGATAATTGATTGATCTGACGCAATTCCTGCTGGATATTTTCAATAGCGCGGCCGTAGGGCGAATGGGTGGCTTCAATGCCCAGCACATGCTCTCCGCGGGTCAGGTAAATCCGGTAGGGTTGTTCCCCGCCAAGGGTTACGTTCTTCCACTCGGCATCATAGGGGAACGGGACTTCGTTCAACTCGGCAAACGGCACCTCGCCGTCAATCCAGAAGCGGCGGAAGACCGTAAAATTGTTTTTCGTGTTTTGCAGGGCGCGCAGGGTGATGTGGTAATAACCGTCCTGCGGCACCGAAAAACGGTAGTAAACCGTGCTGCCGCTGCGCTGCCAGCTTTCACCGCCGAGCGTATTGAGCAGCAGACGGTTGGTTTCATACGGGCTGACCGAAAGACTGCGGCTGTTGATCGGCCGGATGGTGGTGTCGTTTTTGTAGGCCGGCAATTCGGCTTCCAGGGTAATCATCACCCCGCTGGAATCAGCGGCAGGCCGAGCAGCGAGGTACTGCGAGTAATCCGGCAGCTCAAAAAATCGCTCCAGGTAGATACTGCCCAGGTAGATTGATTCTTTGGTAATTTCCAGCGAAAGCGAGTGCCGCCCGGCTTCCAGAAAGAGAATCACCGGCAGGCTGCGGCTGAAGGTCACATCCCGCAGCGGCATCCTTGTCCACTGCATTAACCGTTCTTGCGGGATGAGAATCTGGTTGCCGTAGCGGTCGCGTGGAAATTCATCTGTACGATTCTGGTAAAAAACCGGAAAGACAACCCGCGGTACATCCGCAGCGGGTAATTGCCCGTTAATGCGTAGAACGCCCTCCGGCGCGCTGATCAGGTCGGGTCCGGCCAGCACATCCATGTACAGGATGTAATCACCGTACTGCTCAATCTGAAAATCAATCTCGATCCGCTCCCCGCGCTCCAGCCGTACCGCCGGTTTGGCGTAAGATGCCGTCCACGGGTCGGTGTGCAGCGGCAAACCGTAAGAATCGGCGCGGATTTCCACCTCAACAGGTTGTGTATCTGTAACCCGCTCTTTTTCAGGGGTGAACGCAGCATCCGCACGAACTTTCCCGCAGCCAGCCGAGTAGAGCATCGCCGCCGTCAGGATCAGCGTCAGAACGACTCTCAAGATTTTGGGTGCCGTTTGACCAGCCACCGTTTACCTCAGCCGATGAATCACACGCAGGGGACGGAATGAAGCGGGAAAGAACATCTAACCTTATTATAGATAGAATGAGGGGGCGTTGTGGGGAGCAGCGCCCCCTCGTTCACAACTTACTTGCCCAGTTCGGCGCGGGCATCCGCCATGATCTTGTTGGCAAATTCTTCCAGTTTGGCGGCGTAATCCTCGTACTTGAAGCGGCCTTCCGGCGCAAAGTTGAACATGTACCACATATTCACATCTTTGTCCTCGCCGATATCAATGCCGGGTTTGCCCTCCCAGCGAGCGTTGATGTAGCCGGGCACAATCTTGGCCAGCGATTCAACCAGACTGTTATCCAGATTTTGCAAGGCGGCAATCACACCCGGTTTGTTCACAAAGGACTTGTACAGTTCCAGAGATGCCTCGTCCATAGCTACCGGCAGTTTGGGCGCCGACCCCATCGCCTTGGCAAGTTCGGCCTCTTTGGCGTATGCCTCGCTGGAGAATGTCATCCACTTGGCAAATTTGTAGGCTTCTTCCAGATTAGCGGTGGTCTTGGAAACGACGATGATATCCAGCACCAGCGCCTGATTGCCGCCGGGGATACCGATGAAGTCCCAGTCAAAGGTGGCATTCTGGACGTAATTCGGCACGTTCCAGGAGGCATCCCAGCGGGCGCCGACTTCCTGATTCAGGAACAGTTCCCACGGCCCCACCGATTTGAAATTGGCCTTTTGCTCGTCGGTCAGGCCCTGCCAGGTGTAGGGCTTCATTTCGGTCAGTTTGGCAATTGCTGCCTTGAAAGCCGGGGAGTTGTAGTTCATCTTTTCGCCATCAAAACTGAACCACTTCAGGTTGCTGTCCAGCGTGCTGGGGTACCAGCCGAGGATGAACTCCAGCTCGTCCAAACCCAGAATGCCCTGTGGGATATTGGTCAGCGCTTTGGCCGTTTCAAAGAATTCATCCGGCGATACGCCGTATTCCGGCGCATCCAGATTGGCTGCATCGTACAATTCCTTGTTGACGAAGTAGCCCATGATGAACTGCGCCGCCGGTAAACCCAGCACCTTGCCGCTGTAGGTAACGGCGTCCTTCATCGCCTGCGGCACTTTCTGCCAGTCGGCATCCTCACTGACCAGCGGGGTCAGATCGGCCAGCCAGCCATTCTTGACGTACAACGGCACATTGTTAGCCATGAACACATCCGGTAACTGGCCCTTGGCGGCATAGTTGGTCAGGTTGACTTCCCAGCCCCCCTCGGCGGACATATCCACAAACTCAATCGTAACGTGCGGATTGGCGTCCGTGTAGGCTTTGACCAGTTGCCGCTGGATGTTGTTTTCTTCCTCGGTGCCCAGATTCCAGTTGGCGTAGCGCAGGGTGACCGGTTCTGCCGGTTTGGGGGGTTCGGCAGTGGGCTGGGGCGGTGTGGTTGGCTGTTCGGCCTGGGTTGGCTGTGGCGGAGTGGTCGGCTGAGGCGGCGGGGTGGTTGCCGCCGGTGTTGCACAGGCTGCCAGGCTGACGGCTAAAACCACCACAAACAATACATTCAAGAATTTAAGTTTGGTTTTCATCCTCTTCTCCTTGGTCGGTTACAAAAAGATTGGAAACGACAGAAACGGGTGAGGGAATAATTAAGTTCTTCTTTCGCCTGGCACCTCCTTTTCCAGTTGTTTTATCCCATGACTGCTTCAACCAGGTGGGTAAGGCCATCCCCAAAGACGGGGAGCAAATTGGAATTGAGCGGGCATCCGTCCACGCTGAGTGAACGGATGCCCCGGCTGACATGCTGCGGGTTGCGAACCGTGATCTCGTATACGGCGTTGCGAAACGGACGACGCACCCGAAAGCCATCCCAGTCGGCCGGTATGCACGGCTCCAGCCGCAAACCGCCCTCCTCGGGCGAAATTCCCAGCAGCCAGTGGGTAGCAGCCCGTTGTAGCCACTGCGCCGAGCCGGTGTACCACGTCCATCCACCCCGCCCGTAGTACGCCGAAAGCGGGCCGTCAATGTTGCCGGGGGTGACGTATGGTTCAGCCTTATAAATATCTATATCCACACTACGGTTGGGGGGGCAGATCTTGCGGTAGGCTTCATAGGCCCGTTCCGCGTCACCCACCTGCACATACGCCCACACCGACCACACCGCGGCGTGAGTATAGACCCCGCCGTTTTCGCGCAAGCCGGGCGCGTAACGGGTCACGTAGCCGATATCACTGCGCGGCGAGGTAAAAGCCGGATAATTGAGCAGCGTCCCGTAATCTTTCATCAGGTAATCGGTAACCGACTGGAGGGTACGGACAGCGCGTTCACCTTCCGCAACCCCGCTGATGACCGCCCAGATGTTGGGCATGAGGAAAATGCGGCCCTCGTCGTTATGAGGCGAACCAAGCGGCAAACCCTCATCGGTGGTGCCCTGCAGGTACCACTCGCCGTCCCAGCCGTGACGGTTGATCGCCTCTTTCAAGCATCTGCGGACTTCCTCACACTGCTGCGCAAAGACATCGTCTGCCTGCCGGCGCGCCAGCGGAATGAAATCCCCCAAAATCAGGTAGAGGAACTCCCCCACCCAGAAGCTTTCCCCAATCAGGCGGGTGCCGACGGCGTTCAGGCCGTCGTTCCAGTCGTGGTCGCCCATCAGCGGCACGCCGCGCGGTGAAAAGCGCGAAAAAGCCCGCTCGATGGCACGCTTGCAGTGGGCGTAGAGCGATTCGGGCGGGGCGTTAAGGTAGGGGATCGGTTCGTCTAAAATGGCGTAATCGGCGGTTTCTTTAAGATAAGCCGTCAGAATGAATGGAAGCCATAACAGGTCATCCGAGCAATTGGTGCGCGGCCCGCCCCCGCGGATGGAAAACCACCAGTGCAAAACGTCCCCTTCAATGAATTGCTGGGAAGCATGCAGAAGAATCTGGCGGCGGGTTAAATCGGGGCGAGCTGGCAGAAAAATCAGGCTGTCCTGCAATTGATCGCGAAAACCGTAACCGGCCGAAACCTGATACGGCCCGGCTTTAGCCCACAACCGAGCCGAAATGGCCTGATACTTCAACCAGATATTGGTCATCAAGTTGAGAGCTTCATCCGGTGTTTGTACCTGTTCTGGCTCGAGGAAACCGGCCCAGAATTGGCGGACGGCTTCCAGTGTTTGCCGGCTGGCTTCGGGATGGGTATAACGGATAATCAGGTCATGGGCATCCTCTTTACCGTCCTCAGCCGCGCCGAGGGTAAAGACCAGCATCTGACATTCTTCCGGCTCGATGGTAACCTCGACCTGCAGGGCGGCAATCGCATCCCCAAACCGCCCGGTGCGGCCAGCCAGCCTTTGCGTCAACATCGCCTGAGGAGAGTCATCGTTGCGGTACAGGCCAAGGAAGGATTCTTTGTCGCAGTCGTACGATTTGAGCGGACGGCTGACGGCATGAAAGGCGGTGTACGGCCAGTTGATGTTGTTGTAGCGGCCGAGTTCATCGGGGAAGCCCCACAGGAATTTGCGTGCAAACACCGCGCTGACGGGCACATCGGCGCGGGTTTCGATGAACAATTTGTGAAACTCGCGATGTTCATCCGGCGCAAAACCGAGCAGCCATTCGAGGTAAGAAGTCACGTCCAGGCGGCGCGGCCGGCCGGATCGGTTGGTCAGGGTCAGCTGCCAGATCTCGATCGGGTCATCAGGAGCGATAAAAACGGTCAGGACACTGTGAATACCGTGGATTTGCTGGGTAAAACGGGAATAGCCGATTCCGTGAGCCACCTGGTAAAAATCCACCTGAGCCATAACCGGCCGATAAGTTGCCGACCAGAACTGCCCACTTTCCAGATCGCGGATATACAGGTACTTCCCCCAGTTATCACGGATCAGGTCTTGAAAGGAACGAGTAATGCGATTCTGGCCGGCATTGCCCCGCCAGCTGTAACCGGAGCCGGTCTGGGAGATGATCAGGCTGTAATCGCCGTTGCTGATAACATTGCTCCACGGGCGCGGGGTGAACGGGGTATGGATATGATATTCGCGCCCGTCATCTGAAAATGCGCCGTAGGGATTGAGGAATTTTGGAGACATGGGTGGCTGAAAGAGGAGGATTCAGAACCAACGACCTATTGTTAAAATATGAAACGTTTCATATTTTAACAAAACAAAAAACCATCAAGGTGATTCAAATATACAATACGGCTGGCAGCCTGTCAAGTATGAATTTTTTGGCAGGCACCGGATAATTATGTAACCCGCATCCCTGCAAGGATGATTACCCTTTCAGGTAATCCTCCAGTGCACTGGCGTTCTTCACAGCGGGGACAAATTCGGGATTGAGTTCTGCCGACAACTTGAAATAATGCAAGGCTTTTCGGTAATCCTCCAGCTTCAGATTCTTGGTATCCCCAAAGTGCATCAACGCCAGACCATACATAAATTGCAACAGATAATTATCGGGATATTTTTCAACCGCAGCAGCGCCTTTCTCGATGCCCCTCCGCCAATCCCCGCCCCACATCAACCGTTCCAATTCCAGAAAATACCCCAACCATTCAACCTCCGGCAAATCCCGGTGATGCTCATGAAGCCAGGCGTACTGCTTCAATATCTCGTCTTCATACACCCGAGAGCTGGCCGCCTGGCGATTAAACCCCAGCAAAGACAAACAAAGCAGCAACCGTGGATGAGGTGCATTTGGTTCCAGTTCAATTGCCCGCCTCAAACAATCCTCGGCGTGGGCATTTTTTCCAACAGCCATGAACAATCTTGCCAGTTCCATCGCTTCGCTGAAGGTGGGATTACGCCCCTTGATAGCGCTTTGAATTTCCTTGATCCGCGCTTCCTGTTGCTGGAGGGTGGAAACGCCCTCAACCTCTATACCGCAATAGGAACACCGCACCGCCATTGTATCCAACGGCGCACCACAAAAAGAACAATGAACTCTGTTTCCCATCAATCCCACTCCCTGATTGTTTCAATTTGGCTCGAAAGCAATTCTCCTTTTTTTGCACACCCGCCGGGCGGAATTTACCGGCCCTTGAGCAAGCGGATGACACCATCCTTGCTGCTCTCTTTTTCCGAATCGCATTTTGCAACCAGCTGTTGACCATCCAATCCCAATTTCCAACCCCACCCCAAGAGATGAACTTTGATTTTTGCTATTCGGCGTGAGTCCCGGCAGGCCGATTCGCCGCCACCCGGCACCTCATAAGGTCTTCGTTGGGCCGAATCACATTGCTGGCATCCGCGAGAAAGATTCGTATCAACCTCATCTGGATCAAATCATTTGTTTTGAGTTAGTATAGCACAACACTTAAAAAAACCTTCAACAAATACCACCCGCCGGGTTTTCAAAGGGTTTTGAAGGAACAGCCACAACTTTGAATACAGCCATGTAGAGGTAAATTTTCCCGGCAGAAATGCCGTGGCCAATACAAACTGCATGGTATGTTCGAGAAATTGAGTTGCGAAAATTCCTCAGCCCGGCTTGGTATCCTGTAAAAGCGGGTTTATAATTGTCCTAAGCCAAATGAAACGTTTCACTGCTGGATATACTTTCGTTATCCCCTTCCCACTGCGAGGTAAACCGCATGACTTCTTCAACCGAAAACTTTATCCATGACCTGCTGGCGCAAATGACCCTCGAAGAAAAGATCGGCCAGCTCAATCAGTACCATCCCCGTGAGGAAAAGATCCGCGAGGTACTGCGCAGCGGACAGGCCGGTTCAATCATCAACGCCGCCGGCGCGTTGACCGGACAGGCTTTTTCACCATCCGCCACCGCCGAGCAGCACAATGCCTTCCAGCAAATGGCACTCGAATCGCGCCTTAAGATACCGCTGCTATTCGGGCGGGATGTGATTCACGGCTACCGCACCATTTTCCCCATCCCGCTGGCACAGGCGGCTACTTTTGACCCCTCTCTGGCTGAACAAGCCGCCGCGGCCGCCGCCCGCGAAGCCACCGCCGAGGGGGTCAACTGGACCTTTGCCCCCATGCTGGATATTGCCCGCGACCCGCGCTGGGGACGGGTTGCCGAAGGCAACGGCGAAGACCCCTACCTTGGCGCGCAAATGGCCGCCGCACTGGTACGCGGGTATCAGGGCAATGACCCCTCCGCACCCGACCGCCTGATCGCCTGTGCCAAGCACTACGCCGGTTACGGCTCCGCCGAGGGCGGGCGCGATTACGACGGCGGTGAAATCTCCGATCCAACCCTGCGGGATGTTTACCTGCCGCCCTTCCATGCCGCGGTTCAGGCCGGTGTGGGAACCCTCATGTCGGCTTTCATAGACCTCAACGGTGTGCCGGCCACCGCCAACCGCTACCTGCTCACCGATATCCTGCGCGGCGAGTGGGGTTTTGACGGTTTTGTGGTTTCGGATTGGGAGTCCATCCAGGAACTGGTGGATCACGGGATTGCCGAGGACGAAGCCGATGCCGCCCGGCTCGCTTTACGCGCCGGCGTGGACATGGACATGGTCAGCGGGGTGTACCTCAATCACCTCGCCCGCCTCTTGAACGAAGATCGAATCAGCCGGGACGATCTCGATCAGGCAGTTTTGCGCATCCTGCGCATCAAAGCCCGCGCCGGTCTATTTGAACGGCCCTTCACCGATCCGCAACGGGCAGCGCGTGATCTGCTCACCCCCGCGGCCCGCCAGCTGGCACGCCGGATTGCCACCCGCAGCATGGTACTGCTCAAAAATCAGGCCAATCTGCTGCCGCTGGACGGCTTTCGCCGCATTCTTTTTGCCGGTGACTTCGTCCACGCCCGCGATGAGTTGTTTGGCACCTGGTCGCCGGACGGCCGGGCTGAGGACACCACCCCGCTCGACGAGGTCATGCGCCACAACGCTCCCGCTGGGGTTGACCTGTGGTTCATCCGCAATCAGGACCTTGCCCTGGCGCTGACCCATCAGGCCGATGCAGTCGTCTTGCTGCTCGGCGAACATCCCTCCCGCTCTGGCGAAAATGCCAACGTGAGCAGTCTGGAACTGCCGCCGGGACAAATCCAGTTTCTGGAAAGCATGGCTGCTCTCGGTAAACCGCTGGTGGTGGTGATCTTCGCAGGCCGGCCGCTGGCCATTCCGCGTGTGCTTTCTCTGGCCGATGCGGTTCTTTACGCCTGGCACCCCGGCATTGAGGGCGCGGCGGCACTGGCGGATGTTCTGTTCGGGCGTGAAGAACCCGGCGGACGGCTGCCGGTCACTTTTCCGCGTGCCACCGGTCAGGTGCCAATCTACTACAACCGCAAAAATTCCGGCCGACCGGTCACCCCGGATGGGGAATTCCGCTACCGCTACATTGACCTGCCGGACGGGCCGCTGTTCCCGTTCGGCTACGGATTAACCTACACGCAGTTCGAGTATCATGACCTGCGCCTGAGCAGCCCGCGCATGAATGGACGCCTGGAAATTCACGCCACGATCACCAACACAGGAACGCGTCCCGGCAGCGAAGTGGTGCAGTTGTACGTCCGCGATCTGGTCGGCTCGCTCACCCGCCCGGTACGCGAGTTGAAGGGCTTTCAGCGGGTCACCTTGCAGCCGGGCGAGAGCCACACGCTTACCTTCACCCTCACCGAGGAGCAACTCGCCTTCACCCGCGCCGACGGCACCTACGGGGTTGAACCGGGACGGTTTCAGGTGTGGGTTGCCCCCCACAGTCAGGCCGGTTTGCAGGGCGAGTTCCGCCTGTAAGCCACCAGCTGTGCCGTGTCAGCGCGGCAAGGGTAGACATTACAAAGATAGCGTCTACCCTTGATTTTTCTTTCCGAATCTAAATTTTTGTTTTAGGGTAGACCCATTATTGCTCCGGAAACAAAAAATACAAACCAATTATGTTTTGGGTTCATAACTCCATCTCTTACATTTCTACCAACAGACATCCTCACCGGCGGTTTGGTCTGGATAACATCCAAAGCAAAAAGGCTGTAAGGCAATCATCCCTCAGAAGCCGGGGCAATCCCTTCAGCGGTTTTACGCCAAACCGGTTTCCTGGATTACCTCAATTTTTTGTCTCTCAGGCATTTTGCGGCCGGGACGATTCTCACTCCCCTCCCCCACCCGAAACAGGCTCAAAAAGCCCCTTTTAATCGGTTATGGGTCTACCCATAAAAACAAAGGGTCTACATTGCAGGGTAGACATCATGGTAGACCTTGACAAACTATAGGGTAGACGTATATAATAAGTTGCGTCTACCCTTGTTTTCCCATTTTCAGTTTTTCCGTGAGGTGAATATGATCGTCCTGGCCATCGTCAACCAAAAAGGGGGAGTTGGCAAAACTGTGACCGCCGTCAATGTGGCGCATGGGCTGGCGTTACGCGGCTACCGCACTCTGCTTATGGATCTCGACCCGCAAGGCAACGTAGCCGATTGTCTCGGCTTGCCAGCCGGTAATGATCTCTTCCGCATTCTGTTCCCCGGCAATACCGTCCCGCTTCAGGAAGGGGTCTACCCTTCGGGTAGACCCAACCTTGACGTGGTGCGCTCCGACAAGACCAGCGTCAGCCTCAAAACCGCCATCGGCTCGCTCTCCGACCGCCCGCGCGAGTACATCCTCGACGATGTACTGCAAGACGCGCCCTACGATGTGATCGTCCTGGACTGCGCCCCCAGTATTGACATCCTGCACACCCTCGCCATCGTAGCCGCCCATTACGTCCTCATCCCAACCCGGCTGGATCAACTGGCCGTCAAGGGGGTGCGTGACATGCTCTATACCATCAAATCGCTGGCGCGCATCAGCACCTGCGAACTGGGCGCCATCATCCCCACTTTTTACGACCGCACCACCAACGAAAGTTACCTGCAACTGCGCCATCTGGCTGAAAACTTCAAAGAGTTTGTCTGGCCACCCATCCCGCAGGATGTGCTGTGCCGCGAATCAACCCGCTTTGGTAAAACCCTGTGGGAATATGCCCCAACCGCCCGCGCTCTGGTCGGATATAACGAACGTTCCGGCAAGACGGTGGGTGGTTATCAACAGGTGATTGATCGAATCGAGGAGGTAATTCTGCGATGAGCCCCGCTCGAAGAAACATCCCCCCGCAAAGCAGCCCGAATTTTGTGGATTTCGGGCAGGAACTGACCCAGTCCGACCCGGCCGTCAACCTGCTTTTACAGCGCACCGAACAGCGCCATCAGGAAGCCCGCCTTTCTCCCAAAGAGCGCGAGCGCAAGAAAAAAGAGCGCGAGAAAATCCGCGCCCGACGTCCGTTTCACACCACTTACGACATTCCGGTTGAATTACGCGAGCGCATCAAAGAACTGGCTGAGGCGCACGGCGTGCCGGCCAGCCAGATTGCCACGCTGGGTTTACTGCGTTTTGTGGAAGACCTGGCTCGCGGAAGGGTAGACCTTAACTCCTACAAATCCCCGTCGCGCAGCCCGCGTTACGATTTCAATCTGGTGCTGCCCCTCGAAGAGTTCCCGGCCACGTTTGGCAAACCCTCCCGCCGCAGGTAAGGGGGGATAAAATGTCATCATGGCATCCTATCCCGGCATTTGAGCCGACCAAAATACCCGCCGGTTGGCCGGCTTTGAGATAGAATGTCATCATCACATTCTATCCTCGCCCATAAAGAAAACCCGCATCAGGAGGAACACCACCGCATGTTGACCATCTTGCAAGGCTTCCCGTTTGAGTTTTACGGCGAAACCTACACCGCTCAGCTGGCTTCCGACCGCCAGTTTTACATCCGGCTGGATGAGGTCTGCAACGCGCTGGGGATTGACCCGAACAGCCAGCGCCGCCGCATTCAGTCCGACGAGGCAATTTCCGATAAACTCGTCAACATACCCATCGAAACACCCTATCAGAACAGCACCCGCACACGCGAGGTGGCCTTTCTCAACCTGCGCGCTCTGCCGTACTGGCTGGGCACCATTGACGCCAGCCGCGTGAAGGAGGAAATCCGCGCCAAAGTGATCCTCTTCAAACGCGATTTCGCCGAAACGGCCTGGTTCGTCTACCGCGCCGATATTCTGCCGCCGGAACTGGCGGCTGAGGTCGAACGTTTTGACACGCCACAGGAACGCGAACTGGCCGAACTGATGGCCGACTTCCGCAACCTGAAAAAGAAAGTCGACCTGCTCTCCGGCAAGGTGGAAAAAGAACTGGAACGGCTGGGGTTGAAAGTGGACGAGCTGACCAGCCGCTACGCCGACATTCAAGCCAAAGTGGTTGCCGAAGCCGCCATCAACCCGCAGCAGGCGCGTTTGATCCAGCGTCTGATTCAGGAGGTGGGGGAAGCCATGTTCCAGTCCGGCAAGGTCAAACCGCGTTCGCTGGCGCATGCCCGCATTCAGCAAGAGTTCAAGGATCACTTCCAGATCCACATTTACACCGCCTTGCCGGAACGCCGCCTGCAAGAAGCGGTGGATTTTCTCGCCAACCGTTGGCGGCATTACAAACCCGGTCAGCCGTTGCCGCCTGTCTTTCATTCCGGCAGCCAGCCCTCACTGGTCAAGTGAAAAAAGCACTTACTCGTTTACCCCCACTTACACTCACTTACACTCACCGGCCGGCTCACTTACCACTTACCCCCCCTTAAAGGGGGGTAAGTGTGAGTGGGTGGGGTTTCAGGGGGTCAATACAGTGGCTGGATCGCTATCCAGAATCAATTATCAAGTCTGAAACGCTATTCAACCAACGATTTTGGGAGTAAAATCGGTAAAATTCGGGAAATTGGTGGTCAATTCCTTATTGACTCGCAAATGATTCTTGTATAAACTAGTTTACAAGAAGCAAAGTCCCGTTTCATCCGTTTTTATTCTCAAAGAGGGTGTTTGAAACCAACATGGCGAGATTACGAGATCCCCAAAGGCGCATCATTCTGCGCGATTTAGGTTTTTCGGAGGAGCCCTTTTCCCGCTCGGCTGACCCGCGATTTTTGTACCTTTCTGCCCAACATGGCGATGTCCTCGACCGTATTCAGGAAGTGATCGAAGAACGCCGCGGGTTGGCGGTGGTGGAGGGTGGCTTTGGTGTCGGCAAGAGTACCATTGCCCGCCGGCTGGAATCGATCTACCGGGCTTACCCGCAGGATTTCAGCGTGGTGTTCGTTCACACCGCCGCCTACGAGTCGGAGTACGCCGCGCTGCTGGACGTGTCCTACGCGCTCAACCTGGAGCGTCGCAAGGGCATGACCATGCAATGGCGCGAGTTTGAGGGCTTTCTGGTGGATCAGAAAGAGCAGGGCCGCAACGTGGTCATGATTCTCGACGATGCGCAGTTAATGTCGCCGGGTTCGCTTTCGCTGGTGCATCACATCTATAACTTTGACATCTCCCAAAAACTGGCGCAGGTGATTCTGTTCGGTCAGCCGGAGGTGCAGCGCATTTTCAACCAGCGCCCGGAGGTGCTCTCGCGGGTGGACTCGTGGTTCCGTCTCAACCCGCTTTCGCTGGAAGACACCCTCGAATTGATTCGCTTCCGCTGTGCGGTGGCTGGTCGCAAAGACCCGCTATTGACCCAGTCGGCGTTTCTGGCCGTCTGGCAGGCCACCCATGGCATCCCGCGTGAGATTGTCAGCCTTTGTTCCAAGATCATTGACCACATGGGCGCCATGAACCGCAAAGTGGCCGACATGCCGGTGGTTGAGGCGGCCCTCAAGGACTACGTCGCTCAGCAAAGTCTGGTGGTTAACCAGCAGGGTGAGCGGGTGGAAAATGGGTGAGAAAAGGTTGAAATTTCGTGTAACCAGTCGGGTTAATTTCATGGCTAAGAAAATAAATTATTTTTATGGCTAAAAAAATCACTTCAACCAACCGTAAAGATCAAACCGATGTCTACCCGTGGCTGCGTCTGTTGGAGATGGAAGTCCAGCCCATTGAGCATGCCCAGCCGCGCCGCGGCAGAGGCCGGCCACCGAATGTCTTTCGTCGCAAGCCGGTGCATATTACCCTGACGGATGACGAACTGGAAGCGCTCGACTCGATCGCCAACTTGCTATCCGAACGCTTTGGCACGCGCCTGCACCGTGGGCATGTGATTGCCTTTCTGGTTTTTTACCTGCGCAGCCAGTTGCTGCAAGGTAATGACATTGCCCTCCCCGCCGAGGTGAATACCCTCTCCGACCTTGCCAGATACGTGGATAAACTGAAAGGGTGATTGAAATTTAGAAAAAATGTTCTATAATAATATCGCCGATTTTTTCTTTCCAAACCGTCTTAAAACAAACCAGCCAGCGCGGGCAGGCGCGGGCTGGAAGACGGGATATTTCAGCGCACAAGGAGCACTGAAAAATGATGAGCAAATTCATTCTACCACATTCTCACGCTCAAAACAATCGCTTTCGGACAATTCGGGTAAGAATTTTTGAGGTTATTCGGTTCATGGCCGGCTGAGGGGGAATTCGATGGACGATTTGCCTTTCACCCTGCCGGTACGCTCGGCGCTGGCGCAGTTTCAGGTCTTGAATGACGAGGAAAAACGCCAGTTTTACTGGGCGCTTCAAAACCCCACCCGTGCCCGGCAGGAGATCGCCGAAACCCAACCCAACGCCGATCCGTGGCAGGTTTTTACCCTGGCGGATGCCTATCAGGAGCGCCCGCCGGTGGAGTATATCGCCGGGAGGTTGTTTGCCCTGCCTTCGCTCAACATCCTCTACGGGGCTCCCGGCACGCTCAAATCTTTTCTGCTGGCGGATCTGGCGGTGTGCGTAGCCGGTGGGTTGGAGTGGCTGCCGCCCGCGCCGTGGCTCAACGGTTCGCGCGGCGCTTCGGGCGGGCGGGGCATTCCGACTCGCCAGCGCTCGGTGATGTGGCTGGATTTTGACAACGGCCGCCGGCGCACCCACGATCGCTTTGGGGCGTTGGGACGGGCGCGCGGCCTGCCGTCGGATGCGCCGCTGTTTTACTACTCCATGCCAACCCCGTGGCTGGATGCCAGCGACAAGGCATCGGTCGGGGCGCTGGCATCCCGTATTCGCGAGTTCGGCGTCCAGCTGGTGCTGATTGACAATCTCGGCGTCATCTCCGGCGATGCGGAGGAAAACAGCGGCGATATGGCCAAAGTCATGTCCGAATTCCGCCAGTTAGCCGAAGAAACTGAAGCGGCGATTGTGCTGGTGCATCATCAGCGCAAGAGCAACGGTTCGCTCGGTCGGGCGGGGGATACCCTGCGCGGGCATTCCAGCATCGAGGCTTCCCTTGATCTGGCGCTGCTGGTGGATCGTGAAGACCTGGCCGATACGGTCACCTTGAGGGCGACCAAAGTGCGCGGTGCGGATGTATTGCCCTTCTCGGCAGTGTTCACCTATGAAAACCGCGCCGACGGTGAATTGTACAAAGCCTGCTTCTACGGGATTGCCGCAGACGATACCCGTAGCGGCGGAGCCATCGAGCGTGAGATCTTCGCCGCGCTCGCCAACGCTGCCATGAATAAGACGGATCTGGCCAAACGGGTCAAGGAGGCGTTGCCGGAAGTCGGCATCAACCGCATCCGCGATTACATTGACCGTCTGGCTGCCAGTCAACGGCTGAAGGTGGCCAGCGGGCGCAACAACACCGAACGGATTTACCAGCTGGCGGATTGAGACCCACGAAAGGAGGCGTGCCGGATAAAAGGTGTTCACTTACGGATTTACATACCTTTGCGTAAGTGAACGTAAAGGGTAAGTGGTGGTTTAAAAATTTTGAAAAATTTTTGCAAAATTTTGTGGAGATGGGGTGTTTTTTGCCAAAAAAACGCAAAAAAATTGCCTTTTTTTTGAAAGAAAAACCCCGCCTGAACGACGCCTCACTTACGGATTTACAGCGGTTATTGTAAGTGGTCGTAAGTAAAATTAATGCGTATAGCCGATTTTAGATTTTTGAGATGAAGTCCATTGACCTTTCCGCCCTCAAATTACAGATTGACCTGCTCGCTCTGGTTTCAGCCCATACCGACCTGCGCCGGGTGGCAGCCAGCGGGGGCGGGGAGTGGGCCGGACCTTGTCCGTTTTGTGGGGGAGATGACCGGTTCCGCGTTCAGCCATATGCCCGCCCGGAGCCGCGCTGGTTGTGCCGGCACTGCACCGATGGCAAATGGCAGGATGCAATTGCCTTTGGACAGCGGCTGTACCCCAATCTGTCCTTCCGCGAGGTGTGCGAGCGGCTCTCCGGCGGGCGGCTGACCCTGCGCCCGGCTCAACTGCGTCCCCAGCCGTTGATTCAACCGGCCTACACACCGCCGCCTGAGGAGTGGCAGCGGCAGGCCGTTCGGGCAATTGAGCGCAGCCAGGAAACCCTGTGGGGGCGGGCGGGTCTGGCTGCCCGGCATTACCTCAACCGGCGCGGACTGAATGACTCGACCATTCAAATCTGGAAGTTGGGTTATTCAACCGGATTTCAGATCGGCCAGATGCTCATCCCGCGCGGGGTGGTGATTCCCTGCATTACTGGCGGGCGGGTCTGGTATTTGAAAATTGCCCTGCTACCGGGTCAGCCGATCCGCTGTCCGCGCTGTGGCACAGCGGCTGCAGCCCGCCAGCCCTGTCCGCAGTGTGGTCTGGTCAGCAAGTACCGCGGGGTGAGCGGCAACCGTACCGCTTCCATTTTCGGCGGCGATCAACTGCCCGGAGCGGTGGAGGCTCTGTTTGTGGAAGGCGAATTCGATGCCCTGATGGCCTGGCAGGCGCTGGCGGGGGAATTGCCGGTTTGCACGGTTGGCAGCGCCTCCAACCGGCTCGATCTGGCCACCTGGGGGGCTTATCTGCTCACGCTCGAACGCCTCTACGCGGTGTATGACCCCGACTCCGCCGGTGAAAGCGGGCGGCGCTGGCTGGAAGGCCTGAGCGAGCGCACTCGCCCGCTGCGTCTGCCCGAGGGGGTCAAGGATGTTAACGACTTCGTCTTGCGAGGCGGTGATTTTGCCGCCTGGCTGCGCCTTCAAACAGCCCAGCGTGCGGACTGAAACGCGCGTATATTGGTTTGGTTTCTCAGCATTCGTTTGAATCAAGCGCTGGCGGCGGGGGTGGCGTCTTTCCCAACCGCTCCCACCCCTGAATCCAAAGCCCGATTTGGGCAAACGCATTCCATACCAGCAAGATGCTGAGCGCGATGTACAAACCGGTAAGCATCCTCGGCAGGATCTTCGAAAAAGTTTCGAGCTGTTTTCGGTACGATTCGATAATCGCCTGATAATCGTCCATCTGTTTGCGGGTTTCGCTGAGATTGGTCTGGATGTCGTTTAGATAGGAGGTCAGGTTGCTCCATGTCTCTTGCATCGGTTGCAGACCCGTTGAGGTTTCTTTAATCTGGGCGCTGATCTGTTCCAGTGCGGCAGGCATTTCCCCCAAATCCCGGCGGATACCTGCAATACTCTCCGCCAGTGGAACTTCCGGCTGGTACTGGCTGCCCCCAAAGAAAGGGATGGACGAGATGAACGAGAGGGTGCCGTCTATCAGGCGCGAGGTGTTTTCCAGGCCATCCATTGCCGCGGTAGTGTTGAGCAGGATGTTGGTGAATTCATCTTCGAGAATTTGCGAAACCAGTTCCAATGTCCCGGAGGTCGTTTCCATCACCGCCGCAAAACCGTTCAAGGTGGTTTGCGCCTCATTGAGGCTGTTCTCTGCCATAATGAGTGAGTTTTCCAACAGCCGGATGGTTTGGGAGGAAACCTGCAAAGCCCCGCTGGTCACTTCCAGTACCTCCGTCAAGGTCTGCCGCACTGGCCGGTAACTCGCCCAGACCAGCACCAGCCCGCTCAGGCTGATCAGCCAGCCCAGTATGGCAGCGCTGACCAGCAGAACGGCGAGGAATTTTTGATTAGTTGTGCCACTGGTCGGATACTTCTTCACGGACGTTTTCCTTAGTGAGGGATATGAGATTAAGGCAGAGGCATCATGACTTGATGCACTGTTTCACGGATACTCCAATTGTACCCCGCCTTGTATGTCAATTCCCAAACCTCGGGCGGCAGTTAGGGCAATCGCATTTGGGAAAAGAAGTGAGAGAATCGCTGTAGAGGAGAAAGGAGTGCTGCAATGGAAACAAAACCGACCGCAAGAATAGAAGCACATTTTGGGAAGTTGCGCGACCTGCGGATCGGGAACGCTAAACGGCACAAGTTCGTGGAGATTGTCGTGATAGGGATATGTGCTGTGATCTGTGGAGCAGACAGTTGAAGCGATATGGAATTGTTCGGTAAGCATAAGTTGAACTGGCTGAAGAAGTTTCTGGAATTGCCCGGCGGGGTTCCCTCCCACGACACCTTTGGGCGGGTGTTTGCCATGCTCGATCCGGATGAATTTCGGCTGCGTTTGATGGAATGGGTGCAGGCGGTCCACGAACTGACCCAAGGACAAGTGGTGGCTGTGGATGGCAAGCAACTGCGCGGCTCGGGAGATAGAGTAAAGGGACGAGAAGCGATCACAGTGGTGAGCGCCTGGGTGAGCGCCAATCAGTTGGTCTCGGGAGAGATGAAAGTGGAGGAGGGCTCTAATGAGATCACCGCCATTCCTGAACTGTTACGGCTGCTGGACTTGAGTGGCTGATTAGTACGATTGATGGGATTGGTACCCAGACCGAGATTGCCGCGCAGATTGTTGAGCAAGGCGGTAATTACTTACTGACGGTCAATAAGAACCATGGACGTCTGGAGACCCGCCAGTGTTGGGCGACATCCGACCCGGAGTATCTGGCTTATCTGCGCAATGGTGAGAAGTGGGCAGGATTGAAAACCTTAGCCATGATCATCACCGAACGCCGGACAGCGGTGAACCTGCTCAAACAAGAGAAAACCGCGAAAGGTAGCATCCACGCCAAACGCCTTCTTGCCGCTTGGGATGAAGACTACTTGCTAAAGGTGCCGGCTGGTTGAAATGCGATTGCCCTAGGATGGGGGAAGTTTGTATAATTATACTGCGGTAGTAAAATTACTATGTCTTAATAGAAGGGATATAAATGATACACCAGTAAATGATTGACCGGCTATCCCAATCCAACAGAGACGAGATAAAAGGGTGGTTTTTGGAATTATAAACCGGGTTTAATTTTCAGAAGGGATATAATCATCTGTATAATTTCAGAAGATCATTGGATTGTTTTGTCCATTTCCTTTCCCCATAACATTATCCCAACAAATCATCTCCATGCAATCCACCTGGTTACTCCCCTTTTCCTCACCAGAGGCCCTGCGCCTGGATGTCAGCGGCGGTAAAGGTGCCAATCTGGCGAGGCTTAGTCAGGCCGGTTTGCCGGTACCGCCCGGCGTTATTTTGAACACCGCGGCTTACCGCGCTTTTGTGCAGGTAAATCACCTGACGCAAGTGCTGGCGGAGGCGCTGGCCGCTGCTCCCGAAACACCGCTGCAAATTTTGGAAGAAATATCAGCCAGAATCCGCGCTCAGTTTGCGGCTGCTGCCCTGCCGCCCGATCTGGAAGAGGAAGTGTGTGGCTGGTACCGTCAGGCTGGCCAGCCGCTGCTGGCGGTGCGTTCTTCCGCAACCACCGAAGACCTGCCCGGTCTTTCCTTTGCCGGTCAACAGGATACCTTCCTGAATGTGGGTGGTGAAGAGCAACTGCTCCGCTCGGTAGTGGAGTGCTGGAGCAGTCTCTGGACGACCAGGGCGATCAGTTACCGCCTGCACCATCAAGTGCCGCAATCGGATCTGGCGCTGGCGGTCATTTTACAAACCATGGTGGACAGCCGGGTTGCCGGTGTGATGTTTACCGCCAATCCACTGAGCGGCGCGCGGCACGAAGTTGTGATCAACGCTGCTTTTGGGCTGGGGGAGGCGCTGGTTTCTGGGCGGGTTGAACCGGATGAGTACGTGGTGGATGGGAATTCTCAACGACTGTTGAGCAAAAAATTAGGGGCAAAGACGGCTCAGGTGGAGGGGGCTATCCCGGCTGCGGCATCTTCCACGACAGTCTCTCAGGCCCTTCCCGATGGCGAAATTTTCAGACTGGTGGAATTGGGCAAACGCATTGAGGCAATTTATGATTTTCCACAGGATATCGAGTGGGCCTGGGCCGGAGGTGAGTTTTACATCCTGCAATCTCGCCCGATCACATCCCTGTATCCGCTTCCCGAAGGATTGCCGCCCAAACCGCTGCATGTGCTGTTTTCCTTTGCGGCTGTGCAGGGTGTGTTTGAACCCATCACTCCTCTGGGGCGGGAGATCATCATTCAGTTTTTCGGGTCGGGGGCGCGCCTGTTGGGTTACCGCTTTGACCCGCAGAATCAGCGCGCGCTGTTGCTGGCCGGGGAGCGTCTGTGGGGCAACACCACCCCGATTTTGAATACCCGCATCGGTCGAAAAGTTGTCCCGGCGGTGATGGCGTTTGTTGAACCTTCTGCCCGGCAGTGGATTCTCCAGCTGCTGGAAGAACCGGAAATCGGGCAGGATGCCCCTGTCCGCTTGAAAACCCGCCTGCATTTGGTGCGCTTTGCCGTGCCGCTGCTGGGAAACATCCTGCTCAACCTGCTGGCTCCTGAACGTCGGCGGGAAGCAGTCCTCAGTCGGATGGAATCCATGCTGGTTGAGCTGGAAAAGGACCTGGCGGCGTTACCCGATCAGCCAGCAGCCAGACTGGCCAGGCTGGTGGAGTTGATCGCCACCTTCTTTCAACGAAAAGTCCCGGGTGGAATGCGCCTGTTGCTGGCGATGGTTGCAACCGGCATGGCCAGCCTGAATCTGGTGCGGCTGCTGGCGGCGCATGCTTCAAGCGAGGGAGAGAAAAGGGAATCATCGAACTGGCAGCAGCGCGTTCTGGAATTAACCCGCAGCCTGCCTCAAAACCCGACTACCCGGATGGACTTGCACCTCTGGGCAATTTCTCGCACCATCCGTCAGGATGAGGCAGCACGAACGGAGGTGGAAAATCATCCCGCCCCTCTCTTATCGGAAATGTACCGGCACGGCAGGTTGAATCCGCTCACCCGAACATTGCTGGATGAATTTTTGAGAAATTACGGACGGCGCGGGTTGGGGGAGATTGACACCGGACGTCCGCGCTGGAAGGAAGACCCCGCTGCGCTGTTCGATTTGCTAAAGACTTTCCTGCGCATGGAGGATGATGAAACTGCGCCGGATCGGGTTTACGAAGCCGGACAGGCTGTTGCCGCGGCGGCCATCCGCGCCCTGTGCGAGGACGTTCGGCGCGCTCGCGGAGGCTGGCTGCGGGCCGGTTTGGTGCGTTTTCTGGCTTCCCGCGTGCGGGCCTGGATGGGGCTGCGTGAGTATCCCAAGTTTTTCCTCGTTCGGGCGTTTGGCGCATTCCGTGAGGTGCTGCTGCACATCGGCAGTGAGTGGTACCGCCGGGGTTTGCTGGAACGGGCGGACGACCTGATCTTTCTGAAATTGCCCGAACTGCGCCAGCTGGCTGAAAATCCGGCCGACCCGCAATGGCGCGAGTTGATTGCAAAGCGCCGTTCCGCCTTTGAGTACGAGATGCACCGCCGCCAGGTTCCGCGGCTTTTGCTCAGCGATGGGCGTGCTTTTTACGCCGGCATTGCCGGTGGGGATGAAAGCGGCCGCGTTTTGTGGGGCAGTCCAGTCTCGCCGGGGGTGGCAGAAGGACTGGTCAGGGTGGTCACAAATCCACACCGTGCGGATTTGCAGCCGGGCGAGATCATGGTCTGCCCGGGCACCGACCCAACCTGGACGCCGCTCTTCCTTACCGCCGGCGGACTGATCATGGAGATGGGCGGGATGATGACCCACGGCGCAGTGGTGGCACGTGAGTACGGTCTGCCGGCCGTGGTGGGGGTGAATCAGGCTACCCGCGTGCTGCGTACCGGCCAGCGGGTGCGGTTGGACGGCTCCACGGGGCGGATTGATGTGTTGGACGGGCAGGACGAATCGGCTTCAGACTGAACGTAGAGGCTGCCAGCGCGTCTGCTCAAAAGGGGGAAGATCAGCCAATGAGGTTAAGAATGGTGGTTTATCTTATCTACAATAGCCAATTTGTCCAATAATTTAGTTAAAACTGTCATATTTTTGTTATGATTAAGGATACTATCCCTCGATCCCTCATCTGTTCTATGATGTAAGTAATTCATCTACCATTTCACCCGGGATCTCCCAATCTCCGGTTGCTGATGATCTGAACAAAGAATGCAGCCCCTCCTTTTGGAAGGGTGGGTTTCTTGTTGCTCCATCATGCGGGACGGAGAGGAAGTAAACCGGCCGGAGGTTTCTTTGGACGATTACCCCGAATCTCTGAATCACAATCGCCTGCCGGAGTGCTGCTGTGAACCAAGCCGCTGATCGGTGACCTGCTTATCGGCGGTTTGTTCTTTCTAAATCAAACTTCACCCTCAATTCCATCTCAAAGAAAGGATCAAACCATGGACTTTAAACTGACTGAAGAACAAGAACTTTTGTTAAACAGCCTGACCGAACTGTTGCAGCGGGAAGCGCCGGAAAGCCTGATCGCCGAGCTGGACGAGAAGCACGAATTCCCCTGGAAGCCGTGGCAGGCGCTGGCCGATAACGGCTTCCTCGGCCTCGGCATTGGCGAGGCCTACGGTGGTACCCCGGCCGATGTGCTGACCCAAACGCTGGTTGCCGAAACGCTCGGTAAATACGCCTTCCCGCTCGGTGTCATTTACGGGTTGGGTGTAATCACCATCCGCGATATTGAGCAGTTCGGCTCGGAAGAGCAGAAGCAGCGCGTATTGGGCGGTATTTGCCGGGGTGACCCGCCGGTGGCGCTCGGAATCAGTGAGCCGCAGGCCGGCTCGGATGCAGCCGGACTGAAGACCCGTGCGGTTCTCGAGGGAGATGAATGGGTCATCAACGGCCAGAAGATTTACTGCACCATCTCCAACATTGCCAAGTACATTCTGCTGATGACCCGCGATCCCCAGATTGAAAATCCCTACAAGGGCATGTCCATGTTCCTGTTGCCCACCGATGCGCCGGGTGTTCGCATCAACCCGCTGCCCAAAGTCGGCTGGTGGTCGGTACCGACCTGCGAGGTGTTCATTGACAACGTCCGTTTGCCCAAGGACGCCCTGGTCGGGCAGTTGAACAACGGCTGGATGCAGTTGATGGCTAACTTCGAGATCGAGCGGGTTGTCCTTTCGGCGGCCTGTATCGGCGCGGCTGAAGCCGCATTTGAAGATGCTGTGGTGTACGCCAATCAACGCGTTCAGTTCGGCCAGCCGATTGGCCGCTTCCAGATGATTCAGGAAAAGATCACCGACATGGCGATCAAGATTGAGAACATGAAGAACTACTGCTACAAAGTGGCCTGGATGATGGACAACGGCATGCCGGTACGCCACGAACACGCCATGGCCAAGTTATATATCACCCGCTCTGCCTTCGAGGTGATTGACGATGCCATGCAGATCATGGGTGGCCTGGGCTACATGATGGCTCACCGCATCCAGCGCCTGTGGCGTGATGTTCGCGTCATGCGGATTGGCGGTGGCACGGATGAGATCATGTACAACATCGCCGGCCCGCAATTGCTGAAGAAGTACGCCAAATAAAACACCCGTTTATAACCCCATTTCTTAATCACTCTTGAAAGGAGATTTGCCCAATCATGGCTAGTACCAAAGATGTTCCACAATTCGGTCAGCTGGCTGGCCTGAAAGTACTCAGCACCGGTACCGTTGTCGCCCAACCCTTTGCTGCGATGTTGATGGCGGAGGCCGGCGCAACCGTGATCCACATTGAAAGCACACTCGCCCCGGATACCTGCCGGGCGATCAAGTACGCCTGGAATCAGGAGCACCGCAATGAACTGACGATGGCGCTCAACATCCCCTCGCCGGAGGGGCGCGAAATATTCCTGAAATTGATCCGCTGGGCAGACATCTGGATGGAATCTTCCAAAGGCGGCACTTACCAGAAGTGGGGTCTGACCGATGAATACCTGTGGGAGCATAACCCCAAACTGGTGATCGTCCACGTCTCCGGGTTTGGTCAGGAGGGTGATCCGCAGTACGTTTCCCGCGCTTCTTACGATGCCATCGGGCAGGCGTTCGGCGGCTACATGTTCATCAACGGTATGCCGGAACCCAACCCGCCCATGCGGGCTGTCCCCTATACCTGCGATTATGTGACCGCGTTGAATGCCTGCTGGGCAGCTCTGGCGGCTTACCTCAATGTACAAAAGACCGGCAAGGGCGAGAGCGTGGATATCGCTCAGTTCGAGATGATGATGAAGATTCAACTGCACTACCCGATGACTTACTTCCAGGATGGGGTGGTGCTGCCGCGCTTTGGCAATGCCGATCCCAAGTTTGCCGGCTACAGTGCCTATAAGTGCAAGGACGATAATTATGTCTTCATCGGGTTTGTCGGCGCAGGCCCGATGAAACGCGGTTTGCCCATCATTGGCCTGGCCGGAGATCCGGACTTCCCGCCGGGAATCCAGCTCGCCCTGCGCGGCACGCCGGCTGGCGATAAACTGGATGCGGCCATCCAGAAGTTCTGCGATGAGCACACTGCCGAAGAAGTGGACAAGATCTTCCTCGAAGCCGAAGTGCCTTGCAGCGTGATTCTCAATGTTGCCATGGCCGAGAAGAATCCGCACTATCAGGCGCGCCATGTCTTCACCGAGTGGGAAGATCCCCAATACGGCAAGGTCAAGGGTGTCAACACCATGCCGCGCTTCAAGCGCAACCCCAGCAAAATCTGGCGGGGTGCGCCGCTTTACGGCATGGACAATTCCGACATTTTGCGCGAACTGGGCTACACCGACGAGCAGATTGACCAGCTCTACGAGAAGGGTGTATTGAGAGCCGGGGAAGGCTGCCATTAATCGAACCAGATGCGGGGGTGACTCGGTCTGAGTCACCCCCGTCTGCCGGAGGGCATATGACAACAAATCTGGAAACTTTGCAGGTGCAAATCGAGCAGCGCGTTGCAGTGGTGACGCTGAACCGCCCGGAAAAATTAAATGCCCTGAGCATGAAGATGCTGGCGGAATTACGCACTGTCTTCGAGGATATGCGTGTAGATGAACGAGTTGGGGCAGTGGTGTTGACCGGCGCCGGGCGGGCTTTCTGCGCCGGTGGTGATCTCAATGACATGTTGGAAGGCAGTCTGCAGCTGGATTACGTTGCCGGGCGCACGCTGGGCAAGACCATCATGGCCATTCAGGGCCTTGAAAAACCGGTCATCTGCGCGCTGAACGGCATCGCTGCCGGCGGCGGGGCGGGGGTTGCCCTCGCCTGCGATGTGATTTATGCCTCGGATAAGGCGCGCTTTTCGGAAATTTACACCAACATTGGCATGGTACCGGATTGCGGCAATCTGTGGCTGCTGGCTCGGGTGGTTGGGCCGTATAAAGCCAAGGAATTGTGCTTTAGCGCCGAAATTATTGATGCGGCTGAGATGTACCGGCTTGGCATTGCTCAGCGTCTGTACCCGCCGGAGGATCTGCTGCCTGCCACTATTGAGTTTGCCCGCAAACTGGCCGAAGGCCCGGCGAAATCCTATGCCATGATCAAGACACTGATAGACCGCGGCTGGGGTCTTTCGTTGGAACAGTTTTACGACCTGGAAGCGCTGGCTGTGGAGATCATCATGCAGAGCGAGGACTTCAAAGAGGGTGTGGCGGCTTTCGTTGAGAAACGTAAGCCGGTTTACCACGGCCGGTAATCTCCGCGCTGACGCCGGTCCGGAAAGCCTCCCGTCCATACCAGAAACCGGTCAGACTTCTGGTATGGACATTGTTGTAAGAAAAAAAATAACCCGAATCTTTCAGGAGGTGTGATGAATATTATCGTTTGTTATAAATTTGTGCCTGACCCGGAGGACATGCAGGTAAAGCCCGACGGGAAAATTTCCTTTGAAGGCGCCGAGTGGATCATCAGCGATTATGACCTGATGGCCATCGAGACGGCCGTTCGTCTGGTGGAGGCTCACGGCGGCAAGGTGACCGCGCTCAGCGCCGGTCCGCAGCCGCTGTCCAGTTCCAAGGGCAAGAAGGACGTTCTCTCCCGCGGTCCGGACGAACTGGTGCTGGTGGTGGACGATGCCATGCAAACCGCCGATACCCACCAGACCGCGCAGGCGCTGGCCGCTGCAATTCGCAAAATCGGCGAATTCGATCTGGTCGTCTTTGGTGAAGGTTCGGCTGACCTGTACTTCCAGCAGGTTGGACTGCAAGTGGGTGAACTGCTGGGTGTTCCGGTGGTTAACGCGGTCAGTAAGGTGAGTGTGGAGGACGGCCGGGTGGTGGTGGAACGCAGCACCGAAGAAGATGTGCAGGTGCTGGAATCCTCCCTGCCGGCTGCCCTGGCGGTCACCACCGATATCTGTCAGCCGCGCCTTCCCAGCATGAAGGAAATCCTCAAAGCCGGTAAAAAGCCGGTGACGGAATGGTCGCTGGCCGATTTGGGGCTGGATTTGCAGGCGTTCCGCTCAACCGAAGTGCTGGCGGTACGTCCACCGGAGCAGGTTGAACGCAAGCGGATTAAAATCACCGGCGAAGCCGATCAGGCCGTTCAGCAGTTGTTGAATTACCTGAGCAAAGAAGGCGTTTTATAGGAAGGAGCGTGGCATGAGCAAAGAAATCTGGGTTTTCAGTGAAAAAGAAACCTTGCAAGGTGAGTTGTTGGGGGCAGCCCGTTTTCTGGCCGGTCAACTTGGCGGGAAAACCGCTGCGCTGGTAGGCGGTGAAGCCGCCCGGCAGGAGGCGGCCTTCCGGCAGGGTGCCGATACAGTCTACTTCTGGCAGGCTGCGGAAGGCGTTCAACCGGAGGACTGCCTCGCCACGCTGGTGCAGGCCGCCCGGCAGTACCAGCCGGCGGTTGTGCTGATCGGCGCCACCTGGAGTGGCAAGGCTTTAGCCGGTCGGCTGGCAGCGGTTTTGGGGCGCTCGGTCATCACCGATGTCAAGAAGTTTCAGGTACAAAATGGCGAGATTGAAGCCACCCACCTGATTCTGGGCGGCGGGGCGGTGCGCGTCGAAAAACCGCTGGCTCAGCCGCTGATTGCCACCATCGGGCTGGGTGTTTTTGAGGCTCTGCCGCCGGAAGCGGGGCGTAGCGGCGACGTGGTGGCGCTGGACTTTATTCAGCCCCAAACCCGCTGGGCGCTGCGCGAGCGTAAACCCAAACCACCTGCTTCGGTTAATCTGGCTGCTGCCCGCAAGGTGGTTTGCCCGGGGCGCGGGGTGCAAAAGCAGGAAGACCTGCAAATGATGTTCGAACTGGCGCGCCTGCTGGGCGCCGAAGTCGGCGCAACCCGCCCGCTGTGTGAGGGGTTGGACTGGCTGCCGCGTGAGCGTTACATCGGCGTTTCGGGCGCATTCATCAAACCCGACCTGTATTTGGGCATCGGTGTTTCCGGTCAGGTGCAGCATACCGTCGGCATCACCGAGTCGCGGGTGGTGGCTGCCATCAATAAAGATGAAGAGGCTCCCATTTTCCAGCAGGCCGATTACGGCATTGTCGGTGATCTGTATCAGGTGGTGCCGGCGCTGATTCGCGCCTTACAGGCGCGCCGGTAAGCGGAGTTATGCTTATGGATGAAAAAGTCGACGTGATCATCGTCGGGGCCGGGCTGGCAGGCTGCGCGGCGGCATTGCAGCTGGCCAGAGAAGGCCTGGAGGTGGTGCTGGTGGAGCGTGGCCCGTATGCCGGCTCGAAAAATTTGAGCGGTGGGGTGCTTTATGGGCGTGTGCTGGAGCAGTTGATTCCGGAGTACTGGCGCATGGCACCGGTCGAGCGCGCCATTACCCGCGAGGTGGTCACTTTTCTTGGTGAGGACACCGCCTTTAATATGGACTTCCGCAACCCGCGACTTGCCGAGAGCCATAATGCCTACTCGGTGTTACGCGGTAAGTTTGACCGCTGGCTTGCCGATCAGTGCGAAGAAGCCGGCGTCATGCTGGTAACCGGCATCAAGGTCGAGCGGGTGCTGGTACGGGATGGCAAGGCGGTCGGCATTCTCGCCGGTGAGGATGAAATGCTGGCGGACGTGGTCATTCTGGCGGATGGGGCGAATTCCTTCCTCGCCGAGCAGCTCGGTCTGCGTCCGCGTTTCGATACGGCTCATCTGGCAGTGGGGGTCAAGGAATTGATCGGCCTGCCGCGCGAGACGATTGAGGAACGTTTCAACCTGAGCGGGGATGAGGGAGCTGCCTATGGGCTGGTCGGTTATGCCACCCGCGGCGTGGCAGGTGGCGGTTTTCTATATACCAACCGCGAGAGCATTTCCATCGGGGTGGTCATGCATCTGGATGAAGTGATTGAACACGGCATCAAACCGGCGGAAGTGATTGAGGATTTTCTGGCGCACCCGTGTATCGAGCCGCTGATTCGCGGTGGCAAACTGCTGGAATACGGCGCGCATCTGGTGCCGGAAGGCGGGCTGGCGATGCTGCCCAAACTGAGCATGGCCGGTTTGCTGGTGACCGGCGATGCTGCCGGTCTGTCGGTCAATAACGGGTTTGTGGTGCGCGGCATGGATCTGGCGATTGCTTCGGGCATGCTGGCTGCTCAGACCGTGCTGCAGGCGCGGGAGAAAAACGACTTCGGCGAGGAAGCCATGCGCCACTATAATCAACGTATGGAGGAGTCGTTTGTGTTGAAGGACATGCGCACCTATGCCGGCGCGCCGGCGTTTATGAAGAACCCTCGTCTATATCACCAATACCCGCAATTCCTCTCACGACTGATGAGTGGCATCTATCAGCATGATGGCCAGCCCAAAGCGCACCTCTATACCCTTGCCCTGCACAGCCTGAAGGAAAGCGGATTGTCGGTGCTGGATGTGGCGCGCGACGGCTGGAAAGGAGTGCGCAGCCTATGAAACGCATGAGCATCACCGAAAAACTGGCGGTCAACAAATACGAACTGGATGAAGGTCACCCGCACATTGAGGTAAAGAACGAAATTTGTGCGCGCCTGTGCAAAACCAAAGCCTGCCTGTTCGTTTGCCCGGCCGGGGTGTACAGCGAACAGGACGGTAAAATTGTGGCGGACTGGGCCGGCTGCGTGGAGTGCGGCACTTGCAGGGCGGCCTGCCCGGAGCAGGCGCTGGTGTGGGAGTACCCCCGTGGCGGTTTTGGGATCATCTACCGCTTTGGATGATTCTCCCATCCCGCCGCTTTGCGATGGGTTGGTTTTGGCAGGAAAGGAGAAGGCAAATGAACGATAGCGGCATGGATAAGGTCAAAATCCGCGTCAGAAGCATTGCCGGAGAATGTCAGGCGGGGCACAAAATTGGCGAGGAGATTCTGGTAGATAACGTGACTCTCTCCGCTTATCTCTGCCCGCATGCCTTACACAGCCTTTGGCCTTTTGTGCTCACCCTCCAAATGCGTGGAAAATTCCCCTGGGGAGATGGGGACAGCGCCGTGATTGCCTGCCCGGATGGCGAAAATCTGGCCGTCTTCGAAATCCGCCGGGTAACAGAGGGCGAGTAGCCGCGCAATGGACGGTGGGGCAGGGGAGGTTAAGCCAATCCCGCCCCGCCGTTTTTTGAGAAGCCAGAAGATCTCCTGTGTGTTCTATGATGGTTGAATCATGTGCTGGCAGGAAAGTTGATTAATATTGCGAGATATTTTGCCGAAATTCTGAAATGCGTTGGGAAGGGGGACAGGACGTTGGTAAAAGCTATCAAAAAAATCAGCGTCGAAATGCTCAGCCGTCTCAAGCGCTCCAGCGTCTCCGGCTCAAGGCGCACTTCCCCCAAGCGCTGCACCTGCAGCGCTACGGGTACAAGCGCTCCCTTGAGCCGTTCGGCACACGGATAATCCAGACTGCGTGCAATCACCCGCACCGCGTCTTCCACCGCCGCCCCGTAGGTTCGCCCGGGTTCACGGCTGCGTCGCTTCCGCGACAGCCGTCCTCTCATAAGCCGGATCAGCGACTTGCGGTGCATCCCCGTTACCGCTTGCATCTCATCCAAGAGATATCCCTTTTCCTTGCGACTGGCGTTGCGATAGCGTTCCCACAACTTGTACAAATATTTTCGGCGTTCATTGATGCTCATTCGTTCTATCTCGACCATGGCTAGCTCTCCGGTAACATTTTCTTTTGAGCTAACCATCTTACTTCAGTAACATTTTATGTGAACCAACGCGCAGGTATTGTAAGGAGGAAAAAATTTCTCTATAATCATATCATTCCTGTTCGTCCGTAGACCATCGGTTGAAAGGAGGTGATGCTTTCGCCGAGCCGTTATTCTCCCCCCTTATTTTGTCCAAATTGAAAACTTCACCATCATTGTCCGTTATATTCCCTTTTAAACCCTGGAGGAGGAAAATCTCATGGCAACAGCAGTTAAGAAATCCGAAATGACGGCGGAGGAAATCTGGACCGTACAACCCGGTGAACGCCGTTCAGTAGGAGTCATTCATATCGTCATTCTTGCCTTGCTGATCGGTATTGGATTTGTTGTCGGTGCATTTGGCAGCATTTCTTTTCCGTTAGGCTTTGGGGTCAATTTCTTTTGGACCGGCATCGCCGTCCAGCAGGTTGGCGCAATCTGGTTCGGCGGCTGGGGCGTGTTAGCGGGGGCAATTTTTCCATTTTTCTCAAACGCAATTGCGGGAACGCCGTTTTATGTTTCATTGGCTTATGTGCCCGCCAATGCAGTTCAGGCATTCCTGCCAGCCTGGGCATTTAGAAAGTTCAAAGCAGACCCGCGCTTGAAAAGCGGCCGGGACTATCTGATCCTTTTCATTGCGATGGTCGTTTCCAGCGCTTTTGGCGCCTTGTGGTCTCCACTTGTGGTACTGCGCGGATTCGGCTTGTTAACCACCGAGTCAGTACCCCTGTTTATTTGGGGCTGGTTTGGTGGTAATGTAATTGCCGGGATCGTCTTCAATTTCATACTCTTAAAGGCTCTTTCTGCCGTGGTGATCCGTACACCAGCCTTTGTAAAGCGCTGGTGGTCGTAGACCAATGTCGGTCAGGTGTTTATCGGGATGGGGTTCTTTGAACCCCATCCCCATCTTATTTTCTATGAGAATGGTGTCCAATGAATAAGACTTTGTTGGGGTACGTCCCAAAAGAATCGCCAATTTATGAGGTACATCCGTTTGTAAAACTGTTTTTCTTGCTCGTGGTGAGCCTTTTCCCGTTGTTTGTGGCTGCACCGGAGTGGAATTTTGGTCTCCTGGTTTTTCTGCTTTTGTTGATGTTTTTATGCCGCATTGATATGCGGACTTTGAGGATTTATGTGCCCGTGGCTATTTCCATGGGCAGTATCATTTTGCTTTCATACACAGTGCTGGGTGGCCGGCACGCTGAATTTCAAGTCGTTGCGAATGTGTTCGGTTTCCCAATCTACTGGGAACGCTTGCGGGATGCTCTGGTCGTTTATTTTCGCATTTTACCGATGATTGCAACAATGGTTTTCTTTTTGAGCACCTCGCGTGAAAGGGATGTGATTGTGGCAATGCGCAGTATCAAAATGCCGTTTGTGGTAACGTACGTCTTTGCGATGGCGCTGCGTTCCGCCGGCATGGTATTGGAAGATTTTCATATCGTCCGGCAAGCAGAACAGGCTCGCGGCTTCGACACAACGGGTAAATCGCTAGCCTATAAAATTCGCAAGTATGTCATGTACATGATTCCTTTGTTTGCCCTTTCTCTCCGCAGAGCGGAAGAATTTACCAATGCACTTGTAGCCAGAGGATATTCTTTTACCGGAAAAGCGGCGAAAATCAAACGGGCCGATTATGTTTTGACCCACTATTCTTACAAAATCCACGATTATATTTTGATTTTGTTGATCACCGCTGCCTTTGGCGTGCTTTTGTATCTCAGTCTTGGTTTGGGATTTTTTGAACTGGATAAATCCCAATTTATACAATGGCTGCATCAAATCCTTTCTTAGCGGAGCATTTCATGGAACCGATCATTCAAATCGTCAATTATTCCTGGAAATATCCGGATTCAGAAAACCCGGCTTTGAATGGGGTTAATTTACAAATCATGCCGGGCGAATTTGTTGGGATTATTGGTCCGAACGGCGCGGGTAAAACCACCCTTGCACTCTCGATGAATGGTCTGATCCCGGGGCAGTATCATGGCATTAAGCAGGGGGAAGTATTCGTACTGGGTAAGGAAGTGGAAGAGTACCCCAAAGGCGAGTTGCAAATGCATGTTGGTATGGTCTTTTCTGACCCGGAAGCCCAATTTACTGCAATGACGGTCGAAGACGAGCTGGTCTTTGGCTTGGAGAATTTGGGACTGAGCCGCAACGATATCAAAGAACGATTGGAATGGGTGGTTCAACTGACCGACTTGCAGCGTTTGCTCAATAAGCCGCCCTATGAAATATCCGGTGGCCAAAAGCAACGGGTTGCCCTGGCCGCCGTACTGGCAATGAAACCGCAAGTAATGGTCCTGGATGAGCCGACTTCAATGTTGGATCCCCTCAGTCGAAAACGCATCTTTCAAGTCCTTCGGCAATTGAGGGAAACCCAACAACACACCATCATCATGATCGAGCATAGTTTGGAAAATCTCACCCCACTGACAGATCGGATGATTTTGTTGTCCGAAGGAAATGTGGTCTTGCATGCTGATACCCGGAGTTTCTTTCAGGATCCAACGCTTGTGGAAAGAGGAGTTTATCCATCCGAAGTGATTCAATATTTTCATCAGATCAAGAAAAGAGGCTGGTATGAAGATGAGATACCCATCACACTGGATGAGGCTATTGAGGTGCAGGAAAAGTTACTGGCTTCACTAAAAGTTTTCAATGATCGAAAAGGACTGTAATCATGAATTCCGGCACACCTTTTATCAAAGTCATCAATCTCAGTTATGCGTATCCAGATGGGACTTTGGCTTTATCGGATATTAACCTGGAAGTATTCGAAGGTGAATTTATTGCCTTGATTGGCCAGAATGGTTCCGGCAAGACCACTTTATCCAAATGTCTGAACGGTTTGCTCAAACCGACCAAAGGGGATATATGGGTGGAAGGTTTGAATTCAAAGAATACACCCATTGTACAAATGGTCAACCGGGTTGGGTATGTGTTTCAAAACCCTGACCACCAGTTGTTCAATAACAATTGCTGGGATGAAATTGCTTACGGTCCGCGAAATATTTTGTTACCGGAAGAAGAAGTGGCAATTCGGGTTAAAGAGGCGGCCTCTGTAGTCGGGTTGGCAGAGGAATATTTTGAATCTCATCCATTCTTTTTGTCCAAAGGTCTACGTCAAAGGGTCGCAATTGCCTCCATTTTGGCTTTGCGTCCCAAAGTGATCATCGTAGATGAGCCCACCACCGGTCAGGATGCCCGGCAGTCGTACGAAATCATGGACTTTTTGACGATGTTGAATCGGGAGCATGGTCATACCATCATCATCATTACACACGACATGCCAATCGTAGCCCGTTACGCTCGCCGGGTCATCGCCATGGCCAACGGAAAAATTCTGGCGGATGGTGAAACAGCGGAAATTTTCAAACAGGTACCTGTTTTGGAGAAGGCTTCACTTGAACCCCCTCAAATCACGCAATTTGCTCAGCGGTTGCAAAACTACGGTTTTGATCCCGGTACCTTGACAGTAGAGCAGGCAGTCGAGCAATTCCAGCAGATCCGAGCAAAAGTCATTTCATCTGAATAGCCGGTCGTTTTGGAGAAATATCTCAGAAACGTGAAGTTCTTCATGCTTAATATTGATTTTTATCACCCGAATTGTTATGATTCGGGTTATTAAGTCTGTAAAATCAATTTCTCCTTTCCCCTCAAATTTGCTTATTTCCTGGTCGTGTTTCTGATGACTGTTTAATGCAGGAGGAACTATGCCGATCAAAATTCCCAACGCTCTACCGGCTCGCGAGGTTCTGGCCAGCGAAAACATCTTTGTGATGGACGAGGAGCGCGCCATCCATCAGGATATTCGCCCCCTGCGGATTGCCATCCTCAACCTGATGCCCACCAAAATTGCCACCGAAACCCAATTGCTGCGTCTGCTGGGCAATACCCCCTTACAGGTCGAAATCGCCCTGATGCGGACCGCCTCGCATCATAGCAAGAACACCTCTGAAGAGCATCTGAAAACCTTTTACCGCACGTTTGACGAAATGAAGCATGAGAAATACGACGGTTTCATCGTCACCGGAGCGCCGGTTGAACACCTGCCCTTTGAAGAGGTGGACTACTGGCCTGAGCTGCAGGAGATCATTGACTGGAGCCGGCACAATGTCTTTTCGACTTTCTTCATTTGCTGGGGCGCCCAGGCAGCCCTGTATCACCAGTACGGCATTCCCAAATATCCGTTGCCACAAAAGATGTTTGGGGTGTTTGAGCATACGTTTGCGCGTCGCAATGTGCCCCTGTTGCGCGGCTTTGATGATGTTTTTTACGCGCCGCACTCGCGCCATACCGAGATCCGCCGGGAGGACATTCTCAAAGTGCCGGATCTGGAAATTTTGTCGGAATCGCCGCGAGCCGGGGTGTACATCGTTATCCGGCGCGATGGCCGTCAAATTTTTGTGACCGGCCATTCGGAGTACGATCCGTTGACCTTGAAGTACGAATATGACCGGGATGTGGCGCTGGGGCTGCCCATTCAAGTTCCTGAAAACTACTATCCTGATGATGATCCGGCCTGCCCGCCGGTTGTCCGCTGGCGCGCTCATTCCAGTTTGCTGTTTGCCAACTGGCTGAACTACTACGTCTATCAGGAAACACCCTACAATCTCGATGAAATACAATAGGAGGCCTGCATGAACACCGAATCAAATTCTCGTCGTTTTGGTTTCGCCACCCGTCAGGTGCACGCCGGACAGACACCCGACCCGGCCACCAACGCCCGCGCCGTGCCGATTTACCAGACAACCTCGTACGTGTTCAACGATACCGACCACGCCGCCCGCCTGTTTGCCTTGCAGGAATTTGGCAACATCTACACCCGCATCATGAACCCGACCAGTGATGTTTTCGAGCGGCGTATGGCCGACCTGGAGGGGGGTGTTGGTGCGCTGGCGGCCAGCTCCGGTCATGCCGCCCAGATGATGGCGATTCTGACCCTGTGCGGGCAGGGTGATCACATTGTTTCGGCTTCCACCCTTTACGGCGGCACGTATAATCAATTTGCTTATACGCTCCGCAATGTGGGCATTGAAGTGACCTTTGTGGATCCTTCCGACCCGGAAAATTTCCGCCGGGCGATTCGCGACAACACCAAGATCCTCTACGGCGAAACGCTGGGCAACCCATTGATCAATGTTTTTCCGTTTGAAGAAGTCGCGGCGATTGCGAGGGAATACGCCATTCCCCTGATGATTGACAATACCTTTGCCACGCCCTACCTCTGCCGTCCGTTGGAGTGGGGAGCGCACATCGTGGTTCACTCGACCACCAAATTCATCGGTGGACACGGCACCAGCATCGGCGGGATCATCGTTGACGGTGGTAATTTCCAGTGGGCCGGCAATCCCCGCTTTCCCAATTTCAACCAGCCCGACCCGAGTTACCACGGGCTGGTGTATGCCGATTTGGGTCAGCCGGCCTATATCCTCAAAGCCCGTGTGCAGGTTCTGCGGGATGTGGGAGCCTGCCAGTCGCCGTTTAATTCGTGGTTGTTCTTGCAGGGCCTGGAAACGCTCAGTCTGCGGATGGAGCGCCATGTAGCCAATACCCAAAAAGCAGCCGAATTTCTCCACAATCATCCCAAAGTCAATTGGGTGTCCTACCCCGGTCTTCCCAATCATCCCGACTATGAGCGCGCTAAAAAGTATCTGCCCAAAGGCCCGGGCGCCATCCTCGGTTTTGGGGTCAAGGGCGGAGTTGAAGCCGGCCGGCGCTTTATCAACCATCTCAAACTGTTCAGCCATCTGGCAAACGTCGGCGATGCCAAAAGTCTGGCGATTCACCCGGCCAGCACCACCCACAGTCAATTGAACGAGGATGAGCAGCGCCGCGCCGGGGTTACCCCAGACTTCATCCGCCTCAGCATCGGCATTGAGGACATTGAGGACATCCTCTGGGATTTGGATCAGGCCCTTCAGGCTGCTGAATAAAGAGTGGTTGCTTTGCAATTTTGTTGAAGGAAAAGCCCGTTTTGTCCAAAAACGGGCTTTTTCACACTTTATCCCAATCTATTTAAAATTCACATCTGTGAATTAATTTCACAGATGTATTGAAAAGTTCTCTCGAATTCTGTAAATTAATTTCAATCCCGGTTTGGTCTGATCCCCTCCCTATGGAAACCCAGCGTATCGAACTTCTTGCCCGGATAGCCGAGATGTATTACGAGCAAAACCTGACCCAAAGCCAGATTGCTCAACGGGTCGGTTATTCGCGTTCGATGATTTCTCGCATGATCAGCGAGGCGCGCGAAAATAACATCGTTGAAATCCGCATTCATTACCCCCTGCAGCGGGTGCGCGAACTGGAAGATTATTTGCAGGTAGTGCTTCAGCTCACAGATGTACGGGTGTTGCAGCGCGGCGCCCTGACTCACTCCGAAATGCTGCGCCGGTTAGGTGCGCTGGCTGCCTCGTTGCTGGAAGAACACCTGCGCGAACACCTGACCATCGGCACCTCGTGGGGAACAGCGGTTTATGAAACGGTCAATGCCGTGCGCACCCACACGCTGGAGGGCTTGCGGGTCGTCCAGATGATCGGCTCGCTGGGGACGCCTAACCCCGATATTGACGGCCCTGAACTGGCTCGCCGTCTTGCGCGCATTTTGGGCGGTCAGTACGCCACCCTACCCCTGCCGTTGATTGTGGACAGCGAAGCCACCCGTCTGGCGCTGTTGAATGCGCCTCACATTCAGCGGGTACTGTATCAGTTCAAGCAAATTGACCTTGCGCTGGTCGGGGTTGGCACGGTGGATTTCGAATATGCCAGTCTGCTGCGCGCCGGTTATCTGGATTACCGCCAGCTCGAATCCCTGCGCGAAGCCGGGGCGGTGGGGGATGTCTGCGCGATTCACATAGATTTACAAGGCCGCTTGATTGACACCCCCTTGACCCGCTGCATTGTCGGCGTGGATGCCGATACCCTGCGGGCGATACCTGTGCGAATCGGCGTAGCCGGCGGACAGTCCAAAGCCCTGCCGATTCTGGCGGCCAGCCGCGCCGGTTTCATCAATCATCTGGTCACCGATGAAATCGCTGCATTGCGCATTCAAAAGTACATCGAAGGAGAAAAGGCAAAGTAATTATGGAATGGACATCTCTGGTTGAAACTGAAATTTACCAGCCCGATCACCAACGGTTGATGGATGAACTGGGAGAAACCCGCCTGCGGGATTGGGTGCTGGAAATGAACATCATCCGTGCTTTTGAAGAAAAAGCCGAGGATTTGTTTGCGCGTGGTCTGGTGCATGGGACAATGCACCTGTCTATCGGCCAGGAAGCCGTCGCGGTGGGGGCCTCTTCGGCGATGGAAGACGGGGATTACCTGCTCAATCACCACCGTGGACACGGGCATTGTCTGGCATGGGGTAGTGATGTGCGCTTGATGATGGCCGAATTTCTCGGTAAGGAAACCGGCTACTGCCGTGGGCGGGGTGGTTCGATGCACATTGCCAATGTGGAGATGAACAACCTCGGCGCCAACGGCATTGTCGGCGGCGGTATTCCCATTTCGGTCGGTGTCGGTCTGAGCATCAAGAAACGCAAAACCCGCCAGGTCTGCCTGACCATCTTTGGGGACGGAGCTGCCAACGAGGGAGCCTTCCACGAATCGCTCAACATGGCCAGCATCTGGGATTTGCCGGTGGTCTATCTGTGCGAGAACAATCAATACGCCATGTCCATGCCGGTTCAAAAGGCGTTTAACATCCGCTACATCAGCCAGCGCGCGGCCGCGTATGGGATTGCCGGTGTGACGGTGGATGGCAACGATGTGCTGGCGGTGTACGATGCCGTGCGCACAGCCGCCGAGCGGGCGCGTAACGGCGAAGGCCCCACCCTCATCGAAGCCCTGACCTACCGCTGGAAGGGACACTCCAAGAGTGATCGGCAGGCGTACCGCACCCGCGACGAGGTCAAGGAGTGGCAGGCGCGTGACCCCATTCACCGGCTGGCACACCTGCTGGATATGAGTGAAGCCGAGTACGAAGAAATCGTCAAAAAGGCTCAGGCGGTTATTGAAGAAGCGGTAGAGTTTGCCAATGCCAGCCCCGAACCCGACTTAAGCACCATCATGGAGGGAGTTTATGCGTGAAATTACCTACGTCGAAGCCATTCGGGAAGCCCTCTTTCAAAAAATGAGCGAAGACGAAACCGTCTTCCTGATCGGGGAGGACATTGGGGTGTATGGTGGGGCTTTTGGAGCAACCGCCGGGCTGATTCAGCAGTTCGGCGAAGACCGGGTCATTGACACGCCCATCTCCGAAGCCGGAATTGCCGGGGCGTGCATCGGAGCGGCTTTGACCGGTTTCCGGCCGGTTGGCGAGATTCAGTTCATGGATTTTGTCACGCTCAGTATGGAGCAGCTGGTTTTACAAGCCGCCAAGATCCGCTTCATGTTTGGCGGCAAAGCCAAAGTGCCGTTTGTGCTGCGCATGCCGGGAGGTTCCGGCACCGGCGCGGCCGCTCAGCACTCCGAAAGTCTGGAAAACTGGTTTGTGCATGTACCGGGCTTGAAGGTGGTCATGCCCAGCACGCCCTACGATGCCAAGGGGCTGCTGATTGCCTCGATTGAGGACGACAACCCGGTCATTTTTGTCGAACACAAGCTGCTTTATAAAATCAAAGGGCCGGTACCGGAGGAGATGTACCGCGTACCGCTCAGCAAGAGCCATGTCGTCCGCCCCGGCAAGGACGTGACGATTGTGGCTACCTCGATCATGGTGCAGCGCGCCTTGCAAGCCGCTGCGCAACTGGCGCAAGATGGCATTGATGTGGAGATCATTGACCCGCGCACGCTGCGCCCGCTGGATGACGAGCCGATTCTCGAATCGGTGGTCAAGACCGGCAAGGTGCTGATTGTCCACGAAGCGGTCAAGATGGCCGGTTTTGGCGGCGAGATTGCCGCCCGGATTGCCGAAAGTTCGGCATTTGATTATCTCGAAGCGCCGATCCGCCGGTTGGGTGGGCTGGATATTCCCATCCCCTATAACCGTAATCTGGAGTACCATGCCGTGCCGCAGGTTGAAAACATCGTCGAAGAAGCCCGCAATCTGGCGGCGTTGAAGGTGTGAGGTTGAGATGGCGCGTGAAGTGATCATGCCCAAATTTGGTTTTACGCAGGAAACGGCCGAAATCGTCCGGTGGTTGAAGAAAGAAGGCGATGCGGTGGAAGCCGGCGATCCGATTGCCGAAGTCACCACCGATAAAGTCAACATGGAGGTGGAAGCCCCGGCAAGCGGAATTCTGGCTGACCTGCGCTACAAAGAGGGCGATGTGGTGCCGGTAACGGAGGTGATTTGTACCATTCTTGCGCCGGGTGAAGCGCTCCCTGCTCAACCTGTGCCGGACACGGCTGCTCAAATGCCTGCTGCGAAGGGTGAAACGGTGACCACTGGGGGTGGTGCGTCTGTTGAAACCCCGGCAGCCGTCAAAGCCACCCCGCTGGCCGAGCGGATTGCCCGCGAAGCCGGCCTTGCGCTGGATCAAATTCAGGGCAGCGGGCCGGGCGGGCGGATTACGCGCAGCGATGTCGAGGCGGCTCTCAGCCGCCAGCCTTCCGGTAAGGTGCGTGCCGTGCCGGCCGCCCGCCGATTGGCGCGTGAAGCCGGTGCGGATCTGGCGGAAATTCCCGGCAGTGGGCCGGGCGGACGGGTGCAGTCGGTTGATGTGCAGCGTTATCTGGCCAGCCGGCCGGCTGCTGCGGTGGCACAGCCTGCAGAGCCGTCCCAACCGCCGGCCATCCAGCCGTCCAAAGCCGTGCCGGCAGCCGCTGCGCCGCTTCCAGCTGCCACTCAGCCCGGCGTTCAGGTTTTGCCTCTGGCGGGTATGCGCCGAACCATCGCCCAACGGCTGCAAAAATCCGCTCAGGAAGCCCCCCATATTAATCTGGAAATTCAGGTGGACGTGACCCGCGCCGAAGCCCTGCGCTCCAGGGCGAACCAGCAGCGCGGCGAAGGTCACCCCAAAGTCAGCCTGACGGCTGTGCTGGCAAAGGCGGTGAGCTGGGCGCTCAAACGCAATCCGTATCTCAATGCCTGGCTGCAATCCGGCCCGCAGGGCGATCAGATCGTCCTCATTCAGCAGGTCAATTTGGGCATTGCGGTGGCCCTGCCGGAGGGCTTGATTGTGCCGGTCATCCGGCAGGTGGAAGAAAAAGGGCTGCTGCAGTTGGCTCAGGAGATGGAAGATTTGACCGAGCGCGCCCGCCAGAATCGTCTGCGCCCCGAAGAAGTGATGGACGGCACGTTCAGCATTTCCAATCTGGGCATGTTTGGGGTTGAACGATTCACGGCGATCATCAACCCGCCGCAGGTCGCCATTCTGGCGGTTGGCGCGGTGCGCAAAGAAGTGATTGCCGATGAAAACGATCAGGTTGTCATTCGCCCGATGATGACCCTGACCCTGTGCGCCGATCATCGCGTGGTGGATGGCGCAGTTGCAGCGGCCTTTTTACGCGATTTGAAAACCGTGCTGGAAGACCCGCAATTGATGGTGTTGTGAGCGGAGGAGGAGAAGGAGATTTCCACAATGAATATTTCTATAAGCATACCGCTTCAGGAAGAGAACATTCTTCTGCTTGAAAACCCTAAAGACGCGAGAGAAGTGGTCAAAAAATTGTCTGAATTACTAGAAGTCAAGGGAGATGTTAAACCTTCGTTTTTTGAGGCAGTTTGGGAGCGTGAGCGGAATATGCCAACCGGGCTGGAACTGGAAGGCGATATTCATGCAGCTATTCCCCATGCAGATATTGAGCATGTAAATAATCCTTCCGTTGCATTGGCGATTTTGGGTAATCCTGTAAATTTCAAGTGTATGGTTGATCCAGAAAAGGAGTTGAAGGTTCGGCTGGTATTTCTATTGGCAATGAGTGAACCCAAGAAACAGGTTGAAATGCTGCAGCAAGTTGCCACAATATTACAGGATTCCCAGCTGGTAAAAAGGTTGAGCGTCAGCAGTTCTGCAAAGGAGGTGATGGAACTGATCGGATTAATGAATTGAAATTCTATATTACGCAGCTTGTGGTTTGCATACCAAGTTCTTTGGAAAAGGAGGTTATGTTGAATCAACAACGAGTTAAACGAATTCTTGTTGCTTGTGGCACGGCGATCGCCACTTCCACCTTGGTCGCAGTTCTAATTCGGGAAGAGATGGAAAAGCGCGGGATTAAGGTGGAAACTCGGCAATGTAAAGCCACTGAAGTGCCGAGTTATGCCCAAGATGTGGATCTGATTGTTTCAACGACGCCTGTCCCCACTAACCTGGGTAAACCGGTCATTCAAACGCTGGCTTTTTTGACAGGTGTTGGTAAAGAAGATGTCCTGAATCAAATTGAGAAAGCATTGAAGGAGGAGTAAAAATGGAAGCAATTCTTGCGGGTATCAAAAGCCTTTTTGATACGCTTGGCGCAACGGTCATGTTGCCCATCATCATTTTTATCATTGCTTTAGTGTTGGGTGCAAAGCCGGGCCGGGCCTTTCGGGCTGCCGTGACGATTGGTGTTGCGTTTGTAGGTATCAATCTGGTTATCGGACTTCTGTGGAACACTCTTACAGAAGTTGCGCAATCAATAGTGACCAATACGGGGATTCGCCGCGATGTGGTTGATGTTGGTTGGCCCTCAGCAGCAGCAATCGCATTTGGCTCTTCCGTTGGTTTGTGGGTGATCCCAATTGCCCTCATTGTCAACATCGTTCTACTAGTTACGCGATTGACCCGCACACTCAACGTTGATGTTTGGAATTTCTGGCATTTCGCCTTTATCGGTTCATTGGTGGTTGCTTTGACCGGTAATCTCGGGTATGGATTGATTGCGGCTGCCGTTGCGGCAGCATTAGCTTTGTTCTTCGCTGATTGGACAGCCAAGGCGGTACAATCGTTCTATAAACTACCGGGCATTTCCATCCCTCACCTTACATCAGCTCCAATTGTGCCGATTGCCATCGTCGTTAACTGGATCATTGAACGCATACCAGGCCTCAAGGATATTGATATCAATACTGATACCATCCAGAAGCGCTTTGGAGTTTTTGGCGAACCGGTCATACTGGGTTTGGTGATAGGTTTGGTATTAGGCGCAATTGGTTTTTATAATGTCGAAGGTGGTTTCTTTGCTATACTTGGCAAGGTGTTGGGCACGGGTATTTCCCTTGCAGCGGTGATGCTCCTGCTGCCGCGCATGGTTGCTATACTGATGGAAGGCCTTATCCCCGTTGCTGAGGCGGCAAGGGAGTTCATGCAAAAGCGGGCTGCTGGCCAGGAGATCAACATTGGTCTTGACTCTGCAATCCTCATTGGTCATCCGGCTGCAATTTCCAGCTCATTACTTTTGGTGCCAATCGCAATCCTGCTGTCGGTGATTTTGCCGGGCAATCGGGTCATTCTTTTCGCTGACCTGGCGGTTATTCCCTTTGTTGTGGCTATGACAGCGCCTGTACTACGGGGCAATGTGTTCCGAATGGTTGTAGCTGGCATCATCACCCTCTCTTTGGGATTTTATATTGCTACAGCCATGGCACCGCTCTTTACTCAGGCAGCTGTTGCTTCGGGTTTTGCATTACCAGAAGGTGCTGTTCAAATCACCAGTATTGCCGATGGCTTCCTGTGGACACCTTATGTTTTTGTTCAGTTGACTGGTCTGTTGGGTGTCATTGGTCTGGTTCTGATTTTAGCTCTGGTTGGGGCGGGCATCTTCTTATTCAACCGAAATCAGCGGGCTTGGGAAATTGCTGCTGGTGCTCCTGCTGAAGGTGTATCAGCGGATTGAAATCCATAAAATTATAAAGAGCGGGGACTGCTTACGCAGTCCCCAAATTTAACTACAAAACAATGGAGAAAAGAATGGTCTCAACCACCATCATGATTGATCACCCGGCCGGGTTGCATGCCCGCCCGGCGGCTCAGTTTGTCAAAACGGCGGCACGCTTTCCCTGCAAGATCAGTGTGC
>Ga0226835_1000168_pt1 | contig 113724 bp, 107 predicted proteins | sample LAC_MetaG_1_FD_163627 | JGI IMG/M metagenome (GOLD analysis project Ga0226835, IMG submission 163627) | Anaerobic ammonium oxidizing microbial communities from anammox membrane bioreactor (MBR) in UC Berkley, California, United States -... | ecosystem: Engineered > Bioreactor > Anaerobic >... | reverse complement strand
CTATTTCCGCGTCCCGGCCGACGCGCGCGACCTCAACTACTCCAAGTTCGTCGAGGAGGGCGAAAAGCGGCTGAACCGCACCGAGGACTACAACTCACATAATACCGAGCGTCTTGACGTCGAGGGCATGAAGGCGCTGTTGATGAAGGTGGACTACGTGCGCCGCGCCGTCAGAGGCGAAACCCCGAGGCAGGAAGACTGACGCCATGCGCATCGCGATCACCGGCGCCGACGGCTTCATCGGACGCAATCTTGCCATCCGGCTGGGCGAGGCCGGCCATGTCGACATCGTGCCGATCGTGCGTGAAACGCCCCGCGCCGAACTCGCCGGCCGTCTCGCCGGCGTCGACCTGGTCTTTCACCTCGCCGGGGTCAACCGGCCGGCGGACCCGTCCGAGTTCGCGACAGGCAACGCGGATTTCACGCAAGAGCTTTGCGAGGCGCTTGCCGCGCTGCCCCGCCCGCCGCGCATGGTTCTTTCCTCGTCGACGCAGGCCACGCTCGACAACCCCTACGGGCGCAGCAAGCGGCGAGCGGAGGAGATCGTCGAGGACTATGGCGCGCGCGCCGGGGCCAAGGTCCATGTCTTCCGGCTCACCAACGTCTTCGGCAAGTGGTCTCGCCCGAACTACAATTCCGCCGTCGCCACCTTCTGCCACAACATCGCGCGCGGCCTGCCCATCAGCGTCAACGACCCGAAAGCCCCGCTGCGGCTCGTCTATATCGACGATGTGGTCGAGGCGTTTCTGGCGCTTGTCGACGACGCCGCGGCGCCGGGCGGGTTCGCCGAGGTCAAGCCGGTCTTCGAGACGACGGTCGGCGAGGTGGCCGACCTGATCCGCTCGTTTCCCGCCAGCCGGGACAATCTGACCACGCCGCCGGTAGGCGCCGGCCTCGCCCGCGCGCTTCATGCGACCTATCTGAGTTTTCTCGAACCCGCCGCCTTCACCTACAAGGTGCCCGTTCACAGCGATCCGCGCGGCAGCTTCGTCGAGATGCTGAAGACCGGCGACAGCGGCCAGTTCTCCTATTTCACCGCCCATCCCGGCATCACGCGCGGCGAGCATTATCATCATTCCAAGACCGAGAAATTCCTCGTCATCAAGGGAACCGCCAGCTTCGGCTTCCGCCAGATCGTCACCGGCGAGACCTTCGAGCTCGTTGCGCGCGGCGGCGAGGCGACGATCGTCGAAACCATTCCGGGCTGGGCGCACAACGTGACCAATATCGGCGACGACGAGCTCGTCGTCATGCTGTGGGCGAACGAAATCTTCGACCGCGCCCGTCCCGACACGATTCCCGCCAGGGTGAAGCCGTGAAGAAGCTCAAGGTCATGACGGTCGTCGGCACGCGCCCGGAAATCATCCGGCTCTCGCGCGTGATGGCCCGGCTCGACGCGCATTGCGACCATGTTCTCGTCCATACCGGCCAGAACTACGATTACGAGCTCAACCAGGTCTTCTTCGACGACCTCGGCGTCAGGAAGCCGGACCATTTTCTCGATGCCGCCGCCGGCGGCGCCTCGGAGACGATCGGCAACATCATCGGCGCGATCGACAAGGTCCTGGCTGCGGAGAAGCCCGAGGCGATGCTCGTTCTGGGCGACACCAATTCGTGCCTGTCGGTCATCCCCGCCAAACGGCGCAAGATACCCGTCTTCCACATGGAGGCCGGAAACCGCTGCTTCGACCAGCGCGTGCCGGAAGAGATCAACCGGCGGATCGTCGACCACACGGCGGATATCAATCTCACCTACAGCTCGATCGCGCGCGAATATCTGCTGCGCGAGGGGCTGCCGCCCGACATGGTCATCAAGACCGGCAGCCCGATGTTCGAGGTGCTGCATCACTACGCCGCCGAGATCGAGGCATCCGACGCGCTCCAGCGACTGGGGCTTGAAGAAGACCGCTATTTCGTGGTCAGCGCTCACCGCGAGGAGAACATCGAAACGGAGCGCAATTTCGGCCGTCTGGTCGCTATCCTGAACCTCGTCGCCGAGGACTACGGCCTGCCCGTCGTCGTTTCCACCCATCCGCGCACGATGAAGCGCGTCGAGGCGACCGGGGTGACGTTTCACCGCCTCGTGCGACTGATGAAGCCGCTCGGTTTCCACGACTACGTCCGGCTGCAGAAATCCGCCCGCGCGGTGCTGTCGGACAGCGGGACGATCAACGAGGAATCGTCGATCCTGAACTTCCCGGCCCTCAATCTGCGTGAGGCGCATGAACGGCCGGAGGGCATGGAGGAAGCGGCCGTGATGATGGTCGGGCTTTCCGGGGATCGCGTCCGGCAGGGTCTTGAGATACTCCGGACCCAGCCGCGCGGAGACGTTCGCGGCCTGCGGCTCGTCGCCGACTATTCGATGCCGAATGTCTCCGAAAAGGTCGTGCGGATCATCCACAGCTACACGGATTACGTGAATCGCGTCGTCTGGCGCCGCTACGACTGAGGCCGCATTGCGAATCCTTGTCCTGTCGCAGTATTTCTGGCCCGAGAACTTCCGGATCAACGATCTGGTGTCGGACCTGATCGCGCGCGGCCACGAGGTGACGATCCTTGCCGGCGTGCCGAACTATCCGTCCGGCAAGGTCTTCGACGAGTACCGTGCCGACCCGGAAAGGTTCGCCCGGTTCGAAGGGGCGGAGGTCATCCGTGTGCCCATGCTGCCGCGCGGCTCGGGCAGCCTGCGGCTGGCGGCGAACTATGCCAGTTTCGTCCTGTCGGGGCTGACGGCCGGGGCATGGAAGCTGCGCGGCCGCAGGTTCGACGTCATCCTTTCGGTGGCGCTGTCGCCGATCTCGGCTGTGCTGCCGGCGGTCCTCCAGCGCCGGCTGAAACGTGCTCCGCTTTTTGTCTGGGTGCTGGATCTGTGGCCTGAATCGCTCGAAGCGGTCGGCGCCGTGCGATCGCCGCGGCTCCTCGCTCTCGTCGGCAGGCTCGTCAGCTACATCTACCGGCGCACGGATCACATCCTTGTCCAGTCGCGCGCCTTCATGGACAATATCCGCAAATATGCCGGGGACGACGCTGTCGTCAGCTATCTCCCCGGCTGGGCCGAGCCGGTCTTTCAGCATGGCCGCGAGCCGGCTGCCAGCGCAGCCGAGATCGGCCGGTTCTCCGACAGCTTCAATGTGGTCTTCGCCGGGAATGTCGGCGAGGCGCAGGATTTTCCGGCGATACTGGACGCAGCCGAGGCGCTTCCGGACGATGTCCGGGCGCGCATCCTGGTCATAGGAAATGGCCGCATGACGCCCTGGGTCGAGAAGGAGATCGCGCGGCGCGGGCTGTCGCAGCGCGTCATCCTGCTCGGTCGTTTCCCGCTGGAGCGGATGCCGTCCTTCTTCAAGGCCGCGGATGCGCTGCTCGTCTCGCTCAAGCGCGACAAGATCTTTGCCATGACCATTCCTGCAAAGGTGCAGAGCTATCTGGCCGCCGGCGTGCCGCTCCTGGGCATGCTCGACGGTGAGGGAGCGCGGGTCATCGAGGAGGCCGGCGCGGGACTTGTCGGTCCATCCGGCGAGGGCGTGGCGCTCGCGCGAAACATCCAGACGCTTGCCGCAATGACGCCGGTTCAGCGTGCCGAGATGGGCGCCAGGGCGCAGGCTTATGGCGTCGCGGAGTTCGACCGGACAAAACTGCTTGGCGAACTGGAAGCGAAGATGCTGCGTGCTGCTTCCGGTCAATCGTAAATCGCAGCTCGGCATATGTGAGCTTTATGTTTCATGTATCCAAACTTACACCGATCTGGATCGTGGCTTTAAACGAGTCTGGATGAGGTCTCCCGCGCATACTGGCAGAGAGTTTTCCGTATCTCATAGCCCGTTTCGTCATCTGGCGGAGAAAACGACGTGTCTGAAACAAACCTCAACAGGTTATATCTCGCCAAGATATATCTGAGCGCTCTCAGAAATGAAATTGCCTTTGATATCGACGCATATAGAGCAGTCAAAAAAACACCTGAAAAATTTGGCTATATCCCTCGATTCTCGGTTATTTGGCCAAGAATTGCAAATAAGCCTTTATTTTTATCATCAATCACTGCGAATTTTCTGAATTTAATCTGGAAACGTGGTCTTTATATCCCTTTCTTCGTTATCCAGTATTTATCACTCCGCGCATCGACGTCCGATTCCATAACAACTGAACCGGACCAGGAGCTTCACATACTTCTATCCGCGCTTGCCCCTCAGTTGATTGCAGGTGTGGAAGGCGCAGATCCGCCGGCTTTCACCGCGCCGTGGCAGCGATATCCCTGCGGCGTTCCGCACGACAAGCGCGTCAGCCTGGAATGTGCACTTTCCCGTTCAGATTTGCGATGTTGCCTGATCGACGCCATCGCTATTGCACGACGGATCACCAAACGCCGGACGCAATTCCGCCAATGGCACCTTCAGACTTATACGCTCTTCCGCTGGATCTGCGTTGCGCGCGCCCTTGAAAAAATGGCGTGTAGTCGGATGGTTATGGCCAATCACTACGACCGATGGGCGATACTGATTGACCGTCTTGGAGGCAGGATCGGTCGATCAGTCACGATCGTACAACATGGAGTGGAGGAGGTCCGGCATCTTCCGACGAAACTGCGGTTCGTCGACACACTCTACGTCTTCAACCAGAAAGAGGAATTGCTCTTCAAGGAATTCATACTTGCCTCGCCTGCGAAGGAGAGGGTCGCTGTGCGTTTCTTTAACAACGTAATCAAACTATCCGAGGTTGAAGATGCGCGGGACCGCGTAGTCGTGGTTCTCGTCGGCCATCCGGAATATGATGCGGTCCAGTTGAAATTTCTTAGCATCGCGCGAAACGAGCGACCTGATGTGCTGTTTATTTACAAGGCGCATCCAACCGCGCGCGGAGTTAATCCTGTTATCGCCGGAATGACAGAGAAATGGGATAAAGAAGGTCTCTTTCCTAAAGGTGATTTCATATTTTCCTACCACTCGACACTTGCATATCAGTATCGTGAGGCCGGAATTTCAACATATATTCATGAATCAAATTTATCAGATGAGGAAATTTTGAAGATCATATCCATGATCCCAAAATAATTTCTATCTTTTCGTGTGTTATCGAGGTGTCATCGGTGTTGGAGTTCTGCCGCACCTCGGAGGTCTTTAAATTCATGAGGACGGGGCTGGGTCACCCTTCCGTGGTTCTATCACCGGCGATGTCCCCCTCATGACGGTGCCTACATAAAACCAGAACATATATGCAGGCGGAAACAGATACGGGATATTCGTGGTGAGAGAAGCCAGGGCGAATACCGCCCAAAGGGGGCTGTTGAGCCTTTCCTTGGCCGCGCAAAGGATCAGGACGCCGATGTAGACGACAAGAGACGGCAATCCTAGTTCAATCCACATTTGGATAAACGCATTGTCAGCATAATAAACCCGATTATCGAGAAACGGGAATATAATATTATCGATATTTGCAAAGAAATCCCTATATTGTTCAAATCGTTGCCATGTGCTTTCCAGGGGAATTTTAACAATTCCAACAACAACAGACGCTATCGCTAGCGCGATAATCGGGATTCCGAACTGAAAAACTCTTATAAAATTACTTTTTGTAACGACAATAAGATTCATAATGAGAAAAACTATCATCCCCGTCTTTGATCCAGAGTATAGTATCAGCGCGCATCCAAGTATTATCGAGATCCAACGCAATATTCCTTTATGCGTCAATATTATATATGCGGTTAAAATTGTTGCCACAAACCCAAGATTGTTTGGATTGATAAATATCGAGATACCTCGATACGAAGTCGGGTGAAAACGGGGGAATCCTCCAAGTACAAAATATTCGTAAACCGCGCCCAGGCCGGTGAGGAGCAATAGAGGAAAAGCCAGTTTAACAGATTTGATCTGAAAAGATGGCGGAGCCAGTATCGAGAAAACAGGAATAAGATAAAGCATAGCTCGATCTATTTCTGTTCCATAAATAATGCTTATATTTATGGATACAATCCATAAAATACATATTATTATCGATGATATAAGTATTTTATCATTATTTATAATATAGAAAGAAAGAAATAAAATTAATATAGTATAAATAATATACTTAATCAGAACACCCCAACCATAAATATTGTAGTGTTGTTCAGGAAAAAATAGATACAACGCACCAGATGCCAGAAAAACAAAGAGAATGGCCTGAGCCATCCAGGAGGATTTTTCGGTTGTTAGGCGCTTTCGGTCGATATTCATCCATCAATTCCTGACTTGCAGTCATAGACTGATTTCATGCCATTCTTGAATGGCAATTTTCTTACACTCCGTAAAACTGAATTCCAGAAATTGCCCAAAAAATAAGTGATATGAGAAGACATACTGAAGAAGATGCAGATATGATAGTTATTTCACGTATCATATGATGATCTGATATTCCGATTTCATCAAGATATTCTATAGCATATTTTCGTATCGAAAACATATAGTAGATCCAGACAAGCATCGTTCCTATCGCTGCGCCAATCGCATCGAAAAAATAGATTAGAGGTACTATAGAAATACTGTAGGCAACGCACGCTTTTACAGTTTGTATCGTTACGAGCCCTGTTCTGCCTGCGGCAAAAAGGAATGGAACATAGACGTGATACACGCCCGTGAAAAGAAATCCCGTTCCTACAATGCCGAGAACGAGAAACATATCGGAGTTTCGATAGCGCAACAGATTTGTAATCGAATAATCGATCATATAGGCGAAAAGAAGTAATATGAACAAAGATACGTAGGCCGCGGCATACCAGCGTAGGAACCTGTATCGAAAACCAGGATCTCCCCAGCGGTCCACATGCTTCATGATTTCGTGCGGCAAATACAGGGCCATCCCACTAACGATCACAAACATGATGGAGGCCAGCGAGTACGCTAGGCTATAAAAGGCCAGCGTCTCGCCGCTTGTCAATTGGCCGAGGATCACACGATCCGCACTGTTCATGACCCATTGGGAGAAGGAGTGCAGCACCATCGGGACCGATAGCAGAATGGACGCACCGAAAGCGGCCGAAGCCGGCAGGCTATGATTCCAGCCAAAGCCAACGGCAATGACGAACCCGATGCTGACCGCGGCATATGTGGCGAGCTGGAAAGTGAGTACAACCTCGATGGGAAGGTCGACCCGTCCTTGATGAACGGTGAGGATATAGGCCAAGACGCCAAGCGGCCACGCAAAGGCCTTGAGGATCGACGTAAAAAGGAACACGCCTTCGCGTTCCCGGGCACGGATCACGAGTTGGTAGAGCTGTTGCTGCGCCTCAAGAGCCGAGATCAAGGCTACCAGACCGACGAGAAGACCGTAACGAGGCTTGCCGAGCGCTCCCGCGAGGAAGACCAACCCGCCCAGTCCGATAGCGACCATTGAAAAGCGCAGCGCGAGCGCCCGTGCGTCATCCGCGCTCTCCGCTCCCGCTTTTGCAACCGCTACCGATCCTCCAAGCGAGAGGAACTGACACAGAAGCTGAATGAATGCCACGCATATGGCGTAGTATCCCAGATCTTCGAGCGAAAGGGCCTGAGCGGCAATAGGGACTGCCAGTATTCCTCCCGCGCGACTGAGCGCTGCGGACAGTCCGAAGATCGCAGGTTGGCGAAACCCCTTCAAGCGATCAATCAGGGCCGACATGCAAATCGACTCCTGTGTGCGGCAGCCATCCGCTCATGTGATGCAGGTGGGCCATGGGTCAATGCGCTTCCGCCGTGCCGTTCTCGTTAAACTCGTCCCTCGCGCGCGTCAGATCGTCGGGCTTGCCGACGTCGAGCCAGTATTCATGGAGCGGGAAGGCCGCGCGGCGGTCGGGGTGCACCTGGTCGAAGAGCGAGGGCATGTCGAAGAAACGGTCCGGGGGGATGATGTCCAGTATCTCCGGGCTGATCACGTAGATGCCCGCGTTGACGAAGAAATCGAAGACCGGCTTTTCGGAGAAGCCGGTGATATGGTGGTTCTTCACCTCCACCACGCCGTAAGGCACCTGATACTGGTAGCGGTTGAGGCCCATGGTCGCCAGCGCCGCATTGTCATAGTGAAACGCCAGCATCTGGGCGAAATTGACCGAAGTCAGGATGTCGCCATTCATGACGATCAGGGGCTTTTCCGGCCTGTCGTCGAGCAGCGACAGCGCGCCGGCCGTGCCCATGCGCTTGGTCTCGCGCACATAGTCGATCTCGACGTCGAACGCCTCGCCCGTGCCGAAATGATTCTCGATGATCTCGGCCAGATGATTGACGCATAGCGAGATCCGGCGGAAGCCCTGCTCGCGAAAGCGCTCCAGGATCCTCTCGAGGATCGGACGTCCGCCAACCTCGATCATCGGCTTCGGGACCGTTTCGGTGATGGGCCGCAGGCGCGTGCCGAGGCCGCCCGCCATGATGACCACGCGGTGCTCGGTCGGATCGGGCAGCTCGAGCTCGTCGGCGAGGCGAAGCCCGACGACCACGCCCTCCTCGTCCACCACCGGCATCTGGAATATCATTTCGCGCTTGAGGATCGCCGCGATCTCGGCCAGCGGCGTGCCGCGCGGCACGGAGCGCGGCTGACGATGCATGACCTCGCCGGCGGTCGATTCCAGCGTCGCCCCGCGCAGGATCGCGCGGCGGATATCGCCGTCGGTGATCGTTCCGACAAGCCTGAACCGCTCGTCGACCACCAGCGCGATCTGCCCGCCGCTTGCCTCGATGCAGGCAACCGCATCGGCGAGCTTCTGCGTCTCGTGCAGGCTGATCGATTTCAGAATGTCCGCGTCCATCAAAGTCCTCGACATCAGCGCGCCGGCGTTCCCTTGACCACGCAGCCGGCCGCGACATCGTGCACCACCGTCGCGCCGGCAGCCACCGTTGCGCCGCGACCGATGCGCACATTCTGTATCACGGTGCAACCGACGCCGATATGGCAGCGATCCTCGACCGCGACGCCGCCGGACAGGACGACGCCCGGTGCAATATGCGCATGGTCGCCGATCGTGCAATCGTGATCGATCGAGGCTCGCGTGTTGACGATCACGTTGCGGCCGATCCGGGTGCGCGGCTGCACGACTGCGCCCGCCATCACGATGCTTCCCGCCTCGATGCGGGCCGATCCGGCGATGACCGCGGAAGGATGCAAGGCCGTCAGAGGCAGGAGCCCCGCCGCTTGCGCCCGCGCGAAGAGCCGTGCGCGCAGCTCGCCGCCACCCCTTGTCGATCCGACCGCGACGATGAAATGCGTTGCCCGATGCGCGCCGGCGAGCACTGAAAGGTCGTCGTCGCTGCCGATCCACGGGACATCGAGGACCGGCGGGGCGCCTGCGTTCACATCGGTGAAGCCTGCAATCTCGATCGTCGCGTCCGCGCCGGCTGCCATCGCATGCAATGTGTCGATGACAACGGCGGCGTGTCCGCCTCCGCCGATGCAGACGACCCGCACGCTCATGTCGACAGGAAACGTTCGAGGATGTTCTGGCCCACCCGGCCGCTGCGCTCGGGATGGAACTGAAGCCCGGTGATGTTGTCGTGGAAAATCGCGGCTGTGACTTCGAGCCCGTCGTAATCGACATGCGCGACGCGATGGACGGGATCGGCGGGCTGGCAGTGGTAGGAATGGACGAAATAGACGGCGTCACCGTTGTCGCGCGCGCCTTCCAGCGCGGTTCCGCGCCAGGACTCGGCCGTGCCATGCGAGGGAACGAGCGGCGCCCAGCCGATATGCGGCACGCGCAGATGCTGGCCGGAAGGACTTTGCGAGGCGATGCGCTCGACGGTGCCGGATATGAAGCCGAGACCTTCGGTGTCGCCGAACTCGCGCGAATGCTCCATCAGCACCTGCATGCCGATGCAGATGCCGAGAAACGGCCGCCCGGTGGCGACAAAGTCGCGCAGGGCATCGGAGATGCCCTTGCCGTGAAGCGCGTCCATCGCGCGGGCGAACGCGCCGACGCCGGGCAGGATGACCCGGTCTGCCTTGCGGATCGCAGCCAGGTCGCCGGTCAGTTCCGCCTCGCAGCCGACGGCGCGCAGCGCGTTGCAGACCGAGAAGACATTCCCGATGCCGTAGTCGACGACGACCGTGCCGCTCATGCCGCCAACTCCGGTTCGACGCAACGTGTCTCGATGCCGGCCTCATGGCAGGCATTGCGGAAATCGGCGAGCGTGTGCTTGTCCAGATGCAGGTCGCGCGCGATCGCCACGGCGCTGACGTCGGGGTTCTTCAAAACGTCGACGACATGGCGCGGGCTGCCGACGCCGCCCGACGCGATGACCGGGATATCGACCTCGCGCGCGATGGACGCTATCAGCGCCGTATCCATGCCGCGGCCGGTGCCGTCCTGATCGATGGAGGTGACGAGCAACTCGCCCGCGCCGAGCTTCTGGCCCTCGACCGCCCAGGCGACGGCATCGCGGCCGGAATGGTTGCGGCCGTTGTCGGTCATCGCTTCCCAGCCGCCGGAAGCGAGTTTCTTCGCCTCGATCGACAGGACGGTGGCCTGAGACCCGTAGATGTCGGAGATCGCCCGCAGAATATCGGGGTCCTGCGTCGCCGCCGTGTTTATGGCGACCTTGTCGGCCCCGACCGAAAGCAGCTCGCGCACGGCCTTGAGGCTGCGAATGCCGCCGCCGACCGTGATCGGGATAAACACTTCCGAGGCGACCTTGCGCACGATGTCGGAGAGATTGTTGCGGCCGTAAAGGCTCGCCACGACGTCCATGTAAAGCAGCTCGTCGGCGCCCTGCGCGTAATAGAGCTTCGCCCGCTCCTTCGGGTCGCCTACCTTGCGCCAGCCTTCCAGATGGACACCCTTGATGAGGTGCTCCATCTTCACGTCGAGCCGGGCAATCAGCCGTCTGTTCATGGCGCTCTCAGTTTTCCTGGAAGACGGTGCGGCGCAGGCGCCACTCGCCGTTGTCGTAAGCCCACAGATGCGGCGAACGGAAGCGGTTGGCGAGCGAGTCGAAATAGTCGCGATCCATGATCGGGTCCTCGAACTGCGCGGCCGCTTCGGGGAAGGTTTCCGGCGGCAGGCTGAGATATTCGAGCAGCTCATCGGCGAACCGCTCGGGGAACTCGCCGTCATAACGCTTGACCAGCGCGACGCCCTCCTCGCGCTCGATGTCGCCGGAGCGGATCTCCTGGGCTGCGTCGTAGCTCGCGCGGCCGATGCCGAACTTCACATGCGTCGTATAGTAATGCAGATCGTCGATCCGGTCGTCGATCGAATTGTACTTGGAATAGGTGCCCGGCGTGCGCTCCGGCGAGGCCTCGAACCCCCCGTGCTCGACGGCGAAATAATAGGCCGCCTGCGGATGCCATTTCAGGTAGTAGCCGAGATAGTGGACCTCGACGCCCTTCTCCTCCAGAATACGCGGGTCGGACGGCATGTAGGCGGCAAGATCGGCCTTGCGCACGCCGAACCTGTCCTGGAGGTCGGCCACGGAGACGCCGCCGAGATAGGTTTCCTCGTCGGACGCCATCGAGAAATAGTCGTAGTCCCGCTTGGCGCTCTCATTGTCGGCGATGGGGTTGCCGTATTCGGCCTCGTTCTCGCCGTAGAAGATCAGCGGAATGTCCATCTTGACCGCGAAACCCGGCGCGAACCCTTTCTGGCCGATGATGAAGGGCTGGAAGGGATGGAACAGGTTCTCGACGGCAAGGCGCGTCATCAGGCGTTTCACGCGACCGTTCGGCGTCATCAGGTAGTTGTCGAAGCCGGCGTGAATCCAGCGGTTGAAGTTGCGCCAGCCCCAGTCGGTGTAGATATGCGGCGCCCAGGTGCAGGTGAGCGGATTCATGCCGAATTCGTATTTCAGCATCCACGCTTGATAGAATGAGTCCTTGCCGCCGGAACCGGGGACAAGACAATCATAGGAACCGTTGCGCGAACGGAACCTGTCGCACAGCGCGACGAGTTCGGCGCGGCGACGATCCCAGTCGATCACGGCGTGCTTGCGTTCCGCGTTGCGGCAGGCATCGCAAACACCTTCCTCGTCGAAGGCGATGACCGTCTTCTTGCTCTCGGCGGTATGCTTGTATTCCACGGCCGAATTGGGCCGCTGGTTGGAGATCACGCATTTGCGGCAGAACTGAACATGCCGGGGCAGTCCGTATTTGGTCTGGGTCGGTGCGGCATCGGGGCCGTAGAGCGACATGTCGATCGTGTCTTTCCGCGGATCGGAATAGATCATAGGACTGCCTTCTCAAATTCTTGAAATTCGGTCTGCGCTACTTGGCACGTGCGTCAATGTCAATCCAGCATCGACCAGTCGAGCGGCTCGCCCGCTTTAACCTGCCGGATAAGGCGTTTTCCGGGCAAACGCGAAAAATCGGCGGGAGAAATGCCGGTTGCGGGGCGCAGGAGAACGCAGTCCTCCACCCCGAGAACCTCGCCCGCCATGATGTCGCGCGCTGCTTTGACCCCGCGCCTGACCAGCGCGCGCGCTTCCATTTCGGCGGGGCGGGGCAGCTTGCGTCCATCGCCCATGATCGCCTCGACCACCGCGATGGAGCCGACCATCGACTTCAGCTCGCCCGGCTCCAGCGACGCGGCGTGGTCGGGGCCGGCCATCGTCCGGTCGAGCGTGACGTGCTTCTCGATCACGAGCGCGCCGGCGGCGACGGCAAGGGGCGGCACGAGAATGCCCTGCGTATGATCGGAGTAGCCGATCGGAACGTCGAGCTCCGCAGCCATCGTCGTCATCGCCGCCAGATTGACGTCGTCCAATGCGGTCGGATAGGCGCTGGTGCAGTGCAAAACGACGAGCGGCGGCAGGCCGGCCGTATCTTGCCGAAGGCTCGGCGGCATCGCCTCCTTCAGGATTCCGACCGCCGCGCGCACTTCATCGAGGTCCGCCATCCCCGTCGACAGGATGATCGGCAGGCCGCGCCGGGCGCAGTCTTCCAGATAGGGGACGTTGGTCACTTCGCCGGACGGCACCTTGATGCGGCGGATTCCGATGTCGCACAGAAGGTCGAGCGAGGCCGCGTCGAAGGCCGTAGACATGAACTCGATGCCTCGTTGCGCACAGTGGGCGGCGATCTTGCGGTGGTCCTCGTCGCTCAGCTCGAGCTTCCTGAGCATGGCATGCTGGTCGTCGCCGCCCGCGCTCTTCTGGTAGGCCACGGTCGCGGTGTTGCGCGCGGTGATCGCGTCGGCCTTGAAGGTCTGGAATTTCGCCGCCTGGGCGCCGGCGGCGGCAGCGGCGTCCACGAGCTGAAGCGCCAGATCGAGACTGCCGTTGTGATTGACGCCAATCTCGGCGATCACGAATGTCCTCATCGCTGGCTGCTTTCCGTCGCCGACCTGTTTTCCAGGCCAGTGTTAAACGGCGGCCGTATGCCAGGCAAGACACTGCGAACCAAGGCGCTGCCGGACGTGTTCTTCAGGTGACGGGCTGACGGTCGTGCGCCCGCAGCCAGGCCCCGCCGTCGGAAAAGGCCAGCGTGGCGCCGCCTGAGTCGTCGGCAACGAAGATGATCGCACCTGCTCCCGTCGTCACGGGAGAGGGGAGGGCGCTTGCGGAGTACGAACCGACGCGCACCGCGCCGCCGACATGCAGGGGCGCGGTCGGCGCGGCCTCGCAGATGCCGACGCAGCCATTCGTGTGGACATTGATGCGGATCGCCGTATGCTGCCGGAAGACGATCGGATAGTCGCCGCCATAGGTGTAGAACTGAAGCCCGCCCGGATAGTGGGAGAGAAAGGTGAAGGCGGTATCCCCGGCCGAGCCGAGCCCGCACCACACCTTTTCCTCACCGTTGCCGTCGAGCCAGCTCACGATTCCCAGATGGGCGTTTCCGACGCCCGCCGTGCCGACAAGCGACAGGGTCGGATTGGCATTCGCCAGAGTGAGGGTCGCGGTAGCGCTGACATTCTCGCCCACGACGATTGACGGGGTGACGTGCAGGCCACCTTCCGTCGGGAAGGTCGCGCTGGTCGTCCACGTCTCGCCATCGGGACTGACCTTGACGGAAAGCGCGCTGGAGCCCGCCAGCCCGATTTCCGCCTGGCCTTCCCATTGCGACTGGAAGACGAGCGACGCCGTGCGATCCGTCTGCGCCCTGTTCACGACCACCCGTGCGTCGCCGCTCCCCTCGGGGTCGTGCGAGAACGCGACGGCTTCGGACGCCACCGACAGGCGCGTGATCTCGTCGGCTTCGGCGTTCACGCCCAGCCGCATGGCGGACGATGGCTCCGCGGCGGCAAGGTCGGCCCACGATCCGCCATCGAAGTAGGTGAAGACGTTCTCGTCGCGAACGAAGAGCTTGAGCCCGGCAAAGGGCGACAGGAACTCCCAGCCCGCGCCTTCCGGCAACGCGATCTCGCCTTCATGTCCCGCCCACGCGCCGGTCGCTCCCGCCGGAACGAGCCAGGCCGCGTCGGGCTCGGGCCCGGCTGGCGGCGCGAGGATCGTCCGGCTTTCCATGGCCGGATGCGCGAGGCGGTCGAGGCGCGCGAGCGCCTCATTGTGTGTGACGTGCTTTTGCGCCTGCGAAGGCATGATCAGGGGAAGATTGAGGCGCGATGTATTTTCGGTCGGCATGGAGGCTGCTCCCGTGTTAATCCCGCGCCAGTATCGCATCGACCAAAGGGACGGGGATAAACTCCGCTCCCCCCTCCGCCCGAAGAGGACCATATGCGCAGACTGCTGATCGCCACGGCCGGCCGTTCCGACTACGGGATCTACCGTCCGATCCTCGAGCGGATCGAGGCCGATCCGGCGCTCGACCATGCGTTGCTCGTCACGGGCCAGCACCTGTCGGTTTCCGGTGGCGAAACGGTCAGGGAGATCGAAAGGGACGGGCGGTCGATCGCGGCGCGGATCGCGCTGCCCGAAACCGCGTCGAGCCGCGCGGCCGTGACGGAGGCGATGGCCGCCGTGCTTTCAGGCACCGGCGCGCTTCTTGCGCGCGGCGGCTTCGACATCGCGGTCGTGCTGGGCGACCGCTTCGAGATGTTCGCGGTCGCCGCGGCTTGCGTGCCTTTCAACATCCCCGTCGCGCACATCCATGGCGGCGAGGTTTCGTTCGGCGCGATCGACGATGCGCTGCGCCATGCGATGACCAAGATGGCGCATCTTCATTTCGCCGCGACCGAGGATTACGCGCGGCGCATCCGCCAACTCGGCGAGGAGGACTGGCGCATCACCGTTTCCGGCGCGCCGGCCCTCGACACGATCATGAATGCCGATCTGCCCGACCGCGCGACCCTTTCCGAACGCTTCGGCCTGCCGCTGGAGGAAGCGCCCCTGATCGTCACCTTCCATCCCGTCACGCGCCAGTTCGGCGAGGCCGAGCGGCAGACGCGAGCGCTCCTGACCGCGCTCGAGGCGGTCGATCTGCCCGTCGTCCTCACGGCGCCGAACGCGGATGTGGAGAGCGACGTGATCCGCGCGCTCTTCGCGGACTTTCTGGGGCGGCGGCCCGGCCGTTCATGGTTGGTCGAGAGTTTCGGCGCGCTCAATTATCTGGCCATGCTGCGCGAGGCGCGGGCGGCGGTCGGCAATTCGTCGAGCGGGTTGATCGAGACGCCGGGCTTCGAGCTGCCGACCGTCAATATCGGCGACAGACAGTCGGGCCGCACGCGGGCCGCCAACGTCATCGATTGCGCGGCCGAGGCCGAGGCTATCGAAGCTGCGATCCGCAAGGCCGTCGACCCGGCTTTCCGGGCGTCGTTGGCCGGAATGACCAACCCCTATGGCGACGGCAACGCGGCGGAGCGGATCGTCTCGACATTGCGCGACGTCTCCCTGGACTCGCGTCTCGTCAACAAGATTTTCGTGGACCGATAGGGTTCAGCCGCGAAACCAGCCACGAACCGTGGCGATCACCTTGTCCTGCTCGGCCCCGGTCAGATGCGTCGAGCAGGGCAGCGTGACGACGCCCGGCCACAATGCGTCGGCGACCGGCATCGCGGTGCGTGGCGCGTCGGCATAGGGCTTCTGGTCGTGCATCGGTTTCCAGAAGGGCCGCGCATCGATGCCTTCCTGGCGCAGATGCGCGCGCAGCGCGCGGCTTTTGTCCGCCGCCCCTTGGCCATGGAAGACGAAGCCGGAGAACCAGGCCGGGCTCGTCGCCCACTCGGGATCGGGGAAGCGGCTGATGCCGTTCAGCCCCCGGAAAGCGTCCTCGTAGCGTGCCGCGATGCGCCGCTTCGCGGCAACGAACTCGTCCAGCCGCTCCATCTGCGCGCAGCCGACCGCCGCCTGAAGATTGGTCATGCGGTAATTGAAGGCGACGATGTCGTGATCGTAGTCGGCGCCGACGCGGCCGGTCGTCGTCAGATGGCGAAAACGGGCGAGCAACGCCTCGTCGTCGCCCGCCACGGCGCCGCCGCCGCCGGCGGTCGTCGTCTTGTTGCCGTTGAAGGAATACATCGTCAGGTCCGCGCCGAGCGCACCCGACGTCCTGCCCTTGTAGAGCGCGCCGAGCGCGGCCGCGCCGTCGACCACGATTTTCAGGCCGTATTCCCGCGCGATCGCGACGATGGCGTCCATGTCCGCCGGAATGCCGAGCGTGAACACGGGAACGATGGCGGAAACGCGCCGGCCGGTCCCGCTATGGAAAAGGTCTCCGCCCCGCCGCTCCGTGCGGGAGGCGAGCTCGCGCGCGAGAAGCGCGGGGTCGAGTGTCCAGCTCTCCTGGTCGACGTCAAAAAGCCATGGCGTGGCGCCGGCATGCGAGATCGCGTTGGCCGAAGCGATGAACGTCAGGGACGGGCAGATGACGAGATCGTCACGCTCGACGCCGACGGCAACGAGCGCGGCGTGAAGCGCCGTCGTGCCGGAGGATGTCGCAACCGCACCGCGCGCACCGGCTGCTTCGGCAACCATTTTCTCGAATTGCGTAACGAAAGGGCCGATGGTCGACACAAAGGTGGAGGAGACGCATTCTGCCAGATACTTGCCCTCATTACCGGAAATGTTGGGGACGCAAAGCGGTATCATTGGAAACTCCGGGTCATGATTCGAGGCCGCTTTAGTGGAAACAGCCAGGCGCAGCAAGCCGGCCCGTGTGCGCCCGGTCGCCACTTCCGGCGCGCCGAGAGACTGTACGGTTGGCCTGCCCTGTGAGGTCAATGCGATCGCGGGCATCGCTCAGGCGACTGAATCGGGAATTGGTGACGGTTGCCAAACCTAGAAGGTCGGCGGGGTGTTAATCCAGATCAGGATAGTTTCGCCGTCGGAGACGTTTCGCCACGAATGCGGGCGCCGGCTTTCGAAGTAGAAGCTGTCGCCTGCGTCCAGTCTGAAGAAGCGGTCACCGTCGAGGACGATGTCGAGGCTTCCTTGCAGCACATGGATGAACTCCTCGCCGTCGTGTTCATAGGCGCCCTCGCTCGAGGCGCCTGGAGGCAGCAGGAAGCGGTGGCATTCCATCTGCCGGCGTCCCTTGGCCAGTTCCTGCACGACGACGCCGGAATTGCTCTTGGGCCACGACACCCACTCGCCGGCGCGGACGAGCGATTCGTGCGGCGTGTCGCTCTCCCCGCTCAAGGCGGCAATCGTCGTGCCGAGATGGTGGGCCACCGCATGGAGCGTGGTCAGCGAAAGCCCTTGCGAGGTTCGTTCGAAGGTCGACAGCACCGAGGTCGAGACGCCCGCCGCCTGGGCGACGGTCTCCAGCGTCATGCCGGCATCGCGCCGCAGCCGCCTGAGCTTCCAGCCGAAGCCGGGATCGGAACGGGCCTCCTCTTCCTCGGCCCGTCCGCCCGCGTCCTCGCCGCCATCGGAAGGGGGCGCCTGCTCGGCCAGCTTGTGGCGGATCGCGGCCGGGTTCAGGCCCTCCTCGTTGCGCAGCCACATGATGGCCTTGAGGCGGTCGATCGCCGGCCGGTCGTAGAGCCTCTGGCCGCTCGACGTGCGCGCCGGCTCGATCAGCCCCTGCGCTTCCCACAACCGAAGGGTCGACGCGGAGACGCCCGTCATGCGGGCGGCTTCGGCAATCCTGAAGCGGGAATCGTCCAACGGCTTGCCTTCCATCCAATCCTAACGCTCGGGCGGGAGTTAAATCTCTGCCGGCACCCTTGCAACTCTACAGGAAAAATGTAGAGAATTTTCCAGAGAACGCCACCCGTCCCAGGAGAACACACCGATGTCGAACCAATCCATCGCCGCGCGCCGCTCCGACGCCATCTCGCGCGGCGTCGGCGTGACGACGCAGGTCTATGCCAGGCGCGCCGAGAACGCCGAGATCTGGGACGTGGAGGGGCGCCGCTATATCGACTTTGCGGCCGGCATCGCTGTGGTGAACACCGGCCATCGGCACCCGAAGGTGATCGCGGCGGTGAAGGACCAGATCGACTGCTTCACACACACCTGTCATCAGGTCGTTCCTTATGAGAACTACGTGCGGCTGGCCGAGCGGCTCAACCAGGCCGTCCCCGGCGATTTCAGGAAGAAGACGATCTTCGTGACCACCGGCGCCGAGGCGGTCGAGAACGCGATCAAGATCGCCCGCGCCGCCACCGGCCGCCCCGCGATCATCGCCTTCACTGGCGCCTTCCACGGCCGCACCTTCATGGGCATGACCCTGACCGGCAAGGTCCAGCCCTACAAGGCGGGCTTCGGCGCCATGATGCCGGACGTCTTCCACGTTCCGTTCCCGGCCGAGCTGCACGACACCTCGGTCGAGGACTCGCTCGGCGCGCTGGAGAAGCTGTTCAAGGCCGATGTCGACCCGGCCCGTGTCGCCGCCTTCATCGTCGAGCCGGTGCAGGGCGAGGGCGGCTTCTATGAAGTGCCGAAGGCCTTCATGGCGAAGCTGCGCGAGATCGCCGACAGGCACGGCATCCTGCTGATCGCCGACGAGGTCCAGACCGGCTTCGCTCGCACCGGCAAGCTGTTCGCCATGGAGCATTACGGCGTCGTCGCCGACATCACCACCATGGCAAAGGGCCTTGGCGGCGGCTTCCCGATCGCGGCCGTCACCGGCCGCGCCGAGCTGATGGACGCCCCCGGGCCGGGTGGCCTCGGCGGCACCTATGGCGGCAGCCCGATCGGCGTCGCCGCCGGCAACGCCGTGCTCGACGTGATCGAGGAGGAAGGATTGTGCGAACGCGCCGAGCGGCTCGGCGCGCGCCTCAAGCAGCGCCTGCAGTCGCTGGTCGGCGAGATTCCCCAGATCGCCGACATTCGCGGCCCGGGCTTCATGAACGCCGTCGAGTTCAACCTGCCGGGCGCCAGGACACCCAACCCGGATTTCGCCAACAAGGTGCGCGAGAAGGCGCTCGACAAGGGGCTGATCCTGCTGACCTGCGGCGTCTACGGCAATGTCATCCGCTTCCTCGCGCCCATTACCATCGAGGACGAGGTCTTCGGCGAGGCCCTCGACATTCTCGAGGAGACGCTGCGCGAATGCGCCGCGGAGGCGTGAACGGATGTCGATCTCCGAAAAGCTCCTGGCAAGGCTAAATGATGCCTCGCTCGTGACCGACAAGGCGCCGATCGCCGGCGAGTGGGTCGCCGCCAGCGACAGCGGCAAGACGTTTTCCGTCACCAACCCCGCCACCGGCGAGGTGATCGCGGTGCTGCCCGACATGAGCCGGGCCGAGGCGGCGCGTGCCATCGACGCCGCCCATGCCGCGCAGAAGGCATGGGCGAAGAAGACCGGCAAGGAGCGCGCCGCCGTCCTGCGCCGCCTCTACGAGCTGATGGTCGCCAATGCCGACGACCTCGCCGCGATCCTGACCATGGAGATGGGCAAGCCGCTGGCCGAGGCCAGGGGCGAGATTCTCTACGGCGCGTCCTATGTCGAATGGTTCGGCGAGGAGGCCAAGCGCATCTACGGCGACACCATCCCCGGCCATCAGCCCGACAAGCGCATCATCGTCATCCGCCAGCCCATCGGCGTGGTGGCGGCGATCACGCCGTGGAATTTTCCCAACGCCATGCTGGCGCGCAAGTTCGCGCCCGCGGTCGCGGCCGGTTGCGCCATGGTCTCCAAGCCGGCGGCCGAAACGCCGCTCTCGGCGCTGTCGCTGGCGCTGCTGGCCGAACGCGCCGGCGTTCCGGCCGGCATCTTCAGCGTCATCCTGTCGAAAGATTCGCCCGCCATCGGCAAGGAGTTCACCGAGAACGACAAGGTCCGCAAGCTGACTTTCACCGGCTCGACCGAGGTCGGCCGCATCCTCATGCGCCAGGGCGCCGACCAGATCATGAAGCTCGGCCTCGAGCTTGGCGGCAACGCGCCCTTCATCGTCTTCGACGATGCTGACATCGACGCGGCGGTCGAGGGCGCGATGGTGTCGAAATACCGCAACAACGGCCAGACCTGCGTCTGCGCCAACCGCCTCTACGTCCAGTCCGGCATCTACGACGCCTTCGCCCGCAAGCTGGCCGAGAAGGTGGGCGCGATGAAGGTGGGCGACGGCTTCGAGGCCGGCGTCCAGGCCGGGCCGCTGATCGACGCCGACGCGCTGGCGAAGGTCGAGGAACATATCGGCGACGCCGTGTCGAAGGGCGCGGCGATCGCCATCGGCGGCAGGCCGCATGCCAGGGGCGGGCTGTTCTTCGAGCCGACCATCCTGACCGGGGTGACTGCGGACATGAAGGTGGCGCGCGAGGAGACGTTCGGGCCGGTGGCGCCGCTGTTTTGCTTCGACACCGAGGAGGAGGTGATCGCGATGGCCAACGCCACGGAGTTCGGCCTCGCCTCCTACTTTTATGCCCGCGATATCTCGCAGATATTCCGCGTCGCCGAGGCGCTTGAATATGGCATGGTCGGCATCAACACCGGCCTGATCTCCACCGAGGTGGCGCCCTTCGGCGGCATCAAGCAGTCGGGCCAGGGTCGCGAAGGTTCGAAATATGGCATCGACGACTATGTCGAGATGAAATATCTCTGCCTGAACGTGTGAGGCAACCTTCACCCGGAGCGGTGGGCGCACGGACATATCCGTGCTGCCGCCGGCCCGCGCTGCTCATCGCCTTCGTCTTCGCGTTCATCGCCTCTTTCGACGACGTCACGATCTCGCTCGTCCTGAGCGGAAGCGATGTCGTCACCCTTCCCAAGAAGATGTGGCTCGGCGCATTGCTCGATGTCACCCCGGTCCTTGCCGCGGTTCTAATGGCGCCGAAGCCCTTCGATCGCGCCCCGCGAGCAGGTGGGCGCGCCACGCGGGCAGGTAGGAAGGTGAGCACCCTGCCGCTGCCATCCCGCGGTTGCGGGCGGCGTCGAGCGATCGACGGCCCCGGCGACGCAATCGACTCCGGCTGCACGAAAGCAGGTGGAGGTCACGTGCGACCGGACCGCTCGGCTGTCGCCGGCGGCACCGCCGGCCTTGGCCCATTGTCGGTGGCCCCCTCGCTCTCGATTTCGCGATGCGGAGAACGTCCGCGACCACTTGACAGGTCGCGCGATTTTTTATACTCATCCGTATAAACCGATAAGTATAAAATCACCACTACGGGAGGAGACGGTGGCGATAGCGCAGAAGCAGGCGCCTGCTCCCCTGCGGGGGGAAGCGTTGCTGAATATCCGGGGCCTCTCGCTTCGGCCCGGCCGCGAAAGCAATCCGCTCATATCCGACGTGGGCTTTTCCGTTGCCCCGGGCGAGCGGGTCGGCGTGGTTGGCGAAAGCGGCTGCGGGAAGACCATGACCGGGTTGTCGATCCTGCGGCTCCTGCCGATGCGCAGGGCTCGGCTGGACGGCGAAATCTGGTTTGAGGGCAGCAATCTGCTTGCCTTGTCTGAGCGCGAGATGCGCGCGATCCGCGGTCGTGACATCGCGATGATCTTTCAGGAGCCCATGAGCGCCCTGGACCCGGTATTCACCGTGGGCGACCAGATCGCCGAGGCATATCGCGCGCATCTGCCGGCAAGTCGCGCCGAAGCGCGGGACAGGGCCATCGAGGCTTTGGCGCAGGTGGGAATCCCCGCCCCGGAAAAGCGCTGCGACGACTATCCGCACCAGTTGTCGGGCGGGATGCGCCAGCGGGCGATGATCGCCATGGCGCTGATCTGCGGGCCGAAGCTGCTGATCGCAGACGAGCCCACGACCGCGCTGGACGTGACGGTCCAGTCCCAGATCACCGATCTGCTGCGCGGGGTCTGCGAACGCACGGGCGCTGCGCTGCTGTTCGTGACCCACGACCTCGGCGTGGTGGCCGAGACCTGCACCCGCGTCATAACCATGTATGCCGGTGAGGTGGTCGAGGACGGTCCGGTGGACGACATTCTGACCGCCCCCCGCCATCCCTATACGTCGGGACTTTTGCGATCGCTGCCGGGGCTCAGCCCGCGCCGCGGGCTGCTGCCGTTCATCCCCGGACGAGTTCCGTCCTTCGATGCCATGCCGTCCGGATGCCGGTTCAAGGCGCGCTGCGCCTATGCCGTTCCATCCTGCGAGGAGCGCCAGTCGCTGCGCGAGGCAGGGCCGGGACGCAAGGCGCGCTGCGCGCGCATGGGTGAGCTGTCGCTCGCGGGGGCGGTGCAATGAGCGATCTTCCCGCCGATCCGGTGATCTCGGTGCGCGACCTGCGGATCGCATTTCCCGCAGGGCCGGGTCAAAGCGTCAAGGCCGTCGACGGCGTCTCCTTCGACGTGCTCCCGGGCGAGACCCTCGGGATCATAGGCGAGTCCGGATCGGGCAAGACCACTCTCGGCCGCGCGCTGGTGGCGCTGGTGCAACCCACGGGCGGCAGCGTGCTGCACGGCGGCATCGATTTGTCTGCCCTCGGCGCGCGGGAGTTCCGCCGGTTGCGGCGCGACTATCAGATCATCTTCCAGGATCCGAACGCGGCGCTGAACCCGCGCCGCACGATCCTGTCCAGCGTCATGGAACCGATGGAGATCGTCGGCCAGGGCGATCGCGGCGCGCGCCACCGTATCGCGCTCGAGATGCTGGGGCGGGTGGGGCTGGCGCCCGAGATGGCCGAACGGTTTCCGCATCAGCTATCCGGCGGCCAGAAGCAGCGGGTGAACATCGCCCGCGCGCTCACCTTGCAACCCAAGGTCATCGTCTGCGACGAGGTGGTGGCGGCGCTCGACGTCTCGATCCGGGGCAGCGTTCTGAACCTGTTCGCCGAGCTCCAGCAGAAATACGACCTTACCTATGTGTTCATCACGCACGACATCTCGGTCGTGTCGCATATCTCGGACCGGATCGCCGTCACCTATCTGGGCAAGCTCGTCGAGCTCGGTCCTGCCGAGGAAGTGATCGAACGCCCGGTCCACCCCTATACGAGGGCGCTCCTGTCGGCCGAGCCGCTGCCGTTGCCGTCGTCGATGCGACCGGCCCGGCGGATCGTGCTGCAAGGCGAGGTGCCGAGCCCGCTGGCGCCGCCCTCCGGCTGCCGTTTCCGCACACGCTGCCCGGCCGCGCGTGAGGAATGCGCGGCGCGCGCGCCCGACTGGCGCGAAATCCGGCCCGGCCACTGGGGCGCCTGCCATTTCGCGACGGCCGAAGGGCCACCGGAGTTTCCGACTGTCAACAGCTGAACGATCCAATCTGGGAGGATGCGATGACGACTGACAAACTGGCAATACGCGGGGGACTGACCCGGCGGCAGGTTTTCCTGCTTTCAGGCGGCGCTGCGCTGGCCGGAGCGATGGGCCTGCCGGCCTTCGCTCAGGACGCGGCCAGGGCCGGCGGCGTGCTCAAGGTGGTGGCGCCGTCGAACCCTTCGTCGCTCGACCCGGCAACGGGCGGTTCGGGGTTCGACCACAGCTTCCTGTGGACGATCTACGACACGCTGGTGGAATGGGACTACGACACGCTGCTGCCCCGCCCCGGCCTCGCCCAATGGGCCTTCCCCGACCCGCGCACCATGGTGCTGGATATCGCGCCTGACGTGCTCTTCCATGACGGCACACCACTCGATGCCGAGGCAGTGAAGTTCAATCTGGAGCGCGGCCGCGACGACGAGCGATCGAACATCAAGGCCGATCTGGTGAATGTCGAAACCGTGACCGTCACCGGCCCCTTGCAGGTGACCCTCGGCCTCAAGTCGCCCGACAGCGCCTTGCCGGCGATACTGTCGGATCGGGCGGGGATGATGGTCTCGCCCGCCTCGATCGCGGAACACGGCGCAAACAGCAACCGCAACCCGGTCGGTTGCGGGCCATGGAAGTTCGTCAGCTGGACCGACAATGACAGGATAGTCGTCACCCGCAACGAGACGTACCGCCACGCGAGCCGCCCGTCGCTGGACGGGATCGAATTCGTGATCATTCCCGAAACCGCGACGGGCCTGCGTTCGGTTACCTCCGGCGGCAACGACATGATCTACCAAGTGCCGGCGAGGCTGAAGCCGGCTCTCGATCGGGCGTCTTCCGTCCAGCAGTTCGTCGCGCCCACCCTGGCCTGCGTAAAATTCTACCTGAACTACGGCCGTGCGCCCTTCGACAACCTCAAGGTCCGCCAGGCGTTGAACTTCGCCATCGACCGGGAAGCCTTTGTCGCCGCGGCTCTCGCCGGGGTAGGCGAGCCTGCCGCGATGCTGTTGCCGAAGGCGCACTGGGCCTACGACGCCTCGCTGGTCGATCTCTACCCCTACGACCCCGACCGTGCCCGCGCGCTGTTGGCCGAGGCGGGCCATGCGGACGGACTGGAGCTGAACCTGGGCGGCTACAACGATCAGGACCAGGTCCTGCGCAGCGAGATCATGCAGGCGCAACTGGAGAAGGCGGGCTTCAAGCCGCGCTTCACCCGCGGCACCCTGCCGGAGATCTCCGCCCAGTTCTACGGCGCCGAGAAGAAGTTCGACGCGCTCCTTTCGCTGTGGACCGGACGGCCCGATCCCAGCATGACCTACGAGAGCCTCTTCGGCGCCGGGTCCTACTACAATGCCGGCCGCACCGCCGACCCGGCACTGACGGAGCTGCTGGCGCGCAGCCGCGAGGTCGAAGCGATGGAGGATCGCGCCAGGGCATTCGCCGACGTGCAGCGCAACGTGATGGAGAACGCCCTGACGGTTCCCATCGCCTTCCAGTACGAGGTCAGCGGCCTGAGCCGGGGCTTCGACGGGTATCAGCCGAACCTGCTGGGCAAACCCCGGTTCGACGCGATCCACCTCGTCTGAGATGAGGAGAGGCAGATGAGCCTTTCAAGGAATGGGCGCGCGATCCGGCGCAGATTGGTGCAGACCGTGCCGGTGGTGATCCTTGCCACCTTCATAGTCTTCGCCCTCCTGAAGCTGGTGCCCGGCGATGTCGCTGTCACGTTGGCGGGAGACAACGCCTCGGAACAACGTATCGCCGAGATTCGAGCGCTTTACGGGCTCGACCGCCCGTTCCTTGTCCAGTATCTCGGCTGGCTCGGCAATGCCGTGCAGGGCGACCTGTCGCGGTCGCTCCTGTCGAGCGAGGCCGTTCGCGACTCGATCGCGCGCGCCTTTCCCAACACGCTGCTCCTGGTGGTCATGGCGCTGGTTCTGGCGCTCGTCATCGGCATTCCCCTTGGCGTGATCGCCGCCAGCCGGCGGGACGGCTGGCTGGACCGGGCGTTCATGGCATTTGCGTCGGTCGGCGTGGCGGTGCCGAATTTCTGGCTGGGGATGCTGCTGGTCTCCACCTTCGCGCTCCGGCTGAACTGGTTTCCCGCCACCGGCGCCGTGCCGCTGAGCGTGGACCCCGGTTCCGCGCTTGCCCATGCCTTCCTGCCTGCGCTGGCCCTGGCCGCGGGCGGTGTGGCGGAGGTGATGCGGCAACTGCGCGCCTCGCTGGTCGAGATCCTGTCCTCGCAGCATGTGCGCACGCTCCACGCCAAGGGCCTGTCGCCGGCCGCGATCCTGTGGAGACACGGGTTGAAGAACGTCAGCGTCAACCTGCTGACGGTAATAGGCCTGCTGTTCAACCGGCTGTTGGCCGCCACCGTGGTGGTGGAGGCGGTGTTCGCCATTCCCGGCATGGGCGGGCTGGTCGTCAACGCCGCCCTGAACCGCGACTTTCCCGTCGTGCAGGGGGTGGTCCTCGTCATGGTGCTGGTGGTCGTGGCCGTGAATCTCCTGACCGATATCCTCTACTCCACGTTCGATCCGAGGGTCCGCTGATGTCCGCCCCGGCGCCTGCTGCATTGCCTCCCTCCCTGCCTCGACTGGTCCTCAACTGGCTACGCCAGGACAAGCGCGGCGCGCTCGGCCTCGGGTTCCTGTTGCTGCTCGCGCTGATTTCGGTGCTTGCGCCATGGATCGCGCCCTATTCGCCCACGGAGCAGGATTTCTCCGCCATCTTCGCCCCGCCCTCTGCCGACCATTGGCTGGGAGCCGACGATCTGGGCCGTGATACGCTCAGCCGGCTGATCGACGGCGGCAGGGCCTCGCTCTACGCCAGCTTCCTGGCCGTCGGCATCTCCGCGCTGATCGGAGTGCCGGTGGGGCTCATTGCAGGTTATCTCGGCGGCTGGGTCGACGAGATGATCAGCCGCGTGATCGACAGCTTCCTCTCGTTCCCCGCCATCGTCCTGGCCATCGCCGTGACCGGAGCGCTGGGGATCGGCCTGACCAACGGCATGATCGCGGTGGGCATTGTCTTTGCGCCGCAGCTGGCGCGGCTGGTGCGGGCCCGGACGCTGGTGGTGCGCAACGAGCTCTATGTGGACAGCGTCCGCTGTTTCGGGGCTCCGACGCCGCAGATCCTGTGGCGCCACGTCCTGCCCAACACGATCCAGCCGGTGATCGTGCAGATCACGTTGCTGCTGGCCGCCGCGCTGCTGGCCGAAGCCAGCCTGAGCTTTCTTGGCCTCGGCATCCAGCCGCCCGACGCAAGCTGGGGTTCGATGCTGGCGCGGGCCTACCAGAACATGGAGATCGCACCCGAGCAAATGTATCCGCCCGGCATCATGATCCTGCTGACGGCGCTGGCCTTCAACCTGCTGGGCGAGTCCCTGCGCGAGGCGCTGGACCCCACAATGAAGGGACATTGAAACCATGGCTCCGTCGCACGCATGGCTTGCGGCCGCCCGGAAGCTTCGATTGAGTCCGTCCGACATTCAACCGGAGAGCAACACCATGGTGAAGATTGGACTTCGCGGCAGCGTCATCCGCAATCCCGAACAGCGCGCCGAACAGCGCCGCCAGATTCTCCTGGCCGCCGGCAAGGTCTTTGCGAGGAAGGGCTACGCCGCCGCCAAGATGGACGACATCGCCGCCGAGATGGGGGGAAGCAAGGGCATTCTCTATTACCAGTTCAAAAGCAAGCAGGACGTGATCGTCGAAACCCGCCGCGAGGCCTCGGGCTCCGCGGCCGACAAACTTCAGGAAATCGCCGCACGTCCGCTTCCCGTGCTGGAGCGGCTGGAACTGGCGATGCGCCACCTGATCGGCACGACGTTCGAGGAACTGGCTCGTCATGTCATCCTCACGCCAGTCACCATCGGTCTCGACAAGGAGCACATGGCCGCGGTCCGGGAAGTCGAGCGGCGCTATGAAGCCCTGCTGATCGCGCTGCTCGAGGAGGGGATGCGCAAGGGTGTGATCGTACCCTGCAACGCCAAGGTGATGGCATTCACCATGATCCGCACTGCGATGTCGCCTGCCTCCTGGTTCCATGAAGATGGCGAGGCCAGCAAGGAGCAGACAATTGAAATCGTTACCGGAATGCTGATGCGCAGCGTCGCTGCCGACACGGGCGAACGCCACCCGCGGGTTGCCACCAGCCGCCGCCGGGAAAAATGAAATGCAATCGACCCATCCTTGGAGGTTTTCGTGGGCACCATTCTCATTGCCAATAGGGGTGAGGTCGCAATCCGTATCGCGCGCGCGGCCCGCAAGCTGGGGCTGGAGCCGGTCGGCGTCCATTCCTCGGACGACGCCGCTTCGCTGCATGTCGCCCATATGGCTCGCGCCTGCGCGCTTCCAGGTTCGGGGGCGGGCGCGTATCTGGATCAGGAAGCGATATTGTCGGTGGCCGAGCAGGCAGGAGCCGACCTGCTGCATCCCGGCTACGGTTTCCTCAGCGAAAACGCCGCTTTTGCGCGCCTCTGTGTGGAGCGGGGGATTCGCTTCGTAGGGCCTTCACCCGATGTGCTTGCGCTGTTCGGCGACAAGATCCGCGCCCGGACGCTGGCTGCCGGGCTTGGCGTGCCGGTGATGCCGGGCACCACGCATCCGACCGGGCTGGAGGAAGCGCGGGCCTTCGCGGCCGAGCATGGCGCGGTGATGCTCAAGGCCATGGCGGGGGGTGGCGGGCGCGGAATGCGCGCGGTCCATGACCCGGCCGAGATCGACGCGGTGTACGAGACCTGCCGGTCCGAGGCGTTGCAGGCGTTCGGTGTCGGGGATCTCTATGTCGAAAAGCTGCTGCCGGCCGCCCGCCACGTCGAGGTGCAGGTGATCGGTGACGGCAGCGGCGCGGTGACTCATCTGTGGGAACGCGACTGTTCCGTCCAGCGCCGCCACCAGAAGCTGGTCGAGATCGCCCCGGCCCCCGACCTCGCCCCCGGTCTGCGGAAAAGCCTTCTCGATGCCGCCACGGCGCTGGCGGGTCGTGTCGACTACGACAGCCTCGGCACGCTGGAGTTCCTCGTGCGGTCCGATGGCTTCTGGTTCATGGAGGCGAACCCGCGCCTGCAGGTCGAGCACACGATCACCGAGGAAATCACCGGCGTCGATCTGGTGCAGGCGCAAATCCGCATCGCCCTCGGCGACAAACTGTCGGACTTGGGGCTGATCGAGCCGCCCCCCGTGCGCGGCTTTGCCATTCAGGCCCGCGTCAACCTCGAAACGCTGCGCGAGGATGGCACGCCCGTCCCCCGGGCCGGCAAGCTCGCGGCCTATGCGCCGCCGCGCGGTCCCGACGTGCGCGTCGACGACTACGGCTATGCCGGCTACGCGACCAGCCTGCGCTACGATTCCTTGCTGGCCAAGGTGATCGCGCGGGGAAAAAGCTTTGATGCCGCCGCCGAGACGTGCCACGAGGCGCTACGCGAATTCGTCATCGATGGCGTTCCCACCAACATCCCCCTGTTGATGAGCATCCTGGCCCATCCGGCCTTCCTGTCGGGGCGGTTCGACACCTCGCTGATCGCCGCCCATCTATCCGAACTGCTGTCAGGGGCGGAAGCGCAGCTTCCGATGGTCGCTCCGGGTACGGCCGCCGTAACCGCGCCCGGCGGAAGCGCCGCGGGCCAACTCGCGGCCCAGGCCGGCGAGCGGCTGGTGACCTCGCCGATGTCGGGCACCGTCGTGTCGATCCTCGCGAACGCGGGCGACACCCTGCGCCTTGGCGACCCGTTGCTGGTGGTCGAGGCGATGAAGATGGAATACGTCATCCGCGCCGAGGCGGCGGGGAGACTCGTCGCGCTGGCGCACGGCATGGGCGACCCGGTCACGGAGGGCGAGGGAGTAGCCCTGATCGCAACCGACGAGAATGCCGGTGGAACTCCCGCCCCGGCGCGCGACAACACGCCGAGCGGCGACTGGAGCGCAGAGGTGGCGGAAATCGAGCGCCGCAAGGAGCTCGCGCTCGCTCTGGGCGGGCCTGACAAGGTCGCCCGGCAAAAGGCGCAGGGCAAGCTGACCGTGCGCGAGCGTATCGATACGCTGGTCGACCCGGGCTCCTTCGTCGAGCTCGGCGCTCTCACGGGCTTTGCCAGCTACGACGACGACGGCGCCCTGCAGACCCTGCTGCCGGCCAACTTCGTTGCCGGCACCGCGCGGCTGGACGGGCGCAAGGTGGTCATCGGAGCCGACGATTTCACTGTCCGCGCCGGATCCGGCGATGCGGCGATCCATGAAAAGCAGATTTTCGCCGAGAACTACGCGCGCGAGATGCGCCTGCCGATGCTGCGGCTGCTCGACGGCGCCAGTGGCGGCGGCAGCGTGAAGATAGCGCAGGAAACCGGGTTCCATTACCTGCCGGTCAACCCCGGTTGGGATGCGGTGGTCGACAGCCTGTCGCTGGTGCCTGTCGTTGCCGCCTGTCTTGGGCCCACGGTGGGTCTGGGCGCCGCCCGGCTGGTGATGTCGCATCTGGCGGTGATGGTGGTCGGGCTCGGTCAGGTCTTCACGGCCGGCCCTCCCATCGTCGAAGGCGCGACGCGCGAGAAGCTGGGCAAGGAAGAGCTGGGCGGGTTCGAGATCCATCGCCGCAACGGGATCGTCGAGCGCTTCGTGGCGAGCGAGGCCGAGGCCTTCGACGTCATTCGGCGGTTCCTTTCCTACCTGCCGCAAAGCGTTTTCCAGGTGCCGCCGGTGATCGAGGCGACCGACCCGGTCCTGACGGAGCGCAGCGACAGGCTGATCGCGGCGATCCCGCGCAATCCGCGCCAACCCTATGACATCGCATCCATCATGGACGCGATCTTCGACCGCGGCTCGATCCTTCCCTATGCGGAATATGGCGGCTCCATCGTGACGGCCCTGGCGCGGCTGGACGGACACCCGGTAGGCGTGGTGACCACCGACCCGCACAAGGGCGCCACGATGACCGCCGAAGGCGCGATGGCCGTCACGCGGTTTGTCGACCTTTGCGAAACCTTCCACCTGCCCCTCGTCAGCCTGACCGACCAGGCCGGCATGTCGATCGGTTCCGAGGCCGAGCGGCGTGGCACCATTCGTTACGGCGCGCGCGCAATTGCCGCGGTCTATCAGGCGCGGATACCGCAGGCCGAGATCGTGCTGCGGCGCGTGTTCGGCGTCGGCGGAGCCGGCGCGGTGAACCGCCACCGCGCCTCGCGCAGCTGGTCCTGGCCGTCCGGCACCTGGGGATCGCTGCCGCAGCAGGGCGGCATCGAAGCGGCGTTCCGCGCCGAACTCGAGCGGGCTGCCGATCGCGATGCGGAAATCGCGCGGATCGCCGCACAGCTCGAACGCATCGGCTCGCCGTTCCGCACCGCCGAGCGGTTCGGCGTTCAGGATGTGATCGACCCGCGCGAGAGCCGCATCCTGTTGTGCGACTGGGTTCGCGACGCCTACGCGCTGCTGCCCGAACTGGTCGGCCGTCCATCCTTCGGAACACGCCCCTGATCTTCGCTGACGAGGTTTCCGCGCGAGAAAAGGGCGCGCGTGTCCAATCACCATCGGGAGAGGTGTAGCATGCGACTTGCAAATCTGACTGAACGAGAACTCACGGCCGTGCTGTGCGAACAGGGGGAGTTCGTGACGGAACGCCTCGACCACTGGGCATCGGTCGCCGGCGATCGGGTGTTCTTCTATTACGGCGAGGACGACATCACGCTGACCTACGCGGATTTCGCCCGCCGGGCCGACAGCATCGCCGGCAACCTCGTCCGCCTCGGGATAGGCAAGGGCGACCGTGTGAGCGTCCTGACCCGCAACCCGATGATCAGCGCGCTGGCGATGTTCGGCATCTGGAAGGCGGGGGCCGTCTACTGCCCCGTGAACTTCGCCTATACCGGACGGCTGCTGACCTATCAGTTGAACGACACCCAACCGAAGCTGGTTGTGACGGACAGCCATCTGCTGCCGGCACTGAACGAGGTTGTGGGCACTATCGATCAGGTTCCGGCGCTGGTGGTGTATTCGGCGCCCGACGGCGCGCATGACTTCCTTGCGGATCCGGTCGCGCCCGATCCGGTGTTTGCCGTCCACGGCTGGGAAGAGCTGGCGCGCGATTGCCCGGCCCCCGGCGTCACGCTGACGTTCAACGACCCGGCGAACCTGATCTACACCTCCGGCACCACAGGTCCGTCCAAGGGTGTCGTCCAGCCGCACCGCTGGATGACCAGCTACACGTTCGGCCTGCGATTTCTCCTGACACCCGACGATGTCATCTACAACGACCTGCCGATGTATCACGTCGGCGGCGCCATCGCGAATATCTGCCGCGCGGCCTGGGTGGGATGCGAGGTCGCCGTGTGGGACCGCTTCAGCCCCGACAGGTTCTGGTCGCGCATCGCCCAGCGGCGCGTCACGACGGCGATCCTGCTGGACGTGATGACCCCGTGGCTGACCAAGGCTCCGCCGTCCGAGGATGACCGGCACAACACGCTCAACAAGGTGCATATGCAGCCGCTGCCGCTGCAACACCACGAATTCGCCCGCCGCTTCGGAATAGACTTCGTGACGGCCGGCTTCGGGCAGACCGAAAGCGGCGCGCTCCTGTGGACGGCAATAGAGGAAACCGCGCCGGGCGAAGGCACGCCCGAGGCGCTGTATCGCGGCCTCAGCCACGCGCAGGTGCACGAGATCGCGGAGCGCTACGGCATTGTGGTCACGCAAGGCGCCGAGGCGTCGCGCAAGGGCCTGATGGGCCTGCCAATGCCGTTCGTCGAGGTCACCGTCCGCGACGAGCTGGACGAGGAATGCCCGGTCGAGGTCGGGGGCCATCTGGCCGCTCGCCCGCGACTGCCGGGGATCCTGTTCCATTCCTATCTCGGCAAGCCCGAGGCCACCGTGGCGGCCTTCCAGAATCTCTGGTTCCACACCGGCGACGCGGCGATCAAGGGGGCCGACGGGATGTTCTATTTCCTGGACCGGCTGGGCGACCGGATTCGCGTCCGGGGCGAGAACCTGTCGTCCTTCCAGGTCGAGGACATGATCAACCAGCATCCGCAGGTGCAGATGAGCGCCGTGGTCGCCATCCCCAGCCGCGAGGGCAGCGAGGACGAGGTGGTCGTGTTCGTGGTGCCGCTTGCGGGCGAAACCGTCGCGGAAGCGGCCATCCACGATTTTGCCGCCCGGACCATGCCGAAATACATGCGTCCGGCTCACGTCCGCATCGTAGCGGAGCTTCCCAGGACCCCGACGAACAAGGTCGAGAAATACAAGCTGCGCCAGAGCATCCTTGCGGAGCTGGCCGAGGGTTGAAGGCGCGTCACGGGAGACGAATGTGAGAGTCGAGGATTTTGTCGGTCTGGCCGGTCGGGAACTCGGCGTGTCGCGCTGGGTGACGGTGGATCAGGAGCGGATCGAGCGGTTCGCCGATGTGACGCAGGACTGGCAGGACATCCATGTCGATCCCGAGGCGGCGCGCAACTCCGTGTTCGGCACGACGATCGCCCATGGCTTCCTGTCGCTCTCGCTGCTGTCGGCCATGCTTTACGACATCTGGGACCGTTTGCAGATCGAGAACATGGGCACCGGGATCAATTACGGCTTCGACAGCGTCCGCTTCCTCGCTCCGGTCAAAAGCGGCGCACGGATACGCGGGAGCTTCCGGCTGGCCGAGGTGCAGGAGCGCCGCCCCGGCCAGTATCTGCTGGGTTACGACGTCACCGTGGAATCCGAAGACGGGACCCGCCCGGTGCTGGTCGCCCGCTGGCTGGGCATGGTCATGAGCAACGACAGGTCGCAGGAGGACTAGGAATGGATATCCGTTTCGACGACAGGGTGGCCATCGTCACCGGCGCGGGCAATGGGCTCGGGCGGCAGCACGCGCTCGGCCTCGCCGCGCGCGGGGCGCGCGTCGTGGTGAACGATCTCGGGCAAGACGGCAGGCCATCCCCCGTCGCGCTGGAGGTGGTGAAGGAGATCGAGGCCGCAGGCGGCAAGGCGATGGCGGATCCGGCCGATGTTTCGGACGAAGCCGACGTCGCCCGGATGGTCGCGGCCGTCATGGATCGCTGGGGGCGGATCGACATTCTGGTGAACAATGCCGGTATCCTCCGCGACAAGACCTTCGCCAAGATGGAGCTGGCGGATTTCCGCAAGGTCGTCGACATCCACCTGATGGGCAGCGTCAACTGCACCAGGGCGGTGTGGGGGATCATGCGCGACCAGTCCTACGGCCGGATCGTCCTCACCAGCTCCGCTTCGGGCATCTACGGCAATTTCGGCCAGTCGAACTATGGCGCCGCCAAGGCGGCCATGCTGGGGCTGATGAACGTGCTGCATCTCGAAGGCGCGAAGTCCGACATCCGCGTCAACACGCTGGCTCCGACGGCCGCCACGGGCATGACCGAAGGGCTGATCTCGCCCGAGGACGCCGCGCTGCTGGCACCGGAAACCGTGACGCCCGGCCTCCTCTATCTCGTCAGCGAGGATGCGCCTTCGCGCGTGATCCTCGGCGCGGGCGGTGGGGCCTTCGCCGTCACGCACATTGAGGAGACCGCCGGGCACTGGCTTCCGCCGGCGATGCGGACGCCAGAAATGGTGCGCGACCATTTCGCGGCGATCGACGACAGGTCGACCCGCGCGCCTCTGGACAACGCCTTCGGACAGACCAACAAGTTCATCATGCTGGCCCGGGCGGGCCTGAAGGGAGAGTAGAACGATGCGTGAAGCCCTATATCGTCAGCACCGCCCGCACGGGCATAGGCAAGGCCTATCGCGGTTCCTTGAACGCCACGAAATCGCCCACGCTGGTCGCCCACGCCTTGAACCACGCGGTGGCGCGCGCCGGGGTCGACCCGGCCGAGATCGAGGATATGGTTCTGGGCACCGTGCTGGGCGCGGGAACGGCCGGCATGAACCTGGCACGCAACGCCGTGCTGGCCGCCGGACTGCCGATATCGGTGGCGGGCCAGACGATGGACCGGCAATGCGCCTCGGGGCTGATGGCGATCGCCACGGCGGCCAAGCAGATCATGGTCGACGGAATGGAGGTGGTCGCGGCCGGCGGCCACGAGAACATCTCGGCCGTCCAGGACCGCTACATGAGCTGGGTGGCCGAGGAAAAGGATCCCGCGGTGATCGCCCGTTCCGCTCATGCCTACATGCCCATGCTGCAAACCGCCGAGGTCGTGGCGAAGCGGTACGGCGTCAGCCGCGAGGCGCAGGACGAATATGCCCTGCTGTCCCAGCAGCGTACCGCGGCGGCTCAGGCGGCCGGCCGGTTCGATGCCGAGATCGTGCCGTTCGAGACCGTCATGCAGGTCAAGGACAAGGCGACGGGACATATCTCGGAGCATCGTGTGAAGCTCGACCGCGACGAGGGCAATCGGCCGCAGACCACGCTCGAAAGCCTCTCCGGCCTCAAGCCGGTGATCGAGGGCGGCGTCATCACCGCCGGCAATGCAAGCCAGCTCTCCGACGGCGCGTCGGCCTGCATCCTGATGTCCGGCGACGAGGTGGCGCGCCGGGGGGTGCAGCCGCTCGGCCGCTACTGCGGCATGGCGGTGGCCGGCTGCGCGCCCGAGGAAATGGGCATCGGCCCGGTCTTCGCGGTGCCCCGGCTGCTGGAGCGCCACGGGCTCAAGGTGGACGACATCGGGCTGTGGGAGCTGAACGAGGCCTTCGCCGTGCAGGCGCTCTATTGCCGCGACCGGCTGGGGATCGACCCCGAACGCTACAACGTCAACGGCGGCGGCATCTCGATTGGCCACCCCTACGGCATGACAGGCGCCAGACTGGTCGGCCACGCGCTGATCGAAGGCAAGCGGCGCGGCGTGCGTCATGTCGTCGTCACCATGTGCGTCGGCGGCGGCATGGGCGCGGCAGGACTGTTCGAGGTGGCCTGAGCGCCTTGCCCGGGCGCAACGTCCCCGCGCGCGGGCGAGCGAGGATCGCCGTCGTCCCGTGCGTGGCGGGATGGCAAGCCCATGTTTCTTCGCGTGAGATTGTTCTCAACCGGGCTCCTCCTTGCCGGGCGGCGAACTCGAGGTCACATAAAAGACGATGTTCAAATCGGCCTCGGGCACGAAGTCCGTCGCTTTCCAGCTCCGGCCGTCGTCCGCCGGCTCCAGCCCCTCGGGGACGCAGAAGGCGAACGTCGAGCTGTGCCCGCCGGCGATCGAAAGGCGGAACTCGCCGATCGGGCCGCTCCAGTATCTGGCCGTCTGGAGGATGTAGCCGACCGTGAACGCCTCCGGTCGGGTGCCCCGCGCCAGCAAGGCGGCAAACTTCCGCTCCGTCGCATCGTCCATGCAATGGGGCCCCGCGCCTTGCGCGCCCGGATAGTAATAGCCGGGGTCGAAGCCGGCGCCGAAAAGCGGCCGATAGGAAATCTCGACCACGGTTTCGCCGGGTGCAAAGGTCTGTGTCCATTCGTAGACCGACTGATACTCCCAGTTCGGGGCCACCCAGCCGGCGTCTTCGTCCAGCAGGCCCTCGCGCCTCAGCTCGTCGAGCGTCGCTTTCGGGAGCTGCGAGAGCCGAACGTGGGAATCCGCGTCGTGGGCAAAGAGCGGTATGCCGAGATCGAGAATCCTCCGGGACACATCGGTATCGCCTGACCATGCGTATTCGTGAAGCTCCGGCGCCAGCGGTTCGCCATTCACCGAGACCGTGAAAGCCATGTAGTTGCGCGGATCCTCCACGCCTTCATCCCGGCCCCGGTTCCTGTCCCCGATGTTGTCCGGCCCGGCTTCGAGCGAGACTTTCGCCATCGGGAAGCCGATCGTCCTTTCGAGAGCCTCGGGCGCGGAAGAGACGAAGACGTAGCGGACTTTTATCCGGTCCCATCCGATCTCGAGGTCCTCGCGCGCGATCGAAATGTTCTCTTCCGATTTGAAGACGAGGCCGCCCGCGGGGAACTCGGTAATCGCGCCATTTGCCAGCGCCGACGAAATCGTGCCGAGGATCGCCACAGATGCCGCGGCGAGAATGGAACGACATTTCATATGTGCCTCCGTCATCCCTGACTGTTGCGCCTCGCCCCGCCTGGCCGGGGATATGCTTGGTCCGATCGCGTCACCAGTTGCGCCGATAATCGGCGATCAGTCACGCAGACCGCGAAATCGTTTGTCGCAAGCAAAGGATTCAGCGTCATCGAGCGAACGGAGCCTTGGCGGAAATTCCTTGGCGATGTACGGCCGATGGCCGGTCAATTGAAGTGGAACGCTGCCGTGCATATCTGGTGTCGTCGTCAGAAACGTCCCTCGTTCTCGCGCGCCAGCGCGTCGAAGGCGTCGGAATCGGCAATGTAGCGGTGCTCGCCCGCATCCCAGCGATAGGTCACGGCAATCGTGCGTGTCCCCGGTTCGGGAGCCTTCGCTCCGCCGCAGTCGTGCCCCGAGAGCGTCGTCACTTCGGTCACCGTCGCCACGATGTCCGGGAAGGGTTCTCCCGCGCCCTGCCGGATGTCGGGCCGCTGCGTTCGCTCGTAGGCGCAGACCCTTTCGTCGAACGCGGGGATCGTGTCGATCAGTTCGAGCCGGTCGTTGCGCACCAGAACCAGCGGCACCGTCGTATAGCCCTGACTGGAGTTCCAATGCGTGCTGCGGATCGCCAGCAGATCGTCGCCGGGGCCAATGGTCAGTCGGGCAGGATCGAAGAACGACGTGTACTTGCCGCTGGCGACATTCGCGGCGTCGAGAAGCCTCGGCTCGCCCGTCACGTCGAACAGGGCGAGAATGGCCAGCCCGACGACATACTCGCCGCTGCCGAAATCCAGCAGCAGGGCCATCCGGTCCTTTCCACCAGAGCGCACCGGCACGGCCGCAAGCCGGGGCGGTGCGGCCGATTCCGGTTCGAGATCCTCGACGTCCTCGCTGCCGATCTCCCTCACGTCGATCGTCTCGTTGCCGGCGGTCCCCGGCACGACGAGTCGAACAAGGTCTGCGAAGGTCACGTCCTCCCGGCCGCCGACGCGATCCGCGAGATCGGCACGCAAGGCCGGCTCGGCGGACGCGCGCTCGACGGGCATCCACAAGATCGCCGACCCGACCAGCGCGACACGCAATAGAGAGACGGTCATGACGGCTCCGCTTACGGGCATGTCGTGACCTGGCTCGCGCAAATGTCCCTGATCCATCCGCGCGGCCTTTCGTCGTCGCGGCGCCCCTCGACCTCGATCCACGAACCTTCGCAGGCGTGAAAAGTGTCGATCCGGAAGTAGTCGGAGCTGCTGCTTGCCGTGGTCACGGTAAAGGCGACCGGGGCATCGTCGGACGGCCGCGACAGGAGGTAGGGCGATTCCAGCCAGACCCGGAGCATATTGCCGGGAAGCCATCCTTCACCGGAGAAGGTGACGACCGGGTCCGTCGGCCAGCCGCCATAGAGATCGGTGATGACCTCGGAAATCCGGAACCAGCCATCGCGGGAGCCGGTGATCGTCACTTCGGGGAAATAGATCGCCTCTCCATCGGTATAGGGCCGGGGTATGGTCGCCACTGTCGGATAATCCGGCCCCGGCCCCGAGCGGACAGGCATATCGGCCGGAGCGCCCTTCACGACCCAGGCGGCAAGATCGCATTGCGCGATCTCGGGCGACTGCGCACTGGCGGCCTTGCCGGTGCAGGTTTCGATCAGCGCCGCCGCCGCTTCCCGCGCGCCGTCCAGCGGAAACTCCTCGGACCCGTCCTCGATGAAGACATGCAGCGTCCCGCGCGAGGTGATCAGGTCGGCAAGGCGCGCATCGAGCACCGTGCGGCCTTCGAGGACGAAGCTGTCGTCCATCTCCATCCGCGTCCCGGTCGTGGCGATCGGCACCTCGATGTCGCCCGCCTGAAGCAGAACCTCGACGTCCGCGCCGTCAGCGGCGCCGACGGGCTCGAAGGCGAGGGCGAAGAAGAGTTCGTCGCCGCCTTGCGGGCAGGAAAAGGAGAGCGGCGCATGATCGGTCTGCGGGATGCCGTAGAACAGCGACGCCCCGCGCTCGGCTTTTCCGCTGTGCCATCCGAGATTCTCCTCGGCCATGGCCATCGCCGGAAGGCAGCACGACAGCGCGGCAAGCCGCAGCGCGACATTCGATCGGCCCGGAATTCCCATTCTCGCCATTCCTCCCTGTCAAGCCGCGCACGGTTGCCTCCGCACAGGGTGGTTGCGCTCAAACCGTCACCGGCGACCGGCAGGCCGATAGGCTTCGGGCAGCTCCCATGCACCTTTGCCGAAGGTACGCGCGGAATTGTCAGTCGTTCAAGGAGCTTCTTCTTGAACTGTGTCCGTGTGTTGGCATCGAGCTTGCGCCACTCCATGGCCGTGTACGAGGCGGCCAATCCGCAGACCTTGCCGGGTGAGTGATCCGGCGCCCGATGCGTATGGGTGGCGTGAGGTCCGCAGCACCGCCTCAAAGGCGATCAATGCGTGATCGCACTCCGTCCCGGGACGTTCTCGATGGCGAAGCCGGATGCGTGAAGGCTGGCGAAGAGCGCGGCGATGTCGCGCGCGATGGTGCGCGGCGCGACATCGGGAAAGGCCGTGGCGAGCATATCGGCCGCCTCGTCCTCATCCGTCGGCTGCGCAAGCAGGTTCCAGATGCCCGTTCCCACCGCGTTGAGATGGTGGATGGCGGCGGTCTCGCCGCTGCCGGCAAGGAACGCCTCGCCGTCGACCAGATGCAGCGTGACGCCGGGGTTGCGGACGAGCCGCATGCCCGGCCGGTAGCGGCCCCGCAATCCTTCCGCCGGATCGTCGGGCGTGTCGACATCGTCCCGTTCGAGCAGTCTTCGGGTCAGCGCCGCCTCGTCGGCGGGCGGGGGCGCCGTCAGCCGCGCGGGCCAGCGGGCGAATGCGGCCTCGAGCAGGGCGACGGCATCTTCCAGATCGGCATAGGAGAGGACGTAGCAGGGCAGGCGCCGCACGATGGCGCGCATCTCGTCCAGCAACGGCCGCGCGTCCTCGGCGGCCTGCACGCTCTGCCGGGCGAGCAGCTTCAGCGCGAGCCGCTCCGGCGCCGCGTGGATTTCCGCCGGCCCCGAAGACCTGCGGTCGAGCAGCACGATCGCGCCGAGGGGAGCCGTGACGCCGCGTCGCGCCAGGCGGCCTTCCGGCAGCGCGAGATAGTGGTAGCGGCCATCGGCGGCGCCTTCATGGGCGGCGACGAAATCGCGGAACGCCACCGAGGCGCCCGCCGGCAACGGCAGGCGCAGGCGCGGCGCCACGCCCAGCGCCATGCCCTCGCCCCTCTCGTCGAGAGGCAGGATGTCGTCGCCGAACACGGTATGGCCCCCGGCGGCGAGCCGCGCGATCATCGTGCTCTTGCCGGCGCGCGAACGCCCGGGAAAGATCACCAGCCGCCCGCCGAACCGGGCCGCGCCGCCGTGGAAGCACAGCCGATCCGGGTTCTCCGCCACCAGGGCTTCGGCGAGGCTCACCATCAGGCTGCACGCCGCACCGACCGGCGTCACCGGCAGCGGCTCCTCGTCGGGATAGTGGACCAGCAGCGACTGCCCCGCCTTGGTGATGCGGGCCGCCGGCTCGCCATCGGCCTCGACGGGGCGGAACGGCCAGTCCACCGCGCCCGCCTTCAGCGCTGCCACGAAATCCGGGCAGTCCGGCACCTCGACCGTCGTCCTCAACCCTTCGAATGCAAGCCGCATGGTCGTTCTCCGTCGCGGCGATGCGGACACGGACGCGCCCGCATCGCGCTCCTTTCGTCACGTGAAGCTGCGGCGGCGCGACCGGCGGCCCCGCCGGCCGCTGAAGCTTCGGCCGGGCCGGGAGCGGCCGGACGATCCCGCATGCGCCTCGCCGAGCCTGAGCAGGACGGGGGCGCTGTAGGCGGCACCCGCCGCCAGCCCGAGCCGCGTCAGCATGGCCCGCCGCGAAAATCCCGCTTCCCCGCGTTTGTCGTTGGACATCTGAAAACTCCTTTTCCTGTCTCGGAGACCGTCGCGGCCTCGGGAAAAGAACGTGGCGCGCGGGCCTTTATTCCGGCTCGCGGCGAAATTTCATGTGCCGCCGGCGGGCAGGAGCGTCCCGGCCGGATCGGCGCAGGCTTCCGGCGCCTGCACCAGCCCCCAGCCGAAGGTGCCGTCGCGCCCCGCGGGGCCGAGATCGGCGGCATCGTCGGCCAGCCGCTCGACCGCCTGCGGGCCGGTCGCGGCGGGATCGGCGGCGCGCAGGGCGGCAAGCGCCGCCGAGACGAAAGGCGCGGCATAGGAGGTGCCGGACCGGAACCGCCCGCCGCGCACCGAGGCGGCCGTCCACAGCCGCACGCCCGGCGCGGCGAAGTCGATATGGTCTCCCGCCGCCGCCTGCCTGTAGGCCCGCATGCGCCGGTCGACGGCTGTGACGGCGACGACGCCCTCATAGGCAGCGGGAAAGAGCGGATCGGCGTTGGGGCCGGCATTGCCGGCCGCCGCCACCAGCACCATGTCGCGGCCGAGCATGGCCCGCACCACGCGCTCCAGCACCAGGTTGGCGGGACCGGCGAAGCTCAGATTGACCACCTTCGCCGCGCCTGCCGCGAGCCTGTCGAGCGCACGGGCGATGTCGAAGGCGTCGGCCGCGTCCTGCCCGCCTGCATCGGCATGGAAGGCGTCGACCGCAACCAGCCGCGCGCCGGGCAGCAGCCCCGGCGTGCGCGAGTCCGCGCGCCCGGCGATCAGCACCGCGATCGCCGTGCCGTGCGTCCTGCCCGACGGCCGCCGCTCCGGCCCGGCGACCGCGAAATGCTCGACCTCGATGCCGGAAAGCGCCTCGTGATCCGTGTTCACGCCGGTGTCGATCATGCCGACCGTCGCGCCGGCCGGGCACGACAGCGGCGCGGGCGACCAGCCGATCATGTCGAAGGCGACGCAGCCTTCGGCGTCGCAGGCAAGCTCGCCGGGGCGATAGACATGGTTGGGATCGACCAGAGCGGCCGGCGAGAGCCGGAGGATTTCCGCCCGCGCCTGATCCAGCGTGCGGTTCGCCGGCAGGGCGAAGCGGGCGATGTCTGTTCCCGTCAGCTCCAGCCGGTCGCGCGAAAGCAGCCCGTACCCTTGCGCCGCGATCAGGTCGATGGTCGCGGGGTCGGGCGCGGCCACCACGATCTCCGGCCGCGGCGCGGGCCGGCGCGGCCTGCGCCGGCGCACGCTGGAGAAGCTGAGCGAGGAGGCGCGGCCGGCGTTCAGGCCGGTCAGCACCGGCGCGGCATAGACGACGCCCGCGGCGAGCCCCAGCCGTTGCAGCATCCGCCGCCGGCTGACGGCGCGCGAGGCCTCGGGGTTCGTTTCATCGTCTTTCATGGCCATGCTCCGGGTTGTCGCAACAACGTCGCGAGGCGCCCGCCTATTCCCAGTATCGAGAGAAAAAGCCAGATTTCCAAGCCGAAGCGGGAATAAGGTCGATGCCCAGTGCGTTGTCGTGCCGGAGAAGGCGAGAATGAGCGAGCTGGGCTACAGGATCGTGACGCTGCTGCCGAGGCTGAGAGGCTTCGCCCGGGCGCTCGCCCGCTCGCAGGACGCGGCCGACGATCTCGTGCAGGCCACCTGCGAGAAGGCCCTGCGCCACGGCGAAAGCTGGACGCCGGGAACGAGGCTCGATTCATGGCTGTTCCGCATCATGCGCAACCACTGGATCGACACGGTGCGGCGCTGCCGCCCGGAAACGCCCCTCGACGGCGCGGAGGCCGACGCCCTGCCGTCCGAGGACGGGCGGCGAACCGTCGAGGCGCGGCTGGCGCTCGCCGACGTGCGCGCGATCGCCGACGCCCTGCCGGACGAGCAGCGCATGGTGCTGATGCTCGTCTGCGTCGAGGAGATGAGCTACCGCGAGGCGGCCGATTTGCTCGACGTGCCGATCGGCACGGTGATGAGCCGGCTGGCGCGGGCGCGCGCCGCGCTCGTGGCGGCGATGGACGGCGAGGCCCGTTCGAGGACGAGCGGAGACAGGACATGACGGAGAAGGTGACGGACGAGATGCTGATGGCCTTTGTCGACGGCGAGACCGATGCGGCGACGGCGGCGATGATCGCGCGGGCGCTGGCCGCCGATGCCGGTCTCGCGGCGCGGGCGGAGAAGTTCCGCGCCAGCCGCAGGCTGCTGCGCGAGGCCTTCAGCGACGCGCGGCGCGAGCCGGTGCCGGAGGCGCTGGTCGAGGCGGTGGCGCATGCCGACCGGAGAGGCGAGGTCGTGGCATTCCCGTCCCGCCGCATGCTCCGCCTCGCCCTGCCGCTCGCAGCCTCCCTGGCGGTCGGCTTCGGCCTCGCGGGCTATCTGCTCGGCCAGGCCGGCACCGACGCGACGGACCCGCTGGGCCGCGCCGCGATCGCCGAAGCGCTTGCCGGCACGAAAGCCGGCGAAAGCCGCCCGGTGACGATCTCCGGCGAGGAGGCCCGGCTCCGCACGCTCGCTACCTACCGCATCGAAGGCGGCCTTTGCCGCAGCTTCGACCTGTCGGGCGCCCACATCGCCCTTTCCGGCATCGGCTGCGACCGGGGCGCGGGCTGGAACCTCGATCTCACAGTAGCGGGGGCGGGCGGCGACGGGCTCTATGCGCCTGCATCCGAGGCCGCCCTGTCGAGCATCGACGCCTATCTCGACACGCTCGAAGCCTCCCCGCCGCTTACCGCGGAAGAGGAAGACGCGCTGGCGGACTGACCTTCGGATGCTTCGGGGGGCATCCAGAGCCGAACCGGCTCCTGAAGCGGGCAGGCAGCGACGGCACGCGGGTCACCGGCTCCCTGCTGATGCGCGAACTGGGCATTGCGTTCACCGAAGGGTGGCCGGCCCTGTCGCTCGGCCTCCACGCGCTGGCCGTCGTCTTCCGGCTGCCCGTCGTCTGGATCAAGGCGCGCATGCGCGACCTCACGCAGGAGGCGGCTGCCCCGGGGCACGCCGCTGCCAGCGCGGTATCATCGACTGCTCAGGGTGTGGTTCGCCTTCGGCTTTCCCGGTTTCGCTCGGCACTCGCCATCGTCTGGCTGATGATCTCAAGACCGCCCCTGTGAGGGGATGACGAGCGCCCCGCCCGTCATCGCCGTGCCGGGCGCGAGACCGCGCGCCCTTTCGCCGCGACCGACCCCGCCGATATCGGGCGCACGCTCGCCGTGATCGCCCGGCGCCGGGGAGAGGGAGAAAGGGACTGGCGTGCAGGCTGGGACGTGATGGAGCGGCAGGCCGGCACCGTTGGCGAAGTGATCGAGGCACTCCGCCGCCCTCTCTGCGGATCTTCGCGCCGGGTGCGGCTGCCGGGTTGGCTGACGCGGCGCGGCGTGGCAGGAGACCCCGCCGCGACGGACCCCCACCGCAATGCTCTTCGATGAACCGAACCATCAAGGAAGCAACCGTGAAGCGGTATCACTACGACAGCCACGACCAATTGCGACGCCATCTCGTAGACTTCCTCGCGGCCTACAACTTCGCCCGCAGGATCACCGCCACGACGTTCGGCACTAAATACTGTTCAGGATTTTCATCGCGTCATGCATGCGCTTCAGCGAGTTCGTTATGTGTTCGCGCCAGCGAGGGCCAACGTCCATTGCAGTGACATAGGCTTGGCGCAGATCGTCGGGCCGGTCTTCGGCCATCGCCTCAATTAGAAACGCCGCCTGCTCCCGGTCCTTCGACGCTTTCAGGCTGCCCGCACCATCGCGCCGCCGATCAGCGATGATCAGCTTGTGGATCGCATACCTCTCGGGGCGAGGCACCTGTACCAGAATGCCAGATCTATAGATGGCCGCGGCGTGGATCGGTTCGGCGATCAGGAAATTGAGGTAGTTCAGTGCCTGCGCGCTGACGCCCAGTGCGGGCAGGTCGCGGATAGTTTCCTTACCAAACGCTGGGGTGAGGAACTCGACCAACTGGCCACTGCCCCCCTGCGCCCAGCGCCACGTGCGACCCTGTTCGAGCCCAGGCAGGGGGGCAAACTTCAGCGCCGAGAACGTCTCGGCCAGGCCCGGGTTGACCTGATCCTCCAGAGCGACGCTGAGCTTCTCGAATTGGGCAATGTCGATGTCGCCGGTGTTTGCCATTCCACCCAAAGGCAGGCGGATGCCAAGCTCACCTTCATACAGTCGAAACGCATTCGTACCGACGATGGTGCCGCCCAGCCGAAACGTCCCCGCGTCCGCCATGGCAGACAGGATGGAACCAGTTGCCCGGTCGGTCGGTGTCATGCCCTCCGCCCGCAGCAGACGGACCAGCCGCGACCGCTCAGCCTGCCGCTCCTTCGCTGTCGCATGCAGTGCCTCGATGCGGTCGATGCGCGCGCGCGTTTCGTCACTGTCTTCGCCGATGTAGAAGAAGCGCATCTCTGATCCGACGCGGCGCGCAGCGTACCAATAAGCCTTGTCGCCGCGCTGTTTCAGGATCGGTTTGCCCTCGACGCCGGACACTGCATCGTCCTTCAAGAGCCGCACCAGATCGGTGTAGGCGCTCATCGCGATGCTGCTGAGTGGAGTCATGCCTATCACTTTCAGTTTTTGCTTGGCACAGTATGCCTATCAAAAACTGAAAATGATAGGCAAGACCGGAAAGTTTCCCGGTGCAGAAGCGGCTGGTGGCGGCCGAAGCCGACCGCCGTTGCCAGCAACGTCGCCATGTCGGTGGCGACGCCGAGATCGCTCTCGAGCGGTTCGCCGGAGCCTGCGGGCGGATCGCCGAACACAAGCTCCTCTGTTGCCCGACCCACCGGCCGCACGGTGATCTCGGCCATGGTCCAGTTTTCCGTCTGCAGCGGATGGCGTTCCTCTTCCATGCGCACGAAGCCGCCATAGGCGGCCTCGATCGAGATCAGCTGAATGCCGCTATTGCCCGCCGCGAGTTGGACGAGGGTGTGGCCCGCCTCGTGGACGGCCATGCGCCAGCGGACCTTTCGCGACGTGTCCTGGCGGCCCGCGCCCAGCGCGCGTTCGATGTCGGCGCCGCTGCGTCCGACCGCGCAGCGCGCCAGCGGCCGCAGCGCCCGGGTCTCAGGGAGCGCCGCCGCAGGCGCTGCGGCCATCGCGTTCTCGTCGGGCCGGGCGTTTCGATGCATGGCTCCATGCTCCGTCGCCCGCTGCAGTGACGTGGCCGAAGCTGTCGGCGATGCGAGGTGCGGTCCGGCGTGGCTTGTGTCGGCAGGCATGTCGGTCGTCATGCGGTGGCGTTCTCCATTCTTCCCCGCTTGCAGACTCGTGGCGGCATGTCGCGGCGTCATCGTCGGCAGGTCTCGTTGCGTATGGGGTGAGAGCGGCGCTCCAGGCTGTGTGGAAAGCCGGGCAAATCAGATAGGATGGCCGCCTCGGGAACGGGGCGGCTCATTTTCATGAGCTATATCGTCGGCGAGGAACGGGAACAGGGCGTGGTGTTGCCGGCGCGTTTGGAAGATTATGTTGCGCCGGATGCGCCTTTGCGGGTTATCGACGCCTTCGTGGACGGGCTGGACATGTCGGAGACGGCACGCCTCGACCGCAAGATCGCCGATTACCTGGCCGCGCTCGATGAAGCCGACGCCGCCGAGCCGGACGATGCGCCCGGCGCGGTCCAGGCGGCGATCGCAGCCTTGCAGGCTCGTTGCGCCGAAGTGGACCGGCTGGCGGCGAAGCTTGAAGACGACGGTCGTTCGATGCTGGTGGAGGGTAAGGAAAATGCGAGGCCTATGGGCTTCGGCCGGAGCGCCAAGCCGCCTTCCTGCAACGTTCAGACGGCGGTTGATACTGACACCGGATTGATCCTGCATCACGAGGTCACCGACGAGGCGACCGACAACCGCATGCTGCATCCCATGGCCGGTGCGACGAAACAGATGCTGGAGCGAGACGCGCTGACGGTGGTGGCCGATACCGGCTATTCCAGCGGAACGCAGGCAACCGCCTGCGAGGCCGATGGCATCACGGCCTGCGTACCGGCAAACCGCGCCATCAACAACCATGGCGACGGAACGCTGTTCGACCGCTCCGCCTTCGTCTACGAGGCCGGCAGCGACAGCTTCCGCTGCCCGGCGGGACGCCGGCTCGTGCGCAGGCAACTGCACCGCGACGGCACCACCGTCATCTACGGCTCGAATGACTGCTCGGGCTGCGCGCTCAAGCCGCAATGCACGACGGCCGCGCGCCGCTGTGCCACCAGACACCTGCACGAGGATGCGCTCAACCGGATGAACGAACGCGCCACGCCGCAGGTGATGCAAAGGCGTCGCTGCGCTGCCGAGCATCCGTTCGGAACCATCAAGCGGATGATGGCTGGCGGAAGGTTTCTCACCAGAAACCTCAAGGGAACCAGAACCGAGATGGCCCTTTCGGTTCTGGCCTACAACATTCTCAGGGCCGTCAACATCAGAGCCGCAACCGCCTGAAACCAGAAGAGGCCCCGGCAATGCCGGAGCCTCCTGACTTGCCACACAGCCTGCTTGCGCGGGGCACTACTGCCGCCACGGCTTGTTCTGATTGCCTGCCGTCGTCCCGGGGTCGCCGAGCCGATACCAGCGCGACAGCGTGCGCGCCTGCTGCCCGTCGTCGGATATCAGCCACAGGTCTGAAGTGACGAAGCGCTTTACATTGAACAAACGCAGGGCCGAGATCTTCATGGGGCGACCGTCTGCGCATAGGCGTAGAGCCGACCGAGTGCTGCCCGTGCAATCTCACGCTCCTCAGCCGAGCAGGTCGCATCGCCAGCGTCGACGAGAAGGGCGTCGCCCGCCTCGCGCAGCGCGCCCGCCCGGTCGATGGATCAAGGTCTTCCGCCTCGCACTCGGTGGTCAGCGCCCCATCATCGAACTCGAAATAGGCGAAATCCGGCCGCGCATTCTCTGCCGCGACGCCAAGCGCGGTGAAGGCTTCGAGCTGCGCCCTTCGGTGCGCGACTGGCAGCTTGCGACCAACCAGTGGACCCCCGGCAAGAACTTTCCCGCGACCGGCGCTTTCGGCCCGTGGATGGTCACGGCCGACGAGATCGCGCCGGACGCCTCCCTGCGGCTCGTCTGCCGCATGAACGGGCAGGAGATGCAGAACGCCACCACCGACATGATGATGTTTTCGCTGCCTTATCTCATCAGCCACATCTCCGCCTTCACGACGCTTGAGCCCGGCGACGTCATCGTGTCGGGCACGCCCGGCGGCGTGGGGCTGCGCCGCGACCCGCCGGTCTGGATGAAGCATGGCGACATCGTCGAGGTCGAACTGGAAGGCGTCGGCGTTCTGCGCAATCCGGTGGTCAAGGAGGGCGTGCAATGAGCAGCAATGCCTATCCGCAGATCGAGCCGTTGCCGGACGTGCTGCGCGAGACGCTGCTGCGCTGCGATCCGGCCAGCCTGAGCAACGCGCTTCTGAAAAGAGGTTTCCGCAACACATTCCTGAACGGCCTGTCGCCGGTCTCGTCCGATCAGCCGCGCATGGTCGGCCCCGCCTTCACGCTGCGCTTCATACCCGCGCGCGAGGATCTGGACACGATGGCGATCTATGCGCGCGACGACGGCCTGCACCGCCGCGCCATCGAGGAATGCACGCCCGGCGCGGTCCTCGTCATGGGAACCGGCGGCGAGGTCCGCTCGTCGTCGATGGGCGACATGATGGCGCGGCGCCTGAAGGTGCGCGGCGTGGCCGGCGTGGTCTCCGACGGCGGGTTCCGCGACACGCCGGGCATCGCCGAGACGGGGCTGCCGTGCTTCCAGCGTCAGGCGTCCGGGCCTGCCACGCCGATCACGCTGCATCCGGTGGAGTTCAACGCGCCGATCGGATGCGCCGGCGTCGCCGTCTATCCCGGCGACGTCATTGTTGGCGACGCCACCGGCGCTGTCGTCATCCCGCGCCATCTCGTGGAGGAGGTGGCGGCGGAGGTCGACGCGGCGGGCGACTACGAGACCTTTGTCGCCGCCCATGTGCGGCGCGGCCGGTCGCTTTTCGGGCTTTTCCCCGCGACGCCGGAGAGCCGGACCGAATATGAAGCGTGGGTGGCCGCCGGGCGGCCGGACCTGAACGAATCTGCCTAGGCGTTGCTCGATTCCGCAAGGCGCGGATCGCAACTAGACTAAAATTTGTCAGGAAAACGAGGGCATCATGCAGAAAATCTTCGATCCGAAAGTGTTTCAGCTCGGTTATGTCGCGCTCGATACGCCTGACTTGTCGCGTGCCGAAGAGCATTATCTCGAGGCCATCGGCCTGACCTTGACCGATAAGGGTGACGACGGCGAGATTTACCTGTCGGTCGGATTTGAGCACCACAACGTCGTGCTGCGCCCAGGCACTGAAAGAGCGATCGGCAACATCGGCTTTCAGCTCAAGCCGGGCATCGAGCTGGGGAGCTTTGTCAAGAATGCCAGCAACTATGGCCTCAGGGCGCAGATCAAGTCGGACAGCCAGCCCGGCGTCGCCGCTCTTGCCGAAATCGAACTGCCCGGCGGCCTGTCGCTGCAGTTCTACACCGACATCGCCTCACCGGCACCGGGCTTCAAGGGTATCGGTGTCTCGCCGCTGCGTCTGGGGCACGTGGCGATCATGAACACCGAGGGGTTGAAGCTGATGAAGTTCTTCGAGGATTTTCTAGGCTTCTGGTATACGGATACATTTGGCGGGTTCTTCAATTTCTACACCTGCAACCGAGACCATCATGTCGTCAACGTCGTGAATGGCACCGAAAACCGCTATCATCATTTGGCGTTCCAGTTGAAATGCAATGCCTCGCATCCGATGGCGGCCGACACGCTGCGCCGGCGCGGCGTGAAGCAGGAATGGGGACCGGCAAGGCACCCCGCGGGCCACAACTTCGCTGGCTACCATCGCGATCCCGATGGGGTGATGGTCGAACTGTACACCGAAATGGATGTCTTCATCCCCGAACTGAACATGTGTGAGCCTCGACCATGGCATGAGCACTTTCCTATGCACCCGAGGGACTGGGGTGGAAGTGATTTGAACGCCTGGGGTGCCGAATTTATCAGCAAACTTGAATGAGCGACGAGATGGTGAGTGCGGTTTCGCTATATGCCACTGCTTTCCGAGGCCAAGGCGTTGCTGGGGGGAGGAGCAACGAATGAAGGCATGGGCTGGAGAGGTGCATGCCGACGGCGTTACGCTACTACCTCGTTTCGCTCATCTACGATTATTGGCTCGACCCGTTCGGCAACCGGGTTGAGCACAACACGGACACCGATCTCGTGAATAACGAGTACGAACCCATCTACTTCACCGGGACGGCAGAGGAAACGACCCAGCGGGGGTATGTCGCCTCTGCCGTCCTTCTTCGACTGACGCTGCCTAGAAGGCCCTAACCAGCCACTGACAAGGAGAACAACGAATGAACGCCGACAACCCCGCCCAGGCGCTGGCCGAGACGCTGGAGATCCTGATCCACAAGGATCAGCTCGATCCGGACAAGTGGGTAAACTTTCCCGAATACGGCCTGCGGCAGTATTTCCTGTGGAAGAATCCCAGCACCGGAGCGAGCATCGCGATCCTCGAATTCGACAAGGGCGGCCATATCCCGGTCAAGCACACTCATGCCTCGAACCAGTTCATGTATTGCCTGGAAGGCGACTACGAATATCCGGATGTCGGCCTGCGTCTGAGGCCGGGAAGTTTCTACATGAACCCGAAGGACCATCCCCACGGCCCGACCATCGCGCATGAGCGCTCCGTGCTGATTGAAATCTACGACGGCCCCCACTATTACGAGAAGCCCGTGTTCCACACCGACGAGACGATCGGGGAATTCCTCGACAGGAAATAGTTCCCATCGTCTTAGGTTGCCAACTCCTAACGATGGACCTGTGTCGAAGCTCATTTTGGGCTTTCCGGCATCGGGCTATCGCTTCGGTTCCTGACAAGGTTGGAAGAGCAGCATCCGCCCTTGGTTCTGCTTTCTTCTTCTCTCGGAGTGGTCTGACAGATCAACAAGTTGCGGTCGGCTGACGGAATGGTGGCGTCGGTTAACGTCTCACGAGAAGCGAGGGCGTTCGAACTCCATCCGCCGCTTGAAGCTCATGTCGCGCTTACTCCGACGAGCTTCCGAGCGTCATTCTCGTGATCTACTCCAACAAAGATAACTGATGCGGCAAGGCGAACGGTGACGGCTGAAGGTTTCAGGCCCGATGCCTCCCGATTGGCACGCGGGGAATCACGTCGTGGCGGGCAACCTTGTTTCGGTAGTCGGATATCAGCCCGTCGAGTCCGTCCAGCTGCTCCAGCGTGCGAATCCTGACCCGGCGCTGGCTTGCCACCATCGATGACACGGATGTTCATCACATATTCGTCGACGATCCTGGCGATTTTCTCAGGTAGTGCTTCCTCATTGCAGGTCGGATTAGTTTCCTGTCCCATGGCCTCCTCCTAGAATTCTTCCCAGCCGTTGTCGTGAACGGGCTCGGATTTGACCGCCGCGGCAGCCGCGCCTCCCGTCCTCCGGATGGTCTGCGTCACGGGTGACGCCGCTGTCCCGCTTCTCGCGGTTTGTACGGCGGGTGATGGCCGCGCCGGAGCGGCAGCCGGCCGCTCCGCCTCGGCCTGTCTGGTTTCAATGCGAAACCGCTTGAGTTTGGTCGCAAGATCGAGGGCTTCGTCCTTCAGCCGCTGCGTCTCCGCGGAAGTTTCCTCGACCATGCCCACAAGGGCCTTGAAGTCGATGGCGACGGGCTGGCCATCGGGAGTGCCGGCGAGGACATGGTCGGGGGTGATACGAGAAGAATTGAAAGTCATAAGCGAGTTCCTTGCTTGCTGGAGAAGGTGTCCGGACCGGTCGGCCCGGACACTTGCTGCGTTCGGGGAAGCGGGGCTCAGGCCGACGGCGTCTGCGGGCCGTCGGCGGGCGAGGACGCGCTCTGCGTCTCTGCCTTGACCGTCGCGCCCTGCGCCCTTGTGGTTGCCTTCTTCGCTTCCCGCCCGGTGAGGAGCCTCGCCCTGGCCTCTTCCTTCCTTGCCTTCTCGCGGGCCTTCTTCTTCTCCAGCTTCGCGCGCGCCGCGGCCTTCTCGGCTTTGACGCGCTCGGCCTCCGCTTCCCTCGCCATCTTCTGGACCACCGCGTTCGCCTTGGCGGCGCGGGCGCCCAGCAGCCATTCGAGCTGCGGCACGACGGTGTCGGCCAGCCACGGGCCGACCTCCGCCGCAACCGGCCAGCTCTCGTAGCCGCCGAGCTCCTCGAGCGTCTGCCACAGCGCATACCAGCGGTCGTCCCGCGACAGCGGCTTCACATGCACGACAGTGTCCGCGTAGCTGCCGCCTGCGGGCAGCGCCAACCAGGTCAGCGTCTCGATCTGCTCACGCAACAGGCGCGCGGGGTGGATGAACCGACGCTGGGCCTCCTTCACCACGATCCGCTTGCCCTGCCTGTGCGGCTCCAGCGCCACCTGGAGCTGTTCGAGCAGGGCGGCGGCGTTGTCCATGACCAGCGCCACGCCTATGGCGGTCTTCTCGGCGATCCGCGCCCTCAGGCCCGCAGCGCCGCCGTCGTCAGGATTTGCGCCGGACGGTTCCCCGGCAAGGTCGAGGATGGCCTTGACCTTGCTGACGGTCAGCTTCTCTCCGTTCTCGTGGAGGACCAACGCTTCCTCCACCTTCTCCGGCCCGGCTCCGGCGAGGTGGTAGAGCACGGTCGCCACGACGCCGCCCGCGACCAGCCGCTCGCGGAAGGGCTGCAGGTTGCGGTGGACGCGGCTGGGTGGACACCACCTATGGACACCAGTCTTGGACACCACTCGCGGAAAGACGGGACCGGAAAGAACGGTGCTACCGCTGGCAAGCCAGCGTTTCAGCGGTCTGCGGGGCTATTTCGGGGCAGATTGGCTGGGGCGCCTGGATTCGAACCAGGGAATGGCGGTACCAAAAACCGCTGCCTTACCGCTTGGCTACGCCCCAAGGCAACGGCGCGTTCCTTACCCCGCACGGCCGGTGACGTAAAGACGGAACTTGCCGCGCGCCGCCGCCTGTTGCGCGGTCGGCGGATGACATGTCGGTCCGCGCGCATGGCGCTGCGGGAGCACGAAACGCCGAAGCGCGCGCCGGCCTATTGCCGGACGGCGCGGGGAAGGTTATCGCCTCGGCGATGACGAAGACGCTGCCCGACGACGCCACGATCCTGTCCCTGATCGAGCCGCTGGTGCTCGATGCCGGCCGCCGCATCATGGAGATCGCGACCGAGGGCTTCTCGGCCGAGGCCAAGGCGGACGCCTCGCCGGTCACCCGGGCCGACCGCGAGGCCGAGGCGATCCTGCTTTGCGGCCTGCGCGCACATTTTCCCGGCGTGCCGGTGGTGGCGGAGGAGGAAGCCTCGGCCGGCCTTGAGCCGCGGCCGGCGGCCGGCATGTTCTTTCTGGTCGATCCGCTCGACGGCACGCGCGAGTTCGTGGCCGGCGGCGACGACTTCACCGTCAATGTCGCGCTGGTCAGGGACGGCGCGCCGGCCGTCGGCGCGGTCTACGCGCCGGCCTGCGGCCAGCTCTATCTCGGCCGGCCGGGCTTCGCCGAGGCGGTGACGGCCGACGCCGGCCACCGGCCGCGCGAGCGCGCCGCAATCTCGGTGCGCGAGCCTGCCTGCCCGCCGGTCGTCGTCGCCAGCCGCTCGCACCGCACGCGGGAGACCGAAGCCTTCATCGCCCGGCTGGGGCCGGTGGAGTGCGTGTCGATCGGCTCGTCGCTGAAATTCTGCCTGCTCGCCGCCGGCAGGGCCGATCTCTACCCGCGCCTGGGGCGCACCATGCAGTGGGACACGGCCGCGGGCGACGCGGTGCTGCGCGCGGCCGGCGGCGTGACGCGCACGCTGGACGGGCTGCCGCTCGCCTACGGCGCGGGGGCGACGCCGGGGGACGCCCCCTTCGCCAATCCGCACTTCGTCGCCGAGGGCGGGCGCAAGCGGGGCTGAATGCGCGCCGTCGCCGCCGCGCCGCGATTTGCGCTCTTGGCTAGGATGCGCGCGCAGGGCATGAAGGGGCGCGGGAAAGCGGACGCGGAACGGAAATGCGCTTGCGCCGTTCGCCTGCCGAGCAACGAGGACGGCCACAGATGATCTCCCCACAGATGATCTCCATCGTCGAGACGACGCCCTATGCCGACCAGCGGCCCGGCACGTCCGGCCTGCGCAAGAAGGTGCCGGTGTTCCGGCAGAGGAACTATGTCGAGAACTTCATCCAGTCGATCTTCGATTCCGTGGCCGGCTTCCGCGGCGAGACGCTGGTGATCGGCGGCGACGGCCGCTACTTCAACCGCGAGACCATCCAGACCGCCATCGCCATGGCTGCCGCCAACGGCTTCGGCCGCGTCATCGTCGGCCAGGGCGGCATCCTGTCGACGCCGGCCGCCTCGCACCTGATCCGCAAGCATCGCGCCTTCGGCGGCATCATCCTGTCGGCCAGCCACAATCCCGGCGGCCCGCACGAGGATTTCGGCATCAAGTACAATGTCGGCAATGGCGGCCCCGCGCCGGAGAAGCTGACGGAAGCGATCTTCGCCCGCAGCCGGGTGATCGACCGCTACGCCATCGCCGGCATCCCCGCCATCGACATCGACGCGCGCGGCACCGTCGCGGCCGGCGACATGGCGGTCGAGGTCGTCGATCCCGTCGCCGACTATGCCGATCTGATGGAGAGCCTGTTCGACTTCGAGGCGATCAGCAGGCTGTTCGCGGGCGGCTTCTCCATGGTGTTCGACGCCATGCACGCCGTGACCGGCCCCTACGCCGTCGAGATCCTGGAGCGGCGGCTGGGCGCGCCCGCCGGCACGGCGCGCAACGCCGTGCCGCTGCCCGATTTCGGCGGCCGCCACCCCGACCCCAACCTCGTTCACGCCCGCGACCTCTACGAGCTGATGATGTCGCCCGGCGCGCCCGATTTCGGCGCGGCCTCCGACGGCGACGGCGACCGCAACCTCATCCTCGGCCGGGACATCTTCGTCACCCCGTCGGATTCGCTCGCCATGCTGGCGGCCAACGCGCATCTGGCGCCCGGCTACGCGCAGGGGCTGAAGGGCATCGCGCGCTCGATGCCGACCAGCGGAGCGGCCGACAAGGTGGCGGCGAAGCTCGGCGTTCCCCTCTACGAGACGCCGACCGGCTGGAAGTTCTTCGGCAACCTGCTCGACGCCGGGCTCGCCACCATCTGCGGCGAGGAGAGCGCGGGCACCGGCTCCGACCACGTGCGCGAGAAGGACGGACTGTGGGCGGTGCTGCTGTGGCTCAACATCCTGGCCGCGCGCGGGCAGGGCGTGCAGGAGATCGCGCGACGGCACTGGGCCGAGTACGGCCGCAACTACTATTCGCGCCACGACTACGAGGAGCTCGACACGGCCACGGCCGAGGCGCTGATGGCGGCGCTGCGCGAGACGCTGCCGGGCCTGCCGGGAACGGCGATCGGCGGCCTTGCCGTCGAGGCGGCGGACGACTTCGCCTATCACGATCCGGTCGACGGCTCGGTCAGCGCCGGGCAGGGCGTGCGCATCCTGTTCGCCGGCGGCTCGCGCATCGTCTTTCGCCTGTCGGGCACCGGCACGACGGGCGCGACGCTGCGCGTCTATCTCGAATGCTACGAGCCGGACCCGGCGAGGCACGGCCTCGACACGCAGGCGGCGCTGTCGCCGCTGATCGACGCGGCCGAGCGCCTTGCCGGCATTGCGCGGCGCACCGGCCGCACCGCGCCCAGCGTCGTCACCTGACGCATCCTCACCTGAGCGGCGGCGCGGCGCCCGCGCCGGCCATTTCCGCGCCGGGATAGGCGCATTCGGCGATGCTGGTCTTGTCCAGCTCGGCGATGAAGGCGTCGCGCGCGGCCGCCAGGCGCGAGCGCACGCGGCAGCCCGGCGTCAGCACGCAGGCGCCGCCGTCGGCGCGGAAGCATTCCACGATGGCGTAGCGCTGCTCGAGGAAGCGCACGACCTCGCCGAGGCTGATCTCCTGCGGCGGCCGCGACAGGCGCATGCCGCCGCCGGCGCCGCGCTGGGTCGCCACGTAGCCGCCGCGCGCCAGATCCTGCACCACCTTGGCGAGGTGGTTGTAGGGGATGCGCAGCCGCTCGGCCATGCGGGCGGTCGTCGTCGGCGCCTCCGGCGCGCCGGCGAGCAACATCAGCACCCGCAATCCATAGTCCGTGAACGCAGCCAGGCGCATGGCTTCTCCCTAAATCGGCATTTACATCGCATATTTATGACGCTATAGAATTGGTAAATTTGATACCTGTTTATCGGGACCCTGTCCACCGCCCGGCGACATCGCCCGCCGCGCGGCCGGGCGGGTGCTTCCCTTCGCGCAATCATCGACATGGAGCATGAGCATGACCGTCGCCAATCCCGTCCTTTCCCTGCGCGGGCGCACAGTCGGTGACATCGCGGCGACGCTGCCCGGCGCCACCGCCGTCTTCCGCAGGTTCAGGATCGACTTCTGCTGCAACGGCGACCTCGACCTTGCCGCGGCGGCGCAGCGGCGCGGCGTCGACCAGGCGGAGCTGGAGCGCGCGCTCGTCGCGCTCGGCGTCGAGACGGCCGACGCGCCGGCGGCCATGGGCAGCGCCGAGCTGATCGACCACATCCAGACCTGCTATCACGAGGCCCACCGGCGCGCTCTGCCCGAGCTGATCGCCCTGTCGCGCAAGGTGGAGGCGGTGCATCGCGGGCACCCGCGCGCGCCGGTCGGCCTGTCGGATGCGCTGCGGCGCATGGCGGCGGACCTCGAGGAGCATATGGGACGCGAGGAGACGGCGCTGTTCCCGGCGATGCGCGACGGCGCGGCCGCCGCGCTCGAGCCGTCCATCGCCGAGCTGCGCGCCGAGCACGACGACCAGGGCCAGCTCGTCGAGCTTCTGGAGACGATGACCGACAATTTCACCCCGCCGGAGGGTGCGTGCCGGTCCTGGCAGGCGCTCTATATCGGCACCGCCCAGCTCGTCGAGGACCTGATGGAGCACATCCATCTGGAGAACAACGTGCTGTTCCCGCGCTTCGCCGCCGCCGGGCAGGCGTCCGCCTGAGGGCGCGCCGGGACGCCTCGCCCTACTGCACCAGCACGGCGCGGCCGCAGGCGGCGCCGTGGACGCGGATGTCGGCCTGGCCCAGCGACAGGCCGAGCGCCTTCAGAAGCTCGTTAAGCACGAGGTCGAGGGCGGGCGCGGCGGCGCCGATGGTCTGGCCCAGCAGGCCGGTGACGTTGGAGGGCAGGCTCAGCAGCGGAATGCCGAGCAGGCCGAGCTCCACCTTCACGTCAAGCTGAAGGCTGGAGAACAGCGACTGCGTCAGCGACGCGGCGACGGTGCCGGTCGAGACCTGCTTGACCTTGCCCCTTGCGATGTCGTCGGCGGTGAAGGTCAGCCCCTTGTAGGCGATGGCGGCGATCTCGGCCTGCGCCTGCCCGGTGACGCCGACGACGGCGAGATGGATCAGCTTCGCCGGCGCGCGCGGCGCGGGATTGGCGAAGTCGACGATCTTCGACGGGTCGACCTCGGCCAGATAGAGGTTGGCGATGCCGGGCCGCGCGTCGATCCTGACCTGCACGCTGTCGGGCCTGCCGGTCGGGCACGTCACGCTTCTGAGCTTTGCCTCGGCATAGGCGAGCTCGAGATAGAGGGGGATGCGGATGCGCGCCCCGAGCAGCCCGGCAAGGGCGTTGTGGTTGCCGATCTCGGCGACCAGCCTGAGGCGGGTCTGGGCCGTGCGCACCACCTCGCCGCCGGCGCCGATGGTGAACCAGGACGATTTCTGCGGCGGCTCGCCGACGGCGAGGTCGACCGAGACGGAAAGCAGCCCCTGCACCGAGGCCCTGAGGTCGAGCCCCACCTGCCGGCCCTTGCCGGCGAGGATGGCGCTCATCATCACCAACTCCATCACCCCGACCTCGGCCCCCACCTGCTGCACGCTCGCCCGCAGCGTGCCGCCATCGAGGCCGACGAGACGCGACAGCGGGAAGGCGGGCGCCCTGGGGCCGCCGGCCTGCGCGCCCAGCTTCTGCGCCGCCGCCTTCGCGCCGTCGCCGATGCCGCCCGCGGCCGCGATCGCCCGCCCGACCTGGCCCAGCGTGACCTCGGCGTCGAGAAGCCGGCTGTAGCTGGCGGCGGTCAGGTCGAGCTCGATGGCGAGCGCGTCGAGGAACGACAGCAGCGATATGTCGGCGCCGAGCAGCGCATTGTAGTCCATGACGGAGAGCGAGATGCCGGAGCCGGTCAGGCCGCGCAGCAGCGCGTTGGCAAGGCCGTCCTCCAGCTTCGCCAGCCGCGAGCCGACCGAGAAGGCGGCCTCGACCGTGGTGGCGGCGGTCGCCTGCGCCACGATCTGCGGCGGCGGGATCAGCAAGCCGGCGAAATAGCGGGTGCCGGTGGTGCGCAGCGTCACCCTGACGGCGTTGACCGCGCCGCCGCCCGCCGACGGGTCGGGCGCGAACCGATCGGCCGGGGCGAGGTCGGGCGAGGCCACGTAGCGGCCCCGCGCGATGACCGCCGACCGGGGCGCGACGGCGGCGTCCGGGCCGGCGCGCCACCGCGTCTTGCCGCCCTCGACGACCGTGCCGATGGCGGTCGCCGGCATGCCGTTGTCGGCGAGCACGAGCCGGACGGCCTCTTCGGTCTTGTCGATGTTCGCCGCCGCGGTGATCGCCGCGAGATCGGCCAGCCCCTGCGCCTGCCGCCGCTCCAGATAGAGCGAGCCGGTGTCGACGGCGACGGCGGCGAGCGCCAGCGCCACGGGGGTCACGATCGCCGTCATCATCGCGAACTGGCCGCTCCTGTCGCGCAGCAGGCGCTGGAGCAGCGGGACGGAGCGGGCGTGGCGGCCGGACATCAGATGCCTCCCATGCGTATCGTGGCGCGGCGCAGGATGGTGCGGTCGGGCATGGGCAGGCTCTCCCACAGGCTCCAGATCGGCAGGCCGGTCGCGTCGTAGCGCAGCGTGACGTCGAACTGGCTGGGATCGGAGCTGCTGTCGCCGACCTCGACCGTCAGCTTCGCGGCGTCGATGAACATGTAGCCCCCGGCATTGTTGGCGATGAACCGGCGCGCCAGATCCTGCCGCTCCTGCGCGTCGATGCCGGCGACGGCGGTGCGGGCGGCGTCGGCGGAAAGCTGCTGCACGGAATGCGCCGCGCCGAAATAGATGCCGTAGGCGGTCATCCCCAGGATCAGCAGCAGGTAGAGCGGCACGAGCAGCGCGAACTCCACTGCCGTGGAGCCGGCTGCATCGGAAAGGAGGCTGTGGCGGTGGCGGATCGGGTCTCGTCTGCTCATGCCCGACAATGAAGCAGAGCGGGTTGGGGAAAGGGTGAGTTGTATTTACAATCAACAGTTGCAGCAAATTGATCTGTATCACGACGTGTTTTGCCGCACCTTCCGTTTCCTGCCGGATTTTCTGGTGCGCGCCGCGACTTCAAATGGTATCCCGGAAGCGCCTTATGTCGTGTCCGGCCAGCTTCGCTGCCCCCACCGGAGACAAGAAATGCGCATGACGCTGCATACCGACTATGCCCTTCGCATGCTGATCTACCTTGCCAGCCGCCCCGAGCGCGCATGCACGGTCAGCGACGTGGCCGACGCCTACGGGCTGTCGCGCAACCACCTGCTCAAGGTGGCGCTGCGCCTGCGCCACATGGGGGTGATCGCGACCATGCGCGGCCGGAGCGGCGGCATCAGGCTGGCGAAGGAGCCGCATCAGATCAATCTGGGCGCTCTGGTGCGCTGGACCGAGGAGGATTTCTCGCTGGTGGAGTGCATGCAGGACCGGGGCGGCGCCTGCGCCATCTCGCCGGTCTGCCGCGTCAAGGGCATCTTCCACGAGGCGCTGCAGGCGTATCTGGCCGTGCTCGACCGTTATACGCTCGCCGAGGCCGTGCGGGGCCAGGCGGGATTGCGCCAGCTTCTGGGCCTGGAGGCCGAGGCGGCCTGAACCGCAAAAAAGGACGATCTTCGCGGCCCGCGTCGTGGCACGAATCGTCGCGATCCCTATATTGGGCGACAGGAACGACACGGGAGGGAACACGGCATGCTTCGCAGGAAGGACCGCACGGCGAAGGCGTCGGAGGCAAAGGCGCCCTCCCGCATACCGGCGCTCCTGCGCGGCGTGAAGCCGGACGTGGCGCTCTCCTTCATGCCCGACGGCGGCGACACGCTGATCGCGTCCTACAACGTCCACAAGGGCATCGGCCTCGACCGGCGCTTCGATCCGGCGCGCACCATCGCCGTCATCCGCGAGATGAGCGCCGACGTGATCGCGCTTCAGGAGGCGAGCGGCCGCTTCGGCGAGCGGGCGAGCCTGCTCGACCTCGACCGGCTGGCGCACGAATGCGGCCTCGTGCCCGCGCCCGTCAGCGGCCCCGACGGCCAGCATGGCTGGCACGGCAATCTGATCCTGTTTCGGGAAGGCACGGTCACCTCGGCGCGCCAGCTTTCGCTGCCGGGCGTGGAGCCGCGCGGGGCGGTGGTGATCGACCTGACGCTGACCGCCGGGCCGCTGCGCATCATCGCCGCCCATCTCGGGCTCCTGCGCCACTCGCGCGCCAGACAGGTGGAGACGCTGCTGTCGGTCGCCGAGGCCAGGGACGGGCGGCCGACGCTGCTGATGGGCGATCTGAACGAATGGCGGCTGGGCCGGCGCTCGGCGCTTGCGGGGCTCGCGCCCGATTTCGGGCCGCTGCACGCGACGCTGCCGAGCTTTCCCTCGCGCTTCCCGGTGCTGGCGCTCGACCGGGTGCTGGGCAAGCCGCACGACCTGATCTGCGGCGTCGAGCTGCACGACACGCCGCTGGCGCGCGTCGCCTCCGATCATCTGCCGATCAAGGCGTCGATCCGGCTGGGCGCGGCAGCGCAGGGCGCCGCCGGCGGCGCGCACCGCACCGTCGCAGCGTAGGGAGGGAAAGCATGATAACAGGAGCCCAATGCCGCGCCGGCCGCGCGCTTGCCGAGCTGTCGCGCGAGATGCTGGCCAGGCTGTCCAGCGTTGACGCCACGGTGATCGAGCATTTCGAGCGCAGGCTGGACAAGCCGGACGAAAAGACCGTCCAGGCGATCGCCGCGGGGCTGGAAACGGCCGGCATCGTCTTCATTCCCGAAAACGGCGGCGGCATCGGCGTGCGGCTGAAGTTCACCGCCTCGGAGGCGCGGCGCATCGCCGTGCTCGAAGGCGAGGGCGGCACGACCGGCCTCGACGATGTCCAGCAATAGGCGCCGCCCGTGGCGCGGGCCTACGGTTGCGTGGCCTCCGCCGCCTCGTAGAGCGTGTCGAGATAGCTTTCCATGAAGCGCCGGCGCTCGCGCCGCGCCGCTTCCTGCCTGCTGTCGTAGCCGGCCATGGCGCGCTGGCCCTCGCGGAAGATCGCGAACGCCTCCCGCGCCACGGGCAGGACCGTCTGGTGGGGAAGGGAATTGACGACCGCCTGCCACACCGCCGACGTCAATATGTACTCGACCTGGCGCAGGTTCCCGCCCGCTGCCTGCGCGGCCTCGCGGGCGCGGTCCAGCATCTCCTGCCCCTCGCCGTCCATCGCCGCGGCCCGGCTCGCGGCGTGCAGGCGCACGACGCTGGCGTAGAATCGCGCAAGCGCGGCGTTCTCCTCGTCGCCGGCGGCCCGCGCCTCGGCCTCGCCGGCCGCGAACGCCTTTTCCACCTCCGCCAGATCGGCGCTGCGCATCAGGAGCGCGGCGCGCTGCACCAGAAGCGCGTATCGGTCGGCGGGGGTGGAGACGTAGTCCCGGGCGACGTCGAGGGCGGCCGCTCCCAGCTCGCTGTCGCCGATGTCCAGTGCGGTCTGGGCGAGGCGGATGAAGATGTTCCAGACGAGGTATCTGGCGCCTTCGCCGGTGAGTCCCTCGCGCAGGCTGGGCCTCGACCGGCCGTCCCATGGCTGCTCGGCGATGAGGTCGACCGCGCCGCGCAGCATGGCGACGGCCTCGCGGTTGCGGTCCTCGAGGGCGTAGGCGATCCCCGTCAGCTGGCGGCTCCATGCGTTGACGGTCCTGACCGCGCCCGGTTCCAGCCCCGATCCCTCGGGCAGGACCGCGCGCGAGGCGAGCATGATCGCCGCCGCGGTGTCGTATGCCGTAAGCGCATCCTGCGCCTGCCGGAGCAGGTCGAACGCGGTCTGCAACGCCGAGGGCACCTTGCCGTCCGGCCCCGGGTCCTCCCGCTGCGCCACCTCGAAGGCCTCGTCGACGGCGGCGCGGTCCCCCGCGGCGGCCGGCATGCCGAACGCAAGCGCGGCCGCGAAGAAGACGGCCGCTACCAACCCGCCAGATCGCCGCATGAGCGATGCCTCCCGAAACCCAAGCCGTCCCGTTTGTCGCGGGCGATTGTGACGACAAGGCGGCCCGCCGCGCAAGCGGCGAGTGCAGGGCAGGCGGCCGGCAAAACGCGCCCGCGGTCCACATTCGCCTTGATCGCGGCGAGGGAACGTCATTAGGGATGGAGAGCAGAATGCCGCCGAAGGATATGCCATGAGCATCAATGTCGCCCCCATCGGGCTTGCCCGCGATCTTCAGGAGCGCGCCCGCTCCGGCAGGCCGATCCGCATCGGCCTGATCGGCTGCGGCGAGATGGGCACCGACATCGTCACCCGCGTCGCCCACATGCAGGGCATCGAGGTCGGCGCTATCGCCGAGCGCGACCCGGAGCGCGCCTTGAAGGCCGCGGAGATCGCCTATGGAGAGGACGGCCACGCGCGCGAGGCGGGCACGGCCGCCGCGCTCGACGCGGCGATGGAGGCGGGCAGGATCGCGGTCACCGGCGATGCTGGCCTCGTCCTCGGCAGCGGGCTGGTCGACGTCGTCGTCGACGCCACCGGCGTGCCGGCCGTGGGCGCCGAGATCGGCCTCGCCGCCATGGAGAACGGCAAGCATCTGGTGATGATGAACGTCGAGGCCGACGTCACCATCGGCGCCTATCTGAAAAGCGAGGCCGAGCGGCTGGGCGTCGTCTATTCGCTCGGCGCCGGCGACGAGCCGTCCGCCTGCATGGAGCTGATCGAGTTCGTCTCGGCCATGGGCCACGCAATCGTCGCGGCCGGCAAGGGCAAGAACAACCCGCTCAACATCGACGCCACCCCGCCCGACTACGAGGAGGAGGCGGCGCGCCGCAACATGAACGTGCGCATGCTGGTCGAGTTCGTCGACGGCTCCAAGACCATGGTCGAGATGGCGGCCATCGCCAACGCCACCGGGCTGGTGCCCGACCGTCCGGGGATGCACGGCCCGGCCGCCACGCTGCCGGACCTGTCGAAGGTGCTGGTGCCCGAAAGGGACGGCGGCGTGCTGTCGCGCGTCGGCGTGGTCGACTACACCATCGGCAAGGGCGTGGCGCCGGGCGTGTTCGTGGTCGCCGACATGTCGCATCCGCGCATCCGCGAGCGCATGGAGGACCTGAAGATGGGCGAGGGGCCGTATTTCACCTTCCACCGGCCCTATCACCTGACCTCGCTCGAGGTGCCGCTGACCTGCGCCCGCGTCGTGCTGCACGGCAAGGCCGACATGGTGCCGCTGGCGAGGCCGGTGGCCGATGTCTGCGCCGTCGCCAAGAAGGACCTGAAGCCCGGCGACCGGCTCGACGCCATCGGCGAATATTGCTACCGCGCCTGGATCATGGAGGCGCAGGAGGCGCGCGCGGCGCGCGCCATTCCCTGCGGCCTGCTTCAGGGCGGCACGGTCACCGCGCCCGTCGCGAAGGGCGGGCTCATCACCTACGCCAACGCCGCGCCCGAGCCGGGATCGAGGATCGCCGAGCTGCGCGCGCGCCAGGACAGGCTGGTCTGGGGCGAGGCCGGGGCCGGGGCTGAGGCATGAGCCGGCATGTCATGCGCCCGTCATCCGCGCGGTGCAGGCAGGACCCGGCAATCGTCCCAACCAGTATGCGATCAGGAGGCACCATGAAGACGATCCTCAACGGGCTGGCGGCCTGCGGCGCGGCGCTGGCGCTGGCCCTGTCGGCGGGCGCGGCCCATGCCGGCACGCTGACGCTCTACACCTCGCAGCCCGAGGCCGACGCGACGCGGACCGTCGAAGCCTTCAAGGCGGCAAATCCCGGCGTCGAGGTCGAGATCTTCCGCTCCGGCACCAGCGACCTCTTGACCAAGCTCGCCGCCGAGTTCGCGGCCGGCGCGCCGCAGCCGGACGTGCTTCTGATCGCCGACGCCGTCACCATGGAGCTGCTCAAGAAGGACGGGCGGCTGCTGCCTTATGCGGAAGCCGACGTCGAGGGGCTGGCGGCCGATTCCTACGACGCGGCGCGCACCTATTTCGGCTCCAAGCTGATCACCACCGGCATCGCCTACAACACCGCGGCCGGCGAGAAGCCGCAGCACTGGGCCGATCTCGTCAAGCCGCAATACAAGGACGGCGTGGTGATGCCGAGCCCGCTCTATTCGGGTGCCGCTGCCTACATGATGTCGGGCGTGGCGCTCGACCCGGCGCTCGGCTGGGACTTCTATGCCGGGCTGAAGGCCAACGAGGCGATCACCGTGCGCGGCAACGGCGCGGTGCTGAAGGCGGTGGCCGGCGGCGAGAAGCCCTACGGCATCCTCGTCGACTTCATGGCGCTCAACGCCAGGGCGCAGGGCTCGCCGGTCGAGTTCGTGTTCCCGTCCGAGGGCGTGACCGCCGTGACCGAGCCGGTCGCGATCCTGTCCACCGCCAGGAACGTCGAGGACGGCAAGCGCTTCGTCGATTTCATTCTGTCCGACGAGGGCCAGAAGCTGGCCCGCGACATGGGCTACCTGCCCGCGAAGGCCTCGGCCGGCCGGCCCGACTGGCTGCCCGAGGGCGTCGAGGTCAAGCTGATGCCCGTCGACATCGGCGCCGTGGTCGAGCGCATCGAGGCCGACAAGGCGAGGTTCGCCGAGCTGTTCGGCGGCTGAGGCCCGGGCATGGCATGACGGGGACGCATCGGTCGTGCGGGCGCGAATGAGGCAGGGCCGGGGGCAGGAGATGGCGCTGGCGGCGGCGGTCGCCGTGGCCATCGCCGTCTTCTCGCTGTTGCCGATGCTGCGGCTGGTGCGCGAGACGGTGGCGCCCGCCGGCGCGCTGTCGCCCGCCGTGATCGAGGCCGGGCTCGCCAGCCGCGCGACATGGGTGGCGACGCTGAACTCGCTGGTGGTGGGCATCGGCGGCACGGTGCTCGCGGTCTCGCTCGGCACGGTGGTGGCGCTCGTCGTCACGCTGACCGACATGCGCGCCCGCGCCCCCTTCATCCTGTGCTTCGTCATGCCGCTGATGATCGCGCCGCAGGTGACGGCCCTGTCCTGGCTCCAGCTTTTCGGGCCCGCCAGCCCGTTCCTGAAGCTGATCGGGCTCGCGCCGCCGCTGGGCAGCCGCAACCCGCTCCATTCGCCGGGTGGCATCGTGCTTCTCCTCGGCATCCAGTATGCGCCGCTGGTGTTCCTGCTGGTGCGGGCCGGCCTGCGCCGCCTGCCGCGCGAGCTGGTCGAGGCCGCGCGCGCCGCCGGCGCCGGCCGGTTCACCGTGCTTGCCACCGTCGTGCTGCCGCTGATGACGCCGTCGATCATGGCGGCGGCCGCGCTCGCCTTCGTCTCCTGCGTCGGCAATTTCGGCATTCCGGCCTTTCTCGGCATTCCGGCCAACTATCCCGTGCTGCCGACGCTGATCTACCAGCGGCTGGCCGGCGGCGGGCCGGCGGTGCTGGGCGAGGCGGCTTTCCTGTCGGTGCTGATCGGCATGATCGCCATGGCCGGGATCGTGGCGCAGGAGCGGATGAGCCGGCGGCGCGACTATCGCAGCTTCGCTTCCTCGCTGGCCAGCGAGCCCTATGCGCTCGGCCGCTGGCGCCCGGCCGTCGAGGCGGCGATGTGGGCGCTGATCTTGGCGATACTCGTCCTGCCGCTCACCGGCCTCGTGCTGTCGTCGCTGGTGCCGGGCTACGGCATCCCGCTTTCGGCGGCGACGGCGACGCTCGACAACTACCGCTTCGTGCTCGTCGAGCACGCCGCCTCGCGGCGCGCCTTCGCCAACAGCCTCGGCCTGTCGCTGACGGCGGCGGCCTTCGCGGTGCTGGCGGCGCTGCCCATCGCCTATCTGGTGGCGTGGGGGCGGCAGCGCTGGGTGCGCATGATCAACCTGTCGATCGAGCTGCCCTACGCGCTGCCGGGCGTGGTGCTGGCGATCGCCGCGCTCCTTCTCTTCCTGCGGCCGCTGCCGCTGACGGGCCTGCACATCTACAACACGGTCTGGATCATCCTCTACGCCTATCTCGCCCGCTTCCTGGTGCTGGCCGTGCGGCCGGCCGTCAGCGGCTTCCACCAGATCGACCGCGCGCTGGAGGAGGCGGCGCAGGTGGCGGGCGCGGGGCTGTTTTCGCGGCTGCGCAGCGTCGTCTTCCCGCTGGTGGCGCCGGCGGCGATGGCCGGCGGCCTGCTGATCTTCATGACCGCCTTCGGCGAGCTGACGGTGTCGGCGCTCCTGTGGTCGTCGGGAGCCGAGACCATCGGCGTCGTCATGTTCTCCTTCGAGCAGGGCGGCGACTCGAAATATGCGGCGGCGATCTCGGCCGTCACCGTCGCCGTCACCTTCGCGCTGATGCTGGCGACCAACCTTGCCGCGCGACGTCTTCCGAGCGGGGTGCTGCCATGGCGCGACTGAAGCTTGCCGGCGTGACCAAGACCTTCTCCGGCTTCGACGCGGTCAGGGACGTGTCGCTCGAGGTCGCCGACGGCGAGTTCCTCGCCGTGCTCGGGCCCTCGGGCTGCGGCAAGACCACGCTCCTGCGCCTCGTCGCCGGCTTCGAGCAGCCGAGCGCCGGCGAGATCGCCATCGGCGGAACCGTCGTCGCGGGCGCCGGCGTCAGCGTGCCGCCCGAGAAGCGGCGCGTCGGCATCGTGTTCCAGAACTACGCGCTGTGGCCGCATATGAGCGTGGCGCAGAATGTCGGCTATGCGCTCAAGGTGGCGAAGGTTCCCCGCGAGGAGGCGCGCCGCCGCGTCGCCGAGGCGCTGGCGCTGGTCGATCTCGACGGCTTCGCGGACCGCTATCCGGCGAGCCTTTCGGGCGGGCAGCGGCAGCGCGTGGCGCTGGCGCGCTGCCTCGTCGCCGCGCCGTCGCTGGTGCTGTTCGACGAGCCGCTCGCCAATCTCGACGTGCATCTTCGCGCCGCCATGGAGGCCGAGTTCTCCGCCTTCCACCGCCGCACCGGCACGACCATGATCTACATCACCCACGACCAGGCCGAGGCCATGGCGCTGGCCGATCGCATCGCGGTGATGGACGGCGGCCGGCTGGTGCAGGTGGCTGACCCGCGCACGCTCTATCGCGAGCCGGCGACGGAAATGGTCGCCGCCTTCATCGGCCAGGGCATGGTGCTGCCGGCGACCGTGCTGTCGGGCGAAGAGCGGGGCCGGTGCCGCGTCGCCGTGCTGGGGCAGGAGGCGACGGTGCGCTGCCGGCCGGGCGAACGGGCGCGCCAGGGCGCGGCCGTGTGCTGCCGCGCCGCCGACCTCGGGCCGGTCGCGCCCGGCGAGGCCGGGCTGGAGGTCGCCGTCAGGCGCGCCGTCTACAAGGGCGGGGCGACGCGCGTCGAGGTCTCGCCGCTCGCCGATCCGTCGCTGGCGCTGCATGTCGAGGGCGACGACGCCGGCCATTCCGGGCGCTTCGAGCCCGGCGCGCGGCTGTGCCTTCGCATCCGCTCGGGCTGGCTGATCCCCGGGGCTTCCGCCTGATTCAGGAAACCGCCTTCACGCCTTCCAGGATGAGGGTGGTGGCGATGTCGGCATAGTCCTCGCGGCTGATCGGGCCGTTGGGGCGGAACCACATATAGACCCAGTTCATCATGCCGAACAGCGACATGGTTACCGGCATCAGCAGCGGCCGGTCCTTGTCGAGATCGGGATTGATCTCGCGGATGACGGTCGAGAACATGCGCACGATGCGCCGCTCGATCGCCTGCAACTCGGCGATCTGCTCGGGCGCCAGCGTGTTGACGCCGTTCAGCTGCACCTTGTGCTGGTTGTCGGCGTCGCGATAGTTGTCGAGCACCTGCCGCACCAGAAGCCGCAGCCGCACGTCGGCCGGCTCGTCCGGCCGGTCGGCGGCGCGGATGTCGGCCTCCAGCTTGGCCAGATGCGTGCGCACGATGTCGAAGATCAGCGCGTCCTTGCTCGGATAGTAGTGGTAGAGCAGGGCCTTCGAGACGTTGCTGCGCGAGGCGATCTGCGACATGGACGCCTTGTCCATGCCCATCTCGGCGAACACCGCCGCCGCGCTGGTGAGGATGCCGCGCTGCTTCTCCTCGAAGTCGACTGCCCTCGTGCGTGCCATTCGTACCTTCTCCCGCCCGCCGGCCATGCCCGGCCGGCCGGCTTCCTATCCCTTCGGCCGGTTGTCGACGACGCGCCTGGCCTTGCCCTCGGAGCGCGGGACGAAACCGGGATCGTGGATCGCGATCCTCGTGCTGACGCCCACGACGCTCTTGATGTGGTGTGCGAGCTCCCGCGCGGAGGCGGCGCGGGCGGCATCGTCGGCGGCCTCCGGCGCGCATTCGACATGGACGGTCATGTCGTCCATGCGGCCGGTGCGCGTCAGTTCTATCTGGAAATGCGGGGCAAGACCACGGCATTTGAGGATCTGCTCCTCGATCTGCGTCGGGAACACGTTGACCCCGCGCAGGATCATCATGTCGTCCGAGCGGCCGGTGATCTTCTCGATGCGCCGCATCGAGCGCGCCGTGCCGGGCAGAAGCCGCGTCAGGTCGCGCGTGCGGTAGCGGATGATCGGCAGCGCCTCCTTGGTCAGCGAGGTGAAGACGAGCTCGCCCGGCTCGCCCTCCGGCACCGGCTCGCCGGTCTCGGGATCGATGATCTCGGGATAGAAATGGTCCTCCCAGACGTGGAGCCCGTCCTTCGTCTCCACGCACTCGTTGGCGACGCCGGGGCCGATCACCTCGGATAGCCCGTAGATGTCGACGGCGTGCATGTCGAACGCTTCCTCGATCTCCTCGCGCATGGCGTTGGTCCACGGCTCGGCGCCGAAGATGCCGACGGCGAGGGAGCTTTGGCGCGGGTCGAGGCCCTGCCGGCGGAACTCGTCGAGGATGGACAGCATGTAGGACGGCGTGACCATGATGACGCGCGGCTTGAGATCGACCATCAGCGCGATCTGCCGCTCGGTCATGCCGCCGGAGACCGGCACCACCGTGCAGCCGAGCTTCTCCGCGCCGTAATGCGCGCCGAGCCCGCCGGTGAACAGGCCGTAGCCGTAGGAGACGTGGACGACGTCGCCCGGCCGCCCGCCCGAGGCGCGGATCGAGCGCGCCACCACCGTCGCCCAGGTGTCGATGTCCTTCTGCGTGTAGCCGACCACGGTCGGCTTGCCCGTGGTGCCCGACGAGGCATGGACGCGCACCACCTTCTCGCGCGGCACGGCGAACATGCCGAAAGGATAGGTGTCGCGCAGGTCCGCCTTGGTGGTGAGCGGGAACTTCGCCAGGTCCGACAGCGACTTCAGGTCGGACGGATGCACGCCGTGCGCGTCGAAGCGGGCGCGGTAGAAGGGCGAGTTGGCATAGGCATGGCCGAGCGACCATTTCAGGCGCTCGAGCTGGAGCGCGGCGATCTCGTCGCGCGATGCCGTCTCGATCGGTTCCAGATCGCCGGGGCGCGGCGAAAGATCTTCCATATGCGGTCTCCTCCGGTCTTCTCGGCCGCGTCGCGGCGGCCCGGGCTTCAGCGGCCCGTGAATTTCGGCGCGCGCTTCTCGAGGAAGGCGGCGACGCCCTCCGCATAGTCCCCGCCGCGGCCGACCTCGCGCTGGAGGTCGCGCTCGAGGTCGAGCTGCGCGTCGAGCGAATTGGTGGCGGCGGCCTGGATGGCCTGCTTGGTCAGGCCCAGCGCCCGCGTCGGCCCCGCCGCGAGACGGACGGCCAGCGCCTCGGCCTCGCCCGCCAGCGCCTCGTCCTCGACCGCGCGCCAGATCAGCCCCCATTCGGCCGCCTTCTCGGCCGGAAGCGGCTCGCCCGTCATGGCGAGCGCCTTGGCGCGGGCCTCGCCGAGCAGCCGCGGCAGCGCCCATGTGCCGCCCGAATCCGGCACCAGGCCGATCTTCGCGAACGCCTGGATGAAGCGGGCCGAGCGCGCGGCGAGCACGATGTCGCAGGCAAGCGCGATGTTGGCGCCCGCGCCGGCGGCGACGCCGTTGACGGCGCAGACGACCGGCTTCTCGAGATTGCGGATCTGGCGCACCAGCGGGTTGTAGAAGGTCTCGATGGTGCGGCCGAGGTCGAGCGCCTCGCCGGCGCTCGGGTCGCGGTCGCCGAGGTCCTGTCCGGCGCAGAAGCCGCGTCCCGCGCCCGTCAGCAGCACCGCGCGCACGCCGGCGTCCGAGCCGGCGCGCTCGAAGCCGGCTCGTAGCGCAAGGTGCATCTCGTCGTTAAAGGCGTTGAGCTTGTCGGGGCGGTTGAGCGTCAGGCGCAGCACGCCGTCGGCGAAGGCCGACAGGATGGTCTCGGATGCGGGCATTGTTCCTCCTCCCGCCACGACCCTTCCCGCGGCGGCAAAAAAACAGTTGCATAAACCGGCCGGTCAGTCAATTATAAACCAGATTTGGGAGGCATCGGACATGACGGACCAGCGCGCATCGCCGCGCCACGCCTGCTTGCACCCTGCGCGGCCGGAGCGACCCCGCAAGGGCATGCGCGGGCCGGCCGGGCGCGGCCGCGACGGGTCGCGCTGCGTGGAGGTCGCGACGGGTGGGGGCCGAGACGCGCAGGTTCGGCGGCCCGGGACGACGGCCGCCGGGGAGGTCGGGGAGGACCGAACCGCAAGGCCGCGCGGCGTTCCGCGGTGCTGACCGCAAGGACTTCATGAACCGGCCGTCAGACGGCTTTCGTTGGGAGGAGAAACCGACATGAGACTGCTTACCGCTACCGCTCTCGCCGGCACGCTGGCGATTGGTCTCGGCCTTGCCGGGCCCGCCGCCGCCGACATCCGCATCGGCGCGACCCTGTCCGAGACCGGGCCGGCCGCCTTCCTGGGCGACCCGGAGGCCAAGACGCTGAAGATGCTGGTCGAGGAGATCAACGCCGCCGGCGGCGTCGGCGGCGAGAAGCTGGAGCTCGTCCTCTACGACGACGGCGGCGACCCGAACAAGGCGCGCACCTTCGCCACCCGCCTGATCGAGGACGACGAGGTCGTCGCCATCATCGGCGGCACCACCACCGGCACGTCGATGGCGATCATCCCCGTGGTCGAGGACGCCGAGGTGCCGTTCATCTCGCTGGCCGGCGCCATCGAGATCATCGATCCGGTGCGCCCCTTCACCTTCAAGACGCCGCATACCGACCGCATGGCCTGCGCCAAGATCTTCGAGGACATGAAGGAGCGCGGCTTCACCAGGATCGGCCTGATCTCCGGCTCCGACGGCTTCGGCGCCTCGATGCGCAAGCAGTGCCTCGACATCGTCGGCGACTACGGCATCGAGGTCGTGGCCGACGAGACCTACGGCCCGACCGACGCCGACATGACGCCGCAGCTCACCAACATCAAGGGCACCGCCGGCATCCAGGCCGTGCTCAACCCCGGCTTCGGCCAGGGGCCGGCCATCGTGACCCGCAACTATTCGCAGATCGCCGTCGGCCTGCCCTTCTACCAGTCGCACGGCGTCGCCTCCGACGGCTTCATCCAGCTCGCCGGCGAGAAGGAGGCCGAAGGCATCCGCCTGCCGGGCACGGCGCTGCTGGTGGCCGACCTTCTGGCCGAGGACGACCCGCAGAAGCCGGTCGCCGTGGCCTACAAGACCGCCTATGAGAGCGCGACCGGCACGCCGGCCTCGACCTTCGGCGGCTATGCGCACGATGCGCTGCGCATCCTCGTCGACGCGCTCGGCCGCGCCGGCAGCGCCGAGCCGCAGGCCATCCGCGACGCCATCGAGGCGACCTCGGGCTTCGTCGGCACCACCGGCGTCGTCACCATGTCGCCCGAGGACCATCTCGGCCTCGACCTGAGCGCCTTCAAGATGCTCGAGATCCGCGACGGCGGCTGGGCCCTCGTCGACTAGGCTCAACGCACCATCGCCCGCCGGGCGCGCCCGCCGCGTCCGGCGGGCGGGTTTCGGGCCGAGCTGGGGTGACGCATGCCTGAACTGATGCAGTTCCTGATGTCGGGAGTGACGGTCGGCGCGGTCTACGCGCTGGTCGCGCTCGGCTTCACCATCATCTACAACGCCTCCGACGTGGTGAACTTCGCCCAAGGCGAGTTCGTCATGCTGGGCGGCATGATGACCGTGTTCGGCTACGCCGCCGGCCTGCCGCTGCCGGTGGCGGCGCTCGTCGCCATCCTCGCCACGGCGGCGATCGGCGTCGCGCTCAACAAGCTCGCCATCGAGCCGGCGCGTGGCGCGCCCGTCGTCTCCCTCATCATCATCACCATCGGCGCCTCGATCTTCATCCGCGGCGTGTCGCAGGTGGTGTTCGGCAAGCAGCTTCACCGCTTCCCCGCCTTTTCCGGCGACGCGCCGATCCCGGTCCTCGGCGCGACCATCCTGCCGCAGAGCCTGTGGGTGATCGCGGGCGCGCTGGCGATCTTCGTGGGGCTGTGGCTGTTCTTCACCCGCACCCTGACCGGCCGGGCGGTGCTGGCCACCGCCAACAACCGCATGGCCGCCCAGCTCGTCGGCATCAACACGCGCTACGTCATGTCGCTGTCCTTCGCGCTGTCGGCCGCCATCGGCGCGCTGGCCGGCGTGCTGGTGACGCCGATCACGCTGGTCAGCTACGACATCGGCATCTCGCTCGCCCTCAAGGGCTTCGCCGCGGCCATGCTCGGCGGCATGGGCAACCCCAAGGGCGCGCTGGCCGGCGGGCTGCTGCTCGGCCTGATGGAGGCGCTGACGGCGGGCTACATCAGCTCGCAGTACAAGGACGCGGCCGCCTTCGTCGTCATCCTCGGCGTGCTGTTCTTCATGCCGCAGGGCCTGTTCGGCACGAAAACCACGGAACGGGTGTGACGACGATGCGCCTTTCGACGAAAGCCGTCACGCTGCTGGTCCTTTCGCTGGTCATCGCGGTCGCGCCGCTGTTCTTTCCCTCCACCTTCTACTACCGCGTCGGCTCGCTGATCTTCATCAACGGCCTCGCCGTCACCGGCCTCGTCATCCTGATCGGCTATGCCGGCCAGATCAGCCTCGGCCATGCCGGCTTCTTCGGCATCGGCGCCTATGCCTGCGCGCTGGCGCCGGCCCATCTCGGGCTGCACCCGGTGCTGGCGGCGGTGCTGGGCGCCGTCCTTTCGGGGGTCGTCGCCTATGTGGTCGGCAAGCCGATCCTGCGGCTCAAGGGCTACTATCTCGCCGTCGCCAGCCTCGGCTTCGGCGTTCTGGTGGCCATGGTGCTGGCCAACGAGGCGTGGCTGACCGGCGGGCCGGACGGCATCGCCGTCGCCGATCCCGGCCTGCGGGCGCTGCTGCGCGGCTTCGGCGTGGATCTGTCCAACGCCCAGTTCTGGTACGGCTTCTGCGGCCTCGTGCTGGTGCTGGGCGCGTGGCTGGCGCTCAACCTCTACCACAGCCCGACCGGGCGGGCGCTGCGGGCGCTGCACGGCTCGGAGGTCGCGGCCCGCACGGTCGGCGTCGACGTCGCCCGCTACAAGCTGAACGCCTTCGTCATCTCGGCCGTCTACGCCTCGGTCGCCGGCTCGCTGCTGGCCCTGCAGAACCGGCTGGTGACGCCAGACATGGCCGGCTTTATGCATTCCATCGAGATGGTGACGATGACGGTTCTGGGCGGGGCGGCCTCGGTGCCCGGCGCGATCCTGGGCGCGGCGATCCTGACGGCGCTGCCGCAGGTGCTGACCGTGTTCCAGGAATACGAGCAGCTGATGCTCGGCCTCGTCATGATGCTGGTGATGATCTTCATGCGCCAGGGGCTGCTGCCCAGCCTTGCGCGGCTGCTGCGGGGGAGGGGCGGATGAGCCTGCTTCGCGTCGAGGGCCTCGGCATAGACTTCGGCGGCCTGCGCGCCGTCCACGATGTCGGCTTCTCCGTTGGGCCGGGGGAGATCGTCTCCGTCATCGGCCCCAACGGGGCGGGCAAGACCACGCTGTTCAACATGATCTCCGGCCTCTACCTGCCCGGGCGCGGCCGCGTGAGCCTCGACGGCGCCGACGTGACCGGCATGGAGCCGCATCTGCTCGCCGCGCGCGGCCTGTCGCGCACCTTCCAGAACCTGCAGATCTTCCAGGCCATGTCGGTGCTGGAGAACGTGGCCGCCGGCCACCACCTGCACGAGAAGGGCTCGGTCATCGCCGACATGCTGTCGCTTCCCTCCTCGCGGCGGCGCAGCCGGCAGACGCGCGACAGCGCCCATACCCTGCTGGAGCGGGTGGGGCTTGCGCGCGCCGCCGAGCACAAGGCCGGCTCGCTCTCCTACGGCGCGCTGAAGCGGCTGGAGATCGCCCGCGCGCTGGCGCTGAAGCCGCGCGTGCTGCTGCTCGACGAGCCGGCGGCCGGCTGCAACGCCGTGGAGACCGAGGAGATCGACCGTCTGGTGGCGGAGGTCGCGGCCGGCGGGGTCGCCGTGCTTCTGGTCGAGCACGACATGAGGATGGTGATGCGCATATCGAGCCACATCGTCGTGCTCGACCACGGCGAGAAGATCGCCGAGGGCGAGCCGGCGAGCATCGCGCGCAACCCGCGCGTCATCGAGGCCTATCTCGGCGCGCAGGCGGGGGAGGCCAACGATGCTGTCGGTTGAGGGCCTGCGCTCGCGCTACGGCCGCATCGAGGCGCTGCACGGCATCGACCTCGAGGTCGGCTCCGGCGAGATCGTCGCCGTGGTCGGGGCCAACGGCGCAGGCAAGACCACGCTCCTGCGCTGCCTGTCGGGCGTGCAGCCGGTCTCGGCCGGGTCCATCGTCTTCCGCGGCGAGCAGCTGACGGCCGTGCCGGCCTGGCGGCGCGTCGGGCGCGGGCTCGCCCAGTCGCCGGAGGGGCGGCAGATCTTCACCAACCTGACGGTGGAGGAGAACCTGCGGCTCGGCGCCTTCCTGTTCGCCGACGACAAGGTCGGGCGCGACATGGACGAGGCCTTCGCCATGTTCCCGGTGCTGAGGGAGAAGCGCAACCTTCCCGCCGGCGGGCTCTCGGGCGGCCAGCAGCAGATGCTGGCGATCGCCCGCGCGCTGATGGGCCGCCCCTCCTGCCTGTTGCTCGACGAGCCGTCGATGGGGCTGGCGCCGATCCTGGTGGCGCAGATCTTCGAGGTGGTGAAGGGCCTGCGCGCCTTGAACGTGACCGTGCTGCTGGTCGAGCAGAACGCCTTCGGCGCGCTGTCCATCGCCGACCGCGGCTATGTCATGGAAACGGGGCGCATCACCATGAGCGGCCCGGCCGCCGAGCTCATCGCCAACGAGCGGGTCAGGGAGGCCTATCTGGGGCTTTGAGGCGATCGGTGCTAAAATGGCGAGAATGCCGGGCCGCGTCGCAATATGTTACAAATCACGCTGTCTTTTCGGTTGATCTGTAACGCATCGGATGTTAAATAGATAACCGTCCGGTCGGTCAATGAATGAGGAAGCCCGACCGGCGGCGAAAGGCGAGGCCCGGCAGCGCGGCAGAGGAGGAAAGCCATGTATGCCCAGATGGTCAGGACCGACAGCGACGGCGTGAAGAGCCTGGACGAGATGTCGCCGCAGGAGCGCGCCTTCCAGGAGCGCATCGACCGCGGCGAGAAGATCGAGCCGAAGGAATGGATGCCGGAGGCTTACCGCAAGACGCTGGTCCGCCAGATCGGCCAGCACGCCCATTCCGAGATCGTCGGCCAGTTGCCCGAGGGCAACTGGATCACCCGCGCCCCGACGCTGGAGCGCAAGGCGATCCTGCTCGCCAAGGTGCAGGACGAGGCGGGCCACGGCCTCTATCTCTATTGCGCGGCCGAGACGCTTGGCGTCAGCCGCGACGAGCTGCTCGACAAGCTGCACTCGGGCAAGATGAAATATTCCTCGATCTTCAACTACCCGACGCTGAACTGGGCCGACATCGGCGCCATCGGCTGGCTGGTGGACGGCGCGGCGATCATGAACCAGGTGCCGTTGCAGCGCACCTCCTACGGCCCCTACAGCCGCGCCATGATCCGCATCTGCAAGGAGGAGAGCTTCCACCAGCGCCAAGGCTACGACATCATGATGAAGATGGCGCGAGGAACGCCCGCCCAGAAGGCGATGGCGCAGGATGCGCTGAACCGCTTCTGGTATCCGTCGCTGATGATGTTCGGCCCCTCCGACAAGGACTCCGTCCACTCGGCGCAGTCGATGGCGTGGAAGATCAAGATCAACACCAATGACGAGCTGCGCCAGAAGTTCGTCGACCAGACCGTGCCGCAGGCCGAGTTCATCGGCCTGACCATTCCCGACGACAAGCTCGCCTGGAACGAGGAGAAGGGCGGCTACGACTTCTCCGAGCCCGACTGGTCGGAGTTCTACGAGGTGATCGCCGGCAACGGCCCGTGCAACCGCGAGCGCCTGGGCGCGCGCGTCAAGGCGTGGGAGGACGGCGCCTGGTTCCGCGACGGGCTTCTCGCCCACGCGCGCAAGAAGGAAGGGCGCCGGGCGGCCGCGTAGCCGCCCCCGCGCCGCCCGCGACGACAAGTCAGCCAGCCGGGCGCGCGAGCGCCCGTCGAGACAGCCAGCGACAGGAGGAAGCGCCATGTCTCACGAATGGCCCCTTTGGGAGGTTTTCATCCGCGGCCAGCACGGCCTCAACCATCGCCATGTCGGCAGCCTGCACGCGCCCGACGCCGAGATGGCGATCAGACACGCCCGCGACGTCTACACCCGCCGCAACGAGGGCGTCTCGATCTGGGTGGTGCGCTCGTCCGACATCGCGGCCAGCTCGCCCTCGGACAAGGGCCCGCTGTTCGAGCCGGCCAACTCCAAGATCTACCGCCACCCGACCTTCTTCAAGATTCCCGACGAAGCGGGGCATATGTGATGGCCGCGCTTCTCGACACCGCCGTCGACCGCGCCAGCCTGTTCGAGTTCCTGCTGCGCATGGGCGACAACGCGCTCGTCCTCGGCCACCGGGTCTCGGAATGGTGCGGCCACGCGCCGGTGCTGGAGGAGGACATCGCGCTCGCCAACACCGCGCTCGACCTGATCGGCCAGACCCAGCTCTGGCTCGGCCTCGCCGGCGAGGTCGAGGGCCAGGGCCGCAGCGCCGACAACCTCGCCTATCTGCGCGACGCGCACGAGTTCCGCAACCTGCTGCTGGTCGAGCTGCCCAACGGCGATTTCGGCCGCACGCTGATGCGCCAGTTCCTGTTCGACGCCTGGCACCTGCCGATGCTGAAGGCGCTGGCGGCGTCCAGCGACCCGCGCGTGGCCGAGATCGCGGCCAAGGCGGTCAAGGAGGTGGCCTATCACGTCGAGCGCTCGGCCGACCTCGTCATCCGCCTCGGCGACGGCACGGAGGAAAGCCACGCCCGCATGCAGGCGGCGCTGGACGAGCTGTGGCCCTATACCGGCGAGATGTTCTTGTCCGACGCCGCCGACGAGGCGGTCGCGGCGGCCGGCATCGCGCCCGCGCCCGCAAGCCTGCGCGAGGGCTGGCGCGACACCGTCGCGGCGGTGCTCGCCGAGGCGACGCTGAAGGAGCCGGCTGGCGCCTACGCCCACAAGGGCGGCAGGAGCGGCAGGCACACCGAGCACCTGGGCTACATCCTCGCCGAGATGCAGTTCCTCCAGCGCGCCTATCCGGGAAGCACCTGGTAGGGGAGGCAGAGGTGGACGCCCCGACCCTGCCTTCGGTGGACGAGGTCTGGCGGTGGCTCGACGCGGTGCCGGACCCCGAGATCCCGGTGATCTCCGTGGTCGAGCTCGGCATCGTGCGCGAGGTCGCCTATGACGGCGACACGCTGGTGGTGGCGGTGACGCCGACCTATTCGGGCTGCCCGGCCACCGCGATGATCGATCTCGACATCGAGGCCGCGTTGCGCGGCCACGGCGTGGAGAAGCTCAGGCTCGAGCGCCGGCTCTCCCCGCCCTGGACCACCGACTGGATCGGGCCGGACGCGCGCGAGAAGCTTCGGGCCTACGGCATCGCGCCGCCGGTGGACGGCACCGCCGCCGATGGGCGGCTGGCGCTTCGCGCCGCGCGGCTTTCCGGCGGCAACGCCGCCGTTCTCTGCCCCCGCTGCGGGTCGCCGGACACGCAAAAGGTGAGCCAGTTCGGCTCCACCCCGTGCAAGGCGAGCTACCGCTGCACCGAATGCCTGGAACCGTTCGACTACTTCAAATGCATCTGAGGATGCGCCGGGAGGCACAATGTCACGCTTTCATCCGCTCGAGATCACCGATGTCCGCCGCGAGACGCGCGACGCCATCGTCGTCACGCTGAAGCCGCGCGAGGAGGACCGCGAGGCGTTCCGCTTCACGCAGGGCCAGTACCTGACCTTCCGCCACCGCTTCGACGACGCCGAGCTGCGCCGCTCCTATTCGATCTGCGCCGGCCTCGACGACGGCGCGCTGCGCGTCGGCATCAAGCGGGTCGACGGCGGCGCGTTCTCCACCTGGGCCAACGAGAACCTGCGGCCGGGCGACCTGATCGAGGCGATGCCGCCGATGGGCAATTTCCACCTGCCGCTTGAGCCGGAGGCGGCGCGGGAATATCTCGGCTTCGCCGGCGGAAGCGGCATCACGCCCATCCTGTCGATCATCAGGACGACGCTGGCGCGCGAGCCGAAATCGCGCTTCACGCTGGTCTACGCCAACCGGCAGGTCGGCTCGATCATGTTCCGCGAGGAGCTGGAGGACCTGAAGAACGAGCATCTCGGGCGGCTGTCGATCATCCACATCCTCGACAGCGAGGGGCAGGAGATCGACCTGTTCAGCGGCCAGATCGACCGCGCCAAGTGCGACGCGCTGTTCCGCCACTGGATCGACCTTCCGTCCGTCGACGCCGCCTTCATCTGCGGCCCGGAGCCGATGATGCTGGTGATCGCCGAGGCGCTGCGCGCTCACGGAATGGCCGACGAGCGCATCAAGTTCGAGCTGTTCGCCTCCTCGCAGCCCGGCCGCCTGCCGCAGAAGCCGCGCAGGAACGGCGCGGCCGACGCCGCCGCGACCTGCGAGGCGTCGGTGACGCTCGACGGCGTGACGCGCACCTTCTCCTTTCCCAAGCAGGGGCAGAGCGTGCTGGAAGCCGCGCTCGCCCATAGCCTCGACGCGCCCTTCGCCTGCACGGCCGGCGTGTGCTCGACCTGCCGCGCCAAGGTGCTGGAGGGCGAGGTCGAGATGCTCGTCAACCATGCGCTCGAAGACTACGAGGTCGAGCAGGGCTACGTGCTGACCTGCCAGTGCTACCCGGTCTCCGACCGCATCGCCGTCAGCTACGACCAGTAGCGCCGGCCCCGGGAGGAAAGCGATGAACAACGACACCATGTCCATCGAGGACTATCTGGCGCAGGGCGGCGTGCTGACCGCGCCGGGCAACGCGCCGGCCCGCTATCGCGCCGAGCTGCTGCGGCTGATGGCGAGCTTCGTCGACAGCGAGCTTGCCGGCTCCGCCGGCTTCGCCGACACGATCAACGACGCGCCCGGCATCAAGGAGCGCATCGCCGCCGCGCGCATCGTGCTGGAGAAGGCCGACCATGCCGGCCGCGTGCTTTCGGTGATGGCGAGCTTCGGCGCCGACGCCGGCCGCTATGCCGTCCACCACCCCTGGGCGGCGCGCCTGCCGCGCGAGGCCGACATCGGCGCCGTGCGCCAGGGCGCCGACCGGCGGCTCGCCGTCTTCCACTATCCGCTTCGGGGCTGGGTCGACGCCGTGACTATGAACGTGCTGATGGGCCGCGCGGTCGTCATCCAGCTGAAGGAGCTGGAGCGCGTGTCCTACCAGCCGCTGGCCGAGGTGTTCCGCACGATCACCCCGCGCGAGACCCGCCATGCCGAGCTCGGGCTGGAAGGGCTGAAGCGCATCGTCGAGACCGCGCAAGGCCGCGAGCAGGCGCAGGCGGCGGCGGACTACTGGCACCCGCGCGTGGCGGCGAGCTTCGGTGTCGTCGGCTCCGCGCGCCACGACATGCTGGCGCGGCTCGGTCTGCGGCATGTCCCCAACGAGGCCCTGCTCGCCGAATGGCGGGCGGCGATCGCGGCCGAGCTCGCCCCGCTCGGCCTCACAGTGAAGGAAGGATAGACGAGATGAATGTCGCGGCGCCCCCCACCCGCCGACTTGCAAGCTATGTGTGTGGCGAATGGCGCGAGGGACGAGGGGAGGACACGCCCCTCCTCGACGCCTCGACCGGCCGCCCCGTCGCGCTGATCGACTCGGCCGGCATCGATTTTTCGGCCGCTCTCGCCTATGGCCGCGACAAGGCCGGCCCGGCGCTGCGCCGGCTTTCCTTCCATCAGCGCGCCGCCATGCTCAAGGCGCTCGCCCAGGCGCTGGCTGAGCACAAGGAGGAGTTCTACGCGCTCTCGACCGCCACCGGCGCGACCCGCGCCGACAGCTGGATCGACATCGACGGCGGCTTCGGCACGCTGCTCTCCTACGCCTCGAAGGGCCGGCGCGAGCTGCCCAACACCCGCGTCCTGATCGACGGCGAGGTCGAGCCGCTGTCGAAGGACAGCTCCTTCAGCGGCCAGCACATCCTGTCGCCGTTGCAGGGCGTGGCCGTCCACATCAACGCCTTCAACTTCCCCTGCTGGGGCATGCTGGAGAAGCTGGCGCCGACGCTGCTCGCCGGCATGCCGGCCATCGTCAAGCCGGCCAGCCAGACCGCCTATCTGACCGAGCAGGTGGTGCGGCGCATGGTCGAGAGCGGCGTCCTGCCGGAGGGCGCGGTGCAGCTCGTCTGCGGCTCGCTGGGCGACCTGCTCGACCATGTCGACGGCCAGGACGTCGTCACCTTCACCGGCTCGGCCGCCACCGGCCGCATGCTGAAGGCGCATCCGGCGATCCTCGCCAACTCCGTGCGCTTCACCATGGAGGCCGACAGCCTCAACGCCGCCATCCTCGGCCTCGACGCCGGCCCCGGCACGCCCGAATTCGACCTGTTCGTGAAGGAGGTCGCGCGCGAGATGACGGCCAAGGCCGGGCAGAAATGCACCGCCATCCGCCGGGTGATCGCGCCGCGCCGCCACGCGCAGGCGCTGGTGGAGGCGCTGCGCGAGCGGCTGGGCAAGGTCGCGCTCGGCAACCCGGCCGACGAGGCCGTGACCATGGGGCCGCTCGCCAGCCTCGCCCAGCGCGAGGAGGTGCGCGCCCGCATCGGCGAGCTTGCAGCCGAGGCCGAGATCGTGGCCGGCGACCCGGCCGCGCCGCGCCTCGTCTCGGGCGATGCGAAGGCGGGCGCCTTCGTCGGGCCGGTGCTGCTCTACTGCGAGCGGCCGGAGCGCGCAGGCGCCGTCCACGACGTCGAGGCCTTCGGCCCGGTCTCGACCGTCATGCCCTATGACGAGGCGGAGGAAGCGGTTGCGCTGGCGCGCCGCGGCAGGGGCAGCCTGGTCGCCTCCGTGTTCACCGACGATCCGGCCTTCGCGCAGGAGGTCGTGCTCGGCCTCGCCCCGTTCCACGGCCGCGTCATGATCGGCAACCGCGCCAGCGCCAGAAGCGCCACCGGCCACGGCTCGCCGCTGCCGGTGCTCGTCCACGGCGGACCGGGACGGGCCGGCGGCGGCGAGGAGCTGGGCGGGCTGCGCGGCCTTTCCCACTACATGCAGCGCACGGCGGTGCAGGGCGCGCCGACGCTGCTGTCGGCCGTCACCGGCCGTTGGCTCGAAGGGGCGGCGGTGCGCGACGACGGGGTGCATCCGTTCCGCAAGTCGCTGGCCGAGCTGAAGGTGGGCGACCGGCTGGTCACGGCCTCGCGCACGGTGACGCTGGAGGACGTCGAGCATTTCGCCGGCTTCACCGGCGACACCTTCTATGCCCACATGGACGAGGAGGCGGCCAGGGCCAACCCGTTCTTCGACGGGCGCGTGGCGCACGGCTACCTGATCGTGTCCTTCGCCGCCGGCCTGTTCGTCGATCCCGCGCCGGGCCCGGTTCTGGCCAATTACGGCATCGACAACCTGCGCTTCCTCACCCCCGTCTATCCCGGCGACACGTTGCAGGTGCAGTTGACCTGCAAGGAGATCAATCCGAGGAGCGGGGCCGAGCACGGCGAGGTGCGCTGGGATTGCCGCGTCACCAACCAGACCGGCGCGGCGGTGGCGCAGTACGACGTGCTGACCATGGTGGCGAAGACGGCGCAGTAAGGCGTTTCCGGCAGAAGCGGTTTGCGCTTCTGCGGTTCGCAATTGCTCCGGGCGGCGTTTCCGTGAAACGCCGAAACGACCTGGCCGCCGACGCAAAAAGGAAACGGCCCGGCATCGCGGGGATGCCGGGCCGTTCTGTTTTCCGGGGGCGCCCGGTCAGCGACGGGTGAACAGCGCCCAGACCGTGGGAACGGCCGAGGCTGCCAGCGCGGCCTTGACGAGGTCGGGAACGATGAACGGCGCCACGCCGAACTGCCACGCCTTCTCGGCGCCGATCAGGGTCGACAGCCAGGCGAAGCCGAAGCCGAGGATGAGCACGGTTGCCACCAGCATGACCGGAAACAGCCTGAGCGGGTTGCGGTCGAAGCCGCGGTCGGCGGCCCAGCCGACGAGGGCGGTGGCGAGCACCATGCCGAAGAGATAGCCGCCGGTCGTGCCCATCATGTAGGCGATGCCGATGCCCTTCTCGGGCGTGGACTGGAACACGGGGAAACCCATCGCGCCCTCGGCGAGATAGAGCAGGAAGGTGGCCAGGCCCAGCCGCAGGCCGAAGGCGGCGGCGAGCGCGAGCACAGCGAGGTTGCCGAGATAGAGGTCGACCGGGCCGAGCACCACCTTGGTCTTGGCGGCCAGCGTCAGCAGAAGCGTGCCGGAAATGGCGAGCAACGCCAGCATGGTATAGCGGGCGAGGCCGCGTTCGGGCAGGGCAAGGGACACCAGCGGGCGGGACAGGGCGGCTGCGGACATGGGCTCCTCCATCGGGCAGGGCAGACGAATGCAATGGTTTCCCCTATATGGCCTTCCGTGATATGCGGCAACTCGTTTCGCCATCCTTCCGGCGCGCATTCACGCTCACGCATTCACGGTAACGCCATGGCCATCGACTTCGACACCGCCTTCGAGCCGGCCTATGGCGAGGCCGTTCCGGTCGCGCCCGGCGTGGCGCGGCTGACCGTGCGCAACCCCAGCGCCTTCACCTTCCACGGCACCAACAGCTATATCGTCGGCACCGACACGCTGGCGGTGATCGACCCCGGCCCGCTCGACGACGACCACCTGCGCGCGCTGCTGGCGGCGATTCGCGGCCGGCCCGTCAGCCACATCCTCGTCTCCCACACCCATGTCGACCACTCGCCGCTCGCCGCCCGGCTCGCCGCCGAGACCGGCGCGCCGGTGCTGGCCGAGGGGCCGCACCGGCCGGCGCGGCCGCTCAGGATCGGCGAGGTCAACCCGCTCGACGCCAGTGGCGACGACGCCTTCGCGCCGGACGTGGCGCTCAAGGACGGCGCGCGCATCGAGGGCGACGGCTGGACGCTGCGCGCGATCATGACGCCGGGTCATGCGGCCAATCACGCCGCCTTCGCGCTGGAGGGGCAGGACATCCTGTTCTCGGCCGACCATGTGATGGCGTGGTCGACCTCCATCGTCGCGCCGCCCGACGGCGCCATGGCCGACTACATGGCCTCGCTCGACAAGCTGCTCGCCCGCGACGACCGGCTCTATCTGCCCGGCCATGGCGGCCCCGTCACGCAGCCGGCGGCCTTCGTGCGCGGCCTCAAGGCCCACCGCAAGATGCGCGAGCGCGCCATCCTCGAGCGGCTGAGATCGGGCGACCGCACCGTCGAGGAGATGGTGGCGGCGATCTATCGCGACGTCGACCCGCGCCTTCACGGCGCGGCGGGGCTTTCGGTGCTCGCCCACCTGGAGGATCTCGTCGGCCGCGGCGTCGTGGCCGCGGAAGGCGAGCCGTCAATCGACGCGGTCTACGTCCCCGTCTGAGGGCGGGATGTCGATGATCTCCAGCGACTGGCGCTCCAGCTCGGCGGCGAGCCCGGCCATGAAGGCGCGGATGCGGCGCGCATTGGCGCCAAGGTCGTGCGGCCCGTAGCGCGCGGACATGCGCATGTCGACGAAGGTGGTCTCGTCCTCGTCCGTCAGCCGCACCACGGCGTCGGCCGGGAAGCGCAGCAGGAAGCTCGGCGTCTCCATCTCGATCGAGACCTCCGGCGTCTGCGACGAGGTCGGCATGTGGCCGCGCACCGTCCATCCGCGCGCCGCGACCACCGGGGCGAGGGCGGCGAGAACGCGGTCCGGCGAGGCGTCGAGCCGCCGCCCCGCCACGTCGGGATAGGCGCGCATCTGCGCGGCCGCCGCCTCGGGCGGGATCGGCGCGATGGGGTTCATCTGCCCGTCGCGGAAATTCGGCGCGATGGCGAAGCGGGGCGGCTCGTCGAGATCGGTGGAGATGTCGGTCAGCGCCGGAAGCCTGACGTAGAGCCAGGCGCCGGCCGCATAGGGCGCCAGCACCAGCACCGACAGCAGCGTCGCCGCGAGCGAGGCGCGGCCGGCCTTGTCGCCATGCCTCCACAGGCGGACGAAGCCGCCGGCGGCGAGCGCGAGCCCGAGCACGGCGAGCGCCGCCACCAGCGCCAGCGTCCACAGGAAGGCCACCGTCTCCACCAGGCGATAGCGGTGGCCGACGCCGGCGGTGACGAACAGGACCAGCGAGAAGGCCGAGACCCGGCGGGCCCATTCGGCGACGCGCGACACCCGCCGCCGCGCAAGCGCCGCCGCCACTCGTGCCGTTGCCGATGCCGCCATGTCCGTATCGTCTCCGTGCGCGTTGCCTGCGCGTCCCCGCGCCTTACGCCGTCGGCAGGCGGTAGTCGTGGAACTGGTCGCGCAGCGCCGTCTTCTGGATCTTGCCGGTGGCGGTGTGCGGAATCTCGTCGACGAAGACGACGTCGTCGGGCATCCACCACTTCGCCACCTTGCCGGAGAGGAAGTCGAGCAGGGCCTCCTTCGACGGCTCCCTGCCGGGTTTCCTCACGATCACCAGCAGCGGCCGCTCGTCCCATTTGGGATGGGCGACGCCGATGACGGCGGCCTCGGCCACGTCGGGATGGCCGACGGCGAGATTCTCGAGATCGATGGTGGAGATCCACTCGCCGCCTGACTTGATGACGTCCTTGGCGCGATCGGTGATCTGCATGTAACCGTGCGGGTCGATATGGGCGACGTCGCCCGTGTCGAACCAGCCGTCGGCGTCGAACTGGTCCGCGCCGGCGCCGCCGTAATAGGCCTTGGCCACCGCCGGCCCGCGCACCTTGAGCCGGCCGAAGGTCCTGCCGTCCCACGGAAGCTCGACATCGTCGTCGTCGGTGACCTTCATCTCGACGCCGAACGGCGCGAAGCCCTGCTTCTGCGCGATGTCGAGGCGGGCCTCGCCGGTCAGCCCGGCATATTCCGGCTTCATCGTGCACAGGCTGCCGAGCGGGCTCATCTCGGTCATGCCCCAGGCATGGACGACCTCGACGCCGTAGTGCTTCTCGAACTTCTCGGTCATGGCGCGCGGGCAGGCCGAGCCGCCGATGACGACGCGCTTGAGATGCGGCAGCGCCTTGCCGGTCTGCTCCAGATATTGCAGCAGCATCAGCCACACCGTCGGCACCGCGGCGGTGAAGCTCACCTTCTCGGTGTCGAGCAGCTCCCAGATCGCCTCGCCGTCCATGCGCCCGCCCGGCATCACCAGCTTGGCGCCCACCATCGGCGCGCTCTGGGCGATGCCCCAGGCGTTGGCGTGGAACATCGGCACCACCGGCATCACCACGTCGCGCGCCGAGATGCCCATGGCGTTCGGCGTCGAGGCGATCATCGCGTGCAGCACGTTGGAGCGGTGCGAATAGACGACGCCCTTGGGGTCGCCGGTGGTGCCCGAAGTGTAGCACATGCCGCTGGCGGCATTCTCGTCGAGCGCCTTCCAGGCGAAGTCGCCGTCCGCGTCCTTCAGCCACTCCTCGTAGGCGACGGCGTTCGGCAGGCTCGTCTGCGGCATGTGGGCGGCGTCGGTGAAGACGATCACCTGGCGCACCGAGGCGATCTGCGGCACGATCTTCTCGACCAGCGGCAGGAAGGTCAGGTCGACGAACAGCGCCTTGTCCTCGGCGTGGTTCATGATCCAGGCGATCTGCTCGGGATAAAGCCGCGGATTGAGCGTGTGGTAGACGGCGCCGATGCCGTTGATGCCGTACCATGCCTCGAGGTGGTTGGCCGTGTTCCAGGCCATGGTGGCGATGCGGTCGCCCTCGCCGTAGCCGGCGCGTTCGAGAAGCTGGGCCACCTTCAGCGCGCGCCGGCGCGCCTCTCCGTAGGTGATGCGCACGATCGGGCCCTCGACCGAGCGCGAGACGATCTCGCGCCCGCCATGCTGGATCGCCGCGTGATCGAGTATCTTGTGGCAGAGCAGCGGCCAATCCTGCATCAGTCCCAGCATCGTCATTCCTCCTCGCTTGTCCGGTTGCTGGCGGCAGTCTTCGACGGAACGCGGCGTCTTGTCCAGAGCGTTGTGCTGCGTCGCAGCAACGAAGCCCGGCCGGCCGGAAGGCCGACGGCGGGATGTGGCCGCGATGCGAACATCCGTTCCGTATTTGCAACCTCATGCAACCGGGACGCAGCCCATGCGCGATTTTTGTTCATGAATTGTTCTTGATTGCGGCGGCAATCCGTGATTAGCTGCCGAAATCAGCGCAACCGGCGGACGCAGGGGCATCCGGCCGCGAGGCGCTCGGCGAGGGCAGGAGGGGATCCGTGATCGCGCGCGTCACCACCGTGGCATTCCAGGGCATCGAGGCCGTTCCGGTCGACGTTCAGGTGATGGTCGCGCCCGGCAAGGTCGGCATGCAGATCGTCGGCCTCGCCGACAAGGCGGTGATCGAGAGCCGCGAGCGGGTGCAGGCGGCGCTCCACGCCTCGGGGCTGTCGATGCCGGCCAAGCGGGTGACGGTCAATCTCGCGCCCGCCGACCTGCCCAAGGAGGGCAGCCATTACGACCTGCCGATCGCGCTCGGCCTGATGACGGCGCTCGGCGCCATCCCGCACGATGCGCTCGCGGGCTATGTCGTGCTCGGCGAGCTTGCGCTCGACGGTGCCACTGCGCCGGTGGCGGGCGCGCTGCCGGCGGCGATCGGCGCCAACGCGCTCGGCAAGGGGCTGATCTGCCCGCACGCCGTCGGCGCCGAGGCGGCATGGGCCGGGGCCGACATCGACATCCTCGCCCCGCGCAGCCTGATCGCCATCGCCAACCATTTCCGCGGCGTGCAGGCGCTGTCGCGGCCGGAGCCGGCGACGCATGCGGCCGCCGGCAACCTGCCCGACCTCGCCGACATCAAGGGCCAGGAGAGCGCCCGGCGCGCGCTGGAGGTGGCGGCGGCCGGCGGCCACAACCTCATGATGGTCGGCCCGCCGGGCGCGGGCAAGTCGATGCTGGCGCAGCGCCTGCCCTCGATCCTGCCGAAGCTCTCCCCGCGCGAGTTGCTGGAAGTGTCGATGATCGCCTCGCTGGCCGGCGAGATCGCCGGCGGCCGGCTGTCGGACCGGCGGCCGTTTCGCGCCCCGCACCATTCGGCGACCATGGCGGCGCTGGTCGGGGGCGGCGCGCGGGTGCGCCCGGGCGAGGCGTCGCTGGCGCATCGCGGCGTGCTCTTCCTCGACGAGCTGCCCGAATTCTCGCCGCAGGTGCTCGATTCGCTGCGCCAGCCGCTGGAGAGCGGGGAATGCGCCATCGCGCGCGCCAACGGCCGCGTCACCTATCCCGCCCGCTTCCAGCTCGTCGCGGCGATGAACCCGTGCCGCTGCGGCATGGCCGGCGAGCCGGGCTTCCGCTGCGCGCGCGGCCCGCGCTGCGAGGCCGACTACCGCGCGCGCATCTCCGGCCCCATGCTCGACCGCATCGATCTCTCCATCGACGTGCCGTCGGTCTCCGCCGCCGACCTGATCGGCCCGGCCCGCGCCGAGCCGAGCGCGACGGTCGCCGCGCGCGTCGCGCGCGCCCGCGCCGTGCAGGCCGAACGCTACGAGGCGCGCGGCCTCGATCGCGTGACGACCAACGCGCTGTGCCCGGCAGCGATGATCGAGGAGATCGCCGCGCCCGACGCCGGCGGCGCCGCCCTTCTGCGCGAGGCCAGTGACAGGCTCGCCCTTTCGGCGCGCGCCTATCATCGCGTGCTGCGCGTCTCGCGCACGCTGGCCGACCTCGACGGGTCGGACACGGTGAAGCGCATCCATCTCGCCGAGGCGATCTCATGGCGCATGGCCGGCGAGCGGCGGGCGCAGGCGGCATAGGAAGGAGCGGCCATCCGAGGCGCGGGCGGCCTGACGTGGGGCGGGGGAGGGCGGCTTCAGGCGCTCCGGCTCACCGGACCGGACCATCGGGCGAAACGCGCAGGCGAAGACGGCGCAGGCGCGGTGGGGTGCGTGTTCGCGGTTGGCTGTCCTGCGCGGCTCGCGGGCGGCCTCGCGGGGCGGGGGAAGGAGGATGGCGGCGCAGGCGCCGGCGCAAGCGCGGGGTCCGGTGCCGGATGTTCCGTGCCGGCCCGTCCCCGATACCCCGGACAACCTCGCCCCGTGCCACCTGATCTTGCCGGTTACAACAGTGAGGTGGGGCAGACGAGGCGTTTCGGTCCGGAAGCTACTTTGGCGAGAATATAAAGGGATCGGGAACCCTTGGGAATGTTGGTCGGAGTGGCAGGATTTGAACCTGCGACCCCCTCGTCCCGAACGAGGTGCGCTACCAGGCTGCGCTACACTCCGCGACCGACAGGCCGGGCTTATAGCGTCCGGCCGCACCGCCCGCAAGTATGGCGGGTGACGAAAATGCCGATTTCCCGACGCGGGTCGAAGCAGGCCTCGTCGGGGCCGGACCTGGCCTGCAAAGGCGGCCTTCGACGGGAGCGGGGGACGCCGGCCAGCTTCGGCGGGATTGGCCTTCCGCTTCGGCGGGATTGGCCTTCCCCGGAAAGCGTCCTTGTCGGGGATCGGCCTTCGTCGCGGTCTTCATCCCGGCCATCGCCGGAGCCGGCCTTCGCCGCGGGCAGGCTTCAATAGGGGCTGACGACGTCGCCGGTCTCGACATAGACCGACTTGAGCTGGGAGTAGTGGGCCAGCGCCGCCAGCGAGTTCTCGCGGCCGATTCCCGACTGCTTGTAGCCGCCGAAGGGCAGCTCCGCCGGTGCAAGGTTGTAGTGGTTGATCCAGCAGCTTCCCGCCTTGATCTCGGCGACGACGCGGTGGGCGCGCGAAAGGTCGCGGCTGAACACGCCGGCCGACAGGCCGAACTCGGTGTCGTTGGCGCGCGCCACCGCCTCGTCCTCGCCGCGGAAGGAAAGAACGCTCATCACCGGCCCGAATATCTCCTCGCGCGCGATGCGCATGTCGTCCTCGACGCCGGTGAAGATGGTCGGCTCGACGAAGAAGCCGCCCTCGAAGCCCTGCAGTTGCGGCACGCCGCCGCCGTGATGGAGGGTGGCGCCCTCGCGGCGGCCGATGTCGATATAGGACGTCACCTTGTCGTGCTGGGCCTTGTTGATGAGCGGGCCCATCTGGGTGGCGGGGTCGAGCGGGTCGCCGATCCTGATCCTTGCCGTGCGCTGCGTCAGCCGGTCGAGAAAGCGGTCGTAGATGCCCTCCTGCACGAAGACGCGCGTGCCGTTGGAGCAGACCTGGCCGGTGGAGTAGAAATTGGCCAGCATCGCGCCGCCCACGGCGTTCTCGACATCGGCGTCGTCGAAGACGATGAGCGGCGACTTGCCGCCGAGCTCCATGGTGGCGTGCTTCATCTGCGCGCCGGCCTGCGCCAGCACCTTGCGGCCGGTGGGAACCGAGCCGGTGAGCGACACCTTGGCCACGTGCGGATGCGCGGTCAGCGCCGCGCCCACGTCGCCGAAGCCCTGCACCACGTTGAACAGGCCGTCGGGCAGGCCGGCCTCGGTGTAGATCTCGGCCAGCGCCAGGGCCGACAGCGGCGTGTTCTCCGACGGCTTGAACACCATGGCGTTGCCCATGGCCAGCGCCGGCGCCGATTTCCACCCCGCGCCCTGGATGGGATAGTTCCAGGCGCCGATGCCGACGCAGACCCCGAGCGGCTCGCGCCGCGTGTAGCCGAAAGGCCCGCCGCCGAAATCGACAAAGTCGCCGTGGAAGGCGGCGACCGCGCCGCCGAAGAACTCCAGCGCCTCGGCGGCCGAGGCCGGATCGGCGACGGCGGTCTCCTGGATCGGCTTGCCGGTGTCGAGCGTCTCCAGCCGCGCGAGCTCGTCGTTGCGGGCGCGCAGCATGTCGGCGGCGCGGCGCAGGATGCGGCCGCGCTCGGCCGGACGCATGCGCGCCCACTCGCCCTGCGCGGCGCGCGCGGCCTCGACCGCGAGCTCGACGATGTTGGGCGTGGCCGCGTTGAGCCGCGCGATCGTCTCGCCGGTGGCGGGATAGACGACCTCGAGCGGCGCGCCCCGCTCGTCCTCGACGAAGCGGCCGTTGACGTAGTGCGATGCCCTGGGTTGTGCCTTCATCGTCCGCCTCCTTGCCGGTCCGAAAGAGGCCGGCCGTCGCGCCCGGCTCTCCCCCGCAGGTCTCAGTTCTCCTGGATCGAGATGCCGGATTCGTTCAGCCTGATCTCGACGCCGGACGGCTTCGATTCCTCGCGCCAGATATAGAGGCCGAGGCCGATCACGAGCGCGATCAGCACGCCGACGAGGATATAGAGCTGGTTCTGCCTCATGTCGCATCTCTCCGAGGGGGCTTTCGGTTTCCCCGGTCTAGCTTAAAGCGCGCCGTGAGGAAACGGATTCGGGCAACGCCCCGCAAGCGCCTGTTTTTGAAAGCGCCTGCCGTCCCCCACGGCGCGGTCAGCGATCCGACTCTCGCCAGCGCGGGTTGATCCACGGCTCCAGATTGGACGGGTCGAGCGGCTGGCGACCGAGGATATGGTCGGCCGCCTTCTCGCCGACCATGATCGAGGGCGCGTTGAGGTTGCCGTTGGTGATGCGCGGGAAGATCGAGGAATCGGCGACGCGCAGGCCCTCGACGCCGATCACCCGGCATTCGGGATCGACCACGCTCGCCGGATCGTCGGGGCGGCCCATGCGGCAGGTGCCGCAGGGGTGATAGGCGCTTTCGGCATGGGCGCGGATGAAGTCGTCCAGCTCGGCGTCGCTCCGCACATGCGCGCCCGGCGAAATCTCGCGGCCGCGATAGGGGTCGAAGGCCGGCTGGCCGAAGATCTCGCGCGTCAGGCGGATGCAGTGGCGGAAATCGGCCCAGTCGTCCGGGTGCGACATGTAGTTGAAGCGGATGACGGGCTTGTCCCACGGATCGGCCGAGCGCAGCCTCACCTCCCCGCGCGACTTCGAGCGCATCGGCCCGACATGGGCCTGGAAGCCGTGGGCGTCGGCGGCGGCCTTGCCGTCGTAACGGATGGCGACCGGGATGAAATGATACTGGATGTCGGGATAGTCGACGCCGGCGGCAGAGCGCACGAAGGCGGCGGCCTCGAAATGGTTGCTGGCGCCGAGCCCGGTCTTGAAGAACAGCCACTGCGCCCCGATCAGCGCCCTGGAGAGAAGGCCGAGCCTGGAATAGAGCGTGATCGGCTGGAGCGATTCCTGCTGGATGTAGAGCTCCATGTGGTCTTGCAGGTTGCGCCCGACGCCCGGCCGGTCGGCGACGACGGCGATGCCGTGCTCCTGCAACTGCGCGGCGGGGCCGATGCCCGACAACAAAAGCAGCTTGGGCGAGTTGATCGAGGAGGCGGCGAGGATCACCTCACGTCGCGCTTTAACGACCTGAATCGATCCGCGAGCCTCGATCTCGACCCCGACCGCGCGTTGATTCTCGATCACCACGCGCCGGGCGAAGCCCTTGACGAGACTCACGTTCCGCCGCTTCAGCGCCGGGCGCAGATAGGCGTTGGCGACCGACCAGCGGCGGCCGCCATGGATGGTCTGCTCCATCGGGCCGAAGCCTTCCTGCTTGGCGCCGTTGTAGTCGTCGGTGACCTCGAATCCGGCCTGCCTGCCCGCCTCGATGAAGGCGCCGTAGAGCGGGTTCGCGCGCGGCCCGCGCCGCACGTGCAGCGGCCCGTCGGTGCCGCGCCAGCCCGGCTCGCCGCCCTCGGCGGCCTCCATGCGCTTGAAGTAGGGCAGGACATGCGCATAGGACCAGCCGGTGGCGCCTTCCTCGGCCCAGTGGTCGAAGTCGCGGGCGTGGCCGCGCACATAGACCATGCCGTTGATGGAGGACGAGCCGCCCAGCACCTTGCCGCGCGGGGTGGCGAGCACGCGCCCGCCCAGATGCGGCTCGGGCTCGGTCGAGAAGCCCCAGTCGTAGCGACGCATGTTCATGGGATAGGACAGCGCCGCCGGCATCTGGATGAAGGGGCCGTAGTCGGTGCCGCCATATTCGACGACGCAGACCGAGTGGCGGCCGTCCTGCGACAGGCGGTAGGCCATGGCCGCGCCGGCCGAGCCCGAGCCGACGATGACGAAGTCGGCCTCGATCATCGCCCGGCCTCGCCGTGTGGAAACCGCGTCGCCGGGGCGCACGATGCAGGATGAAGTGGCGGATATGGCGTCATGTCGTATCGAACCCCCTTCCCGTCGGGCGGATATAGCTTTCCCGTCAGCGGGTAGCGCTCCTGATACCGGCATGAAAGGACGCAATCGGTCGCGGCCGCAAGCGGCGCAGGCTTTACTGCACCGCACAATAAGTTCATAAGTGAACAATAATCGGGCGCGCGGGACCGGCGCGGCCATGCTATGGTGCCATCGCAGGGAGAGAGATCGAGATGACCGCTTGCATCGTGGGCTGGGCCCATTCGCCGTTCGGGAAGCTGGCCGACGAGACGGTCGAGAGCCTGATCGTCAAGGTGGCGAACGAGGCGCTGGACCATGCAGGCATCGGCCCCGACGACGTCGACGAGATCGTGCTCGGCCATTTCAACGCCGGCTTCTCGGCGCAGGACTTCACCGCCAGCCTCGTGCTGCAGGCCAGCGACCGCCTGCGCTTCAAGCCCGCGACGCGGGTGGAGAACGCCTGCGCCACCGGCTCGGCCGCCGTCAGGCAGGGCATCCGGGCGCTGGAGGCGCGCGCGGCGCGCGTGGTGCTGGTCGTCGGCGTCGAGCAGATGACGACGACGCCGGGGCCGCAGGTCGGCGAGAACCTGCTCAGGGCCTCCTATCTGCCCGAGGACGGCGACACCCCGGCAGGCTTCGCCGGCGTGTTCGGCAAGATCGCGGCCGCCTATTTCCAGCGCCACGGCGACCAGTCGGACGCGCTGGCCTATATCGCGGCCAAGAACCACAAGAACGGCGTCGAGAACCCCTACGCCCAGATGCGCAAGGATTTCGGCTTCGACTTCTGCCGCAACGAAAGCGAGAAGAACCCGTTCGTCGCCGGCCCGCTCAAGCGCACCGACTGCTCGCTGGTGTCCGACGGCGCGGCCGCGCTGGTGCTGGCCGACGCGACCACCGCGCTGTCGATGCGCCGGGCAGTCGCCTTCCGCGCCAACGAGCACGTGCAGGACTTCCTGCCGATGTCGAAGCGCGACATCCTGCTGTTCGAGGGCTGCGAGCAGGCCTGGGGCCGGGCGCTGAAGAATGCCGGCGTGGCGCTGGACGACCTGTCCTTCGTCGAGACGCACGACTGCTTCACCATCGCCGAGCTGATCGAGTACGAGGCGATGGGGCTGGCCCCGCGCGGGCAGGGAGCCAGGGTCGCCCTTGAGGGCCAGACGCAGAAGGGCGGCCGCCTGCCGGTCAACCCCTCCGGCGGGCTGAAGGCCAAGGGCCACCCGATCGGCGCGACCGGCGTTTCCATGCACGTGCTGTCGGCCATGCAGCTCACCGGCGAGGCCGGCGGCATCCAGGTCGAGAATGCCGCGCTCGGCGGCATCTTCAACATGGGCGGCGCGGCCGTGGCCAACTACGTCTCGATCCTCGAGAGAATCAAATAGGGCCTCGAACGCAGCGAACAGGAGCGGCATGAAACCATCGGCCATCGTCACTGGAGGCGCCACGGGCATCGGGCTGGCCGCTGCCGAATGGCTGCTCGACGATGGCTGGCCGGTCGCGGTGATCGACGCCGACCGGCAGGCGCTCGCCGCCGCCGAGGACATGCTTTCGGGCGAGAACGCGGTCTTCGTCTTCGCCGACATCACCGACGAGGAGGAGGTCGCCGACGCCTTCGACCAGGCGGTGGACGTGCTGGGGCCGGTGGGCGGGCTGGTCAACGCCGCCGGCGTGTCGTGCGACATGCCGGCGCTGGAGACGGGCGTCGAGCTGTTCCGGCAGGTTCTCGACCTCAATCTCGTCGCCGCCTTCGCCGCCGCCAGGGCGGCGGTCGAGCGCATGGGCGACACGTTGTCCATCGTCAACATCGCCTCCGTCTCCGGGCTGCGCGCCAGCCAGGGCCGCGCCGCCTACGGCGCCTCGAAGGCCGGACTGAAGCTGCTGTCGGAGGCTCTGGCGGTGGAACTCGCCCATCGCGACGTGCGCGTGAATCTGGTGGCGCACGGGCCGCTGGAAACGCCGGCCGTGACGGTGCGGGCCGCCGAGGAGGCGCGCCGGCGCTGGCTGGAGCGCGTGCCGCAGCGCCGCTGCGGCGAGCCGGACGAGGTGGCGGCGGCGATCGCCTTCCTGCTGTCGCCGGCGGCGAGCTACATCACCGGCCAGACCATCGCCGTCGACGGCGGCTTCATGGCCGCCGGCCTGATGCGGCCGGGATAGCTTTGCATCCGCGGCCGCGCGGCGCTATGGCAATGGCGTGACGGCAAGCGGGTGAGGCCATGGAAAATCCGGTTCTGGTTGAGGTGCTGCGCGGCGGGACGGTCGAGAGCCGTCATCGCGGCGCGGTCGCGGTGGTCGATGCCGACGGCGGCACGGTGATGGAGATCGGCGATGTCGCGCGGCCGGTCTTCCCGCGCTCGGCGGTGAAGGCGATCCAGGCGCTGCCGCTGGTCGAATCGGGCGCGGCGGACGCTTTCGGTTTCGGGCCGCGCGAGCTGGCGCTCGCCTGCGCCTCGCATTCGGGCGAGAAGGAGCACGCCGCGCTCGCCGCCGCCATGCTGGCGAGCGCCGGGCTCGACGAGAGCGCGCTCGAATGCGGCGCGCACTGGCCGACGCGCCAGCAGGCGGCGCTGGAGCTGGCGGCGCAGGGGCGCACGCCGTCGGCGCTGCACAACAACTGCTCGGGCAAGCATGCGGGCTTCCTGTGTACCTGCCGTCATCTCGGCCTCGACCATCGCCTCTATGTCCGCGCCGATCACCGCGCGCAGCAGGCCGTGCGCGAGGCGATGGAGGCGGTGACCGGGGCCGCCCACGCCGCCGGCACCTGCGGCACGGACGGCTGCTCGATCCCCACCTACGCGGTGCCGCTGAAGGATCTGGCGCGCGGCTTCGCCCGTATGGCCGCCGGCGTCGGCCTCGGTCCGGAAAGGGCGCGGGCGGCGAGGCGGCTCGTCGACGCCTGCATGGCCGAACCCTTCTTCGTCGCCGGCACGGACCGCTTCGACACCCGGCTGATGCGCGCGGCCGGCGGGCGCGTCATGGTCAAGACCGGGGCCGAAGGCGTCTATTGCGGCGCGGTGCCGGAGCTCGGCCTCGGGATCGCGGTCAAATGCGACGACGGCGCCGGCCGCGCCGCCGAGGTGATGGCGGCGGCCGTGCTGCAAAGGCTGCTCGCCGCAGACGTGCCGCTGTCGGCGGTCATCGGCGCGATGGCCCGGCCGGCGCTGACCAACTGGACCGGCATCGCCGTCGGCGCGCTGCGCCCGGCCGGCGCGCTCAACTGACGAGGTTCTTCTCCACCCGCAGATGGCGGAAGCGGCCGGCGTCGCCGCGGGCGAGGTCGCCGGTGACGGCGTCGGCCCAGCGATAGCCGACCACGGCGCGCTCGGCGCCGTCGATGATGTTGTCGGCGATGACGACGGACCCGGCCCCTTCCACCACGGAGACGGCGAAGCCCTCGCGCGCGGCGCGCACGACGTTGCCGGTGGCGGCGACGTTGCGCAGGAATGGCCCCCAGCCGATGAGGAAGCCGTGGCGCGGTGCGCCTTCCACGACGTTGCCGGTCAGCGCCGCGTCGGCCTCGACGGCGATGCCGGTGCCGAAGGCGGCGGCGACGTCGGGGGCGTAGGGCTCGTAGGGCGGGCGGTCGACGAGGTTGCGCACGACGTTGCCGTTGACGACGGCGAGCCGCCCGCCCTGGTCGAGATTGGCGATTGCGATGCCGTTGGCCGCGCCGTCGACCAGATTGGACGCCACGACCGCGCCCTCGAAGGAGAACTCGCAGTAGATCGCCGTCTCGCCCGAGCGCAGGCACTGGTTGCCGAGGATCTGGACGTTGTCGGCGCTGTTGGCGCGGATGGCCGAGAAGGCGCAGTCGCAGATGTGGTTGTTGGAGACGATGACGTTGCCGGCGCGGAAGACGTTGATGCCGTTGCCGTACTGGCCGGTGCCGCCGCTTCTGGCGCCGATGCGCTCGATGCGGTTGCCGGTGACGAGCGAGCCGTCGCCGGCCTGCCGCCAGCGATGGACGAGGATGCCGCCCTCGGCGCAGTCGTGGACGCTGTTGTGGGCGATCTGCATGCGCCCTGCCTCGACGCAATAGAGCGCATAGGCGGCTGCGCCCGCGACGGTGGAGCGCTCGATCCGGCCCGACACCCGCTCCAGTGCGATGCCGGAGCCGCCGCTGCCCAGGACCGCGCAGCGGTCCATGGCGAAGGCGGCGACGCGGCGCAGCTCGACGAGCGCCTGCGCCTGCGGCCCGAGCGGCCGGTTGGCGCCGTCGAAGGAAAGGCCGGACAGCTCGACCGCGCCCGCATCCTCGGCCGCGAACAGATAGCCGTCGCCGCCATAGACGATGCGGCTCGCGCCCGGAATGCCGGCGAGGCGCACGTTCTTCGGCAGGCGGATGTTGGACACGACATAGTCGCCCGGCGGCAGGAACACCGGGGCGTTGCGCCCGGACGCCTTCTCCAGCATGCGGCGGAAGGCGCGGCTCTGGTCGTCGAGCGCATCGGGCCAGACGCCGAACTCCGAGGCGTTGATCGAGCCGCGGATCGCCGCCGTCACCGTGAGGTCGGCAAGCGGCTGCGCCGCGGCCGGGCGAATGGCGACGCTGCCGGCAGCGAGGCCGAGCGCGGAGGCGATCAGGCGGCGTCTGTTCATTTTCGGCACAGCTCCCTTGCCTTTCAAGGAAGCCAAGCAGAATGCGTGCCAGCCGGCGGGCGATGGCAGGGCAGGAGCGGCGGGTCAGTCCTGCCCGAGCATCTCGTCGAGGCGGATCGCCGGCAGCCGCTCGCAGAACACCGCGCCTTCCGACGCGACCGGCCGGCGCTCGGTGTGCAGCACGGCCACGGCCGGCGCCTCGTCCGGGACGTGGAGCGTGTCGCCGACGATCCTGAGCGTTTCGGCGCGCAGGCGTTCGAGCCGCTGCGCCCGCGCCTCGGCCACGCGCTTCTGGACATGGCCGGCCGCGAGGCTGGCGAACAGCCCGCCCTCTGCCTCGATCTGGCGGAGCTCCTCCCAGGCCGACGCGCACAGCGAGGCGGTGAGGATGTCGAGATCCTCCGAGGTGGCGGCGGGGTTGCCGAGGAAGGACAGGTGCGTCTCCTCCGCCAGCACGAGCTGGGCGTTGCGGGCCAGCCGCCGCGCCCGGCGCTCGGGCAGGCCGTGCGGCAAGGTGTGCGGCAGGACGCTGATCGTGTCGGCCCCGCCGGCGGCGGCGGCGAAGGCGGCGAGCGAGGTGCGCAGGATGTTGGTCTCGGGATCGCGCGCGCTCAGCATCCGGTAGGACGTCTCGGCGTGGACCTTGGCCTGGGCCGGCGGAATGGCGCAGATCTCCTGCACCTTGGCCCACAGCCGGCGCAGCGCCCTGAGCTTGGCCACCGACAGGAACTGGTTCTGGTCGATGGCGATGGCGAAGCCGATATGCGGCGCGGCGTAGACCAGCGGCTGGCGCGCCTCCTGGAACATGCGCAGGTGCGACACCGCCGAGGCGAGCATGACGCCGAGCTCCTGCGCCTCGCTGCCGCCGGCATTGTGGACGACGCGGCCGTCGGCCTCCAGCAGCACGGCCGGGATGCCCATGGCGAAGAAATGCGCCAGCGACTGCGGCATCGAGGCGTGCAGCGCCTCGATCGACATGCGCAGCGCGCCGCTGCCGGCGAAGATGGCGGCCGGATCGATGCCGAAGGACAGGCTGATGCGGCCCGGATCGGCCTTGCGGCGGCGCATCAGCTCGATCAGCCAGTCGACCGAGGCGCGGGCGGCCGGGTGGACGTCGACGCGCAGATAGACGCGGCTGAGCGGGATATGGTGCAGCGCGGCGGCGAGCGCCTCGGGCCTGGCCGGCAGGCCGTAGCCGAAGGCGTTGGGCGCGCCCTCGAACACGATGGCGAGCCCGGTCGCGCCCTCGGCGATGTCCTCCTGCGCCTGATGGTTGGCGCGCCTGGCGTCGGTGTCGTCGATGCGCTGGACGATGGTCCATCCCGCGCCGGGACGGGCCATCGCGCCCTCTTCCGTGCCGTTCTGGCGCAGTTGCTCGAACTGGAGGTCGGCATAGGACGGCGGTACGGGCGCCCCCGCTGGTGACCCTTCGAGCCACTGGGAGCGGTCGATCGGCGTGAAGATGCCGGTGCTGATGATGGCCGCTTCCATGTCTTCTCCCGCGGTTGCCTTGCCCCCGCACGGCTCCCGCGCGGCAAGATATGGCTGCACCGCCCGGCCTGCAATGCGTGGGGGTCTATTGTCACGCCATATTTAGGCAATTCATGGCGCGTGTGTTCATTCGGCAACGCCGCCGCGCCAGGCGCGGCGGCGCAGGCGGGTGGAAGGCGCATGGCCGGGCCGCCGCGCGGGAAGCGCATTGGCAGCCTCGCCGGCTGTGGCTATACCGGCAGGGGGACAGGATCGGAGACGACATATGTGGGATGAGCAGCAAACCGGCATCTTCCTCGGGGCCAGCCGCAAGCCCGACGACAGCTACCAGAAGGCCGAGGAGCTGCTTCTGAAGTTCGCCAACCGCCACGGCATCGTCACCGGGGCGACCGGCACGGGCAAGACGGTGACGCTCCAGATCCTCGCCGAGGGCTTCTCCAGCGCCGGCGTGCCGGTGTTCTGCGCCGACATCAAGGGCGACCTCGCCGGCATCTCGATGATGGGCGAACCGAAGGATTTTCTCCTGAAGCGCGCCGAGGCGATCAGGCTCGAGCCCTACGAGTTCGCCGAGTTCCCGGTCATCTTCTGGGACCTGTTCGGCGAGCAGGGCCACCCGATCCGCGCCACCGTCTCCGAGATGGGGCCGCTGCTCTTGTCGCGGCTGATGAACCTGTCGGAGGCGCAGGAGGGCGTGCTCAACATCGCCTTCCGCATCGCCGACGAGGAGGGGCTGCTCCTGCTCGACATGAAGGACCTGCAGGCGATGCTGACCAACATGGCCGAGCGGGCGCAGGAGATCGGCGCGCGCTACGGCAACGTCTCGCGCCAGTCGGTGGGGGCGATCCAGCGCCAGTTGCTGGTGCTGGAGGAGCAGGGCGGCGACAACTTCTTCGGCGAGCCGGCGCTGAAGATCGCCGACCTGATGCGCACGACGCGCGACGGCCGCGGCGCCATCAACGTGCTCGCCGCCGACCGGCTGATGCGCAACCCGCGCCTCTACGCCACCTTCCTTCTATGGCTGCTTTCCGAGCTGTTCGAGGAGCTGCCCGAGGTCGGCGATCCGGCCAAGCCCAAGCTCGTCTTCTTCTTCGACGAGGCGCACCTTCTGTTCAACGAGGCGCCGCGGGCGCTGGTCGAGCGCGTGGAGCAGGTGGTGCGGCTGATCCGCTCCAAGGGCGTGGGCGTCTATTTCGTGACGCAGAACCCGCTCGACGTGCCGGAGACGGTGCTCGCCCAGCTCGGCAACCGCATCCAGCACGCGCTGCGCGCCTATACGCCGCGCGAGCAGAAGGCGGTGAAGACGGCGGCCGACACCTTCCGCCCGAACCCGGATTTCGACTGCGCCACGGCCATCACCCGGCTCGGCACCGGCGAGGCGCTGGTCTCGACCCTGCAGGAGAAGGGCATTCCCTCGATGGTGGAGCGCACGCTGATCCGCCCGCCCTCGGCGCGCATGGGGCCGGTCACGCCCGAGGAGCGCAAGAAGGTGATGGGGCTGAGCCCGGTCGCCGGCCAGTACGACGAGGCGATGGACCGCGAATCCGCCTACGAGATCCTCCAGAAGCGCGCCGAGGAGGCGGCGAGGGCCAAGGAGGAGGAAGACAGGCGCGCGCAGGAGGAGAAGGCGCGCGGGCGCAGCGGGCGGCAGGGCGATTCGGGCGGCGGCTGGACCCTGCCCGATTTCGACGGCGGCGGCGGTCGCCAGCAGGCCCCCCGCCGCACCTCGCAGCGCAGCGGCTACCAGCGCCAGACCGTGACCGAGGCGGCCATCAAGTCCGTGGTGCGCACGGTCGGCTCCACGCTCGGCCGCGAACTGGTGCGCGGCATTCTCGGCAGCCTCAGGAAGCGATAGATAGCCGGGCCGCGCGAGGCGGCAAGCCGGCCTCGGGGCATGCCGGCTTGCCGACCGCGCCGGGCGATCCATCGACATAAGCTCGAACCGGCCGGTCCCGGTCCTTCAGGCCGGCGGGGAGGCGATCCGCGATCTGCTGCTCAAGGCCGTGCTGCGGCAGGGCGACGCGGCCGTGGTGCCGTTTCCGGCCTTCGCCCGCGCGCTGCACCGCTATGCCGACTACGAAGCCGGCCTTCCCGGTCGCGATCTGGCGGAGGAAGCCATCGACGGCCTCGGCCTCGCCGGCCCGGCGAAGTGGATCAGGTCGCTCACCGGGTCGCTGAAGCTCCTGCGCTAGATGATGTCCGCACCCGGCCGGGAAGCGCAGGAAAGACGGCCCGCAAGGACGCAGTCCGTGGCCGTTCGCCGGAAAGATGGCGTCGATTGCGAGGCGGCGACCCGGCCGCTGCGACTCAGGCGGTGACGCGCAGCCCCGAGGTGACGACGATCGGCGACTTTTCCGCCACGCGGTCGAACAGGTCGATCACGTCCTGGTTGATGAGGCGCACGCAGCCCGACGAGACGGACTTGCCGATCGACCACCATTCCGGCGAGCCGTGCAGGCGATAGAGCGTGTCCTTGCCGTTCTGGTAGATGTAGAGGGCGCGCGCGCCGAGCGGGTTGTTGACGCCGGGCGCCATGCCGCCCTTCCATTCCTTGGTCTTGGGGTCGTATTCGGTGGCGTATTTCTTCAGCTCGGGCTGGCGCTCGATCATCTCCGCCGGCGGGTGCCAGCGCGGCCAGGGCTGCTTCCACTCGATCACGCCCTGGCCCGACCACTCGAAGCCCTGGCGGCCGAGGCCGACGCCGTAACGGACGGCGCGGCCGAATCGCTGCACCACGTAGAGGAAGTGGTTGCCGGTATCGACGACCACGGTGCCGGGCGCCTCGCCGGTCGGGTCGGGCACGACCTGGCGGTGATAGCGCTTGTCGATCTTCTCGAAGGGGACGGCCGGGATGGAATGGCCGCCGTCGACCACCGCGGCATACATCGAGGCCGGCGAGCCGAGGCTGGGCGCGGGCGGCTCGGCCGGCGGGCGGCCGGGCCTGCCGCCGCCTCCGGTGGTGGTGCAGCCGGCAAGCGCGGCGGAGGCGACGGAAACCGACGCGGCGGCAAGCAGCGAGCGTCGGGAGATCGAGGTTCTGGTCAGGGCGGCGGTCACGTCGGCTCCATCGGAGGCTTGGGGCTGGTGTTCGGGAACGGTCGGGCGTCGGAAGGGTTTACCGGAATGGCAGCTCCGGCCCGACCGGGTGGCGAAGCTGTCGCGCAGTTTGTTCGCAACATGGATAACAAATGGCAAACGCCGGGGCGAGCCCGTCCTGTTGCCCCGCGGCAACAGCAGGGCGCTCATGCGGCGCCCGACAGGCCCTCCAGCGACGGCAGGATGAGGGCGGGCTCGTGGTCGAGATACTCGTCCGGCTGGCCGTGGCGGTTGATCCACACGGTGCGGAAGCCGAATTTCTGCGCGCCCGCGACGTCCCAGCGATTGGACGACTGGAACGAGACCGCGTCGGGATAGAGCCGCCAGGCGGTGGTGACGAGGTCGTAGACCTGCGGGTCGGTCTTGAAGCGGCGCACCGCGTCCACGGAGAACACCTCGTCGACGACGAGGTCGAGCGCGGCCGAGCGCACCGCCGATTCGAGCATGGAAGGCGAGCCGTTGGACAGGATGGCGATGCGCGCGCCCGACGCCTTGAGCGCCTTCAGCACCGCCGGAACCTCGGGGTAGCAGTCGAGCCGCCAATAGGCGTCGAGCAGGTCCTGGCGCAGAGACGGATCGGCCGAGGGCACCTTCCTGAAGGCGAAGTCGAGCGCCTGCTCGGTCAGTTCCCAGAAGTCGCGGTAGCTGCCCATCAGCGTGCGCACCCAGGAATATTCGAGCTGCTTGGCGCGCCAGATCTCGGACAGGAGCTGGCCGTCGGGCCCGATCTTGCCGGCGTGGCGGCGCACGGCCGCGTGCACGTCGAACAACGTGCCGTAAGCATCGAAGACGTAAGCCGAATGCGTCATGGGAAGCGGGGCCTTTCGCGCACGACTTGAACTCCAATCCCGGACCGGGGTCAAGCCGGGTTTTCGCGGGCCCGCTGGACCGAACGAACCCGGCCGCTGCCGGTTGACGCCGGCGGGCAAGCGGCGTTCGATGGCGCGTCGAACGAAGATGAGGATTTGCCGAGATGAGTCGGACCACCCCAGCCCCGAGCGCAACATGGACATTCGTCGACGGCGACTGGCACGAGGGCAACGTGGCGATCGTCGGTCCGCGCAGCCATGTTATGTGGCTGGGCTCCAGCGTGTTCGACGGCGCGCGCTGGTTCGAGGGCGTGGCGCCCGACCTCGACCTGCACTGCGCCCGCGTCAACGCCTCGGCGCGCGCGCTCGGCCTCAAGCCGACGATGGACGCCGACGAGATCGCCGCGCTGACGTGGGAGGGGCTGCGCCGGTTCGGCAGCGACACCGCCGTCTACATCCGGCCGATGTACTGGGCCGAGGACGGCGGCTATATGGGCGTGCCGCCGGACCCGGACTCGACGCGCTTCTGCCTGTGCCTCTACGAGGCGCCGATGCTGCCGCCCTCCGGCTTCTCGGTCACCGTGTCGCGCTTCCGCCGCCCGACGATCGAGACCATGCCGACCAACGCCAAGGCCGGGTGCCTGTATCCCAACAACGGCCGCGCCATCATGGACGCCAAGGCGCGCGGCTACGACAACGCGCTGGTGCTCGACATGCTGGGCAACGTCGCCGAGACCGCCTCGTCCAACGTGTTCATGGTCAAGGACGGCCACGTGTTCACGCCGGTCGCCAACGGCTCCTTCCTGGCCGGCATCACGCGCTCGCGCACGATCTCGCTGCTGTCGGCCGCCGGCTATCGGGTCAGCGAGAAGGCGCTGGGCGTCGCCGACTTCATGGAGGCCGACGAGATCTTCTCCACCGGCAACCATTCCAAGGTCGTGCCCGTCACCCGCATCGAGACCCGCGACCTGCAACCCGGCCCGGTGGCCAAGAAGGCGCGGGAACTTTATTGGGAGTGGGCGCATTCGACATCCGCGCGATAGGCGGCGGCCGTGCGCGACAGGAGATTCCGGTGAATATCGTCCCGGGCACGGTTGTTCCCGCACCCGGCGATCCTATCTAGAAGTTACTTCCCGCCCCCCACCATCGATCTCATGAGAGGGAGATTTTTCCATGGCTTTTGAACTTCCCGAACTGCCCTACGAATACGAGGCGCTCCAGCCCTTCATGTCGAAGGAGACGCTCGAATACCATCACGACAAGCACCACAAGGCCTATGTCGACAACGGCAACAAGCTCGCCGCCGAGGCGGGCATGGAGGGCAAGTCGGTCGAGGAGGTGGTCAAGGCGTCGTTCGGCAAGAATGCGGGCCTCTTCAACAACGCCGCCCAGCACTACAACCACATCCATTTCTGGAAGTGGATGAAGAAGGGCGGCGGCGGCAAGAGCCTGCCGGCCAGGCTGCAGAAGGCGATCGATTCCGACCTCGGCGGCTACGACAAGTTCCGCGCCGACTTCATCAACGCCGGCACGACGCAGTTCGGCTCGGGCTGGGCGTGGGTCGCGGTCAGGGACGGCAAGCTGGAGATCTCCAAGACGCCGAACGGCGAGAACCCGCTGGTCCACGGCGGCGATCCGATCCTCGGCGTCGACGTGTGGGAGCATTCCTACTACATCGACTACCGCAACGCGCGGCCGAAGTACCTGGAGGCGTTCGTGGACAGCCTCATCAACTGGGACTACGTGCTCGAGCGCTACGAGGCGGCGACGAAGTAGCCGGCCATTCCAGGCGGACATCGAAAAGCCCCGGTTCGCCGGGGCTTTTTCCTTGGGAGCGCGGGAGAGGGGGGCGGGCGGCGCGGCGGAGCCTGCAATCACGCAAGCGTGACGGAGGTTCGGGCGATTTGACTTTCGCTGCGCGGCGAATGCGACATGATCGCATCCGCATGATCCGAGTCAGCCGCCGCCAACCAACGGAGTGCCCCATGAAACCGTTCGCCTTCGCCGCCGCTGCCGCCGCCCTGTCGTTCACGGTCGCCGGCGCGGCAGCCGACGCCCTCGACGACCGCAAGGAACTGATGAAGGAGCGCGGCAGCGTGATGCGCATCCTTGGACCCATCGCACAGGGCAAGGCACCGTTCGACGCCGCGGCCGTGAACGAGGGGCTGGCGACGCTGGACGCCAACGCCAGGCGCGCGGTGGCCGAGGTGGACGCGCTTTGGCCGCAAGGCAGCGACAGCGGCGACACCAAGGCGCTGCCGGCGATCTGGGCCGATTTCGACGCCTTCAAGGCCGCGAACGGGAAGCTGGCCGAGGCGACCGCGGCCGCAGCCTCCGCCGCGCCGCAGGACCTTGCCGCGTTCCAGGCCGCGTTCGGCCCGGTTGCCGCCTCCTGCGGCTCCTGCCACGAAACCTATCGCCGTCCGTAGAGCCGGGGGACGCCGGAGCCGATGGCGCGCGCTCGCGCGATCGCGACGGGGATCGCCGCGCTGGCGCTTGCGGGCGCGGCGGCCTTCTGGCTGCTGACCGAGCCGCGACGGCTCGACGCCGGCGCGGTCGCCGCACTCGACGCACCGGGCGACGCGGCGCGCGGCGAGGAGGTGTTCTGGGCCGCGGGCTGCGCGGCCTGCCACGCCCCGCCGGGCGCGACCGGCGAGGCGCGGCTGGTGCTTTCCGGCGGGCAGCGCTTCCAGACGCCGTTCGGCACCTTCGTCGCGCCCAACATCTCGCAGCATCCGGCCGCCGGCATCGGCGCGTGGAGCGCGCGCGACCTCGCCGACGCCATGATGCGCGGCGTCTCGCCCGACGGGCGCCACTACTACCCGGCCTTCCCCTACACCTCCTATGCGCGCATGCGCGTCGAGGACGTGGCCGACCTTTACGCCTTCATGAAGACGCTGCCGGCGGTGGACGGCGATGCGGGGTGGCACGAGCTCGGCTTTCCCTTCAACATCCGGCGCGGGCTCGGCCTGTGGAAGCTCGTCTATCTCGATCCGGCCCCCGTCGTGGCGCTGGACAACCCGTCGCAGCAGGTGGCGCGCGGGCAGTATCTGGTCGAGGGGCCGGGCCATTGCGGCGAATGCCACACGCCGCGCGACATGCTCGGCGGGCTCGACAGGAGCCGGTGGCTGGCGGGCGCCGTGGCCATGGAGGGCCAGGGCACGGACAGGCAGGGCACGGTGGCCAACCTGACCGCCGGCGAGGGCGGCATCGGCGACTGGAGCGAGGGCGACATCGCCACCCTGCTCGAAACCGGCTTCACGCCCGATTTCGATTCCGTCGGCGGCGCGATGGCGGCGGTGGTCCGCAACATGGCGGAGCTTCCGGCGGCGGACCGCGAGGCCATCGCCGCCTATCTCAAGGCCATCCCCCCGCACCCGAACGGCTACTGAGCCGGCCGGCTCACGCCTTTCCCGCCACCTTGAGCGCGAAGGCGTAGGCAAGGGCGACCTCCTCCAGCCGCGAGAAGCGGCCGGACGCGCCGGCATGGCCGGCATCCATGTTGATGCGCAGCAGCACCGGGTTGTCGTCGGTCTTGAGCGCGCGCAGCCGCGCCACCCATTTCGCCGGCTCCCAATAGGTGACGCGCGGGTCGGTCAGGCCGGCGAGCGCGAGGATCGGCGGATAGGCCTGGGCCGTGACGTTGTCGTAGGGCGAATAGGCGGCGATGGTGCGGTAGTCGGCCTCCCACTCGATCGGGTTGCCCCATTCCGGCCATTCCGGCGGGGTCAGCGGCAAGGTGGCGTCGAGCATCGTGTTCAGCACGTCGACGAACGGCACCTCGGCGATGATGCCGGCGAAGTCGGCCGGGGCCATGTTGGCGACCGCGCCCATCAGCATGCCGCCGGCCGAGCCGCCATGGGCCACGATGCGGTCGTGGCCGGTGAAGCGCTGCGCCACGAGATGGCGGGCGGCGGCGATGAAGTCGGTGAAGGTGTTCGTCTTCTTCTCGCGCTTGCCGTCCTCGTACCAGGCATAGCCCTTGTCCTTGCCGCCGCGGATATGGGCGATGGCGTAGACGAAGCCGCGGTCGACCAGCGACAGGCAGTTGGTGTTGAACGAGGCGGGGATGGCGATGCCGTAGGCGCCGTAGCCGTAGAGCAGGCAGGGAGCCGAGCCGTCGAGGGCCGTGTCCTTGCGGTAGAGCACCGAGACGGGCACCAGCTCGCCGTCGTCGGCCTTCGCCATCAGCCGGCGCGTGACATAGGCATCCGGGTCGTGGCCGGAGGGAACCTCCTGCGTCTTCAGAAGCACGCGCTCGCGCGTCCTCATGTCGTAGTCGTAGACCTGCGTCGGCGTGGTCATCGACGAATAGGAGAAGCGGATCACCGCGGTGTCGTACTCGTAGGAGCCGGCAAGGCCGAGCGAATACGCCTCCTCGTCGAAGGCGATGACGTGCTCGGCGCCGCCGGCGCGCTCGCGCACCACGATGCGCGGCAGGCCGTCCTTGCGCTCCAGCCGCACCAGATGGTCGCGGAAGGCGAGGATCGACAGGATCAGCCGGCCGGGCTCATGCGGCACCAGCTCGACCCAGTTCTCCTCGCGCGGGTCGGAGACCGGCGCGGCCATGACGCGGAAGTCCCGGGCGCCGCCGGAATTGGTCAGGATGAAGAAGACGTCGCCGCCGGCCTCGAGGTCGTACTGCACGCCCGCCTCGCGCGGCTTGACGAGGAGCGGCTGCGCGCCCGGATTGCCGGCCGGGATGAGGCGGTATTCGCTGGTCTCGTGGTCGTTGATGCCGATCATGATCCAGTCGTTGAGGCGCGTGCCGGCGACATCCATGAAGAAGCCGGGATCGGCCTCCTCGTAGACCAGGCGGTCGGAGGCGGGGTCGTCGCCGAGCCGGTGGTGGAAGATGCGCGAGGGGCGGTGGTTGTCGTCAAGGCGGGTGTAGAAGAAGCCGCGACTGGCGGCGTCCCACTCGCCCGAGCCGCCGGTGTCGGCCACCGTGTCGGCAAGGTCCGCCCCGGTGTCGAGATCGCGCACCCTGAGCGTGAAATATTCCGAGCCCTTGTCGTCGCAGCTCCACAGGAGCAGCCGGTGGTCGGACGAATGGTCGGCGCCGCCGAGGCGGAAATAGGCCTTGCCCTGCGCCTCGGCGTCGCCGTCGAGCAGGATCGTCTCCTCGCCGCCGTCGCGCGGGGTGCGGAAGAATCGCGGATGCTGGCCGCCGACGCGGTAGGAGGTGCCGTAGGCGAAGGCGCCGTCCTTCATCGGCACGCTCGAATCGTCCTCCTTGATGCGGCCCTTCATCTCCTGGAACAGCGCCTCGCGCAGCGTGGCCGTGTCTGCCATCAGCCCGGCCTGATAGGCGTTCTCGGCCTCCAGATGCGTGCGGATGACCGGGTCGAGCGCGGAGGGGTCGCGGAACACCTGCTGCCAGTTCCCGGCCCTGAGCCAGGCGTAGTCGTCGGTGCGCTCGATGCCGTGGCGGCTGTCGGCGACCGGGCGTCGCGCGGTCTGCGGTGCGGGTATGGCGGGAAACGGTGCGGCGCGGGACATGAAAGGCAGGCTCCTTGAGGATGTGAGGCCGTCATAGCCGGTCGGCATTGCCGATGCCGCCCCGCATTAGCGGCCCGGGCCACGGTCGCACAAGGGCGGGATGCACGAGCGGAGGCGGGCCGGGGCATCGTGGCGGCCGGGAACGTGGGCGGCGGCCGGGTATGAAATTACTGATTGTACATGATGAGATAACAATTTGTAATTGTGTATCGAAATCCGACCGGCATATCTCCAAGAAGAGCGTAGACTATACTGATCCGCAGGCTTCCATTTCGTGTTTTTTTTGAATGTTGAATTGACTTGTTGCGCGGACAGGCTCATTTATGCCCCGATGGCGCGAATCGAAGACGTGCCCAACAAGCGTCGACGTGCTGTTTGCCGGGTCAGAAGGTGCCCCGCGCATTCCAGATACTCATTTTTGGGGCCATATGATGGATAATTCAGAACCACAGACCGCGAATCAGGACATTCTTCTCGAGCTGACTGCCGATCTCGTCTCGGCGTATGTCAGCAACAACCCGGTTCCCGCAGCGGAACTTCCCAATCTGATCGCGGAAGTTCATGCCGCGCTCGGTCGTGTCGGCAGCGTGCCCGAGCAGGCGCCGGTGGAGAAGCAGAAGCCGGCCGTCAACCCGAAGCGCTCGGTCTTCGACGACTACATCGTCTGCCTCGAGGACGGGAAGAAGTTCAAGTCGCTGAAGCGGCATCTCATGACCCATTACGGCCTGACGCCCGAGCAGTATCGCGAGAAGTGGGGCCTGGAGCCCAACTATCCGATGGTCGCGCCGAGCTACGCGGCCGCGCGCTCGGAGCTCGCCAAGAAGACGGGGCTGGGCCGCAAGCGCTAGGGCAACTCCGGGAAAGGTGCGAAGCGCCTTTCCGCGCGCAGTTGCGTGCAGACTAGGGATGGATCGTTTCGCGTTTCGGTGAAACCGTGAAACGATCCGGTCGCCGGTCCGGTCGGTCGGCCGTCCTGCGTGGACGGCGAAGCGATTCATCCGCTCGTCTTGCCGGTCATTTCCTCTCCCGGGGGCGCGGGCCGATGTCCGCGCCGCTGACGGATTTGCCCCGCGGCCGCATGACTGACGGCCCGCCGCGTCACCCGACGCGGCGGGCCGTCCTGCATCCGGGCGCCGTCCCCGGCTGGCCGGCGCGACACCGCTCCAGCCGGTCGAGCGCCTGCTTGAGCGCGATGTGGCGATTGAGATCGTAGCTCCAGTGCCGCCGCATGCCGCGCAGCCGCTCGCGCTCGATCAGGCGGGAAAGCCGCCGGCGCAGCCGCTCGCCGTCCTCGCCATCGGCTGCAAGCGCAGCGCCGAGATCGATGCCGCAGGCGAGGAAGAACGCGGCCGCCTGCCGCGCCTCCTCCGTCTCCCGCTTCTTTCTTGCCTTGAAGGCGTGCGTTTCCTCGCGAAGTCCGGCCACCGGGCTCTCCTGTCGACTGATGCCCGACGATTGTCCCGACGCCGCCGGCGGGGTGGACAGATAAGGCGCTCCTGTTTGCGGGCGGTTGGGAAAACCTTTGTGAAATCAACGCTCAGCGAAGGTGAGGCAAAAAGAAAGTTCCCTGTTTGTTCACTTCTGCGCCTGGAATTGTTATAAGAATATATTCCTATCAACGGCGGGGGATGACGTGCGCAGAACGATGGCGAAACCCGGGCAGGACGAGCGGTCGAACGAGGGAATTGCGGTGCGGCAGCCGCGCGGCGCGGCACGGCTCGTCCTGCTGCGCGATGCCGCCGCGATGCCGCCGGGCGAATCCGCTTCGGCCGCGGAGGGGGTGGCGTTGGCGTCGTGCCGCCCCGCCGGAATCCTTGCGTCGCAGGAGGGGCCGGCGCACGAGAGGGCGGCGCGGGAGGGGCTGGCGCAGGAGGGGGCGGAACCGGAGGCGCTTGTGCCCGCCGACGGGCCCGACCGCATCGCGATCGCCTGCGACGGGGTGATCGACATTGTCGCCGCGCTGTTCAACGTTTCCGGTCGGGAGTTGCGCGGTCCGGGCCGCTCGTCTTTCGCCGTCAGCCGTGTGCGGCAGATCGCGATGTATGTGACGCATGTGACGCTGCGGCTGAGCATGCGCGACGTCGGCCTGGGGTTCGGCCGCGACCGCACCACCGTGCTCTACGCCTGCCACCAGATCGAGGACCTGCGCGAGGACGAGGAGTTCGACGACATCGTGGCGCGGGTCGAGCAGGTGGTGATGGTCGCCTTCGGCATGCGGGCGAGGCGGGGCTGACGGCAGCGCCATGACGCAATTCACGACACGGGACCGCGCCGGGACGCGCATTCTGCGCTTCCTGGCCATCGGGGCCGCGCGGCCGCGCGCGGCGGCGTCGAGCGGCAGGATGCTGCTGGACGGCGGCGAGCGCGGCGTGGTCGGCGTCGATGGCGCCGTCCTGGCCGAGCTGGAGAAGCAGGGGCTGGTTGCGCGCGCGGACGGCACGCTGCGCCTGACCGGGGCGGGGCGCGCGGCGCTGAGGTGCGCGCCGGCGCCGGCCGACCCGTTCCGCGCGCCGCGGCAGGAGCGTGACAGCGCGGCGGTCGTCACCGCCGCCGGGCGCGAGACGGTGACGGTCAACCACGCCGAGTCGCCGCTTTCGCTGCTTCACCGCCGCAAGGGCAAGGACGGCCGTCCGTTCATCGACGCGCGCGAGTTCCGTGCAGGCGAGCGGCTGCGGGCCGACTACACGCGCGGGCAGATCATGCCGAGGCTGGGCGTCAACTGGGACACGGCCGGCTCGGCCGGCCGCCGGCTCGGCGAGGCGGGCGGCATCGTCGAGCTGACCGACGCCGCGCTGGCGGCGCGCCGGCGGGTGGAGAAGGCGATCGAGGCGGTCGGGCCGGAGCTTTCGGGCGTGCTGATCGACGTCTGCTGCTTCCTGAAGGGGCTGGAGCAGGTCGAGGCGGAGCGGAGCTGGCCGGCGCGTTCGGCCAAGGTGGTGCTGAAGTCGGCGCTCGGCGCGCTGGCGCGCCACTACGAGCCGCCGCGCGGCGACGGTGGCGGCAGGGCGAAGCCGGCGATCCTGCACTGGGGCGCGACGGATTACCGGCCGACGCTCGACCGGCCGTAGCGGGCGGGGTTCAGGCGGTGGCGGCTGCGGCGGCGAGCGCCGCTTCCGCCTCGCGGCGCATGCGCTGGACCATGGAGCGCAGGCCGTTGGCGCGCTGCGGCGTCAGGTGCTCGTCGAGGCCCAGCTCGCGCAGCGTCGCCTCGGCGTCGGTGGTGAGGATTTCGGAGGCCTTGCGGCCCGAGAACAGCGCCAGAACGATGGCCACGAGACCGCGCACGATATGGGCGTCGGAATCGCCGAGGAAGGTGATGACCGGGTCGTCGCCGGCTTCGCGCATCGTGTGCAGCCACACCTGGCTGACGCAGCCGGGAACCTTGTGGGCGTCGTCGCGCACCGCCTCGGGATAGGGGGCCAGCCCGCCGCCCAGCTCGATGATGTAGCGGTAACGGTCCTCCCACTCCTCGAGGAAGGAGAAGTCGTCGCGGATGGACTCGATGGTGGCGCTCATATCGCCCCGGATATAGGGCAGGAGGCCGCCGCTGTCACTCCCGGACGGCGTCGCCGCGGGCGGTCGGGACCGGCACCGAGCCGGTGTGGAGCGGCTCCGCGCCCCGCGCGCCGTCGACAGCCTCGGCCGTGGCGGCCTGCTCGCCGAACCGCTCGTCGAGCATGTCGTAGGCGATGCGCGCGCCCTCGCGCGCCCGCACGCCGATGGTGTGGAAGGCGGAGCGGCCGACCTCGCACGCCTGCGGGCGGCGCTCGCACAGGCCCGCCATGTCGTCGATGACGGCGCGGGCGGCGGAGAAGGTCTCGACCGCGCCGACCGACGGTTCGCCGTTCTCGTTGCCGCCGCCGAACGGAATCACCAGAAGCACCAGCGACAGCCAGAACGCGGACTTGACCAGGAAACCCATTTCCACACCCTCTGTTGCGCCGCGGAACCTTCGCCCCTGTCCGCGTGCCGGCCAACCATGCCCCCGCCGGGCAAAGGACGGCTTGCGACGACGGTTCGCTTTGTCGTCGAATTCGATTCGAATTTTATCTTTCGCAAGTCGACTAAAATTTGAAGCAAGCTGGACGGACTTCGGATCGGAATCCCGATCTCGCAACGAATTGATTCCAATAGGAAAAATTCAGGCCGCGGATTGCCCGCACGCCTCGTGGGCGACGAAAATGCGCCCTCCGGCGTCGTTACCCTTGGTTTACCATGACTGGAATTACCCGCGCCGGGCGCCTCGGAAAGTCGTGGACGGCGGGTTTCGGCGGTCCCGTTCGGCCCCGCGTTTATTCATTCCTTAAACCGCCGGTGCGAGGGTCCGGGCAAAGGTTCGATCCGCGAAGCGGACGTGGTCAAGGGTGCGTTGAGTTGGGTGCACTGAGAGGCAGACGGAACGACTGGCTCGCCGGACTGGCGGCGGGGTGCGATCGCCTCGTCCATCCGGCCGTGGCGGGCGCCGAGCGCGCCCGGCAGGGCCGGCTGCTCGGCGTGCTGCTGGCCGGCCCGTTCGTCGCCTCCGCCGCCGTCGCCCAGGGCGCCTGGCCGGTCTGGGGCGCTGCCGGGGTGCTCGCCATGCTGTGCGCCATGTTCGGCGCGAGCTGGCTGGTGGCGCTGCTCGTGGCCGCGCGCGGCCACGCGCGGGAGGCCGGGGCGCTGGCGCTCGCTGGCGGCGCGCTGGCGGCGGGAACCATCGTCGCGCTTTCGGGCGGGGCGGGCGCGCCGGCGGCGGTGCTGCTCGCCGCCGTTCCGCTCGAGACCTGGTGGGTCTGGCGCTCGCGGCGGGCGGCGGCCGTGGCTGCCGTCGCCGCCGCCGGCGCGGCGCTCGCCTTCACGCAGTTCGCCGGCCTCGGCGATGCCGCGGCGGCCTCGCCCTGGCAATGGATCTCGCCGGCGCTCTACGGCGCGACGCTCGCCCTGCGCTTCCTGCCGGGCGAAGCGGCCGCCGCGCGGGCCGGCGTGAAGGGCGCCGTCCTGCCGGAAGCCAGCCTCGACGCGGTGGTGGCGAGGATCGGCCGCACCGGCGAGGCCGAGAGCGTGTCGGCGCAGGCGGCCTCGCTTCTGGGCGTCGAGCCGGAGCTTCTCCTGGGCAGCGGCCTGTTCGAGCGCATCCATGTCGGCGACCGGGTGGCGTTCCTGTGCGCGGCCGCCGGCGCGCGCGACGAGGGCCGGCCGGCGCGCTGCGACATCAGGATAAGGATGCCGGCGGGCGGGGCCGGCGAGACGAGCTTCTACCGCCCCTTCGAGGCGGAGCTGGTCGCCGCCGAGGCGGGCGCGGTCGCTGCGATCATCCGCGACGGGCGCGCAAAGGCCGAGCTGGTCGAGAAGCTGGCGCGGGCGGTCGAGGAGGTGGATGCGGGCGAGATCGCCAAGGGCCGCTTCCTCGCCACGGTGAGCCACGAGCTGCGCACGCCGCTCAACGCCATCATCGGCTTCTCCGACATGCTGCTCCACCGCGAGATTTCCGGCGACCTCGCGCCCAAGCAGGCCGAGCAGGTCGGGCTGATCCGCGATGCCGGCAACCATCTGCTGTCGGTGGTCAACGCCATCCTCGACGTGTCGAAGATCGAGGCGGGATCGTACCGCATCGCCGTCGAGCCGTTCGACCTGAAGCCGGCTGTGGAGCTGTGCTGCGCCATGCTGGAGCCGCAGGCAGCCGAGCGCGGCGTGACGCTGACGGCGAAGCTGCCGCACGGGCTCGGCCAGGTGCTGGGCGACCGCAGGGCCGTGCAGCAGATCCTCATCAACCTGCTGTCGAACGCGATCAAGTTCACGCCCGGCGGCGGCCAGGTGAGCGTGAACGCCGCCTGCGGGGACGGCATGGTGCGCATCCTGGTCAACGATACCGGCATCGGCATCGGCGACGAGGATCTGAACCGGCTCGGCCGGCCGTTCGTGCAGGTGCAGAACGACTATACGCGCCAGTTCCAGGGCGCGGGCCTCGGCCTGTCGCTGGTCAAGGGGCTGGTGAAGCTGCACGGCGGCTCGATGAGCATCGAAAGCGCGCCGGGGCTGGGCACCACGGTGACGGTCGGCCTGCCGGCCGCCGCGGCGGAAGGCGGCGCGGCCGCGCCCGACGAGGACGGCGAGACAGGGAACTGCGAGACAGGGGAAAGATATGGCGTCGCGCTCCGCAAGATCGCCTGAGGGCCGCCGGCCGCGGGACGATTTCGATGACGAGGGGGACGGCGTCGCCGGCTTCCTGCTGCGGCACCGCGCAGCGGTCGGCGGCGTCACGGCCTTCGCCGTGGCCTTCGCCTATGTCGCGGCCAACGCCATGTGGTATCAGCCGCACGCGCACGGCAGCGCCTTCTTCGCCACGCGGCCGCAGGCCGCGCCGATGCCCGAGCCGGCGCGGCTGGAGCAGCCCGAGGCGCAGGTCGACGCGGCCGCCATC